>Ga0079224_100010783_pt1 | contig 12549 bp, 10 predicted proteins | sample Stecom2015_FD_80414 | JGI IMG/M metagenome (GOLD analysis project Ga0079224, IMG submission 80414) | Agricultural soil microbial communities from Utah to study Nitrogen management - Steer compost 2015 | ecosystem: Environmental > Terrestrial > Soil > Agricultural land | place: USA: Utah...
ACCCTCGAGGTCACGCTGAACCGCTCGCACAAGGTGCTGAACGCCGTGTGCGACGGTGGCGACCTGCTGCGGGTCAGCGAGTGGGAGGCGTAGGGCGGTCCCCTAGGCGCGCCCGCGCACGGTGCGGGGACGCCCGTACTGCTATCATCGGCCCGTGCCAATGAACGAAGACGCGATCCTGTCGTTCTCCGCTCCGCTCGTGGGCCGGAGGCGACTGATCGTCACGCCCGCGCCGGTGCTCGAGCTGGCTTACGCGTACTACTACCTCAAGCGCCGGCTGGACCGCGACCGGGACGGTGAGCTCACCTGGGTGCGGCAGCTCCGGGAGAGCGGCGGCGCCACCGTAGACGCCGTCAGGCGGTCGTGGGAGAAGGGCGAGGTGATGGCGCTCGGCCACGAGCTGCTGCTGGCAGCTTGCAGCCTGGGCTACGCCCTGGACGGGACGCCGGACAGGTTCCTGGCGGACTTCCCCTCCCTGCCCGGCCGGGTGCTGGAGGGACTGGCTCAGATCGCCAAGGACATGGACGCGGACACCCCGGAGGAGCGCGACAAGAAGTACGCCCAGCTGGAGTCGCAGCTCGAGGGCCTGAGCCGGCCCGACGTCGCCCACGGCATCCAGGACGCCCTGACGGCGCTGTGGGGGTTCCTGCAACCGGCCTGGGAGCGCGAGGGCAGGGCGGTGAGCGAGGCCGCCGCCAGGGAGTTCGAGGCTGAGGTGGAGCTGACCGGCGACCTGCTGTCGGCGCTGCCCGAGCACCACTTCGTGCGCTTCGAGGGGGCGGCCGACTCGTTCCGGAAGGCCCAGGAAGAGGGCGGCCGGTTCGTCGTGGTCCCGCTCTTCTTCGCCTCCCAAGGCGGCTTCCACCTCGACTTCGGTGGCGTCGATTACGTGGATTACGGGGTCCATGCCGAGAGCCTCTTCGCGCAGCAGCAGACCGAGCTGTCGGACCTCGCGGGCAAGCTCAAGGCGTTCAGCGACCCTACTCGCCTCCTCCTGATGGTGCTCATCGGCCGGCTGTCGCAGTTCCCGCTCACCGTGGGGGACCTGGCCAAACAGGTCGGTGTCAGTCAACCCACGACCAGCGGTCACCTGAAGCTCCTCAAGGAGATGGGCTTGGTCGAGGTCGCGAAGAAGGGTAACCGCTCCTACTACCACCTCGACGAGCGTTCCGTTCGCGACGTCATAGACGAGCTGCAGCGCTCCCTGGTCGGCTGAGCCGGCCCTGGCCTGTCTGGCCTGCCGCGCCACGCGTCCGGCGGCGGTCGCGGCTGGGACGCGTCCGGCCGTCAGGGCCGCGACGGTTCGAACGCGAAGCCCACCTATATCGCTCGCCACCTATTGACATCTATCTCGGCAGGCTCCTATAGTTGTTCATAGGATGTCGCCGATGTTCTACACGGTCGAACAGCTTAGGCAGCTCACCCAAGACCGGATCGCCAGCAACGTTCGGTCGGCGAAGGCTGCCCACAGCACGCGAATCAGGCGAGACAACTACAGCCGCTGAACACCGGCGGCAGCTACCCCAGGCCAGCGCGCTCCACCCCTCCTCCAACCAAGGGTGCGGCGCGCTTCTCCTTTAACGGTTCATAGGTCTACACCTACGCGGCAGCGTAGGCGACTGCGGCAGCGGTGTCACTGCGCGCTCGTGAGGTCCGGCCTCAGGGCCCGCGCCTCCCGCAGGTATACGTGGACCATCTCGCTCTGCGAGCGACGCGTGTTGACCTGCATCATCACCCTGACGCAACGCTTGAGGCGACCCGGCACCGGGATCTCCTGGTTGCACAGCAGCGGTACCATGTTCATGCCCAGCTCCCTGGCGGCCTCCGCCGGGAAGGTGGAGGTGAGGTCAGAGGTGGTCGTGAAGAAGATCGACGCGATGACGTCGAAATCTACGACCCCGTTGGCTTCCAGCATGGCCGTGAGCAGCTCCCTCGTCGCTTCCAGCACGAGCTCGGGGACGTCCTCGGCGACCGTCGTGGCGCCACGCACACCTCTCAACCAGTAGGGCCCCTGATCCATGCGGCGGAGTGTACCAGCAGCGCGCTGTCGGCCCCGAGCGGGCCGGGCGCCGTCAATACTTAGGGCCATGAGCGATGTGATCCCCGCCGAGCCGTCGTGGTTCGACCTGAGCGCAGATCAGCGTGCCCTCCTGGGGCCGCTGCGGGAGGTGCTGCGCGACGAGGTGGCGCCAGGCGCCGCCGAACGCGACGTCACGGGAGAGTTCCCACGTCAGCTCGTCGCACGCCTCGGTGAGCTGGGGCTGTTCGGGCTGCAGGTCCCGGAGCGCTACGGCGGCTCCGGGCTAGACACGCAGACGGCGGCCCAGGTGATCGAGGAGGTCGCGGCCTTCGACGGCTCCCTGGCCCTCACCGTCGCCTCCCACAACTCCCTCTGCCTCGGGCATCTGTTGACCGCGGCCGACGAGCGGCAGAAGGAAGAGTGGGTGCCAGCCCTGGCCACGGCCGAGCGGCTCGGGGCCTGGTGCCTCACCGAGCCCACGGCCGGCTCCGACGCCGCGTCTCTGCGCACACGCGCCCGCCTCGAGGGCGATCACTACGTGATCGACGGCAGCAAGGTCTTCATCACCCAGGGCACCGTGGGCAGCACCTACGTGGTCATGGCGCGCACCTCCGAGCCCGCGGCGGGCCGCGAGCGGTCACACGGGATAAGCGCGTTCGTCGTCGACGGCGCGACACCGGGGCTGATACGCGGCAAGCCCGAGAAGAAGCTCGGCCTGTCCAGCTCGGACACGACGCCACTCACCTTCGAGGGGATGCGCGTGCCGGCCGTCGACCTGCTGGGCCCGGAGGGCGAGGCGTTCGCTGACGTGTCGCACGTGCTCACCGGCGGGCGTATCGGGATCGGCGCCATGGGTATCGGCCTTGGCAGGGCGGCGCTGGAGGTAGCGCTCGCGTACTCGGTCGAACGCAGGCAGTTCGGCAAGCCCATCGCTAAACACCAGGCGATCTCGTTCAAGCTGGCCGAGATGGCTACGGAGCTCGAGGCGGCGCGGCTGCTGGTACGCAAGGCGGCCGCCCTGCGCGACGCCGGCCGCGAGCACACCGCGGCAGCCGCCATGGCGAAGCTGAAGGGCAGCGTGGCCGGCGTGGCCGCGTGTGACGCCGCTATCCAGGTGCTGGGTGGCTACGGGTACACGAAGGACTACCCCGTGGAGCGCTACTGGCGCGACGCGCGCCTCACCCGCATCGGTGAGGGCACCGACGAGATCCAGCACCTGCTCATCGCCCGCGACCTGTTGCGACCGGCCGGCGGCTGAACCAAGCACCTGACCGCTGGGAAGGCCTCAGGCCGCCGCCGCCTGCCTGACCGCCCCAGCGCCGATGCTCGCGTCCAGGACCTCGTCTGGAACGGCCCTCATCGCGCGCAGCAGGAGGGCCGGCCCCGCGCCCGGCCGGTGCGCCCCCTCGGTTAGCACCCGACGCCACGTCCTCGCCCCGGCCACGCCCTTGAGCAGGTTTAGCATGTGCTTCGTGATGGGCGCGAGGGGCGTGCCTCGGGCTGTCTCCTCGGCTGCGTAGTCGATCATCGCCTCGATGACGGCCCTGCGCGATACGCGTCGTTCGGTGCCCGACAAGGCCGGGTCCACGGCGGCCAGCAGCGTGGGGTCCTCGTAGAACGCCCGGCCGATCATGACCCCGTCCACCTGCCGCAGGTGTTGGGTCGCATCCGGGACGTCCCTCACCCCTCCGTTGAGCTCCACCCAGAGGCTCGGACGGTCGCGCTTGAGGCGGTACACCTCGCCGTACCGCAGGGGCGGGACAGAGCGGTTCTCCTTCGGTGAGAGCCCCTTGAGCCATGCTTTCCTGGCGTGAACGACGTAAGCGACGCTGACCCCGCCGGAAGAGCGCTCGACGAGGTCGACGAACCGTAGGAGGTCCTCGTAGGCGTCGGCTGAGTCGATGCCGATGCGGTGCTTGACGCTGACGGGCAGCCCGCTCTGCGCCATCGCCGCCAGGCACTCGCCGACCAGGCGGGGCTCGGCCATCAGGCAGGCGCCGAAGCTACCGCTCCTAACGCGGTCGGAGGGGCAACCCACGTTGAGGTTGACCTCCTGGAAGCCGGCCGCCGCGCCCGCTGTAGACGCCTCGAGCAGCTCGGCGGGATCCGAGCCCCCGAGCTGGAGCACGACCGCGCCCTCCTCGCGCGTGCGGGCCAGCAGCCTCTCACGCACGCCGCGCACGACCGCCTTGGCCGTGACCATCTCCGTGTACAGCAGGACGTCGCGAGACAACAGGCGAGCCAGGCGCCTGAAGTGCCTGTCGGTGAGCGCCATCATAGGCGCGACCGAGATCCTGGGCCTCGCCTCGCCGCCGCTGCGGTCGGTCACGCCGTGTGGGCCGGCTCGAGCCGACGGGGCTTGCGGAACTCGATGTTCTCCCACTCGCCGTCCTCGATCACCTCGAGGCCCGGGTTCCTGGCTCGGAACAACGCTACGACGTCCTGGACCAGGTCGTCCGGCGTGCTGGCGGCGGACGTCACGCCGACGGCCGTGACGCCGTCCAACCACTCCTCGCGCACGTCGGCCGCAGATTCGATGCGCCTGGCGTTGCCCGTGATGTCGTGCGCCAGCTCGACCAAGCGCATGCCGTTGGAGGACGCCGCGCTGGTGACGACGAGGAAGAGGTCCACCTGTGGGGCGATGGCGCGCACCGCGTCCTGGCGGTTCTTGGTGGCGAAACAGAGGTCGTCCGAAGGCGGCACCACCAGGTTAGGGAAGCGCTCCTTGAGCACGTCGATCGTGCGCATCGTGTCGTCGACCGACAGGGTGGTCTGGGTCAACACCACGACCCTGTCGGGATCAGGCACCTGGACGGTCTCGGGATCGGCCAGAGCCGGGTCGTGCTTCCTGTTGCCGACGACCGACACGACGGTGGTGCGGTCGGGCGCTTCACCACGCGTGCCGATGACCTCCTGATGGGTCGTCGAATCGCCGACGAGGAGTATGTGGAAGCCCTTCTCGGCGTAGCGCTTGGCCTCGTTGTGGACCTTGGTCACCAGGGGGCAGGTGGCGTCCACCGTCGCGAGCCTGAGCTCTTGGGCGCGCTGCCGGACGACTGGGCTCACGCCGTGGGCACTGAAGACGACGGTGTGACCGATGGTCCGCCCGCTCGCCTCCGCCCTCTGGCGAGCCAGGGCGAGGTCGCCCAGGTCTTCCACGAAGGTCACCCCGTGGCTGGCCTCGAGGCGCGACACGACCGTCTGGTTGTGGACGATGTCGTGATAGACCGCTATGCCGCCCTCGCCGCGCCGGGCCGCCGCTGCCGCCTCCTCCTCCACCGCCTGGATCGCCATGACGACGCCGGCGCAGAACCCGCGCGGCTTGGCGAGAAGTAGTCGCTCGATCATGCGCCCCGATGATAACGGCGGCGCCGAGCGGTTCGGGTCTCCCTGGCCCCCGCACAGACAACCAGGGGCCGGTCGCAAGCGCCTTGTTCGCGCCCGACAGGGCGTGATACAGTCGCGTCTGCTGCTTCGAGCGGCAGGCATGCGAGAAGGTGGGGGCGATTAGCTCAGCTGGTTAGAGCGCGTCGCTGATAACGACGAGGTCGGTGGTTCGAGTCCACCATCGCCCACCAACGAAAGACTTCGGGGCGCACACCGGGTAAGCGGAGTGCGCCTCTTCCCTTTCCTCGGTGAGGTCCGCTCGTCTCGGCCCTCGTACCGGCCGAGAGGGTCATCGAGAGGCTACGGTCACTCGACAGCGAAGACGTCGCGCCGCGCGCCCAGGGTGAGCTCGACCCTGAAGGTCGCGCTGCCACGCTGCACGGTCAGGACGATCGTCTGCCCGATCTCCTTGTTCCTTATCTCGGCCAGCAGGTCGTAGAAGGTGGGCGTGGCGCGGCCGTCGACCGCGACGATCACGTCCGCCCTGGGGACCATCCTCACGGAGCCGTCTGGGCCCTGCAGGCGCTCCTGCGTCATGCTGCGGAGGCCCGCCTTGTCGGCCGGCCCGCCGCTCTGCACGCGATCCACGATGGGGCCCGGCCTGGCGCCGAGGTAGTAGGGCGAATCGTTGGGGTCGTAATCGCTACCCGGCGACCAGGTGAACCCGATGACGGGCACGTCGCGCCGATGGCCGCTGATCACCGCCTGGAACCGTTCGCCGTCGCGCACCACCGGCACGGCGTAGCTGGCGTACGAGCTGGGGAGCCTGGTACCCCTCAGGTAGGGCGGCACCCACTCCTGCGAGGACATGGCCGACGGGTTGAAGCTGATGTAGCTGACCACGCCGACGACCTCGCCGCGCGCGTTGACGACCGGACCGCCCGAGTCACCCGGCGCGAGCGAGTTGGTCAGCTCGATCGTGCCGCTGGCGAAGTCCGCCCGACCCGCCTCCACGCCGAGCCGCGTGACCCTTCCGGCACGTGCCGCCAGGAAGTCCCCGCGGCTGTTGCCGATGGCCACGACCTCGTCACCGACGCGGGGCCTCTCGGAGGCGGCGGGCAGGTACTCCACCGGACCGTCCACGTGGGCCTGCAACGTCGCGACGTCCATGTAGATGTCGTAACCCACCAGGTCGAGCGGGTACTCGTCGTCGTTGGCGGTGACCGCCACGAGGCGGCTGGGGCACGGCTGGTTCGAGTTCTGATCGACGACGTGGTACGCGGTCATCACAAGGCCGTCGGCCGACACGAAGAAACCGGTACCGACACCGAGCACGGCACCCACCCTGCCCTCGGTGCAGCGGGCCTCGATGCGCACCGCAGAATCGCGTGCCGAGTGGTAGGCGACCAGCAGCTCGCCCTTGGGCCCCTCGACCGGCGGGGGCCCCTGCACGTGCATGAGCTGCGGCTCCTCGCGCCGCAGCTGGGTGGCCAGGACCGCCGTCAGGGCCAGTGTGAACATGAGCAGCCAGGTGAACGGACGGGGCCCAGACACGCCACCATGATATTTGACGCGCGCAGCTCGGCGGTATCATCGTTCGCATGTCTCAGCAGCCGGACAACCGCCCCGACCCGAACTACCGCGAGAAGCTGGCCGAGGCGGCTCGTACCGCGCGCGACTGGGACGGTCCCATCGTCGTCCTCACCCACGTCGACCCTGACGGCGATGCGATCGGCAGCTGCCTGGCTTTGACCCGCGCGCTACGGACGCTGGGCAAGGACGTCACCTTCGCGACGACACCGCCCCGCTACCTGCGCTTCCTCGCTCACGAAGGCGAGCACGTCGAGGAGATCGCCAGCCTGCCGGCCGGCGCCCTGCTCTTCGTCCTCGATGTCGCCGACAGGCCCAGGGTCGCCGGCGGCCCGGTGGAGGGCGCGGAGTTCGTGATCAACATCGACCATCACGGCACCAACGACCGCTTCGGCGACATCGCGGTGGTACAGCCGGACAAGGCCGCCACGGCGCTGCTCATCAAGGAGCTCATCGACCTGCTGGGGGTCGAGTGGACGCCCGACATCGCCACGCCGTGTCTGACCGGCCTGATCACGGACACCGGGAACTTCAGGTTCGGCAACACGAGCCGCGAGGTCCTCGAGGTCGCCGGCGAGCTGCTCGATCACGGCGTCGACTACGTCGGCCTCACCGACAGGCTGCAGTGGCGGCACCCCGATTACTTCAAGACGTTGGGGCGGGTGATGGAGACGGTCCGCTTCGAGCTGGGCGGCCTGTTGGTGTTCGCTCGCTACACGGCGGACATGGCGGCCGGCACGGGTCTCGACGCGGACGACTCCGACGACTTCGTGGGCCTCATCCGTTACGCCGAGGGCGTGCTGGTCGCGGCGCTCCTCGAGGAGAGGGGACCAGACGTGAAGGTGAGCGTGCGCACCAGGGGCGGCGTCTCGGCCCAGGCGATCTGCGTGGAGCTAGGGGGCGGCGGGCACGTCGCCGCGGCGGGGGCCACCCTGCGGGGCGTCGACCTGAACGAGGCCGAGAGGCGCCTGATAGCCGCCTGCCGCCGCGAGCTCGAACGTGCTGGCGCCCTGGTCCCGGGGCCCTGAGCCGACAGCGTCCCCTCAGTCGACGCGGCCCAGCCCGCTGACCTTGGCCAGCTGACCCACCAGCAGCGGAGCGAGCGCTGCCAGCGCTGTGAGCAGCCATCCCGAGGCGGGCAAAGGCGCGACGGACAGCGCGGCACCGAGCGGCGGGACGAGCACCACCACCGCCACCATCAGGCAGCAACCGACGATCGCCGCCCACACCCACGGGTTGCGCGGCAACGGGTCGGGCACCGCGGTCTTCCCTTCCGCCGCCGGACGCCGCACTGTGCGCATGTTCAGCACGTGGAAGACCTGCGCCAACGCGAGGCCTAGGAAAGCGACAGTGCCGGCCTGCGCTCCCGTCAGATGGAGGCCGCCCAGCGCAGCCCCGTACGAGACGAGGACCGGCACGGTGAGCAGGGCCGCGTAGGCGGCCACCAGCCTCCAGTGCCGGCTGGTCAGGATCGGCTCACGCGGGTCCCGCGGCGGGCGGGCCAGTATGCCGCGGTCCGCCGGCGTGGTGCCCAGTGCCAGTGCGGGGAACACGTCGGTGACGAGGTTGAGGAACAGGATCTGGAGCGGCAGTAGCGGGAGCGGATAACCGAGGAGCGCCGCCAAGCCGATGACCAGGATCTCGCTCAGGTTGCAGGACAGCAGGTAGACGACGGCGGCTCGTATGTTCCGGAAGATGGCCCTGCCCTCCTCGACGGCCACCACGACCGTCGCGAAGTCGTCGTCCTTGAGGACCATGTCGGCCGCCTCACGCGCCACGTCCGTCCCGCGCTGGCCCATGGCGACGCCGATGTCGGCTCGCTTGAGGGCCGGGGCGTCGTTCACGCCGTCGCCGATCATCGCCACGACGGCTCCGGAGCGCTGGTGCAGCTCGACGAGCCTCAACTTCTGCTCGGGGCTGACCCTGGCGAGCACGTCGGTCGCCACGACCCGGTCCGGCCCCTCCCCGGCCTCGGCGGCCGCGGCGAGGTCAGCGCCGGTCACGACGTCGTCGGTCCGGGCCAGGCCCACGGCCTTGGCGATCGACAGAGCCGTGATGGGCTGATCCCCCGTCACCATGACGACGCGTATCCCGGCCCGGAGGCTGTCCTTGACCGCGCCGATGGCCGCCTCCCTGGGCGGGTCGGCCAGGCCGATCAGGCCCACCAACGTGAGACCCGCCAACGGCTCGTCCGGGGACCACGGTCCGGCTCTGTCGGCCAACGCCAGCACGCGCAGGCCCTCCGCCGCCATCGCCCGGTTGCGTTCGAGCCAGCTTCGCCGGCCCTCGGCGTCCAACCGGGAGCTGCCTCCGGCGGTTCCGGCCAGGGCCGAGCAGGCGGGGAGCACGACCCCCGGCGCCCCCTTCACCAACAGCAGCCCGCCCTCAGGCGTCCGGTGGAACGTGGCCATGACGCGCGAGTCGGCGTCGAACGGCAGCCGCGCGGCCTCCGGCAGCAGGGCGCGCACCTGCTCGCCTTCCACCCCGAGGTCGCGGGCCCACCTGAGCAGCGCCACCTCCATGGGGTCGCCGACGTCGACCCCGTCGCCCCGGGGGGCCAGCGATGCCGTACCACACAGGACCGCCACGCGCAGGGCCCGGTCCAACGGGTCAGTGCCGACCGCGACCTTCCCGGCGGACCGCGGACGTTCCTCCTCGTCCTGCGCGGCGCCCGGCAGTCGCCAGGCGGTGACGGTCATGCGGTTCTGCGTCAGAGTGCCGGTCTTGTCGGTGAGGATCACGTTGGTGGCGCCGAGCGTCTCCACCGCCGAGAGACGGTTCACCAGGGCGTTGCGGTCGGCCATGCGCTTGGCCCCGCGGGCCAACGTGAGCGTCGCGATCACCGGCAGGCCCTCGGGGACCGTCGCGACGGCCAGCGCGATCGCCGTCTGCACCATCGCGAACGTCTCGCCACCGCGCGCCAGTCCGTAGCCGGCCACCGCGACGGCGGCGACCAGCGCCACCCACAGCAGCCGACCACCGAGGGCGTCCAGCCGCCGCTCGAGCGGTGTCCGCTCCGGAGCGGCGGACGCTACCAGGCTCGCTACCCTGCCCAACTCGGTGAGCATGCCCGTGGCGACGACGATCGCTTCGGCGTTGCCGCGCAGCACTGCCGTGCCTTTGAAGAGGGCGCTGCTGCGCTCGGCCAGCACGGTGTCAGTCGGCACCGGCTGCGGCGCCTTCTCCACCGGCAGCGACTCGCCCGTCAGGGCGGACTCATCGACGGACAGCCGCCAGCCGGACAGGAGCCTCGCGTCGGCCGGTACCACGTCCCCCGCCTCGATGAGCAGAACGTCGCCGGGTACGAGCAGCCTGGCTTCGACGCTCGACGTGACGCCGTCGCGGCGGACCGACGCCCGCGACGTCCCGAGGCGCCTCAGGGCCTCGACCGACCTGACGGCGCGCAGCTCCGTCAGGAAACCGGCGGCCCCGTTGATGACCAGGACGACGAGGACGGCGACGGCCTCCGACCACTGGCCGAACGCCGCCGACAACACGGCGGCAGCCACCAACATCCAGGTGAGCACGCCCCGGAACTGGCCGGCGAGCACCTGCCAAGCGGTGCGCACCGGGCCCGTTACCAGCTCGTTGAAGCCATGCCTGGCGAGTCGCTCGGCGACCTCTTCCGAGCTCAGGCCGGCGGCCGGGCTGACACGCAACGCCTCGGCCACGTCGCCGGGCGCATGCGCCCAGTAGGCCCACTCACCGTCATCTACGTCTGCGCGGCTGGTGCCCCGCCTGCCGTCGCGGCCAGGCATCATCCGAAGCGTACAGCCAGGGCCTTCGCTTCCTCCGCCAGCGTAGCCAGCGCGGCGGCTTCTATGCCCGTCACGCCGAAACCGCGGTCTGCCAGCCATGGCAGGACTCGCTCGGTGGGCAGGTTGCCGACCAGGTCGTCACCCGCGAAGGGGCAGCCGCCCACGCCGCCCAGCGCGCCCTCCACCCACCTGACGCCCCGGGCCAGCCCGACCTCGAGGAGCTGCTCCCACGCATCGGGACGCGCGTGCAGATGCAGGCCGAGGTCGCTGGCGTTCGAGAGCCGGGAGAGTACCCGGTCGACCGCCTGGGCGTCTGCCGTCCCCACGGTGTCTGCCAGCGCGATGCGTCTCACACCCATGTCGCGCAACCTGACCACCGTCTCGGCCGTCATGCTCGGCAACCAGGTCTCCCGGTACGGGTTACCGAAGGCCATCGACACGTAGACGACCAAGCCGATGCCCGCCCCCACCGCCAGCGACCGCATCGCTTCCAGCTCCTGCCAGGAGTCGGCGAGGCCCCGACCGACATTGCGGCGCTGGAACGTCTCGTTGACGCTCAGCGGGTAGCCGACGCTGGTGACGCGGCCCGACTCGACGGCCCTCTCGACGCCCTGGAGGTTCCCGACGATGCACAGCAGGTCGGCGTCGTCCGGCGCGTTGAGTCCCTCCAGGACCTTCTCGGTGTCGGCCATCTGGGGAACGGCGCGCGGCGAGACGAACGAGCCCAGGTCGAGGTGCCTGAAGCCGGCGTCGAGCAGCGACTGGAGGTGGGCCACCTTGACCGCCGTGGGCAGCACGTGGGGCAGCCCCTGCCAGGCGTCTCGCGGGCACTCGACGTAGGTGGGCCCGGCCGCCTGCATGGCTGGATGATAGCCCAGCCCCAGACCGACTACGCCCGTTTGGGACGTCTATACTCGCCGCGTGCTGCGTCGTCTCGAGCTGCGTGACTTCGCGATAATCCGGGAGCTCTCGCTCGAGCTGTCAGCGGGTCTCAACGTGCTGACGGGCGAGACCGGAGCGGGCAAGTCGATCGTCGTCGACGCCCTCAGCCTGCTCGCCGGGGCCCGCGCGGACACTGCCTTCGTGCGGGCGGGCTCAGAGGACGCCCTGGTGCAGGGCGAGTTCGAAGGCGCGACCATCCAGACCGCCGGCCGGCGCGTCTCCGCCGCCGGCAGGCACACCGCTAGGCTGGACGGTGAGGTCGTCACGGTGGGTGAGCTGGCGGAGCGGGTCGGTGAGCTCGTGGCCGTCTTCGCTCAGCATGGCGCGCTCGAGCTGCAGGGCCCGGCGGCGCAACGTGCCCAGCTCGACAGGCTACTGCCGGAACCAGATAGGTCCGCTCTGGCCGAGCACAAGCAGGCGTTCGCCCGCCGCGGCCAGGTCCGTGCCCAACTCGAGGAGGTGCGTGCGGCCATGCGTGAGCGCGCCCGCCGTCAGGACGTGCTGGCGTACCAGCTGCAGGAGATCGAGGCGGCCAAGGTCGCGGTAGGTGAAGACGATGCCCTGGCGGCCGACCTGGCCACGCTGCGCCATGCCGAGCGCATCGTCCAGTCGGCCAGCGCCGCCTTCGCTGCGCTGGCGGGCGATGAGCCCAGCGCCACTCCCCTAGCGGCCGGCGCTCTGCGCGAGCTCAGGTCGGCTGCCAGGCATGCCCCGCAGCTGGCCGCACTGGCGGACGACCTCGAGACGGCCGTCACCGGGCTGGGTGCCGTGGCCGCCGAGGTCGAGGCGTTCCTCTCCGGCTTCGACGCGGACCCCGGTCGCCTCGACGCCGTGCAAGCCCGCCTCGCCAAGCTCGACGACCTCAAGCGCAAGTACGGCGACGACCTGCCGGCCGTCGTCGCATTCGCGGAG
>Ga0079224_100010784_pt1 | contig 12548 bp, 9 predicted proteins | sample Stecom2015_FD_80414 | JGI IMG/M metagenome (GOLD analysis project Ga0079224, IMG submission 80414) | Agricultural soil microbial communities from Utah to study Nitrogen management - Steer compost 2015 | ecosystem: Environmental > Terrestrial > Soil > Agricultural land | place: USA: Utah...
AGCAGGTTGCCCGCACCGCGGATCTCGAGGTCCTTCATCGCGACCTGCATGCCGGCGCCCAGCTCGGAGTGCTCGGCCAGCGTCTTGAGCCGGTCGTGCGCGGTCTCCGTGAGCGTGCCGTCCGGCGGATAGAGGAAGTACGCGTAGGCGCGCTCGCGGCCGCGGCCCACACGACCGCGCAGCTGGTGCAGCTGCGAGAGGCCGAACCGGTCGGCCCGGTCGATGATGAGCGTGTTCGCGTTCGCGATGTCGATGCCGGTCTCCACGATGGTCGTGCAGACGAGGACGTCGAACTTCCGCTCCCAGAAGTCGACGATGACCTGCTCCAGCTGCTTCTCGCCCATCTTGCCGTGCGCGATCGCGATGCGGGCCTCCGGCACCAGCTCCGCCAGGTGGCCCGCGATCCGCTCGATGTCCTGGACCCGGTTGTGGATGTAGAAGACCTGGCCCTCGCGCATGAGCTCGCGGCGGATCGCCGCGGCGACCTGCCGGTCCTCGTACCGGCCCACGTACGTGAGGACGGGGTGGCGCTCCTCCGGCGGGGTCGCGAGCGTCGACATCTCGCGGATGCCCGTGACCGCCATCTCGAGGGTGCGCGGGATGGGGGTCGCGGACATCGCCAGGACGTCGACGTCCGCCCGCATCGCCTTGAGCGTCTCCTTGTGCTCGACGCCGAACCGCTGCTCCTCATCGATGATGACGAGCCCCAGGTCCTTGAACGAGATCTCGCCCGAGAGCAGGCGGTGCGTGCCGATCACCAGGTCGATCGTGCCGTCCTTGAGGCCCGTGACGACGCGGTCGGACTCGCTCTTCGACTGGAAGCGCGACAGGGCCGCGACGGTGACGGGGAAGCCCGCGTACCGCTCCGAGAACGTCTCGAAGTGCTGCTGCACCAGCAGGGTCGTGGGCACGAGCACCGCGACCTGCTTGCCCTCCTGGATCGCCTTGAAGGCGGCGCGCACGGCCACCTCCGTCTTCCCGTAGCCCACGTCGCCGCAGATGAGGCGATCCATCGGGACCGTCTTCATCATGTCGGCCTTGACCTCGTCGATCGTCGTGAGCTGATCGGGGGTCTCGACGTAGTGGAAGGCGTCCTCCAGCTCGCGCTGCCACGGGGTGTCCGGACCGTACGCGTGGCCCTGCGTGGCCTGCCGGGCGGAGTAGAGGCGGACCAGCTCGCCCGCGATCTCCTTGACCGCTTTCCGGGCGCGCGACTTCGTCTTCGCCCAGTCGGAGCCGCCCATCTTGCTGAGCGTGGGGTTCTCACCGCCCACGTACCGCGTCACCTGGTCGAGGGAGTCCGAGGGCACGTAGAGGCGATCGCCCGGGTGGCCCCGCTTGGACGGCGCGAACTCGATGACGAGGTACTCGCGGGTGTGCGCGTCCGCTCCCCGGCCCGCGGTGCGCTGCACCATCTCGATGAAGCGGCCCACGCCGTGCTGCTCGTGCACCACGTGGTCGCCGGGTGCCAGGTTGAGGGGGTCGACCTGGTTGCGGCGCCGGCGGGCCGGCAGCTTCCGCATGTCGCGGGTCGACGAGGCTGCGGCGCGGCCCAGGACGTCCGCCTCCGTCAGCACCGCCAGCTTGAGCTCCTCGACGATGAAGCCGCCGTAGCCGGCTCCGGTCGAGACCTCGACCCGGCCAGACGCCGTGAAGTCTGGGTCCTCGACCAGCGCGGCCGGGACCTCGGCCTCGGCGAACACCTCGACGAGGCGACGGCCGGGGCCCTGCCCCTCCGTCAGCACGACGACGGACCAGTCCTCGCGGATGAGGCCGTGGACGTCCTGGAGGACGGCCTCGACGTCGCCCTGATAGCCGCGCGGCTCGCGGGCGGGCACCGTGAAGTCCTCCGACCCCGCGGCGGTGAGCTCCTCGTCGACGGCGAAGCCGCCCACCTCCCACCAGGGGTGGCCCAGGACCGAGGCCGCCTCGCGTGTCTGCTCGAGGGTGCGGAAGCTGGCCGCGGACAGGTCCACCGGTGCCTGTGCCCCGTCGGAGGCCGATTCCCACGCGGCGGCGAGGAATTCGTCGGACGTCCGGAGGAGGTCCTCCGCCCGGCGGGCCACCTTCTCCGGTTCGACGACCAGGACGCGGGATCCCTCCGGCATGACGGCGACGAGCGGCTCCATGCCGTCGACCAGCACCGGGGCCAGTGATTCCATGCCCTCGACGGCGACGCCCGCGGCGATCCTCTCGAGCATGTCCGCGGCCGTCGGGGTCGTCGTCGCGAGCTGTGCGGCGCGCTCACGAACCGCCGGCGTCAGCAGCACCTCACGGCACGGCGGGGCGAACAGCACGGGTGCGGGCTCGCCCGGCTCCACCGGGTGGGAGCGCTGGTCCGCGACCGCGAACGGGCGGATCTCCTCGACCTCGTCATCGAAGAACTCCAGGCGCAGTGCCGTGTCCGCCGTGGGCGGGAAGATGTCGATGATGCCGCCGCGCACCGCGAACTCGCCGCGGCGCGAGACCATGTCGACGCGCGAGTAGGCGAGCCCGGACAGCGTCTCCGCCAGGTCCGTCAGGTCCATGCGGTCACCCGCGCGCAGCACGATCGGCTCGAGGTCGCCCAGGCCCTTGACGAGCGGCTGCAGCGCAGCGCGCACGGGAGCGATGACGACGCGCAGCGGCTGCCCGTCCGGCTGTGAGCCCGGCGCGTCCGGGTGTGCGAGGCGATGGAGGACGGTGAGCCGCTCGCCCACCGTGTCCGAGCGGGGCGACAGGCGCTCGTGCGGCAGCGTCTCCCAGGAGGGGAACACTGCGACCGCGCCCGCCGGCAGGTGGTCCTCGAGCGCGCGGGCCAGGTCCTGCGACTCCCGCGTCGTGGCGGTGATGATGAGTGCGGTGCCGGTCTTCGCCGTGCGGGCGACGAGGGCGGGCAGGAGCCCCCGCACCAGCGACACCGTGCCCCCGGGCGAGGCGGGATCCGCGATCGCGCGCCGCACGTCCTCGAAGGCGGGCAGGGAAAGGGCAGGGCTCAGTCCAGTCAGCACGCGAACCAGTCTAGAGGTCGGTGCGGACACGGGCGTGTCAGGACTGTCACGCCCGGCCCTGCGGCGTCGAGCCGTTCACCCGCGACACTGATGGACATGAGCTCCTCACACGAGGCCGACGCGCCCGACTCGCACGCGGGTCCGCCCGGGCCGGACGCCAGCGACCACGCCAGCGACGACACCGACGGACAGGCCGCCCGTCGGCCTCGGCGAATGCTGGCGGTCCGCTTCCTCCACCTCCTCGCGATCCTCAGCTATGCCGTCGCGTCGTTCGTCCCGGTGCTGGCGACGGAGCCGGACGGCAGCGCGCTGTCGATCCGCGTCTCCGCACTGGGCGGGATGCAGGACGACGGCATCGGGCCGGAGGGCCTCAGCCCTGCCGCGCTGCTCGTGTGGCTGCTCGTCGCTCTCGCCGCGGCCGGCGTCCTCGTCCGTCCCGCATCCCGCGCATGGAGCCTCGTGTCGCTGATCGCTGCGGCTGCTGTCGCTCAGCGCTGGGTGTCCCTCGTGCGGGACCCGCCCCTGCTCATGTGGGACGGGCAGCTGCCGGACGGCACGCCCACCGGCGGCATGCTCGTCGCGGAGCCCACGTGGGGCCTCGTGCTCCCGGCCCTCACCGTCGCCTGCCTCGTCATCGGCGGACTGTGCGCCTTCGCGCGGCGCAGATCCATCGGCGCGCGGACGCAGCCCCCAGCTTCATGACCGATACTCGGGGCATGTCCTCGAGCACCGCCGCCCCGCGCACGCCGTACGCCGCCCGCTTCGGTCCCCCGCTCGTCCTCCTCGCGATCATGTGGGTCGTCGAGTTCGCGGACCTGCTGCTGCCGGGACGCTTCGAATCGCTGGGGATCCGCGCGTGGGACCTCACGCACCTGCCGGGGATCGTGCTGGCTCCCCTGCTCCACTCGACGTGGTCGCATCTCATCTCGAACTCAGTCCCGTTCCTCGTGCTGGGCTGCCTCGTCGCGGCGGAGGGAGCGCGCCGCTTCTGGTTCGTCACCGCGATCGCGACCGTCGTGGGCGGAATCGGCCCGTGGTTCCTCGCGCTGCCCGGGACCGTGACGGTCGGCGCCTCGGGCCTCGTATTCGGCTACTTCGCCTATCTCATGGTCCGCGTGTTCACCGCGCGCTCGATGGGCCACCGGATCCTCTACGCGGTCATCGCCCTGGCAACCTTCTCCGTCTACGGCGGATCGATGCTGGTGGGCGTGCTGCCGGTCCATGTCGGCATCTCGTGGCAGGGCCACCTCTTCGGCGCGCTGGGCGGGGTCGCAGCCGCGCTCCTCACCCGTCCCCGCAGCGCGCCCGACACCGGCAGCGGGCTCAGCGCGGGGCGTGGAACCGCTGCTGGGCTGTGACCAGTCCGTCTGCGATGAGCGCCTCGACCGCGTCGGCCAGATCGGACACGAAGATGGGCAGGGTCTCCCGCTCCTGCGCGGAGAACCTCCCCAGCACGTAGTCGGCCGTGTCCATGCGCCCGGGCGGGCGGCCCACGCCCGCGCGCACCCGCAGGTAGTCACGGGTGCCCAGGTGACTCGTGAGTGACCGCAGGCCGTTGTGGCCGCCCTCTCCCCCGCCCTTCTTGAGGCGGACGGAGTCGAAGTCGAGGTCCACGTCGTCGTGGATCGCGATGACCCGATCGGGCGTCACGGAGTGGAACCGTGCCAGCTGCCCCACCGGCTGCCCCGATTCGTTCATGTAGGTCGACGGCCGCACCAGCACTGCGCGGTCGCCGGGCCGGCCACCGGTTCCGGGCATCCGGCCGGTCGCCGCCTGGGCACGGGCCTTCGTCCGCGTGAGTGCGGAGCTCATCCGCTCCAGCAGCTCGTCGACGACGAGGTATCCGATGTTGTGCCGGGTCGCCTCGTACCGGGTTCCGGGGTTGCCCAGGCCCACCACCAGCCACGTGTCCGCCGCCATGCGGGTCCGCCTCTCTCAGTTGCTCAGCGCTCGGGGAACATCATCGCCGATCGGCGCCGTCCCCGCACACACGCACCGCGGGGCAGGACCGTTGCTGGTCCTGCCCCGCGGTGCGAAGGATCGCGGAGCATCCGATGCCGGACGCTCCTGCCGGATCACTCCTCCTCGGCGTCGCCCTCGGACGCAGCGGCCTCCTCGGCCGGCGCGGCACCGGCCGAGGCTGCCACCTCCTCGTCGACCGCGTCGGACTCGAGCTCCGCCTCGAGCTGCTCCTCGGAGAGCTGCGCGGAGACGTTGACGATGAGCAGCTCGCCGTCGGAGACCAGCTCGACGCCCTCGGGCAGCGTCACGTCAGCGGCGTAGAGGTGCTCGCCGACCTCGCGGCCCTCGATGTTGACCTCGATGGAGTCGGGCAGCTTCGTCGCGTCAGCGGAGATGAGCAGCGACTGGTTGTCGACGGACACGAGCGTGCCGGGTGCGGCCTCGCCCTCGACGACGACGGGGACCTCGACCTCGACCTTCTCGCCGCGCTTGACGAGCAGCAGGTCCAGGTGCTCGATGACACGGGTGACCGGGTTGATCTGGACGTCCTTGGCGAGCGCCAGCTCGCTCTTGCCGGACTCCGGGTTCGTGAGCTTCAGCAGCGCGTTGGGCGTGCGCAGCGCCAGCATCGTGGGGTGCGCGTCCAGCAGCAGGTGGACGGGCTCCATGCCGTGGCCGTAGAGGACCGCGGGGACCTTGCCCTCGCGGCGGAAGCGGCGGGATGCGCCCTTGCCGAACTCTTCGCGGCGGGTGACATCAAGAGTGGCGTCAGCCATGGTGGTGCTCCTTCTCAAGCGGTGGGCCTCGTGCGGACGAGGAGCCCCATCGGCTCGGAGCACGCACCCGGAGGGCTGCTCGAGAAGCTGAGGACCGCGTCGATCACGGAGGCCGTCGGGGCCTCCCTCGCCGAGGTGACCCGACCATGGTACGCGCTCGCGCCCCGTGGTCCAAGCCGGACAGCGTGGTCCAAGCCGGACCGCGCCCGAGCCCGCACCGCGGTCCCAGCCGCACCGCACCCGAGGCCGGGGCCGGCTCGACTGCCCCGCTCAGCTCGACTGCCCCCGCCGGACCGCGTCCACTAGATTGAGCGACTATGCGAGTGCTCCTCTGCGAAGACGACGACCAGCTGGCCCGCGGCGTGACCCGCGCGCTGCGCCGCGCCGGCCACGCCGTCACCCGCGCGATCGATGTCGCGGACGCGCTCGAGCACGCGCGGGAGGCCCTGCCGGACATCGCGCTCGTCGATCTGTCCCTGCCCGACGGGCATGGCAGCCGCATCGTGGGCCGGCTGCGCGACCGGCCGGAGGTGGGCATCATCATCGTGACGGCGCACGGCGACGAGCACTCGCGCGTCGCCGGTCTGCGCGCCGGCGCGGACGACTACGTCGTCAAGCCCTTCTCCGTCGCCGAGCTCCTGGCCCGCATCGACGCCCTCGGCAGGCGCACGCGCACGCAGTCCGTCGAGGATGCCGCTCCCGCACCCGTCCGCATCACACGCGGCGAGGCGGCCCTCGACCCGGAGTCCCGCATCCTCCGCGCGCCGGACGGCACCGCACATCTCACGAAGCGCGAGTGCGAGCTCCTCGCTCTCCTCATGGCCCGCAGCGGCCCGGTCCCCCGCGCCGAGTTCCTCGACCGCTTCTGGCCCGGTGCCTCCGGCACCCGCTCGCTCGACACCCACATCGCGGCGCTGCGGGCGAAGCTGCCGGGCTCCGTCGCGATCACGACGGTGCACGGCGTGGGGTATGCGCTGGAGAGCGCCCCCGCCGCATCATGAGGACGCCATGAGGAACAGGATCGTCGCGGTGCTGCTGCCGCTGCTCATCCTCCTCGCCGCGGCCATCGCGATCCCCGCCGGCGCGGCCATGGCCCAGCGGCACTCATCCGACATGCTGGGCGACCGGATCCTCGACGCCTCCCGGTTCGCCTCGCTCGCGCAGGACGGGATGGAGGGGCCGCCGGAGCGGATCCGCCGCGAACTAGACGAGTACGCGGACCTCTACGACTCCGCCGTCCACGTCGTCAGCCGGAACGGGGACACGATCCACTCGACGTCGGGAGAACTTGCTCCGGAGTCGATCGTCGAGGCCGCGGGGCCCGCCCTGGCCGGCCGCCCTCCCCTGGACGATCGGCTCATCACCCCGCTGGGCCCCGACCGCGTCGTCGTCGCCACCCCCGTCGGGCACGACTCCCAGGTCGTGGGGGCCGTCATCATCGACGCACCCACGGATGCGGTGCGCGCCAGGATCCTGCGCGACTGGCTCCTCGTCCTCGTCGCCGCACTCGTGCCCCTCACCGTCGTGCTGCTGGCCCTGGGACCCGTGACGGACTGGATGCTGCGCCCTCTGGCCCGTTTCGAGGCGACCATCGCGCGGATGCGCCGGGGCTCCCTGGAGCTGCGGGCGGACGAGACGGCCGGGCCGCCGGAGCTGCGCGGCGTCGCCCGCACCTTCAACGCATTCGCCGAGGCCGTCGCCACCACCTACGAGCGCCAGCGCCGGTTCACCGCGGACGCCTCGCACCAGCTGCGGAACCCGCTCGCCTCCCTGCGCGTCGCCGTCGACAACCTGGCTCCTGCCCCCACCGCGGACGCGGATGACCGTGAGACCCACGCCGAGGCCGTCGAGACCCTAGAGCGCATGGACGCCCTCGTGACGGACCTCCTGGAGGCGGCGCAGCACACCGACCCGGGCGAGCGCACGGCGACCGTCCTCGCGACGGTCCCCCGCGAGGGCTGGGAGGAGACCGCCCGCCGCCATGGCGCGACGCTGCGGGTCGACCTGCCGGAGACCGCCGTCGTCGAGCCCGTGGGCGGTCTCGAGCCGCTCATCGGCGAGCTCATCGACAACGCCGTGCGGCTGGGTGGGGCGGCAACCGTGGAGGTGACGGCGGCCTCGGCGGCGGGGTACGTCGTTCTCACCGTCGACGACGACGGGACCGGGATGACGGAGGAGGAGCGGGACCGCGCCGCCGACCGGCTGTGGCGGTCGCCCCGGGTGCAGAACATCCCCGGCACCGGGCTGGGACTCAGCATCGTCGCCCGTGCCGTCGAGGAGTCAGGCGGCGCGCTCGTGCTCGAGGACTCACCCGCAGGCGGCCTGCGCGTCGTCCTGCGACTGGCGCGTGCGGACGCGTCCCTGACCTGAGTGACGGCGGTCGGCGCGGCCCGCCCCTCAGGGCTTCTCGGCCCGGAACCACGCGCGGCTGCCGTCGTGCAGGGCGATGGGGTGGGTCGCGATGCCCGTGCGCATGTTGATCTGGCCCGCCTCCGGCCGCACCGCGGACAGCTCCTCGCCGTGGGTGAAGACGATGCGGGTGAGCGTGCGCGCCAGGTCGTCCGGCAGCCCCGCGCGGCAGACGAGGAGCGAGGGGACGCCCACGGTCTCCGCCGCGTCCATCCCGTCGTAGGCGGTGCGCGGGATGGTGACCGGCAGGTAGTGGTCCGGGTGCGCGCGCACGACGTCCGCGACGGCGTCCGGGATGCTCAGCAGCCGGAAGCCGCCGCGGGCGGCGAGCTTCTGGACCGCGGGGGTCGGCATGCCCGTGAGGCTCAGCATCGCCTCGACCTCCCCCATCGCGAGCGCCTCGATCGCATCCGTCTGCGTGTGGTGGACGATCTCCGGGCGGACGCCGGTCGCGTCGAAGACGACCCCTGCCGTGAACTGGGTCCCGGACTCCGGCAGACCGCACGTGACGACGCGACCGGCCAGGTCCGCGAACGAGGCGACGGGCGAGTCCTCCGGCACGACGACGTGGAGGACGGACTCGAAGACGCGGCCCAGCGCGCGCAGGTCGTCCGGGCCCTCGGCCTCGCCGTCGATGTTCGCGAGCGCCAGCTCGCAGTCGCCGGCCGCGAGCATGTGGAGGTTCTGGTACGAGGCGTCTGTGTGGAGGACCTCGAGCGCGCCGCCGTCCCACTCCCGGTTGACGATGTCCGCGAGCGCGGCGCCGAACTCGCGGAAGACTGCACCGGCGGACCCGGTCGCCAGCCGCAGACGGCCTCGGTCGCCTGCGGCGGCGTCTGCGTCCGGGGCTGTGTCCGACTCTGGGCCCGACTCTGCGTCTGCGTCCGGGGAGGGAGAGTCCGCGCACCCGGCCAGGGCCAGCCACGAGGCGCCCGCGATCCCGCCCAGGACCGCGCGCCGGGGAACCCGCACCGATGTCATCCGCCCATCGTAGGCGCCGGGCAGATGTCAAGAGAATGTCAGGGAATCCCCGGCGGACTGGGAGACAGCAGTGAGAGCCATCACGATGGACGACGATCACCGCAGTCTGTTCGAAGGAGAACACCCATGTCCGCATCGACGGAATCGGGCTCGCCCCGCGGCGCGGAGGCCGACGGCGCAGCACCGGCCCGGCCGCGCAGGCCGATCTGGAAGCAGCTCTACTTCTGGGTCCTCGTCGGCATCGCGGCCGGCATCGCGTTCGGCATCGCCCTGCCCGAGGTCGCGGCCCAGTCCCGCTGGCTCGCGACCCTGTTCATCGGCCTCGTCAAGGTCGTCATCGCCCCCACGATCTTCGCGACGGTCGTCGTCGGCATCGCGGGCCTGGGCAACCTCGCGAAGGCGGGCGGTCTCGCCCTGCGCACCGTCATCTACTTCAACATCACGACGGTCTTCGCCCTGGGCCTGGGCCTCATCGTCGTGAACGTGCTCAAGCCCGGCGCGGGTCTGGGCTACGACGTGAGCAGCTTCGACGGCTCCGCGGCGGACGAGACGATCCAGTCCGCCGGCGAGTCCGCGGGCGAGGGGCTCTCCGGCTTCGTCCTCTCGCTGGTCCCCGAATCCTTCGCCTCCGCCTTCGTCGACGGCAACCTCCTGCAGGTGCTGCTCCTGGCGATCCTCGTGGCGATCGCCATCACGATGCTGGGCGAGCGCGGCGCGGGCATCGTCCGTGCGCTCGACTCGCTCGCGAAGGTGATGTTCGGCGTCATCAAGCAGGTCATGTGGGTCGCCCCGATCGGTGCGTTCGGCGGCATCGCGTTCACGGTGGGTGAGCACGGCTCGCAGATCCTGGGCAACCTCGCGTTCTTCATGGGCTCGTTCTGGCTCACCTGCCTGCTCTTCGTCTTCGTGATCCTGGGCCCCATCTGCTGGCTGACCGGCTTCAGCCTCTTCAAGTACATCCGGTACATCAAGGACGAGCTGCTCATCGTCCTGGGCACGTCCTCGTCGGAGACCGTCCTGCCGCGCATGCTCTCGAAGCTCGAGGCCGCCGGTGTCCCCAAGCACGTCGTGGGCCTCACGATCCCCACCGGCTACTCGTTCAACCTGGACGGCACCGCGGTGTACATGACGATGGGCGCGATGTTCATCGCCCAGGCGTTCGGCGTCGACGTGCCGCTCACCACGCAGATCGCGATCCTCGCGTTCATGCTCATCTCGTCGAACGGCGCCGCCGGCGTCTCCGGTGCGGGCCTCGTGACGCTCGCGGCCTCGATCGCCGCGTTCGACCACATCATCCCGATGGTCGGCCTGGCCCTCATCGTGGGGATCGACCGCTTCATGTCGGAGGGCCGCGCGCTCACCAACCTGACCGGCAACGGCATCGGCACGCTCGCGATCGCCCGGTGGACGGGCGCGCTCGACCGCGACCGGCTGCGCGAGGTCCTGGACGACCCGCGCTCCGTCGACGTCGACGAGCTCATGAAGGAGGACTCCGTGGACATGGCCGAGCAGTTCGATGACACGGACCTCAAGCCCAGCTCGCGCCTCATGGACAGCAAGACGGACATCGCGCTGGGCCGCACGTACGCGGAGAGTGCCGCCGCTGCGGCGGAGGAGGCCGCCGAGGCCGCCGCCCGCGCCGCTGCGAACGCCCGCGCCGCAGAGCAGGTCGAGGCAGGGGCGGGACCCTCCCGCTCCTGAGGCTGGCTCACCACTCCATGACGAAGCGGGCCCCGGACGATCGTCCGGGGCCCGCTTCCGTGAGTTCTCAGCGCTGAGCGCTCATGCGTGCTCGCTCAGAGATCGACGTTCTCGAAGAGGCTCGTGACGGAGCCGTCCTCGAAGACCTCGTGCACCGCGCGCGCCAGCAGCGGCGCGATCGACAGCACGGTCAGCTTGTCGAACATCTGGTCCTCGCTGAGCGGCAGCGTGTTCGTCACGATGACCTCCTCGGCGACGGAGTCCTTGAGCCGCTGGACGGCGGGACCGGAGAACACCGCGTGCGTCGAGACGATGATGACGCCCTTCGCGCCGGCGGACATGCAGGCCTCTGCCGCCTGCACGATCGTGCCGCCGGTGTCGATCATGTCGTCGACCAGCACGCAGTGGCGGCCCTCGACCTCACCGACGACCCGGTTGGCCTTCGTCTCGTTGGGCCGGGTGATGTCGCGCGTCTTGTGGATGAACGCCAGCGGGACGCCGCCCAGGCTGGACGACCAGTTCTCGGCCACCTTGATGCGGCCCGCGTCCGGGGACACCACCGCGAGGTCCTCCGGGTAGTTCTCCTTCACGTAGTCCGCCAGGAGCGGCAGGGCCACGAGGTGGTCGACGGGGCCGTCGAAGAAGCCCTGGATCTGCGCGGTGTGGAGATCGACCGTGATGAGGCGGTCCGCGCCGGCGGTCTTGAAGAGGTCCGCCATGAGGCGCGCGGAGATGGGCTCGCGGCCGCGGTGCTTCTTGTCCTGCCGCGCGTACGGGAAGAACGGGGCGATGACGGTGATGCGCTTGGCGGAGGCGCGCTTGAGCGCGTCCACCATGATGAGCTGCTCCATCATCCACTCGTTGATGGGCTTCGTGTGCGACTGCATGACGAACACGTCCGTGCCGCGCACCGACTCCCCGAATCGCACGTAGATCTCGCCGTTCGCGAAGTTGTAGATGTCCGTGGGCAGGAGCTCCGTGCCCAGGCAGTCCGCAACCTGCTCCGCGAGCTCGTTGTTCGCCCGTCCGCTGACCAGTACGAGCTTCTTGTTGCCCGCGGTGGTGATCGACTTCACCTTCACGACTCCTTTTCCGCGCTGTTCGCGTCATCGGTGCTGCCGGGCCGGTTCGGTCCTGCAGAGTCTGTCGCGGAATCCCCCGCCGTGGAGTCTCCCGCCGCGGTGCCCGCCCCCGCGGGGTCCGCCGCCAGCTGCGCCGCGCGCGCCGCCGGGGTCCCGGGCCGCTTCGCCGCGACCCACCCCTCGATGATGCGCTGGCGGCCCTCCGTGATCGTGAGCGCACCCGCGGGGACGTCCTCGCGGATGACGGTCCCGGCACCGGAGTAGGCGCCGTCACCCACGGTCACCGGTGCGATGAACATCGTGTCGGAGCCCGTCTTCACGTGCGAGCCGATCGTCGTGCGGTGCTTCTCGACCCCGTCGTAGTTGACGAACACGGACGAGGCCCCGATGTTCGACTGCTCGCCGATCGTCGCATCGCCCACATACGTGAGGTGGGGAACCTTGGTCCCATCGCCGATCTGCGCGTTCTTCGTCTCGACGAACGTGCCGATCTTCGCCTTCGCGCCCAGCTCCGTGCCCGGCCGCAGGTAGGCGAACGGACCCACCGTCGCGCCCGCGCCGATGACGGCCAGGGACCCGTGCGTGCGGGTCACCGTGCCGCCCTCGCCCACCTCCATGGCGGACACCGTCGAGTCCGTTCCGATGTA
>Ga0079224_100010785_pt1 | contig 12547 bp, 9 predicted proteins | sample Stecom2015_FD_80414 | JGI IMG/M metagenome (GOLD analysis project Ga0079224, IMG submission 80414) | Agricultural soil microbial communities from Utah to study Nitrogen management - Steer compost 2015 | ecosystem: Environmental > Terrestrial > Soil > Agricultural land | place: USA: Utah...
CCGTTGTGCAGCAGCGCGTCGTGGAACGCGGTGTCCCGGAAGATCGTCAGGTAGTTGTCGAACCCGACGAACTCGGTCGGCGGCCCGAAGCCCTTCCACTTGAAGAACCCGTAGTAGGCCGCCATCACGACGGGGAAGATGACGAACATCAGGAACACGACGACGGCAGGTGCCGAGAGCACGATGATCTCGAGCGCCTTGCCCCAGTCGGTCCGCTTGCCCCGTCGCGGCCCGGGGGCCGGGGACGGCGTCTGCACGCCGCCCCCTGCCACCACGGGTCCCTCAGGCGAGGCGGTCCGGGTCGCTGTGTTCTCGCCCAGGGAGTGAGTCATGTGCCTGGTTACTCCATTGCGGCCGCGGCGTTGACCGCGTCGACGATGCTCTGCGGGTCGCCGTCGCCCGCCAGCATCTCGACGACGCCGGCGTTGAGGGCGTTACCCACGTTCTGGCCGTACAGCGTGTCCAGCCAGACGGACACGTACGGGGCCTCGTTGTACGCCTCGAGCACGGACTGCAGCGCCGGGTCGGTCACGACACCCTGCGCCTCCTTGCTCGCGGGCAGGGTCACGAAGGCCTCGGCGTAGGCCTCCTGGTGCTCCTTCTGCATGAAGAAGTTCAGGAAGTCGGCGCACTCCGGCGGGGCCTCGACGAAGCACGAGTACCCGTCGACGCCGCCCATGAACGCGGCGGGGTCGCCCTCACCGCTGCCGGTGTCGGGGAACGGGAACCAGCCCAGGTCGGGCAGCGGCTTCTCGTCGGGGGTCAGACCGGCGATGACGCCCGGGTCCCATGCGCCCATGAGCTCCATCGCAGCCTTGTGGTTGGCGATGAGGCCGGCCGACGAGCCGGCACCCTGCTGGGCGGTCGCCGTGAGGAAGCCCTTCTGGAAGGGCTCGGTCTCGGCGAAGGCCTGCAGGTTCTCGCCCGCGGTGAGCCAGCACTCGTCGTCGAAGCTGCGGGTCGCGGCCGCCGCGTCCAGCGTCTCCTGCGAGCACGCGCGGAGCGCGAAGAAGTAGTACCAGTGCGCGGCCGGCCAGGCGTCCTTGCCGCCCAGGGCGACCGGCGAGATGTCGGCGTCCTTGAGGGCCGAGACCGCGTCGTTCAGCTCGTCGATCGTGGTGGGCGTCTCCGTGATGCCGGCCTCCTCGAAGAGGTCCTGGCTGTAGAAGAGACCGCCCGGCAGGATCGCGGTCGGCATGCCGTAGACCTTGCCGTCGATCGTGAAGGCGTCGAAGCCCGCGCCGACGTTCTCCTTGGTGGCCTCGTCGATCGTGTCGGTGAGGTCCATGATCTGCCCGGCCTCGACGACGTCGGCCAGCTTGCCGCCGCCGCGCGCCATGAAGATGTCCGGTGCGTCGCCCGAGTTGAGCGCGGTCTGGAGCTTGCCGTCCATGTCCTCGTTCTGGATGGACTGCACCTCGATCGTCACACCGGGGTTGGCCTCCTCGAAGGCCGCGACAGTGGCTTCCCAGTACGCCTTGCCGGGGCCGGTGGTGGAGTTGTGCCAGAAGGTCATCGTGACGTCGCCGTCACCCGACCCTCCGTCGCCACCACCTGAACAGCCCGCCGCCAGCAGGGCAACGGTGGCACCCAGGGCGAAGATGCCCGTGGCCCGCGTCTTCCTCATCATTGTGGAACCCCTTGTAGGTCGTCATCGACGGTTGGCAGGAGCCTGCCCGTTGACGGACCGTGAGTCCGTCACACCAGTGAGAGTGGCAGTTGGGTCACGGTTGAGTCAAACGGTTTCGATATCGATTTCGAAACGGAATGGTACGAGCCCCGCATCCGGTTGCCCGGGGTACCCTCATGTCCGTGCACAGAGGGACGAGCGGCTCCGGGCCCGGCGCCGAGCCGGGCGACGACGTAGCGGGCGGTCCGGGAGGCCCGGACCATCCCGTGGCCCCGGCGGCCGGTCGCGCCACCATCACCGACGTGGCACGGGTCGCCGGCGTCTCCGTCGCCACCGTGTCCAAGGTCGTCAACGGCCGGTACGGCGTCGCGGCGGCGACGGCGGAGCGCGTGCTCGGCGTCGTCGAGGAGCTCGGGTACGAGTCCTCGCTCGTCGCGCGCAGCCTGCGCCGCAGGCAGACCAACGTGATCGGCGTGCTCGTCGCCGAGTTCGAGCCGTTCAGCACCGAGCTGCTCAAGGGCATCTCCGCGGCCATCAACGGCACCGGCTACGAGCTCCTCGCCTACTGCGGCGACGCGGGCCGCACCGACCACGTGGGCTGGGAGCGCCGCTCGCTGTCCCGGCTGGCGGGCACGCTCATCGACGGCGTCGTCATCGTCACCCCCACGCTCGCTCTCCCCGAGCACGACGGCGTGCCCATCGTCGCCATCGACCCGCACACCGGGCCGACCGGGCCTGCGACGGTCGACTCCGACAACCTCGGCGGCGCCCGCATGGCCACCGAGCACCTCATCGGCCTCGGCCACACGCGTATCGGCTACCTGGGCGGGCGCGCGGACCTCGAGTCCGCACGGCTGCGCGAGCTGGGCTTCCGCGAGGCGATGGAGGCGGCAGGGCTGACGCCCGACCCGAGCCTCGTGCTGGAGGGCGGCTACCGCCCCGACCGCTCCGACCGCCCGACGCACGACCTGCTCGAGCGCGCCGACCGGCCCACGGCTGTGTTCGCGGCGAACGACCTCTCGGCGATCCACGTGATCCAGGTGGCCCAGGAGCTGGGCCTGCGCGTGCCGGAGGACCTGTCCGTCATCGGTTTCGACGACGTCCCCGAGGCAGCCGCCTCGACGCCGCCGCTGACCACGATCGCCCAGTCGCTGCACGAGATGGGCGCAGAGGCGCTGCGCATGGTCATCTCGATGCTGGAGTCCGACACCACGCAGCCGCGGCACACACGCCTGCCCACCCGCCTGGTCGAGCGCGCGAGCACGGCCCCGCCTGCGGCGTAGCGCGCCCGCGAAAAACCCTCGCCGCGCGTGGGCGTGCGGTGCACCCTGGGGACATGAGCAGCCCCACCGAGCCCACGCCGTGGCACGTCGTCGAGGTCCCGCCCGTGCCTGCGCCCGACCACCCGGACGCCTGGGCGTACCACGGCATCGCCGCGGTCGACAGGGCGGTCGAGACCGCCTCGCTCGGCTTCGACGACCTCGCGCGACCGGTCGAGCAGCTCGTCAGCGGCATGCTGCACCAGGAGTACACGGACAAGCACCGGTTCGCCGCCGTCCTCGAGCGGGCCGACGGCGGGGCACCGACGGCCGAGGACGTGATCGGCTACGGGTTCCTGTCGATGCCGCGCGACCAGAACACGCACAGCGCCGACGTCTACGTCGGCGTCCACCCCGACCACCGGCGCCAGGGCGTCGGCACCGCACTGGCCGATGCCGCGGAGCGCGTGGCCGCCGACGCAGGGCGCACCACGTTCTTCGGCTGGTCGCTCTCGCCCCGCGAGGCGGCCGCCGACGAGGAGGCGCTGGTGCCCGCGACCGGCGCCGGCCGGATCCCGGCCTCCGCCGCGGGCGCCCTGTTCGCCCGTGGCCGGGGATACGAGCTCGAGCAGGTGGAGCGCATGTCGCGCCTCGACCTGCCGGTGGACGCCGACGAGCTCGCGGAGCACGAGGCCGGGGCGCGCGCCGCGGCAGGCGACGACTACCGCGTCCACACGTGGGACCCGCTGCCCGAGGAGTGGTACGAGGGCTACGCCCGGCTCATGACGCGGATGTCGACCGACGTGCCACAGGGCGGCTTCGACTTCGGCGAGGAGACCTGGGACGCCGCCCGCGTGCGCACCTACCTCCGGGAGCGGGCCGACAACGGCCAGCGCCTGCTCACCACGCTCGCGGTGCACGTGCCGACGGGCGAGGTCGTGGGCGGCACGTCGTTCCTGCTCCAGGACGGCAGGCCCGCGTTCGCGTTCCAGGAGGAGACGATCGTGCTGGGCAGCCACCGCGGACACCGGCTCGGCATGCTCGTCAAGGCGGTCAACCTGCGTGAGCTCGCCGCGCGCTACCCGCGCACCGAGCGCGTGCACACGTTCAACGCCGAGGAGAACGGCCACATGCTGGCGATCAACGTGGCCCTGGGTTTCCGTCCGTCGGGGGCAGAGGCCGCCCTGCAGAAGCGCCTCTGACCCGCGCCACCAGGCGGAGCAAGCCGGTCGCCGCGCGGGACAGCGGCCCGCCGGTGCCGTTCGCGAGCGCCAGGAGCCGGTCCAGCCTGCCGTGCGTGATCCCGGACCCCGGCTGGTACGGGAGCCGCTCGAGCGGCATGGCCTGCATCATGACGACGACGTCGGCCGACAGCCCCGTCGCGCGCACGAGGCCGGAGACGGCCCGGCCGACGACGGGGTGCGCCATCGCCTCAGCCACCGTCGAGGACGGCGTGAGCATCGGGTCGACGGCGTCGCCCGGCACCTCGGCCTCGGCGGCGACCCGCAGGTCGCGGCTCGACGCGCCCACCTCGATCCGGTAGGTGCCGCCCGCCACGACCCACCGGCCGGCGAGCACGTCCCAGGTCGCGAGGTCGTCGCGCGCGACGTGGAGCTCGAGGCGCCGGGACTCGCCGGGCGCCAGGTCGGCGACGGCGAACGCCGCGAGCGCGCGCGGCGGTCGTGCCGGCCCGGCGTCGGGCGGTGCGACGTAGCACTGCACCACCTCGCGGCCGGCCACGTCGCCCGTGTTCGTGACGGTGAGGGCCACGGCGAGGCCGTCGTCGTCGGCCGGGGTGACCGCGAGATCGGCATAGCCGAACGTGGTGTAGGAGAGCCCGTGCCCGAAGGGGTACTGGACGGCCATGTCCCGCGCGTCGTACCAGCGGTAGCCGACGAAGACGCCCTCGCCGTAGGTGACGCGCAGCCCGGTGCCGGGGAAGCTCGTCCAGGCGGGCGTGTCCTGGAGCCGCAGGGGCACGGTCTCGGCGAGGCGGCCGGACGGGTTCACGCGGCCGAGCAGCACGTCGGCCAGGGCACCTCCCCCGGCCTGGCCGAGCAGCCACCCCTCGACGATCGCGGGCACCCGGTCGGCGAACGGCGCGAGCCGCACGACCGACCCGTTGGAGAGCACGACGACGACGCGCGCCGTCACCGCGAGCACCCGGTCGAGCAGGTCGAGCTGGTCGGCGGGCAGGTCGATGTGCTCGCGGTCGCGGCCCTCGGCCTCGGCCGACGGCGGCAGGCCCGCGAAGAACAGCACGACGTCGGCGTCGCGCGCGGCCGCGACGGCGTCGTCGGCGAGCGCCGCCGCCCCGGGCGCGCCGGGGTCCAGCGGGTACCCGGGGGCGAACGTCACGTCCGCGGCGTCCCGGAGGGCGGTCAGCGCGTCGTCGAGCCGGGTGGGCACCACCTGCGAGGAGCCTGCGCCCTGGTAGCGCGGGGTGCGGGCGAGCTCGCCGACGACGGTGACCCGCGCACCGGCGGCGAGCGGCAGCAGCCCGCCGTCGTTCTTGAGCAGGACGACCGCGCGGCTCGCCGCCTCGCGGGCCAGCGCGTGGTGCGCCTCGTCGTGCCAGGCCGCGGGGTCGTGGCCACGCTCGGCACGCAGGAGGCGGTGGCCCGCGCCGCTGTCCCCGACGTCCCTGGCCGCGAGCGCCAGGGCGGCGACGCGGGTCGCGGCGCGGTCGACGTCGGCGCGGTCGACGGCGCCGGACCGCACGGCCGCGACGATCTCGCGGACGCGGGTCTCGCCGGCGCCGGGCATCTCGAGGTCGAGCCCGGCGCGCAGGCCCGCGAGCCGGTCGTGCACGGCGCCCCAGTCGGACAGGACGAGGCCGTCGAAGCCCCACTCGTCGCGCAGCACACCGGTGACCAGGCGGGGGTCCTCGCCGACGTAGGTGCCGTTGACGCGGTTGTACGAGGTCATGAGCGTGGCCGGGCGGGCCGTCGTCACGACGCGCTGGAAGGGCCGCAGGTAGATCTCGCGCAGGGTGCGCTCGTCGACGTCGGCGGAGACGCGCAGGCGCTCGGTCTCCTGGTTGTTCGCGGCGAAGTGCTTGACGCACGCGCCGACACCGGTGCGCTGGATCCCGCGGACGAGCGCGGCGCCGATCGCGCCCGCGAGCAGCGGGTCCTCGGCGACGTACTCGAAGTTGCGCCCGCACAGCGGGCTGCGCTTGATGTTGACGCCGGGCCCGAGCAGCACGTCGACGTCGCGCAGGCGCGCCTCCTCGCCGAGCGCGTGCCCCACGCGCTCGACGAGGTCGACGTCGAAAGTGCTGCCCAGCGCCACGGCGGGCGGGAAGCACGTGGCGGGGACGGCGCCGACCACGTCGCCGACGTCCGGATCGAGCAGGCGCACGCCGTGCGGGCCGTCGGCGAGCTGCACGGTCGGGACGCCCGGCGCCTCTGCCGTGGTCCAGAACGAGGCGCCCGAGAGCAGGCGCGCCGCGTCCTCGAGGTCGAGCCGGCGCACGAGCGCGGAGGCGGTGGCGTGGTGGCGTGACGTCCTCGTCATGCGGTCACGGTAGCGGCAGCGCCGCGGAAAAAGCCGTGCGCGCCTGTTCCCCCCGGGGGAGCCTGGGCGCATGACCTTCCAGCTCGTCACCCCGCCGCACCCGGCCTCGCTCGACGACGCCGACGCCTGGGCGTACCGGGGCATCGCCGACCTGCACGTGGCGGCCCAGGAGGCCGACCTCGGCAACGCCGACGCGGCCCCCACGGCGATCAGCATCCTCGTCGGTGCCGACAACCAGGACTACCTGCGCAAGGTGCGCCAGGTCGCGGTCGTCGACACGCCCGACGGTCCGCGCGTCGTGGGCGAGGCGGCGCTGTTCCTGCAGGTCAAGGCGAACCGTGAGCTGGCGTTCGGCACCATCACGGTGCACCCGGAGCACCGGCGGCAGGGCATCGGCACGGCGCTCGCGCAGTGGGCGCGCGAGACGGCGCGGGCGGAGGGCCGGACGTCGCTGGCGACGTGGGTCGACTTCGGCCCGGGCACGCCGGAGGGCGAGACGCTGAGCCCCGCCTCGGGCACGGGAACGGTCACGGCGGACCTGCCCGGTGTCGTGTTCGCGCAGCAGCTCGGCCTCACGCTCCAGCTCGTGGAGCGCCGCTCGCGGCTCGACCTGCCGGTGGCGCCGGAGGTGGTGTCGCGGTTCGAGGCGGAGTCGCGCGCCGTGGCGGGCGAGGCGTACCGGGTGCGGACCTGGACGGCGCCGACGCCCGAGGAGCTCATCGGGTCCTACGCGGCCCTCGAGCAGGCGCTGGCGGACGACGAGCCGCGCGGTGGCCTCGACATGGAGTCGGACGTCTGGGACGCCGACCGGATCCGCGGCGAGGAGGCGGCGATCGCGGCCAAGGGCGACCGGTACGTCGTGACGGCGGCCGAGCACGTGGCCACCGGCGAGCTCGTGGCGCTGAGCATGCTGCGGTGGAACGACCTCAAGCCGCACCACACCGACCAGCAGGCGACGGTCGTGCTCACGGCGCACCGCGGGCACCGGCTGGGCATGCTCGTCAAGACGGTGAACCTGCGTGAGCACGCGCGGCTGCGGCCGGGCTCGCGCCGGATCTACACGTGGAACAACGAGGAGAACCCGCACATGCTGGCGATCAACGTCGCGCTGGGCTTCGTGCCGGCCGGCGGCTGTGCCAACTTCCAGGGCCCGGTGTGACCGGCTGACCGGTCACAGCAGCTCCGGCTGCGGGTCGTAGGAGTCCGGCGGGTCGATCGGGTGCACCGGTCCGCCGAGGCCGTGGTGCTCGAGCCGGCCGAGGTCCTGGTCGACACCGCCCGGCGTGAGCATCAGCATCCAGTCCTCCGCCATGTCGCGCAGCTCGGTGTCGAGGTCGCCGATCTTCACCACGAGCACGTCGGTGCCCCGCGGGTCCAGGCCGAGGGCCGTGAAGTCCGACTCCAGGTGGTAGGGCCTGCGCCGCTCGGTGACCACGACCTTCAGGCCGCCGACGGCCACCACGGCGACGACACCGCCCACGGGGTCGTCCTCGCGCACGTGCTCGACCACGCCGTGCAGCGTCACCGGCCCGTGCGGTCCCGCGTCGACCCGTGCGCCCGCCTCGACCTCGACGACGGCGCCCACCCCGGCATCGGCGACGGCCCGCGCGGCCGCGACGTCCGGCAGGGAGGCGTAGACGGCGGTGCGGCCGCCGGCCTCGGGCGGGGTCCGGAACACGGGCTCGTCGAGCAGGCGGGCGAGGGTCCAGGTGACGTCGCCGGCGCCGCCCGCCAGGGGGTTGTCGCCGGTGTCGGAGAGCACGAACGGCCGCGCGTCCCCCGCGAGCACGGCCGCGAGGCACTCCTCGTAGGTGCCCGCAGGGGCGACGAGCCCGAGGTCGTCCCGCACGTCCCAGTACCGCCGCGCCAGGCGCGCGGCCTCGCGCACCAGCACGTCGGGGTCGTCCCCCGAGACGACGACGGCGGCCCGGCACCGCGGCTCGTCGGCCCACCCGTACCCGACCCACAGCGACGCGTCGAGCACGCCCGGCAGGTCGGCGACCCGCGCCACGTCGGCGTAGACGCCCCGTGCGGGCTCCTGGCGGGTGCTGACCCGCTCCCCCGGCAGCAGCACGGGCACCTGCACCCACGCCTTGTGCGGCCTGCCGCCGTCGTGCACGCGGCGCACCAGGTGGGTGGCGACCCGCTCGCGCGCCTCGTCGTCGTCCTCGTGGGCGGTGGCGCGGTGGCACGCGACGAGATCGACCGTGCGGGCCAGCTCGCGCGAGACGTTGCCGTGCACGTCCATGCTCGCGGCGACGAGGCAGCCCGGGCCGACGGCGGAGCGCACCGCCCGCGCGAGGTCGGCCTCGGCGTCGGTGTACCCGAGCACCGACATCGCGCCGTGCACGTCGAGCAGCACGCCGTCGAACGGTCCCTGCGCCTCCAGCGCCAGGCAGATCTCGGCCCTGACCGACTCGTAGACGTCGGTCAGGACCGGGCCACCGGGCAGGGCGGCGGCCCGCAGGACCCCCACCCACTCGGCCTCCCGCCGCAGCGACGCACCGTCGCGGAGGAAGGGGTAACGCCGCACCAGCTCGTTGCCGCGCAGCAGGGTGAACGCCTCCCAGCCCGAACGGTGCGGGGAGAACGTGCTGGACTCGATGACCACGCCGCAGATCGCGATCCGGGGGCGATGGGGGGTACGGGTCACGCGCGCAGTGTAGACACGCACAGGCCGGACAAAATACCCCTGATCGCCGGGGCCGTCGCCCGGAGCCCGGGTCAGTCGTCGTCGCGGTCGCCCGGGGTGTCGTCCGGGGTGTTCGTGTCGTCGTCGCCGTCGTCGCCCTGGTAGTTGGCGTCGTCCGGCGAGTCCGCCGACTGCGCGGAACCCGGCGTCTCGGTCGCGGACTCGTTCGGTGAGTCCGCCGACTCCGGCGACGGGTCGTAGTTGGCGTCGCCCGGCGAGTCCGCCGACTGCGCGGAACCCGGCGTCTCGGTCGCGGACTCGTCCGGCGAGTCCGCCGACTCCGGCGACGGGTCGGCGGTCGTGGCAGGCGTCGGCTCACCCGACGCGGTGCCGCCGTCGAGCGCGACGGCCGCCGTGGCTTCGGTGCGGGGCGCGGGGTCGTTGAGCGCGGTGGCGGTGCTCGCGCCGGCGACGCCCAGCACGGCAGCGGTCCCGACGACGACCCAGCGCTTCTTCATGGTCGAGGGGTTCATGGCGTGACCTCCGATCTCTCGGCACCCCTGCCGGGTGCCTCCTGACATCGAGTCTGGGACCCCCGGATGAGGCGACGAGGAGACCTGGATGAGAGGACTCTCATCTCAGCCCCGGAACCGGTAGCCGGCCCCGCGTACCGTCTCGATGCTGTCGGCCCCGAGCTTCCGGCGCAGGTAGCGCACGTACACGTCGACGACGTTCGAGCCGGGGTCGAAGTCGTACCCCCACACGCGCGACAGGAGCTGCTCGCGGGACAGCACCTGGCCCGGGTGCTGCAGGAACACCTCGGCGAGCGCGAACTCCCGCGCCGACAGCTCGACCTCCCGCCCCGCCGCGGTCGCCCTGCGGCTGCGCAGGTCGAGACTGACGCCACCGTGCTCGAGGCGGTCCGGCGCCGCGCCCTCGGCGGAGGCCCGGCGCAGACGGAGGCGGACGCGCGCGAGCAGCTCGTCGAACCCGAACGGCTTCGACATGTAGTCGTCCGCGCCGCCCTCGAGGCCCGCGACCCGGTCGGACAGCGAGTCGCGTGCGGTGAGGATCACGACGGGCAGCGTCGAGCCGACGTCGCGCAGGCGCTGCAGCACCGTGAAGCCGTCGAGCACGGGCAGGCCGATGTCGAGCACCATGAGGTCGTACCCGCCCGACATCGCATGGGCCAGCGCCGTGGCGCCGTCGGACACCACGGTGGGCTGGAACCCGTGCGCCGTGAGGCCCTTGCGCACGAACTGCGCGATGCGCTCCTCGTCCTCCGCGATCAGGATCTGGTTCACGCCACCTCCTCGACCGGGCCGGCCGCCGTCGCGCCCCGCGCCGGCCACGTCATCACGAACCGCGCGCCACCGCCGTCGGGCCGCTCGACCGTCACGTCGCCGCCGTGACCGTGCGCGATGGCGCGCACGATCGCGAGCCCGAGCCCGGAGCCGGGCACGCCGCCCGCACGGCTGCCGCGGGCGAACCGGTCGAAGACGCGCTCCGCCTCCTGCGGCGGCACGCCCGGCCCGGTGTCGCGCACCCCCAGCCGCACGCGACCGCCGGACACCTGCGTGCCGATCCCGACCTCGTCGTCCGGGCCGGTGAACTTCACCGCGTTGTCCGCGAGCTGCAGCACGGCCTGGGTGATCCGGTGGGCGTCGGCAGGGACCTCGGCGTCGGCCCGCGCGTCGACGACCCACCGCCGCGCGCCCAGGGCGCGCGCCTTGTCGTGCACGTCGTCGGTGAGGCGGCCGAGGTCGACGGGCGCGAGCGTGACGAAGTCGGCGCGCTCGGCCCGGGCGAGCAGCACGAGCTCCTCGACGATCTGTCCCATCCGGGCCGTCTCGTCGAGCAGGAGGTCCCGCGTCTCGCGCACGTCCTGCGCGTCGTCCGGGTCGAGCACCTCGAGGTGCCCGCGCAGCACCGTCAGCGGCGTGCGCAGCTCGTGCCCCGCGTCGTCGAGGAACTGCCGCTGGGTCTCGATCGCGGTCGCGAGCCGGTCGAGCATCGTGTTGAAGGCACCGGCCAGCTCCCCGAGGTCGTCCTGGGAGTCCACGGGCACCCGCTCGGACAGGTCCGTCTCGGTGACGCGCGCCGCCGTCGCGGCGAGCCGGCGCAGCGGGCGCAGCAGGCCGCTCACCACGACCCACGCGGACGCACCCAGCAGCACGAGCGCCACCGAGCAGACGACCGCGTACGTGCGCATCACGGAGCGCTCGGTCGCGAGCGCCCGGTCCAGGGCGGAGGCGAGCACGTAGGCGCCCACCTCCTGCCGGTCGGGCACGGTCACGGGGACGACGACGAACCACACCCGGCCGATCTCGGTCTCGATCTCGCGCTGCACGGTCCGCCCCGAGCGCGGCGTCAGGCCGTCGACGACGTCCTGCACCACGGGGCTGTCCGCGACGACGCGTGACTGCGTCGGCGGGTTGGACTGCTGCAGCTCGCCGTCGAGATAGCTGAGGAACATCTCGTCGGAGCCGGGCACGTTCTGCTCCATCGCGACGCTCATGAGCCGCCCCGCGCCCCGGAACCGCTCGCCCGTCTCCGGGTCGGTACCCGCGTCGGCCAGCCGCTGCAGCTCGCGGATCTCCTGGTCGAAGTCGTCGGAGACGTCGTCCATGATCTGCTGGGTCTGGATGGCGTGCGTGAGCAGGCCGGTCGCCAGCAGCCCGACGGCGGTGACCGCGACGACGACCCCGACGACCCTTGCGCGCACCGAGGGCCGGCGCAGGCTCATGCCGTACCGACCGCCGCCGCGAGCCGGGAGCCGTCGAGCCAGCCGGCGACGGCGTCGAGGCGGCGCGAGGTCGCGGCCTGCCAGCCGTGCTCCTGCACCCGGTGCGGCCCCGTGGCCAGCGACAGGAGCACCCCGGCGACACGCGCGCACAGGTCGGCGCGGTCGGCTCCCCTGCCCTCGCCCGCTGCGACGAACGCCGTGGCGTAGTCCGCGGCGAGGCGGCGCATCCGGGACGCCTGCTCCGCCTGCATCGCGTCCGCCGTCCGCGTCAGGGAGAGCACGTCGAGGTGCGCCACGAGGCAGGCGAGGTCGTCGGCACGGTGGCCAGGGCCTGCGGCGTCGACGTCGAGCAGGCCGGTGATCCGACCGTCGGTGAGCATGATCTGCGACTCGTACAGGTCGCCGTGCGTGGGGTCGGTGCCCGGCCCGCGTTCCGCGAGGCGCGCGCCGACGGCCCCGGCGAGGTCGGCCGCGCGGCCCGCCTCCGCCGGCAGCGCTGCGCCGATGACGCCGGCGTAGTGCTCGGCCGACTCGCTCCACGCCGGGCGGCGCGGCAGGTCCCGCACCCCGTCGGGCAACCGGTCGAGCAGGTCGAGCACCTCGTCGGGGGACGGGATCCGCGCGCCGTCCCGCACCGCCGCCCGCATCTCGGTACCACGCAACGGGGACAGCACCAGCAGGCCCTCGTCCGACCAGCCCAGCGGCCGTGGCACCGGCAGCCCGGCGTCCGAGAGCAGCTCGTGCCTGCGGTGCAGGTCGGC
>Ga0079224_100010787_pt1 | contig 12545 bp, 8 predicted proteins | sample Stecom2015_FD_80414 | JGI IMG/M metagenome (GOLD analysis project Ga0079224, IMG submission 80414) | Agricultural soil microbial communities from Utah to study Nitrogen management - Steer compost 2015 | ecosystem: Environmental > Terrestrial > Soil > Agricultural land | place: USA: Utah...
CGATCGCGAAGGCGAGCGCACGGGCGCGGCTCTCCGACCGGGTGCAGCTCCACGACGGCACCCCGCGGCCGGTGACCGTGACCACGGTGCCCGCGGGCCTGATGGTCGAGGTCAGTTACGACGGCGCGGGCATGGCCCCGAGCGCGGTGGGCAGCTACGCGGTGGTTGCCACCGTCGCCGCCGCCGAGCCCAACCACGTCGGCAGCGCTAGCGGCACGCTGACCATCCTCGCCGCGGCCATTGCCGGCTTCGAAGTGGACGGCGCGGTGGCCTTCAGCGGCATCGCCGGCGCGCCGCTCGACGGCGACCTGCCGACGGTGCGGGTGCTCGACACCAATGGCGACGGGGTGGCCGGCGTCAGCGTGGTGTTCCAGCAGCAGGCCGGCGGCAGCAGCGGCGCCACCGCGGGTACGCCGGAAACGGTGACCACCGGTGCCGATGGTCGCGCGACGGTCGGCAGCTGGGTGCTGCCCGCCAACGCCGGTGACACGGTGATGACCGCCGAGGTCAGCGGGCAGCCCGGCCTGCCGACGGTGTCCTTCACCGCCACCGGCGAGGAAGTGGCCGACGTCACGGTGCTGAAGGTGGCCACGCAGGAGCAGGTGATGCAGGGCGGCCTGGTGGACTACACCATCACCGTCGGCAACGCCGGCCCCAGCAATGCCCAGGTGGTGGAGCTGGCCGACGTGCTGCCGGAGGCGCTCGATGCCGGTACGGCGATGTGGGTCTGCACCGCGGCCGGCGCCGCGAGCTGCAACGGCGACGATGCCGGGACCGGCGACGTGGCCGCTACCTTGACGGTGCCCGTCGGCGACTCGGTGACGGTGCTGCTGACGGCGGCGGTCCGCACCGAAGCGGCCCTGGGTCCGTTCGACAACGAGGCCGGCGTGCTGCTCGACAGCGGCGACGACCCGGCGGTGGGCAACAACACCAGCACCGCCACGGTCACGGTCACGCCGAGGACTTCCGCGATCTTCGCCGACGGCTTCGAAGGCGACGACGGCGGCGCCGGTCCGGATTGAGGACAGGGGAGGGAGGGGGCGCGCCGCGAGGCGCGCCCCTTTTTGCTTCTTACAACCAGCGCGCCCGGCGCAGCAGGACGTAGAGGCCGACGCAGGCCGCGCCGGTGGCGCCGGCGACGATCCCGTAGGCCCAGGGGTGGTCCAGCTCGGGCATGCGGGTGAAGTTCATGCCGTACCAGCTCGCCACCAGCGTGGGCAGCGCCACCAGCGCCGCCCAACCGGCCAGCCGGCGCACCACTTCGCCTTGGGCCACCGTGACCAGCGCCAGCTTGACCGACATGCCGGCGGTCGGCATCTCGCGCTGCGCGTCGGACGCCTCGTTGATGCGCAGCGCGTGGTCGGCGACGCCGCGAGCTGGCCTGCCTATCCGGTGCGGGCGCCTTCGCGGCGGAGCGCCCAGGCGCCGGCGACGTGCACCGGCAGCCAGAACGCGATCCAGTCGAGGTTGTCCTGCACCCGCCAGGGCAGGAACTTGAGGAATACCGCGAGCAGCGCGCAGAGCAGCACCAGGCGCGCGGTCCATGCCAGCCAGGGGGCCGCGGCCCGGCCGCGCCACAGCGCGGGCACGGCGGCCAGCAGCACGAGCGCCAGCGGGTTGAACAGCAGCAGGTTCTCGTTGGCCCATGCGGCCTGGTGGTCGGTGAAGGCCCACAGGAAGGCGAGCAGCAGGCCGCCAAGGCCGGCCAGCAACCACAGTACCGCGGCCAGGGTCGCGGCGGTGCGGGAGCGCGCGCTGGCGCGTCCGCCACCGGCGCCCAAGGCGATGGTGGCGGCCAACGCGAGCCCGGCGAGCGCGAACCATGGCAGCACCCAGGGGCGTTCGTCGGGAGGCAGGCCGGTGCGGTGCGGCAGCAACTGTTCCTCGGCAAGGACCAGGGGGCTGCCGTCCGGCTGGCTCGCTTCGCGTACGGCTTCGGCCAGATGCATGGGCACGAAGCCTTCGTCCCAGCGCGAAAGGGGCTGGTCGGCGAAGGGACCGAGCCCGGCATGCATGCCGAGGAACAGCCAGGGCAGTGGGGCGCCCAGCCTCAGGCTTTCCCAGCGATACGTCAGGCCGCGCGAACGGCCGGACAGCTGCCGCTTCAGCAGGCCGCCAAGCGCCTGGTCGAGCGCGTCGCGCACGCGGGTGGAGCAGTTGGCGGTGAAATAGTCGTAGCGGTAGCGCGCATTTTCGGGGCGCGCGTTCCAGGCCAGGAACCCGGCCAGTTCCGCGGCCGCCGGTGGCTCCATCGCCAGCCATTGCACCGATACACCGCGGCCCTCGTCGGCGTAGATCGCAAGGTCATGTTCCGCCGGCAGCGCCAGCAGCCTGTACTCCATCTTCCCGCGCAGGAAGTTGAGCAGGAAGTTGGGCTCTTCGAAGTCGAAGTAGCCGTAGTTGTAGTGGATGCGGCGGCCGGCCGCGTCCTCCACCAGGATGGCGTTGTGGCCGAAGCGCGCCCAGTAGGCGTCGCCCGGCTGCATGGTGACCAGGCCGATGCGCGGCGCCGCGGCGGCGGCGCCGGCCAGGACGAAGTACAGCGCCAGCAACGGGCCGGCACACCACGCGGCCCTCATGCCGCGTCGCCGGTGGCGGTCACGGTGACGTGGAAGGCATGGACGCGGCGCTTGTCGGCGCGGGCGACACGGAAGTGGAAGCGGTCGAGGCCCAACTCCTCGCCGGCTTCCGGCAGGTGGCCGATGGCGGCAGTGACCAGGCCGCCGACGGTGTCGTACTCGTCGTCCGGGAAGCTGGCGCCAAAGCGCTCGTTGAAGTCCTCGATCGGGGTCAGGGCGTCCACCACGTAGTGGTTCTCGTCCTGCATCAGGATCTGTTGCGGCTCGTCGCCGGGGGCGTCGTCGTGTTCGTCGTCGATCTCGCCGACGATCTGCTCCAGTACGTCCTCGATCGTCACCAGGCCGGCCACGCCGCCGTACTCGTCCACCACGATCGCCATGTGGTAGCGGCTGAGGCGGAATTCCTTCAGCAGCACGTTGAGGCGCTTGGATTCCGGGATCAGCACGGCCGGGCGCAGCAGCGGGCGGATCGAGGCGGGCGGGTCGGAGGCGAAGGCGCGGAGCAGGTCCTTGGCCAGCAGGATGCCGATGATCTCGTCCTTGTCCTCGCCGTGGACCGGGAAGCGGGAGTGGCCGCTTTCGATCACCTGGGCCAGGACCTGGTCCATGGGGTCGTCCACGGCGATGGACACCATCTGGGCGCGGGGCACCATCACGTCGCCGACCTGCTGGTCGGAAACCGCGATCGCGCCTTCGATCATGGCCAGGGTGTCGGGCGAGAGCAGGCCGTTGGCCTGGGCGGCGCGGAGTTCCTCGATCAACTCCTCGCGACTGCGGGGCTCGCCGGAAAAGGCATGGCTGAGGCGGTCGAACCAGCTGCGCTGGGCGCCGCCGGGGCTACTTCCAGGGTCCTCTGACATCGATGGGTTGGGTTGCAGGCCCGGTTTCGGGGACACGAGCCCCGGAGTGTAGCGGAATGGGGGCGCCCGGTCCCGTCCCCAAGTCCGGGGCCACGGGGGCGCCCGGGCGACCCGGAGTCCGGCGGCCCAGGGCCAGCCCCATGGTCTTCGAATCGAACAGGGCGGGCCTTGGCCCGCCGCCGCCGCACCCGCGTTCCCGCCCTATTCGAGGTACGGATCCGCGATCTCGAGCGCAGCCAGGATCTCCCGCTCCAGCCCCTCCATCGCCTCCGCCTCCTGCGGATCCTCGTGGTTGAGGCCGAGCAGGTGCAGCACCCCGTGGACGGTCATGTGGGCCCAGTGGGCCGGCGCCAGCTTGCCCTGCTCGCGGGCCTCGCGGACGATCACCGGCGCGCAGAGCACGATGTCGCCGAGCACGGGCAACTCCACCCCGGCCGGGAGCTCGGCCGGGAAGGACAGCACGTTGGTGGCGTAATCCTTGCCGCGGTAGTGGCGGTTGAGGGCGCGGCCCTCCTTCTCGCCCACCACCCGGATCGCCAGGTCGGCGCGGTGCAGCCGCCCGGCCAGCGCCGCCTCCACCCAGCGCCGGAACGAGGCCGGCGCCGGCAGGCCCTTGCGCGGCAGGCCATAGCTGACCGAGAGGTCCAGCTCCAGCACGTCGGACTTCGGCCCGACGCCGCGCAGCCGCAGGTGGATCACTGGGCCTCGCCCTCCGGTGGTGCGCGTGGCGGCTCGATCGGCCCGGCATCGCCAGCCGGGCCAGCCCCGGATCCTGCAGCAGCGGCGCGCGTGCCGCGCCTGCCCGGGGCCTCGCCGGGCGCCGCGCGGGCGCTGGCCTCGCGCTGGTCGTAGGCCTCGACGATCCGTGCCACCAGCGGATGGCGCACCACGTCGCGGGCGGTGAAGAAGGTGAAGCTGATGCCCTTGACCCCGCCCAGCACCTCGATGGCGTCGCGCAGGCCCGATTTCTGCGCCCTGGGCAGGTCGGTCTGGGTCAGGTCGCCGGTCACCACGGCGGTCGAGCCGAAGCCGATCCGGGTGAGGAACATCTTCATCTGTTCGATGGTGGTGTTCTGTGCCTCGTCCAGGATCACGAAGGCGTCGTTCAGCGTGCGCCCGCGCATGTAGGCGAGCGGCGCCACCTCGATCACGCTGCGCTCGATCAGCTTGGCCACCTTCTCCACGCCCATCATCTCGTAGAGCGCGTCGTAGAGCGGCCGCAGGTAGGGGTCGACCTTGGCGACCAGATCGCCCGGCAGGAAGCCAAGTTTCTCGCCGGCCTCCACCGCCGGCCGTACCAGCACCAGCCGCTGCACACGGCTCTGGTCCAGCGCCTCGACCGCGCTGGCCACGGCGAGGAAGGTCTTGCCGGTTCCGGCCGGGCCGATGCCGAAGTTGATGTCGTGGGTGGCGATGGCGTGCAGGTAGCGCGCCTGGTTGGGGCCGCGGCCCTTGACCACGCCGCGGCGTACCTTGATCACCACTTCCTGGGCGCCGTCGGCGGACTGCTCCGCCAGCCGCTCGACGTTGGCGGCCGACAGCCGCAGGTTGACCTTGCCGGGGCCCAGCACGTCGTGCTCGGTGTCGGCGTAGAGCTCGCGCAGCAGCTGCTCGGTGGCGCGCGCGGCGGGCTCCTCGCCGGTCACCCGGAACACGTTGCCGCGGTTGCCGATCTCGACACCGAGGCGCAGCTCGATCTGGCGCAGGTGCTCGTCGAAGGGGCCGCAGAGGTTGGCCAGCCGTTCGACGTCCTCGGGCTCCAGGGTGAAGTCGCGCGCTGCGAGGCCACCGGCCATGCCTCAGGCGGCCTCCGTCTCCGGCAGCAGCACGCGCCCGCGCAGCGAGTGGCTCATGGCCTCGGTGATGGCCACGTCCACGAACTGGCCGACCAGCCGCGGGTGGCCGGCGAAGTTGACCGAGCGCATGTTCTCGGTGCGGCCGGTGAGCTCGTCCGGATTGCGCTTCGACGGGCCTTCCACCAGCACCCGCTGCACGCTGCCGACCATCGCCTCGGAGATGCGCCGGGCGTTGGCCTCGATCGCCGCCTGCAGGCGGTACAGGCGCTCCTTCTTCTCCTGCTCCGGCGTGTCGTCGGGCAGGTTGGCGGCCGGCGTGCCGGGCCGCGCGGAGTAGATGAAGGAAAAGCTCTGGTCGAAGCCCACGTCCTCGACCAGCTTCATGGTCTTCTCGAAGTCGGCCGCGGTCTCGCCGGGGAAGCCCACGATGATGTCGGTGCTGATGGAGATCCCCGGCCGCGCCTCGCGCAGGCGGCGGATCTTCTGCTTGTATTCGAGCGCGGTGTGGCCGCGCTTCATTGCCGCGAGGATGCGGTCGGACCCGGCCTGCACCGGCAGGTGCAGGTAGGAGGCCAGCGCCGGCACGTCGCGATAGGCCTCGACCAGGCTGTCGGTGAACTCCACCGGGTGCGAGGTGGTGAAGCGGATTCGGCCGATGCCCGGGATCTGTGCGACGCAGCGGACCAGCAGCGCCAGGTCCGCGGTGCCGCCGTCGGCCATGGCCCCGGCATAGGCATTCACGTTCTGGCCCAGCAGGTTCACCTCGCGCACGCCCTGGGCGGCGAGCTTGGCCACCTCCGCCAGCACGTCGTCCAGTGGCCGGCTGACTTCCTCGCCGCGCGTGTAGGGCACGACGCAGAAGCTGCAGTACTTGCTGCAGCCCTCCATCACCGAGACGAAGGCGGTCGGGCCCTCCGCGCGCGGGTCCGGCAGGCGGTCGAACTTCTCGATCTCCGGGAAGGACACGTCCACCTGGGGGCGGCCGCTGGAGCGCCTGGCCTCGAGCAGCTCCGGCAGCCGGTGCAGTGTCTGCGGGCCGAACACCAGGTCCACGTAGGGTGCGCGCTCGAGGATGGCCTCGCCCTCCTGCGAGGCGACGCAGCCGCCGACGCCGATCAGCACCTGGCCGTTCTTGTGCTTGAGCTGCTTCCAGACGCCGAGCTGGCTGAACACCTTTTCCTGCGCCTTCTCGCGGATCGAGCAGGTGTTGACCAGGATGACGTCGGCCTCGGACTCGTCGTCGGTCAGCTCCAGGCCGTGCGAGGCCGCCAGCACGTCGGCCATCTTGGCCGAGTCGTATTCGTTCATCTGGCAACCGTGGGTCTTGACGTAGAGCTTGCCGGCCATTGTTCCGCACTGCGGTAGGGGTTTGACAGGCTGCGCAGTGTACCGCGCGGCGGTCCCCGACCGCGGACACAAGGATGTACCGGGGCCGAAGCCGCCCGTCGGGTTCGGCTGGCCGCCGGTCGGATGCACGTCTTGAACGGACTGAGGAACCGATCACAATTCCGATCGACTTGAGGGTGTGTCGGCGTTCACGGTTTTGGAACGCCGCAACCGGCCTTCCGGATGGGGGTCGGGATATCGGGAAGGGAAGCGCTGGCGGCCCCACGCCGCCATGGCCCGGCCATCAAGCGGGACAGCTGCAGGGGGCTGTCCACGCTACCCGGAGGCGCAATGCGTCCGGGGCGATGCCGTGGCGCCACCTGCACTGCACAGGGTTTCGTTGCACACAGGGGCGCACACGATGAACTTGCAAGGAATCACCAGGACGTGGCGGGCACTGGCCCACGGCGCGGTGGCGACCACCATGCTGTTTTGCGGGACTGCGCTCGCGCAGGGCGTGTTCCCGGCGCCAGAGGCCGCGCCGGACATTGCGGTGCGGATCACCGGGTCGGTCGAGGCCATCGTGCCCTACGGCACCGGTTACGTGATCGGCGGATCCTTCGACCGCGTCAACGGCGAGCCGCGCCACAACCTCGCCCTGCTGGACGCCAACGGCGAGTTGGCCGACGGTGGGCTGGCCTGGGCGCAGCTGGGCACCGACGGCACCGTCCGCGCACTCGCGGTGTCCGGCGACCAGCTGTACATCGGCGGCGACTTCGGCAGCGTGGCCGGCACTGCGCGGAGCTTCCTGGCGAAGGTGGCGCTGACCGGCGCCGGGGCCGTGGACCCCGACTTCGCCCCGTCCCTGGACGGCCAGGTGCGCGCGGTCGCGGTGGACGGGTCCACCGTCTACGCGGGCGGCGTGTTCTCCACCGCGGGCGGCAGCAGTCGCGACGACCTGGCTGCCTTCGACGCGGTCACCGGCGCCCTGGTCGCCGGCTTCGATCCCGACTTCCACGGCTCCGAGGCGGTCAACGCGCTGGCGCTCGACGGAAGCCATCTCTACGTCGGCGGCAGGCTGATCGCCACCCATCCGTCCATGGGCCACAACCGCGCCGTGGCCCGCCTCTCCACGGCCAGCGGCAGCGTGGACACGGGCTGGCTCGCGCGCATCCATCCGCGCGGTGGCGCCGAAGTGTGGTCGATTGCTGTCGGCGACAGCACCGTCTACATCGGTGGCCAGTTCGCAACCGTCGGCGTGGGTGCGGGCAACACCCGCATCAACCTGGCCGAGCTGCAGAAGGCCGACGCCGCCAGGACCGCCTGGAACCCCGGCGCCAACGGCCTGGTGCGCTCGATCTCGCTCGCCACCGATGGCCTCGGCGGCGAAGCGCTGTTGGTGGCCGGCGCGTTCACCACGGCCGGCGGCAGCGCCCGCACCTTCCTGGCCCGCATCGACGGCGACGGTCTCGCCACCGCGTTCAGCGCCGACGCTGACCGGCCGGTGCGCGTGGTGCTGGCGGCGGGCGGCCATGCCCTCGCCGGCGGTGCCTTCCGCACCCTGGGCGACGAGGACGAAGAGGGTCTTGCCCGTCTCGACATCGATACCGGTGCGCGCGACGGATCCTTCGCGGCGGTCGTGGCCGGCCCGGGCGTCGTGCATGCCTTTGCCTTCGACGAGACCGGTGGCGTCGTCTTCGGTGGTGAGTTCGACACCGTGGACGTGGGCGGCACCAGCCATCCGCGCGCCAACCTGGCGCGGCTGGAACCGGGGCTGGCCCTCGATACCGGCTGGAGCCTGGACGTCGATGGCGCAGTCCACGCCATTGCCGTCGACGGCACCAACCATCGCCTGTACCTGGGCGGCGCCTTCCTCGCGGTGGCGGACGGCAACGGCGGCAGCGCGATCCGGCAGCGGCTTGCGGCCTACGACACCAGCGCCGGCCTCGCCCTGCTGGACGGCTGGATGCCGGTGGCGGACGGCACCGTGACCGGCCTGGTGCTGGATGCCGGCGGCCGCCTGTACGTGCACGGCCAGTTCCCATCCAGCCCGCGCAGCTACGTGGCGCGGCTCGACGCCAACGGCATCGCCGACGGCTTCAACCCGGCGCCGGACGGCCCGGTGCACGCCCTGGCGGTGGACGGCGGCACCGTGTTGCTGGGTGGCGGGTTCAGCCAGGCCGGGGGGGCCGGCCGGTCGAACCTGGCCCGCGTCCACGCCGATGACGACGCGGGCCTGGGCATCGGTGCCGGCGACGATGCCGGGCTGTCGGCGGATGCCGATGGTTCGGTCCAGGCGCTGGCGGTGCAACCCAGCGGCACCTACGTCGGTGGTGGCTTCGCCACCCTGCAGGGCCAGGCGCGCAGCGGTGCGGCGCGGCTGGCCGGCGATTCGGTGGACGGCTGGAACCCGGGCGTGCAGGGCAGCGTGGCCGCGTTCGCGGAATCGGGTGGCTGGGTCGTGATGGGCGGCAGCTTTGCCAACGCCGGGGCCGCGGCCCACCCCAACATCGCCCGCGCCAGCGCGGCCGATCCGGCCGGCGTCGTGGACCCGGCGTGGCGCCCCGGCACCAGCGACCCGGTGAGCCAGGTGGCCGCATACGGCGCCGGCCACGTGTTGCTGTCCGGCGCCTTCGACCGGGTGACCGGCCTGGATCGTGGCGGCCTGGCGGTGCTCGGCGACCAGGGCAGCGACCTGGCGGCAGTCAGCATCGGCGCCATCACTCCGGAGCCGAGCGTGGTCGGCGGGTCCTGGACGGTGCCGTTCTCGGTGGAGAACACCACCCAGGGCCTGCCGGCTTCCGGTACGGTCATGGTAAGCACAGATGCCGGCGAGTCCTGCGGCCCGGTGGTCCTGGACGGTGCCGGCACGGGCTCCTGCGCCATCGTGTCCACCGCCGCCGGCCTGCGCCAGGTGACGGTGGACTACGTCTCCGGCCAGCCTGAGGTCATGGACGCCAGTGCCAGCACCTCGCATGCGGTGGATGCCGCAGCGACCACGCTGGTCGTTTCCACCGACCCCAACCCGTCGGAAACCAGTGCCGTCGTCACCGCCACGGTTTCGCTTGCGGTCCAGGCGCCCGGCGCGGGCACGCCGACCGGCAGCGTGGCCATCACCAGCGTGGACGAAGGCAACGCCGCCGGTCCCTCCTGCAACATCGACCTCGATGCGTCGGAAACCGGCTGCACGCTCACCTTCACCGCGGCCGGCAGCTATACCGTCAGCGCCGCCTATCCGGGCGACGGCAACTTCGCGGCCGCGGCCGACGACGCCACCCACCTGGTCATGGACGTGGTCGTGCCGATCGCGACCACCACCAGCATCACTCCGCTGGCGCCGACGGTGGTCGGCCAGTCCTACACCGTCTCGGTGCAGGTGAATGCCATCCTGGAAGCGCTGGGCACGGTGGAGGTCAGCGACGGCGAGGCGAGCTGCCAGATCGACCTGCAGCCGGGCAACCTCGGTGCCGGTGGCTGCGCGCTGGCATCGACCAGCGCGGGCCTGAAGAGCATCACCGCATCCTTCACCGGTAGCGGCAGCTTCCTCGACAGCCAGGCCAGCGCGGACCACACGGTGCTGCAGGCGGCGACGGCACTCGCATTGTTCGTCGAGAGCCCGGTGATCACCGAGGGCGACGACGCCGTGTTTACCTGGAGCTTGGACGTGGTCGTCCCGGGGGCGGGCACGCCGACCGGCACGGTTACCGTGAGCGACGGCGCCACCCAGTGCTCGGCGCCCGTCGCCGACGGCGGTTGCACGATCGCGGCCATGGTGGAAGGGAACTACGCGTTCTCCGCCAGCTACTCCGGTGACGCCAACTTCCTTGCCGTCGACACGGTCGGGACCATCCCGGTGACCGTGGGTGCCGGCGGCGTGCTGTTGCCCGACGTCGCGGTGCGGCACGAGATCGTGCGCAGCGCCATCCTGTCCGACGGCAGTGGCGATCTCGTCGACTACGAGTTCGAGGTCTCGAACGCCGGCGGCGCGGCCGCCGACGGCGTGCTCCTCGACCTGCTGCTCCCGGCGCAGTTCAACGACACCGAGTGGACCTGCACCGGCTCCAACGGCGGTGCCTGCGACGTCGTCTCCGGCACCGGCGACATCGCCTTCGACGTCGACCTGCCGGTGGGCGGCAGCGTGCTGGTGGAGCTGTCCACCCGCATCGTCGACCCGGACGACGCCGGCGTCGAGACGGCGGCCAGTGCCACGTTCGCCGGTGCCGAGGTGGACGAGTCCAACAACAGCGCGACCACCTTCTACCGCTCCTGCAGCGCGTCGGAGATCGTGGTGGTGGGCGAATTCCTTGCCCTTCCGCCGCACCTTTGCGGCTTCCGCGACGGCTTCGAGGAACGGGACCTGCAGTAGGCCCGACGCAACCGCGGGATGCGTTCCCCGGCCCCGCACGGCACTGCCGTGCGGGGCTTTTTCATTCAGGAGGCATTGGCGTGCTTCACGTCACGGTTTGCCCGGCCGGCCGCTGTGCCGGACAACCGTTCGCCATGGAGGGCAGGGGATGCAGGGCAAGGCAAGGACGTGCGGCACCGCGGCGGGGATGCTGGCGCTGGCGCCGTCGCTGGCGCTGGCTGCCGCGGACCTCGAGGCGCATCTCGCGATCACCGGCAGCGCGACGATGCCCGATGGCGTGGACCACGTCGAGTACGCGCTGGCGGTAGTGAACGCGGGCGACACGCCTGCCGATGCGACCAAGGTGCTAGCGCGACTGCCGGACGAGTTCGTCGGTCCGCAGTGGACCTGCGTCGCCGAAGGCGGCGCCGCCTGCGGACTGGAGGCCGGATCCGGGGACATCCTGTTCGAGACCGGGATGCCGCCGGGCGCCGCCGTCCGCATCGCGCTGGTGACGGGAGTGCACGACCCGCGCGGGCGGGGCGTGACCCTGGTCCTGGAAACGGTGACCGCCTCGGCCGAGCCGGACCAGGCCGACAACGTGGCCAGCGCGACCTACCAGCGTTGCAGCGCGACCGCGCCCATGCCCGGGGACGGGGAGCCGGCGCCGTACGGGTGTACCTTCCGCGACAGCTTCGAGCCGCGCTGAGCCAGGGAACGGAGTGGGTCCTCGGGGTCGGCGCCCGGGGCGGGCTTCCAGGGCCCGGGTCCCGAAGTTCCTGAACGACTTCCCGCCGGCCTGGGCTTCGGGACCGGCGCTGGTTCACGGTCCGCGGTTCGGGCGGGTGACAGGAACCTGTCCCGGAGCGAAACTTGTCCCATCCGTTGCGGGACCAAGTCTTCGTGATCCGAGCCCTCCTGCCCCTGCTGCTGCTCGCCCTGTCCGGGACTTCGGTCGCCGGCGAGCTGTATCGCTGCAAGGGCACCCAAGGGGAAGCGGTGTACACCAGCAACCGGGCGGGATTCAGTGGTTGCCGCTCGCTTGGCAGCTACACGCCGGATCCGGCGCCCGCCGCGAAGCCTGCAGCGTCCGCCCCGGCTCCGGCGAACGGCGCGGCCACGCAACCGACGGTCGAATTCCGCACCGGCACCGCGGACGCACCGCCCGCCACCGCCAAAGCGCCCAAGGGCGCCACCGTCACCCGCGGCGCCGTGTACCGCTACGAGAAGGACGGCGTGGTGCACTACACCAACCGCCGTCCCGCCGGCGTGGGTGCCAGGGTCGTGTTCACCTACACGGAAACCTGCTTCGCCTGCGGCGCGGCACCGGGAGTGGACTGGCACAGCGTCGCCCTCGACACCGCGTCCTTCGCCGCGGAAGTGGCCGAGGCGGCCGCGCAGCACGGCGTCGACGCGGCGCTGGTGCGGGCGGTGATCCACGCCGAGAGCGCGTTCCGCAAGGACGTGGTGTCGCGCGCCGGCGCGCAGGGCCTGATGCAGCTCATTCCCGCCACTGCCGACCGCTTCGGCGTCGGCGATCCGTTCGCCGCGCGACAGAACATCCAGGGTGGCACCAGCTACCTTGCCTGGCTGCTAAGCGCTTCGACGGCGACGTGCGCCTCGCCACCGCGGCCTACAA
>Ga0079224_100010788_pt1 | contig 12544 bp, 15 predicted proteins | sample Stecom2015_FD_80414 | JGI IMG/M metagenome (GOLD analysis project Ga0079224, IMG submission 80414) | Agricultural soil microbial communities from Utah to study Nitrogen management - Steer compost 2015 | ecosystem: Environmental > Terrestrial > Soil > Agricultural land | place: USA: Utah...
CGCGATGCTGGCTTCCAATGCGCCTGCACCACGACGGAGGACTGGGTTCGTCCGAGCGCGAACCGCTACCGACTACCTCGTGTCCATGTCCCGCCGGCTTCCGCCGCAGTGTTCGAGGAGCTTCTCGACTTTTGGCTCTAGGCGTCCGAGGTTTACGCGCGCACCTCGAATGTTCTCGCTATACGAACCTGCCGAATAACAGGATGCCGTACGCGGCGGCGCTGAGGGCGTTCACGACCCAGAAGATCGGCTTCCTCGTCTTGTGGCGCACCAGCAGCATGGCGGCGATTGCCCCGCCGAAGCCGCCGAGCGCGGCCACTGCGAGCAAGTTGATCTCAGGCACCCGCAAGCGGTCATGCCGGGATTGGAACTTGTCGTAGACGTAGAGCAGCAGCCCGACTGGCGTCCAGGCCAGCACCCAGGCTAGCAGCACGTCCAGTTCCAACCTGAGCATCAGAATCGCGAACAGGGCGAGCGCGGCGATGACTGTCACCATAAAGTAGCGTCGCTGCAGCGACGGACGGCGAGGGACGCGCGTACCCGCCCGGCTTGCCATTGGTGGGCCTCCGCTTCCTACCGTACAGCAGGGACACAGGTCGATCGCGCCGGGGGCAAGGTCACACGTATCCAAGGAAGTTTGGAAACTGCTGTGGACCGAGAATCGCTACTGGTGAACCCGCTAACAAGATACCAGGCGCCATTGATGTTGCGGAGCCTGAGCGTGGTCGGTAGTCATCTGCCACGCGACCCAGGCCGCATCTCGCTCGATGTGGACGGCTATTGCGATTCGGACGTCACCTTCATTGACCCAGCGACGATTTCGGCGAGGTCGAGGACCTGGAAGTCGTCCTGGGCGCCGACGCCGCGGATGCCGTCCTCAAACATCGTCATGCAGAACGGGCAGGCCGCGCACAGCACCTCGGCGCCCGTGTCGATCGCCTCGCGCACACGCGCCTGGTTGATGCGCTCGCCGCGTTGCTCCTCCATGAACATGCGCCCGCCGCCACCGCCGCAGCAGAAGCTGCGGTTGCGGTTGCGCGCCATCTCGACCAGTTCGACGCCGGCCAGCGCGCCCACCGCCTGACGCGGCGCCTCATACACCTGGTTGTAGCGCCCCAGGTAGCAGGGATCGTGGTAGGTCACCTTGCCGCGCGCCATCGCCGAGTCTGGATCGAGTGTCAGCCGCCCGCTCTGCATGAGTTCGTCGATCAGTTGGCTGTGGTGGATGACCTCGTAGTGCCCACCGATCTGCGGGTACTCGTTGGCGATCGCGTTGAAGCAGTGTGGGCAGGCGGTGACGATCTTCTTGAAGCTGTAGGCGTTGAGCGTCTCGACGGTCTGCTCGGCCATGATCTGGGCCAGATACTCGTTGCCGACGCGCTTGGCCGGGTCGCCCGTGCAGGTCTCCTCCTTGCCCAGGATCGCGAAGTTGACCCCGGCCGCCTGCAGGATGCGGCAGAAGGCCAGCGTGGTGCGCTGGTTGCGCTCGTCGAACGAGCCCAGGCAGCCCACGAAGAACAGGTACTCGACCTCCTCGCCCTCCTCGAGCTCGGCCATACGCCGCACCGGCTGCTCCAGCCGCTTGGTCCACTCGTCGCGCTGCGTCTGCGGCATCGGGTAGGGGCTGCCGAAGCGCTCGAGGTTGTTGAAGGTGGGCGTCAATTCGCCCGGGAACTCGCCGCGCTCCAGCACCAGGTGCTGGCGCATGCTGACGATCATGGGCACGTGCTCGATGTAGACCGGGCAGTGTTCGATGCACGCGCCGCAGGTCGTGCAGTCCCACAGCTCGGCCGGCGTCACCACCGCGCCGATCAGCTCGCGCTCGGCCCCGCGGCCCCAGCGGTGGCGCGCCGTCTTGTGTTCGCCGCCGAACTCGCCCGACCAGATGCCGCCGCGGTCGGCCTGGTAGCTGGCCAGCTCCAGCACCAGGTCGCGCGGGCGCAGCGGCTTGCCGGTATTGAAGGTCGGACAGTACTCCAGGCAGCGCCCGCAGTGCATGCAGGCATCGACGTTCAACAGGTGCGCCCAGCTGAAGTCCTCCAGTTTGCCGTAGCCCAGCGTCTCGGCCTCCTCGATGTTGGGAATGCGCTTGAGCGCGCCCATCGGCTCGAGGCGCCGGAAGACGACGTTGGCCAGGCTGGTGAAGGGGTGGATCATCTTGGAATACGCCCAGTAGGCCAGGAGCACGTAGGTGGTGGCGAAGTGGGCGATCCAGTTGGCCGTGTGCAGCGTGCGCAGCGTGTCCTCCGAGAGCGCCGCGAGCGGCAGGCTCATCGGGTAGCTAACCCACGACCAGGGGCCCCAGGGATCGCCCTCGACGGCCAGGCGCAGCGCCTGGACCACAAAGCCCTGCACGGCCAGCAGCAGCAGGTAGACCAGCACCAGTTGATCGTCGGCGGCCGTTTCCTGGTAGGCCGGCTTGATGAGGTAGCGGCGCGCGAAGGCCATCAGCACGCCGGCAATCAGCATGACGCCGCCCAGGTTGACGACCAGCTTGTAGCCCAGATAGAAGTCGCCGCGGTAGAAGCTGTAACCGAACCAGGGCACGCTGATGTCTTCTTCGAGCAAGACGATTAGCGTGCCGGCGAACAGGATCATGAAGCCGCCGAAGATCAGGGCGTGCATGATGCCGGCATACAGCTTGTTGGCGCGGATGATGCGGCCGTGGAAGATGCTCTTGGTCAGCGCCGTCTTCAGCCGTGCCCCCCAGTGGCCGGTGCGCGACTCGTCCGGCTGGCCGCGCCGCCACATCGCGGCCCGCCGCGCCAGGCCGAAGGCCAGCACGGCGAAGGGGATGAACATCAAGATGTAGAGCGCCAGGACCGGGGCGCTGCCAATGTTCCAGAGGATCTCGCGCGTCGCCGTCATCGCTCGCCTGCCTCATCCGAGAGCGGCCCAGCGCTGCGGATGGCGCTCGCCCCGATGGCGAAGGCCGCTGCCGTGGCCGCCAACATCAGCGCCAGCACCAGTGCGCCGGTCAGCACCACCCAGCCGGTACCGTCCGGGTCCCGCGCCAGCCCGAGCAGACCGGCCACCAGCCCCAGCATGGCCGGCAGGAACGTCAGCACCAGGATGGTCAGCCCAATCGGCTGCTTGACGCCCGCCAGTCGCTGGCGCAGCGCCACCAACCGCGCCGACTGGCCCAGCCCCACCCAGACACCCACGCCGATCGCGCCCAGCGTGATCGCTCCGGCGCCAAAGGCGCGCGTCCAGTCCAGGCGCGCGGCCGCCTCGGCGACCGTGATCAGCAGCACTCCGACCACGAAGATCGCCACCGACAGCAGCTCGTAATGCTGGCGCAGCGTCGCCACGGAACCTCCCGTTCAGGGGTGAGGGCATATCGGGTGAGGGCTGCGGGCTGCGATCACCGCCGGACTGTCCCTGGACCCGCTTGCCTCCGCTACATCTCCTCGCGCAGGCGCGCGGTGAGCGCCGGCACGATGGTCAGCGCGTCGCCGACGACGCCCAGGTCGGCCACGTCGAAGATGGGCGCATCCTCGTCGGTGTTGATCGCGATGATGTGCGCGCTGCCACCCATGCCCACCAGGTGCTGGATGGCGCCCGAGATGCCGCAGGCGATGTAGAGGTTGGGCTTGACGACCTTGCCGGTCTGGCCCACCTGATGGCTATACGGCACCCAGCCGGCGTCCACGATCGCGCGCGTCGCACCCGGCGCGCCGCCCAGCTGCGCGGCCAGCTCTTCGACCAGGACGTAGTTGTCGGCCGTGCCCAGCCCGCGCCCGCCGCTGACGATCACCTCGGCATCTTCCAGGTTGGGCCCTTCCGCGGTCGCCTCCTCGGTGCCCAGCAGCCGCACGCGCAGCGCGCCATCGTCGATGGCGGCCGCCACCGAGCGGACCTCGGCGTTGCCGCCGACCGCTTCGACCGCAAAGGCCTTGGGGCGGATTTGAACCAGGTGCGGGCCGGCGTTGTCGAGCGTGACCGTGCCGACCGTCTCGGCGCCGTAGGGCGTGGTGACCACAATCTGGTCGCCCTCGTAGCGCACGCCGGTGGCGTTGGCGATCGCGCCCAGCCCCAGCTTGCCGACCAGGCGCGCCTGGATGTCGCGCGCGGCAAACATGCTCGGGAAGAGCACCAGGTCGGGGCGTTCCGCCTCCAGCATGGCCGCCAGGGTGGCCACCTGCGGGTCGACGACGTAGTGGCCGAAGCGCGCGTCGTCGCCGAGGTGCACCACGGCCGCGCCGTGCTCACCGAGCGCTGCCACCGTGCCGGCCGCTTGCGGGTGCAGCACGACCGCTTCGGCCGTGCCCAGGCTACGCGCCAGCGTCAGGAGCTCGAGCGAGAGCTTGTGGGGGCCGCCGTCGCTATCGACCTCGACCCAGACCCAGACTCGTCGTGCCGCCATCTGCTCTCCTTCGTGGTACATGTGCGTTCCGTGTTCGGTGTGTCGCCATCGGGCGTTCGTCAGGCGTTAGATGACCTCGATGCGCTTGAGGTAGGCGATGATCTGCTCGACGCTGTCGCCGCCCTCGTCGTAGATCTTGACGCCCTGCTTCTCGACTGTCTCGCTGGCGATGGCGGTGACGCGCTCCTGGGCGCCGGCCTCGCCGACCTGCGCGGCGTCGAGGTCCAGGTCGGCCAGCGTCTTTGTGTCCACCTGCACGCGCTTGGCCTGCATCAGGCCGCGGAAGGTCGGGTAGCGTGGCTCGGCGATGCTGGCCGTCACGCTCACCAGTGCCGGCAGGCTGGCCTGGAGCGTCTGGATGCCGGTGTCGACGGCGCGCTTGACGGTCAGGGTGTCGCCCTCGACGGACGCCTCGCGGGCGAAGGTGAGCTGGGGCAGGTCGAGCAGTTCGGCCAACGCGCCGGGCACCATGCCGCTGTAGGCGTCGGTGCTCTCGGTGGCGCAGATGACCAGGTCGGGAGCCAGCGGGCGGATGGCGGCGGCCAGGGCGCGCGCGGTGCCGAGCGCGTCGGAGCCGGCCAGGGCGTCATCCTGGATGTGGACGGCGTGATTGGCGCCCATGGCCAGTGCGCGGCGCAGCGCGTCGTCGGCGGCCGGCGGTCCCATGGTCACGACGGTGACCTCGCCGCCGTGCTGCTCGACCAGCTGCAGCGCCAGCTCGACGCCGTACTCGTCGGCGGTGTCGAGCACCGACTCGGCGGGGTTGCGCACCAACCGGCGCGTCTGGGGATCGACCACCATCGGCAGGTCCGGGTTGGGCACGTGCTTGACACAGACCACTATATTCATGCTTGAACCTTACGCTGGGATTCCCGATTACATACTCACGAATTCAGCCGCGCAACATCATAGGGGAGCGTCGGAATCAGTTCAACAGCCGCGCCGAACGCCGCTCGCCCAATCAGGACAGCCGTAGGTCAATGAAAATGGCGCCGCGCGCCTCATGATCTGAGTAACGCGCAGCGCCCGGTCTCTTCGATTGGAACGAGATTCGTCGGACCCGAGCCGCTAGTCGTTGAGCATCTCAGCGGGCCAGGTCTCGCGGTTCCAGGCCATCTCCCAGAAGCCGTATTCGTATCGCGAGCTAAGGTCCCACGCCCGGAAGGCAGCCTCGATCTGACGCTCGCTGGCCTCCTCGCCGAGCTCGTTGAAGGCCTTGATCGCCCGGTCGACCACTTCGCCGTAGGCTTCCGACGCGTACTCCTCGATCCAGGCGGCGAAGCGCTCGTCCTCGGGCAGCCCCTGCTCCTTCAGGCGCAGGCCGATGTCGTGGTAACCCCACAGGCAGGGCAGAATCGCCGCCAGGGAAACCAGTAGATCGCGCTCATAGACGCTTGCCAGCAGGTGGTTGAAGTAGGCCGTACAGGCTGGCGCCGGCTCGACCTCGTCAAGCTTCGCCGGGTCGCCGCCGAAGCTGGCGTAAAGCGCCCGCAGCCCGTCAATCTCGATGCCGATGATCGACGTCGCCATGCCCCCAAGCCGGCTCATCATCTCCAGGTCGGGCGAGGACGAGGCCGCGATCGAGAGCACTTTGACGAAGCGCAGCAGGTACTGGAAGTCCTGCTCGATGTAGAAGCGGAACGTCTCCTCCGGCAGGTTGCCAGCGCCGATTCCCTGCACCGTCCGGTGGGCGACGGTGCGTTCGTGGAGCGCGTCGGTGCGCTCGCGAAACCGAGCGAAAAGCGACGTGGCAGTCGCTACCGTGGTCGTCATGGGGTCAACCTCCTCCAACCATTTGCAGCAGCTCGAGCCGGTCGCCGGCCGAGATCTCCGTCTCGTCGAATTCGTAGCGCGGGATGATCTCGCCGTTATGCTCGACGGCGACCATCCGGCGCTCGATGCCGCGCTGGTCTAGCAGCTTGCCGATCGTCGTGCCTGGCTCGATCTCGAGTGGCTTGCCATTGAGCTCGATCTTGATCAAAGTCGCTTCGCGTGCCATCAGGGTCTCACCTCCCTGTCAATCGTTTGTCGTAGTCGTTGGCTAGTGGCGTACGGATCTGCCGATTCCAGCAGCTCGCGGCCCAGCGCCACGCCGTGGGCCCCGGCCGCAAGGACGTCGGGCAGCCGATCAATAGTGATCCCGCCGATGGCGATCACTGGGATCTCGACCGCTCCGGCCACTTCAGCCAGCCATTCCAGGCCGCGCCCCGGCTGCCCTTCCTTGCTCGGCGTGTCGTAGATGTGGCCGGCCAACAGGTAATCGGCGCCCACCTCGGCTGCCCGGCGCGCGCCGTCCACGTCGTGGATCGACCGGCCGATCAACAGGCGGTCGCCGGTGAGTCGCCGGGCGTCGTCGACGTCGAAGCTCCGCTCGCCGAGCTGCACGCCGTCAGCGTTACAGAGCAGCGCTACGTCAACGCGGTCGTTGATGATCAGCATCACGTCCGGATGCGCGTCGAGCTCGCGCTGTAGCGAGCGAGCCAGCCTGAGCAGGTCACCGCCGGCCATCTCCCTCACGCGCAGGTGGATCGCGTCGCAGCCGCCGGCCGCCGCGCGCGTGGCGATGCCCAGGTAGTCAACCGGGCGAGTGATGCCCAGTGGGCCGACCAGGTGCAGGCGCGGGACGGCGCTCATTGCCAGACCTCGTTGAATGCGCGCGCGGCAGCGGCCGGGTCGTCGGCGTAGAAGATGGCGCTGACGACGGCGAACCCCGCCGCTCCAGCGTCGCGGACGGCGCGCGCGTTGTCTGGCTTGAGACCGCCGATACCGATGACCGGGACGTCGACCGATCGGACGATCTCGGTGAAGCGCTCGACACCGAGCGCGGGGCCGGCGTCCGCTTTGGTCGCGGTCGCGTACACCGGCCCGACGCCCAGGTAGTCGGCGCCGTGCCTGAGCGCCTCTGCGCGATCCCGCTCTCCCTCCGGTGAGTAGCCGATGATCGCCTCTTCGCCCAGCAACCGCCGGGCGACCTCCACGGGGAGATCCTCGACGCCGAGGTGGACACCGTCGGCGTCACTGGCGAGCGCCAGATCCACGCGGTCATTCACCAGAAAGAGCACACCAGCTTTCGCACACAACGCCCGCAGCGCCAGGGCCGCTTCGAGCGCGCGGCGGTCGGGCCAGCCCTTGGCGCGCAGCTGGATCGCCGTCACGCCGCCGTCGATCGACTGCCGGCAGATCTCGACTGTGCGCTCGACGCTCTCCACACCCGGATCGGTGACCAGGTAGCAGCGCAACGCTTTGGACAGCCGTGCTCGCGTCACCGTCATCACCTGCTGATCCCGGTCGTCGGGCTGCTTGGGACCGCGTGCGGGCGCTTCTCGATGCGCCCTGCCAGATAGGCGTCGCGGCCGGCTTCGATCGCCAGGCGCATCGCCTTGGCCATGCGCGGCGGGTCGCCGGCCTGGGCGATTGCCGTGTTGATCAGGCAGGCATCGGCGCCCAATTCCATGGCCAGCGCGGCGTCGCTCGGTGCGCCGATGCCCGCATCGACGATCACCGGCACGTTTGACTGCTCGACGATCATCTGGATGCGGTCGAAGTGCGTAAGGCCCTGTCCGGAGCCGATTGGCGCGGCCAGCGGCATCACCGTCGCGCAGCCGACGTCCTCAAGGCGCTTCGCCAGGACGGGGTCATCCATGATGTAAGGCAGGACAGTGAAACCCTCTTCGACGAGCGTCTGGGCTGCTTCGAGCGTGCCGACGGGATCCGGGAACAGGTATTTCGGATCGGGGATGACTTCGAGCTTGACCCAGTCTGATAAGCCCATCGAGCGCGCCAGACGCGCGATGCGCACCGCTTCCTCGGCCGTGGCGCAGCCAGCTGTATTGGGCAGGATCTGGTACTTCTCCCAGTCGATGACTTCGAGGATGCTGCGGCTGGCCGGGTCGTCAAAGTCGATGCGCCGCAGGGCGACGGTGATCATCTCGGTCTGCCCGGCTTCGAGGGCGGCGTTCATCTCCTCCGGGTTGCGCCACTTGCCGGTGCCCATGATCAGGCGCGAGCGGAACTCACGGCCAGCAATTACCAGGGGCTTATCGACGCCCACCTGTGGGCGGTCGGAGACGGTCATTGATACATCCTTTCGATGATCTCTTGAAATGCGTGGAAGTGGTTGATTGGCGAATGCCCGCTCCCGACGACGTAGCCGGCCAGCATTCCCTGGTGGACGAACTGCTTGGCGTGCTCGGTCGCGTCGTGGAGCGAGAGCCCGCGCGCCAGGCCGGCGGCGATCGCGGCGCTCAGGCTGCAGCCGGTGCCGTGGGTGTGGCGCGTATCGAGATGCTTTGCCCGGAACCAGGCTTCGCCGTTCGAGTCCATCAGCAGGTCGTCGGCCGAGTCCTCTCGGTGGCCGCCCTTGACCAGCACCGCGCGGGCGCCTGCCTCCAGCAGCGCCTCGGCCGCCCGGCGCATGTCGTCGTCGTCGCTGATCTCGATACCGGTCAACGCACTCGCCTCGCGCAGATTAGGCGTGATGACGGTCGCCAGCGGCATAAGCTCCTCCTTCAACGAGCCGACGGCGTCGGCTTCGAGGAGCGGGTAGCCGGTCGAGGTGAAGGCGACGGGGTCGACGACCACCGGCAGCTCGGGGTGCTCGACGAGCACTTCGACGATCGCCCTGATGATCGTGCGATTGGCGAGCATGCCGGTCTTGGCGGCGCGGGGAGCGATGTCGTCGATCACGGCGCGCATCTGCTCGGCGACTAGCGCCGGCGGCAGGTGCAGCGCGTTGCGCACCTCCACCGTGTTCTGCGCGGTGATTGCGGTAATGGCCGAAGTACCGAAGACCCCAAGCGCGGCGAACGTCTTGAGGTCGGCCTGGATCCCGGCGCCGCCGCCGGAATCCGAACCGGCGATCGTCATGGCGGCCGGCCAGGCCGCGTGGTGGTCGTTTTCAGGCATCTCGTCTCCTCCCATACGGCGTGGGTACGCCGGCAGTGACGAGACGCCAGGTGGAGAGCTGGTCCTGAACAAAAACACCGTCAACCTCAAGAGGCGACGGTGCATCTTCCGCATTTGACCCGGTGCCGTCCCTACGCTGGTACAAACCAGATCAGGTTCGGAGGGTTAGCCGGCAAACCCGGCACTCTCAGCGCGTTCGCGCTCCCCTGGCATCCGTCGTTCAACTCTTCGTCTAGTCTATCAGCAAGCGCCCCGGAATGCCGCTGTAGCAGATCGAAGGAGTCTCGATGAAGTTCGGATATGCTGACGAGATCCTCGCAGTCGCGCCGCGCCTGGTGGCGGGCGTGATCTGGTGCAAAGGGATCGACAATTCTGGATACGTTCACGAGTTCGACGAACTCTTGAGCGAAGCGGAAGCGGTCACGCGCGAGCGCTTTCCAGACCCACCCATGATCGCCCGCGACCAGTCGATCGCTGCCTGGCGCGCTGTCTACTCTCAGCTTGGTCTTACGCCGAATCGTTACCCCTGCGCGGCGGAGAGCCTCATTCGCCGGGTGGTGACCGACGGTTCGATTCCGCGCATCTCACCTCTGGTTGACTTGTGCAATGCCGCTTCGCTGACCCACGCCATCCCAGTCGCGCCGTTCGACCTGCGCAACGTCGTCGGCTCGGTTATCGTGCGCCGGGCGCGTGGCGGCGAGGTCTACCGGGCGATCGGTTCGACCGAACTCCAGCCCGTCGAGGAGGGTGAGGTGGTCTACGCCGACGACACCGACGAGGTGCTATCCCGCCGCTGGAACTGGCGCCAGACGGGCAAGAGCGCGATCCAGCCCGACTCCAACGACATCCTGATCACCACCGAGGCGGTTCACGAAAAAGCGCGCACCGCCGTCGAGAACGTGCTCGCGATGCTGACGATCCGGCTTGCCGACCATCTCGACGGCAGCTGCCAGATCGAGGTGCTCACGGCCGAGGATCCGTGGAGCGAGCGCCCGTAGCCGGGTTGCGGAGCCCGTCTTGCGGGTCCGTCCGGACACAACTACACTGCCACAGCGCGAGTCAGGTCTAGGGAGAGGGAGGTCTGCGCGACTATGGAAGACAACCGGCTGGTACTGCAACAGGCGGTGGCCGAGTTCATCGGCCCGTTTGCCCTGGTGTTTCTGGGCGCCGGCTCGATCATTATGACCGGTGGGCAGGATCTGGTGGCGATCGCGCTCGCCCATGGCCTGGCGCTGGGCGTGATGATCGCCGCGGCCGGGCACATCTCGGGCGGCCACTACAACCCGGCGGTGTCGATCGCGCTGGCCATCGCCGGCAAGATTGAGCCACAACGGGCGGTTATTTATGTGGGCGCGCAGATAATCGGCGCGATTGCGGCCGCGCTCTGCCTGGTCGCGATTTTCACCGGCGACCAGATTGACGCCGTGAAACTCGGCACGCCGGTCGTCGGCGAGAGCTTCGACGCCACAGCCGCGCTTTTCGCCGAGGTGATTCTGACGTTCTTCCTGATGTTCGTGATCTTCGGCACGGCGGTCGACCAGCGCGGCCCCAAGGCGATTGCCGCGCTGGCAATCGGCCTCACGGTCACCGCTGATATCGTCGCCATGGGTGCGGTGACCGGTGCGGCAATGAACCCGGCGCGCCACCTGGGCCCGGCGCTCGTCGATGGCACCTGGGGCGACTTCTGGGTGTGGTGGATCGGCCCGATCGTGGGCGCGGCGCTGGCGGCGATCATTTTCAACTGGGTACTGCTCGATTTTGTCGGACCAAGCGACGCGGCCCGTGACGATGAGGGCGCCCTCGTACCCGATCAGGAGCAGCCCAGCCAGCGCCGCCGTCGCCGGCGGCGGTAGGCCCGCTTGAAGCGATGTTGCACAATAGAAGCTGAGTAGACCTGAAGCAGCCACACGGAAAGGACTCGCAACATGGCCAAACTCGATGGCGTGAAGGTCGCTATGGTGCTCGCTGACAACTTCGAGGACTCGGAGGCGATCGAGCCGAAGAAGCACCTCGAGGAGCTTGGCGCTACCGTGACGGTCGTCGGTCTCGAAGCCGGTGAGATCAGCGGCAAGAAGGGCGCCACGCTCAAAGCCGATACCACCTTCAAGGAGACCAGCCCCGACGAGTTCGACGCGATGATCATCCCCGGTGGCGGGTCGCCCGAGAACCTGCGCATCCATGACGAGGCGGTCTCCTTCGCGCGCGAAATGGTCGAGAGCGGCAAGCCGGTGGCCTCGATCTGCCACGGCCCCCAGCTGCTGATCTCGGCCGACGTGCTGCGTGGCAAGACCGTCACCAGCGTCAACAAGATCCGTGATGACGTCATCAACGCTGGCGCCAACTACGTCGACGAGGAAGTCGTCATCGACGAGAACCTCATCACTTCGCGCGTGCCGAAGGACATCCCGGCCTTCAACAAGGCCTTCGCCGAGGCGCTCGCGAAGGTGCCGGCCGCGTCCTCCTAGGGCGCGCATCGGTATAGTTTGATCCCGGCAGCCGTAGCCTCCGCGCTGCGGCTGCCTTCTCTATGATTGGGCCCTGCCGGCCACACGGGCCGGCGCGTCACTGCCGACGATCCCCGCGCCGCGCCCGGGATCTTGAGACACGGACTGGAACGGCATGCCCGGACTCGAACTCACGGAACTCGCCCGCACGGTGCTGACAACGCTCGGATATCCGGGCATCGTGGTCCTACTCGTCGTCGAAACCGTCTTCCCGCCCATCCCTTCGGAGATCATCCTGCCACTCTCCGGCTTCCTGGCCAGCGAAGGCGACTTCCACGTCGTCATCCTCATCCTCTTCGCGACCTTCGGCTCGGTGCTCGGCTCGTTGATCCTCTACGCCATCGGGCGCACGGTGTCGCTGCCGCGTCTCTACCGGCTCTTCGACCGCTATGGGACTTACATCTTGTCCGGGCCGGAGGATCTCCGAAAAGCCGAGGAGTGGTTCGCGCGCTATGGACGCTGGGCGGTCGCGATCGGGCGACTGGTGCCAGTCGTCCGCAGCCTAATCTCGATCCCGGCCGGGCTGGCGCACATGTCAGTTCTGGAGTTCTGCTTGCTGACGGCGCTGGGCAGTGGCATCTGGAACACGCTGCTGATCGGCGCAGGCTGGCTCCTGGGCAGCCAGTGGGAGGACGCGTCAGAGTACACACACAACTTCGAGTACATCGTCATCGGCGCGCTGGCGATTGCCGTGTTCGCGTTTGTGGGCCGGCGCCTGCGCGACCGGCGCCAGATATCGCGAACTCAGGGCTAGATCGACCGTTCCCGC
>Ga0079224_100010789_pt1 | contig 12544 bp, 9 predicted proteins | sample Stecom2015_FD_80414 | JGI IMG/M metagenome (GOLD analysis project Ga0079224, IMG submission 80414) | Agricultural soil microbial communities from Utah to study Nitrogen management - Steer compost 2015 | ecosystem: Environmental > Terrestrial > Soil > Agricultural land | place: USA: Utah...
ATTCTGCTAGACATCGACAAAATGGTGGCCATGACCGCCGAGATCGTCAAAGCAGTAAAAATACCGGTGACGGTCAAGACCCGCCTAGGCTGGGATGAAAACACCATCCGGATCGAGGAAGTGGTAGAAAGACTTCAAGACGTAGGGATTCAGGCTATCAGCATCCATGCCCGGACCAGAAAGCAAATGTATAAAGGTGAAGCGGATTGGAGTTATCTTGCGAAAGTCAAAAACAACCCGAGAATCCATATACCGGTATTTGGCAATGGTGATATAGACAGCCCCGAAAAAGCGCTGGCCTACCGCGAAAAATATGGCGTAGATGGTATCATGATCGGACGGGCATCCATTGGATATCCCTGGATTTTCAATGAAATTAAACATTTCATGTCCACTGGCGACAAGCTACCCGCTCCCGATCTACAAGAGCGTCTTCGTGTCGCTAAAAGCCACTTGGATTTTTCCATCAAATGGAAAGGCGAAAAATTAGGCATTTTGGAAATGAGAAGGCACTATACGAATTATTTTAGAGGGATGCCTAACTTCAAGCCTTACCGCAGCGAAATGGTTACCGCGGAATCCTATGAAAAGGTTTGTTCTCTTTTGGATGAGGTGGCAGAAGCTTATGCTGACTACCAATTCGCTTAATAGAGGGTTAATCTTCTCCCTCTTCAACTTTTATTCTCCCAAGCCATTGCCGAGCAGGCGATGGATAAAACATGACGGACGACCAACAAGGAAAAAACACAGTTAAGAGCTGGCTGCTACTGATCCTACTGGCTCTTATTTGGGGCAGTTCTTTTATTCTAATTAAAAGGGGCTTAGAAGTCTTCTCGCCCGGCGAATTGGGCGCGTACCGAATCGCCTCGGCTGCGTTGGTCCTGCTTCCCCTATCGCTGAGCCGTGTGAAAAACCTCTCTGGCAAGCAGGTGAAAAATCTGATTGTAGCCGGATTTGTCGGCAGCTTTTTCCCGGCATTTCTCTTTGCCAAAGCCCAAACCCAACTGAGCAGTTCTCTGACTGGAGTGCTGAATGTCCTCACGCCGTTGTTCGTCGTCTTGGTGGGAGCCTTCTTCTTTAATGCGAAAATCACAAGGAGAAATGGCTTAGGCCTAGTGATTGCCTTTCTCGGTGTACTTTTGCTTATTGGGATTCAAGAAGGCGGCGGACTGAATTTTTTCGACGACATCAATAGTTACGTCTTTTATGTCCTGCTCGCGACGTTGCTATACGGCATCAATTTAAACATCATCAAGTACTGGTTCGTTGCGCTAAAGCCGGTCGAGATTACCGCCATTTCGCTACTCTTGGTGCTTCCAGCTGCGCTGATCTACCTATTTGCGGGCACCGCTTTCTCTTTCACAATCACACACCATGAAGGAGCCTTGGAAGCTCTCGGCTATGTGACCATTTTAGGGGTCTTAGGCACTGCACTAGCGCTGATTATCTTCAATGCTCTGGTTAAATTGGCCACGCCGGTATTCGCAAGCTCGGTAACTTACCTTATACCCATTGTTGCTGTGTTCTGGGGCGTGTGGGATGGTGAAACTCTTGTAGTGGGTCAATACGTAGGGATGGCTGCGACATTGCTTGGTGTTTGGGTGGGCAACAGCAAAAACAAACAAAGCCCGTAATATTTTTTTAAGAATCCTTATCCGACTAAATTTAGCCTCAAACCTTTCCTCCAATGTTTGAAGAGTATCTAAATATAGACGATGCCATAAAGAACCGGATCGTCCAAACCGTGCTGATTATCCTTGTCCTATGGGTAATCAACAAGCTTGCGGCCAGGCTTTTCAGCCACGGAACGGTTGAGGAGATCCGAAAACAGTATCATTGGAGAAAAACCATTGAATACACCCTGTTCACCATTGGAGTGTTAGTCATTGGCAATCTCTGGATCAGCAATTTCCAATTCATCGTCACCTTTTTAGGTATACTTTCCGCAGGTATTGCCATTGCCCTCAAAGAAGTGTTTATGAACATTGCAGGCTGGGCGTATATCTATATCCGAAAACCTTTCGATGTCGGAGACCGGATCCAGATAGGCGATGTCAAAGGCGATGTCATTGATCTGCGGCTGTTTCAATTTACCGTTTTGGAAATCGGCAACTGGGTTGATGCCGACCAAAGCACGGGCAGAATCATCCATGTACCCAATTTAAAGGTATTTCTGGAACCACAGGCTAATTATTCCCAAGGCTTCAATTATATCTGGAATGAACAGACCATATTCATCACCCTGGACAGCGATTACAAAAAAGCCAAATCTGTCATCACCGAGATTCTCAATTCACTTTTACTGGATGAAATAGCCTCAGCAGAAGCAGAATTTAAAAGGGCACGAGACAAACACCTTATCGTCTACAACCAATTTACCCCCGCTGTTTTTATAGACATCACCGAAAGGGGCGTACAAATTGCCATGCGCTACCTATGCAATCCGAGAAGACGACGGATGATCCACCATGCCATTACTGAAAATATCTTGGAACGCGTTGCCAAGGAGAAAGATATTCGTTTGGCCTACCCTACCACTACCATAAATTTCAGGTCTAATCCGGAAGATAGTAGCACATCACCCTTACGGTAACCCTTCTCCCACTCGCCCGCTTTATAAAGAGGCGCAACGGCTCTTCTTGTGGCCGCAGGATGGCCGATCTACGTCCTGCTAGCAACAGCCGACCACTCCCCCTTCCAAAGGAAAAATAACAAGTATCCCGCTTACACAACTTTTTGGAGAATCATTTGCAATTTTATTTTCCAATAGCTACTTTTCATCATACAAACCCACAATGCGAATCTTCTAGCCAAAACAATCAGCCTTATATAATACATCAATTCATTCACTTATGACGAGAAATTTATCACAGCGCTTAAGCCGCCAGAGAAGGTGGATCAACTATGCGCTATCCATCCCCGCTCTGTTGATGGCAGACCTCCACGGGGGCCTCGCTACACCCATGGACAGGTCTTTTTCCTCTTCGGGCCTTCTAACGTTCGTGGAAATGACCGTTTTAAATGTTCCAGTTTCGGGTACGATAACGGACCCGAAGGGTGAGCCCATTCCAGGGGTTACCGTTATGGTGGCAGGGACCACGATTGGTACAGCAACTGATCTGGACGGGAGGTATCAGCTTGATGTTCCAGAGGGGGCCACTTTAGTCTTCTCGTTTATCGGGTACGCAACTCAAACCATCCCGGTAGGGCAGCAGAGTGTTATCAATGTGAGCCTTGCTGAAGATACCGCCTCGCTGGATGAAGTGGTCGTCGTTGGTTATGGTACGGCTAAAAAGAGTGACCTCACCGGCTCCGTAGCGAGGATAAATTTGGAAGATAAGGCTACCCAAGGCAACGTCAATCTCTTTCAGGCCCTGATAGGCGCCTCCCCTGGCATCAACTTAGAAGGAAGGGGTGGTGCTGACAGCGAACCTTCCATTTCTATTAGGGGACAAACATCCCTATCAGCCTCGGACGGTCCCTTGATCGTACTGGATGGTGTGATCTACAACGGCAGTATCTCCAACATCAATATCAATGATGTAGAAACAATCGATATCTTGAAAGACGCCAGCGCCGCCGCGGTGTACGGTTCCCGATCCGCGAATGGCGTGTTGCTGATTACCACAAAAAAAGGAAAAACCGAAAAGCCGGTCATCTCCTTTGGTATGTACACAGGGTTTCAAGACATGACCAACAACCCCATGCGGGTAATGAATGCGGATGAATTTGCCCTCAGGCTGGTGGACTTTGACCATCAAAGCAAGCTATATAATTGGTATGCCACCAACCCCACCGGTCCCGAAGGCCGGCCGCAACGGGCTGACGTAAGCAATCGGGAGACCGTTGCTTCGTTCTTAAAAACCTACGAAGAACAGCAGAACTATCTTGCTGGCAACGAAATCAATTGGGTGGATGAAGTTTTGCAGGTGGCTCCCATGCAAAGCTATAACCTCAGCCTGCAGGGCAGGTCTGATCGGTCATCCTATTACCTTTCCGGTTCGTACACCGACGTCGAGGGCATACAGCGCAATGACATGTTCAAAAGATTAACGGTCCATACCAACCTGGAAAGCCAGGTGAGCGATTGGTTGAGTATCGGCCTAAATGCCTCCTACAGCACCCGGGATAATTCGGGCTCACCGGCCAGCTTAGCCAATGCCCGGATCGCCAGTCCCTTGGTAAACAACTACATCGGACAACCAAATTATGACATCTATCTGGGAGGAGAGCTATTTCAACCTTATCCCTTGGTCAATCTCTATATCGACAATTCAGACATCAGCAGAGAACTATTTACGGTGGGAACTGCCAAGGTTAAGATACCTTGGGTAGAAGGATTGCGATATGAATTCAACTATTCCAACGTCTATTCCACCCGGAACAACAATACCTTTAATCCAAGTAATACCCCCCTAGGGGTAACCAACAGAGGCCATGCGGTAAAAAACCCTTCTGAAGACAAAGACTGGAACATCAACAATATCGTCACCTACTCAAGGGAATTTGGTGATCATTCTGTTAACGCGACTTTACTGTTCAGCAGGGAGGGGCGCTCTGGAAGCTCCTCTACCTTGACGGCTTCCGGCTTTGACAATGAGATTCTGGGCTACAACAACATGGGGCTGGGCTCAGTCGCCACCGTGGCTTCCACCGCTTATGAGGAAAACAGCCTCGCATATATGGCGAGGGCAAATTACAGTTACCTCTCAAGGTACATGTTTACCGGTACGGTCCGTCGTGATGGTTTTTCTGGTTTTGGAGCAGGTAATAAATGGGCAACTTTCCCCTCCTTATCCCTCGCATGGGTGGCCTCGGAAGAAGGATTTCTCCAAAATGCTGACCTTTACCTAAAGCTAAGAACCTCTTGGGGTAAAAACGGAAACCAAGGGATCGGCAGGTACTCCAGCCTTTCCAGAATGGGGACCCGTTATTATGTCTACGGACAGAATACTGCCATCGGGCTCTACCCCAGCACCTTGGGCAACATCAATCTGGCATGGGAAACGACCACTTCTTACAACTTGGGGATCGACTTTGGCTTCCTCCAAAATAGAATCACAGGATCGATTGATGCTTACACAGCCAACACTACAGACGTATTGGTACGAAGACAATTGCCGAGGGCAGCCGGCTACGCCAATATCTGGACCAACATCGGTGGCATCAAAAACAAGGGGATTGAATTTGAGATGAAAACCATCAACATGGACCGAGCGCTACGCTGGGAAAGCAATTTCACTTTTGCACTAAACAGGGATAAAATCTCCAAACTGTATGGCGGTGAGAGCGATAATGACATCGGAAACGGCTGGTTTGTGGGAGAATCCATCAGCGCGATCTACGACTATCAGATGGCAGGAGGTGTCTGGACAGAAGAAGAATTTTTCAGTGGCAACATCCTCCAAGGTTGGTATCCAGGGCAGTTTAGATATGTGGACCAAAACGGCGATGGCGCTATTGACCCCACCAACGACCGGAAAGTAATAGGCTACAAGGCTCCAAGCTACCGTTTCAGCATCAACAACACTTTCCAATACAAGAACTTCACGTTTTCTGTCTTTATCAACTCCATCCAGGGAGGGAAAAAATATTACATGGCCGACAATGCAGAAATGATCAATCCGCTGTTTTATTTTCCCGAAAGACGGAATAACTCAGCCATCAATGACTACTGGAGACCCGATGCGCCCACCACCAACACCACCGGTATCTACAATGTTCCGCTACGACAGAGCGGAGTCTACCAAAGCAGAAGCTTTGTAAGGCTACAGGATGTTTCGCTAGGTTATTCCTTTGGAAGAGCATTTCTGGATCGGCTTAAGCTCCAGTCTGCGCAGGTATATGTCGCAAGCAAAAACCCATACGTTTGGACCAACTGGCAGGGGTGGGATCCTGAGGTTTGGGACGCAAGAACTGACGGAAATACAGTAAGGGATACCCCATTAATGCGAAACATCATCATTGGGCTGAACCTAAGTTTCTAGTCACTCAACTTATGAATTATTAGAGAACAAAATCATGAACAAGCAGATACATATTTTCTCCACAAAGGTCCTGGTCGCTATGGCAACCATGTTATTCACCTTGGTCTCTTGCAACGAAGACATACTTGATGAAAAGCCGCTTGATTTCCTTTCTCCCGACAATGCCTATCTGACCGAACAGGGAGCGCTACAAGGAATTACCGCCATTCATGACCGAGTGAGGGCGGCTTATTATTCTTTTGGCGAATTCGGGGTAATGAACTGGGCCACCCATGGATCGGATCTCGGATACAACGGAGAAATACCAGCAGCAGGTACCCTCTACCTCAATTCTTACAACGATATGACGCCGGTGTGGCGGAATGTGGTGGATACGTGGAATGCCGGATTTGAGGTTATACAATGGGCCACTGTACTTATGAACAAAGTTGAACAGGCGGATCCAGCTGCTTTTCAAGACGGTGAGGCTGGTAAAAATAAATACATTGCAGAAGCCAAGTTCTTCCGCGGCTTTGCCTACCGCTACCTCGTTTCTACATATGGGGATATTCCTTTGATCACCGAGCCTATCAATTCGGTAAAAGCCGATTTTATCCGAAATCCAGTCTCTGAAATCCACGCCCTGATGGAGGAGGATTTCAAGTTTGCAGCGGAACACTTGCCAAAACCCGGGGAGGAAGATGCGCCCGGTAGAATAACTCAAGGACCCGCTTGGCATTACCTAGCAGAAACTTATCTCGAGCAAGGCAGACCAGAACTTGCCTTACAAGCGAGCAACCAAGTCATAGACGGCTATGATTACGACCTGATGACCAACCGCTTCGGCACTAAATTAGGCAAAGACGTATTCGGATCTGGAGATGTATTCCACGATCTGTTCGGGTATGGCAACCACAACCTTCCCGAAAATAAAGAAGCCATGTGGGTCATTCAGGTAGAGCCTTTCATCGTGGGAGGAGGACAAATCCAAAGCGCATACATATTCGGCCCCAGGTATTTTGATCTCGGATTGGCACCGGATGGCAAAAAAGCCATCTTGGGAGAACTGTATAACGGGATGTACACAGGCTATTCCGACACCCTAGGCCGACCCACCGCCAACGTGCGCGGAACCAATTTGGTCTATTATTATATCTGGGAAGACAACTGGGACAATGACATCAGAAATGCCGAACATAACCTGAAAAGAAGCTTCTATTTTGACAACCCCGAATCAGCCTACCACCAACAAAAAATAGATTTCAGCTTATATGATCCGCCACGTCCCGATCCCCTTTCGGATACCACTAAAATCCTTTTTCCCATCCATATCAAGATGACTGATCCATTGAACTACTTCCTCCAGCCAAACCGGTCTGGCGGCGGAATTACTCATAAGGACTGGTACGGCCTGCGATTTGCAGAAACCTTATTACTTCGGGCAGAAGCTCACCTAGCTCTAGGAAACATAGAGCTGGCCGCAGCAGATATCAACCGCGTAAGGGAGCGATCCAACGCCAAACCTGTCTCAGCTGCCGACGTAGATATTGACTATATATTAGATGAACGGGCCAGAGAATTGTATGGGGAGGAATGGCGGCTCATTATCCTCCGGCGAACCGGCAAGTTATTGGAACGTGTCAGAAAATACAACGACAACCCGCTCTGCCCCGGCGCCTTTATCCAAGAACATCATTTCCGCTGGCCGATACCGCAGACCCAGATCGACCTGAATGTGGATGCAGATTTCCCACAAAATCCGGGTTATTAACAAACAGCAACAATCGTAAAAACAAGGTAGCCCTATTTGAAGCTACCTTGTTTTTTCAATAGGGCATCTCAGCACCACAACTTAATCTTCTAAACCAGGCGAGGTACTTTTTCTCCAGGCATAAGCCAGCGCTGGAAGTTGTGCGTAGCTTTGTACCCCCGCCCTGATACCTTGGGATTTGAGGTAGAGGTCGTTGGACTTTCTAGACAAATTATAGAAGAGAGGCGGCGTCTCCCGTGCTTTTAACATAATGGCAATGATGTCATTTTTAATCCCAGTATCAAGGTTAGCAATAAAAGCTTTGTAAGCCTGTGGATCTCGTCTCGACAATTCGCTCATTTGATACCGAAACAACTGCAGCTGCGCAGCGTACTGTAAAAGCACTTCCTTGCTTTGCATTCCAACTACCCAACTGATAAAATTTGCCTCTCCCTCATTGGTGATGCCAAAACTATGGGCCATTTCATGGGCCACCGTGAAAGGCTTCTCCAGATCATGTAAGCCCGTCTCAATGTAACCTTCACCTGTAAAAGGAAAGTATATTCCCACGATACCCATTTTCTTTAAAAAGCCTGGATAGAATTCTTTGGTTCTGGGATAGCCTCTTCCATCAAATCCAAGGCGGGGCAAAGCCACCTTCATCTCCTTCCTGACGAGAGCTTCCAATTCAGAATAAGGGATTGTCTTTTCGATAGCGAGGGTATCGGCGGTCAGGCCTTTTCGTACATTCGATAACACGGAATGGGTAAGTGCCATTTCTTCCTCCAACTCATCTGGGCTTAGAAAGGTGGGCGTCAACGACAATTGCTGATAGACCGGAATTCTTTGGTAATTGTAACCCCATAAGAGAAGAAAGAAAAATAGTAAAACTCCTGCAAAATTAAGTAAGGAGTGGACAAGATGTCGGACCTTGCTGCGCCATCCCTCTCGTGGCTTGTTGTCAAACAAAAGCCTGACGATAACGGCCAATACCACAACAACGAAGAGGTAAACCGTGGGGAAGGGCAGTTTCGCTATAGACACATCGATCAACTGCCGAATCATCGGGAATATTGTCCGCGAATAAAACTGCTCGGTGTAAAAGGGGAATTGGGCAGCCATCCATCTCGAAAGCAAAGCAGCAACACCCAAGGATACCCCAGCCCACTTAAAATTGCGCATACTGTAGATTGAGTAGGAACAAAAAGACCTGCGGGTCTTTATGCAAACCTGCAGGTCTTAGTAAAAGAGGATTTTAAGTTCTTCATCAGATACCTTCTGCTTCCACGCCTTTTACTTCAGGAAGCATGCTGGTTAATAAGTTTTCAATACCCGCCTTGAGGGTCACCGTACTAGATGGGCAACCAGAGCAAGCACCTTGGAGCAAAACTTTGACAATACCATCCTCAAAACTATGGAAGATAATGGCGCCACCATCCTGTTCTACTGCCGGTCGTATATACTCGTCCAGAATGCCCTTGATTTTCTTCACGATCTCACTGTCATTTTCATCAAACAGGGGATCTTTCTCAAAGGTCACGTTGATTGGCCTTTTGCCCTCCTCAAAGTAGGCTTTGATGTGGTCACGGATATAGTCGCGGATATCGAGCCAGTCCACCTCTTCTTTTTTGGTGACGGTGACAAAATTAGCGGCGATGAAAACCCGCTCAACGGCAGCAAAATTAAACAGTTCCCGAGCAAGAGGAGAATCGCTGGCACTTTCCGGATTCGGGAAATCGAAACTGACGCCGTCATCGACCAACATGAAGTTCAATACAAACTTCAGGGAGTTGGGGTTTGGATTGGCCTCCATATATATCTGCACGGGTCTTTTCTGAGTTTGTAGCATGGTCATTTGTTTTCTTACGTATAGCAATGGAAACATCAACCCCAACGAATAGTTCCTTTTTTTCAGGCAATTCAGGGCTGGGCATCACCCCATCTTATTATTTACTATATTTATTGGGTCGACATGCTGCCCAATAAGATAAATAAACAAAAAGCCAGAGCAGGAGAAACCGTTTATCTTTCCAATGATACCAACCCGAATCATGAACATCGAATTTTTAAGAAGCAAAATCCCTCAGCTAACGGACCTCCGGTTGCTAAATGCCTTGGCATCCTCAGGTTCCCAGATGTCATTTCACGCTGGCGAATCCCTTATGGATCCGGGCCAGTTTATCAAACGTATCCCTATTGTTTTGGAGGGATTGATAAAGGTAATCAGGACAGATGAAACCGGGAAAGAATTGTTTCTGTATTACTTAGAACCCGGCCAAACCTGTGCTTTGTCGCTGACCTGCTGCAGTGCGTCCAGACCTAGTGAGATCAAAGCTTTGGCAGAGGAAGACACCATGATCTTGGGCGTCCCTATTGACCTACACGAGAAGTGGATGGATGAATACCGGCAATGGAAGGAGTATGTCTCCTCCACCTACCAGTCGCGGTTCCAAGAATTATTGGAGACATTGGATGCGGTAGCATTCAAACGGCTCGACCAGCGGCTGATGCGGTACCTCAGCACCAAATTGAAGCAACAAAAGGCAACAGAGCTACAGATGACCCATCAGAAAATCGCCACCGAAATGGGCACCTCACGGGAAGTAATTTCTAGGCTACTCAAACAACTCGAAAAAAGAAAATGGATTGAGCTGGGTCGCAACGTAATCTATTTGCGGAATGATTTCGAAGAGTTGGTGGCTAAAGAAGATTAATGTTCCTTTCTAATATTTGATTGGGTTGAATAGGAAGTGTGTTGATTGAGCTTCTCCTTGTCCAGCCGATTAGTAATATACGCCACAGCGGTGTGATCATCCATAAACACATGCTCCACCCCTATTTTCTCCATCAATTCCCACCGCATTAAAACATCCCTTACTGGGCCTTTGGCAGCCGTAACGTATAAGTCGATCCCCTGATTCCGCCATTCCGTCATCCAACCTTCAAGAGCATTTACTCCTGTACTATCCATACTGGTTACACTTTCCATATTAAAAATTACAGAAGTGATCTTCCCCCTGCCTTCAAAAATCCAATGGTCCAGATGGCTTTTCACATAATCTATATTGGCAAAATATAAAGGGCCATCCAAGCGGAACATCAGCAGATCTTGCCGAGTTTCTAAATTATCAAATCGTCGGATATTTCTATATATCGAGGTTCCGGGAACCCGGCCCAGTTGTGCCATATGCGGCCTCGAAGCTTTATAAATGACCATGAGCAGGGAAAGTCCCATTCCGGAAAGGATCCCGATTTCTATCCCTAGCGCCAGGGTAGCTATAAAGGCGGCCAACCACATGGCGAAGTCGGAGGGATCTTTTCTCCACAAGGTACGTGGCTCAGTAAAGTCAATTAATGTAACTATTGCCGCTAAGATGACGGCGGCGAGAATCGCCAATGGCAAGTAAAAGAAAAGTTGCGTAAAAAAGGCCAGCGTCAGCAAGATCAATCCCGCGCTGATAATGGAAGATATGGCGGTGTTCGCGCCAGCCTTATCGTTGACGGCAGACCTTGAGAACCCTCCCGCAACGGGAAATCCATTAAAGAAAGCCGCACCAAGGTTGGCCATTCCGAGGGCGACAAGTTCTTGGTTGGCATCGATTGCGTAGTTTTTGTGCCGAGCCTGAATGGCTTTCGCAATAGCGATGCTTTGGGCATAACCTACCAAAGCGATGGTTAGAGCCAACGGAAACATTTGTCGCCACAAGCCCAATTCAAAACTGGGAAGCGACACCACGGGAAACCCACCTGGAATATCCCCTACTATCTCTATCCCATACTTGTTCAACCCAAATACCCATACAGTAGCTGTTCCCAGGACCACCGCCACCAATAGCGAGGGAAAGAAAGGATGAACCTTCTTTCCTCCGACAATGGCTAATATACCAATGAGGCCCACGACTAGTGTCGGCCAGTGTATCTCACCGAGGTTGGCGGCTAGCGCTAAAACCATGTCTTGAATATGACCTGTCTGCGCTAGATCTATTCTGAGCAAATATTTGACCTGGCTCAACCCGATGACAATTGCCGCAGCCGCGGTGAACCCGTTGATTACCGGCCGAGATAGGAAATTGACGACAAATCCCAATCGGAACAGCCCCATCAACAGCCGAATCCCTCCCACCATCAAAGTCAAGGTCAACACGTACAGCAGGTACTCGTCTGCCTTGCTTGCCCTTAAAGATGCAATGCCGGCCGCCGTCAACATGGAAATGATTGCGTCTGGCCCCACGGCGAGTTGCCGGGATGTTCCAAAGACGGCATAGAGCAGTAGGGGGATGGTGACAGCATATAAACCGTGAATTGGCGCGACGCCCGCTAACATCGCATAGGCCATTCCCTGAGGAATCAACATAATCCCCACCGTCAGGCCCGCAGAAATATCTCCTGGTAAATAACTTTTCCTATATCGGGGAAGCCATTCCAGGATCGGAAGGAACTTCTTAAGGGGTAAGGTTAGTTTGTTCATCGATTGATTCAGTGGTTCAATATCGGGAATTGCGGGACGGCAACTAAAACGAATTGCAAAAATGGCCCCAATAAATTTTAGTTTATGTGAGTTTTATCACCGAAAGCAAATTTATAACCCCCTACCTTTGAACCGTTGAATGAGAGTACTGACGCGAGCCGATTGATCCAAGCCCGCATTAAACGTTTAAAACTCTATGAAAAAATATCAAATCAAGCAATTTGAAGATAAAGGATTAGCACATTTTTCTTACGCTATTTTGGTGGGCCAGCAGATCATTCTCATTGATCCTGCCCGCAACCCTCAGCCTTATTTTGATTTTGCGGCTGCCCAAAATGCAGAGATCAAAGGAGTGATAGA
>Ga0079224_100010790_pt1 | contig 12543 bp, 7 predicted proteins | sample Stecom2015_FD_80414 | JGI IMG/M metagenome (GOLD analysis project Ga0079224, IMG submission 80414) | Agricultural soil microbial communities from Utah to study Nitrogen management - Steer compost 2015 | ecosystem: Environmental > Terrestrial > Soil > Agricultural land | place: USA: Utah...
CTTTCTTTTATAAGTATTTCTGCGGAAGTTTTTGAAAAATGTTTTATTGCAAGAAATCCAATACGCAGCTTATTACCGCTGCCGGTATATTCATACATACTTTTGTTTATGCAGGGAAGTTCTATTTTCAATCCAAGCCGTTTTGCTTCCTGTATATAAACAGCAGCGGAATAAAAGCCTCCCTGGTTGGATAAAACTGATGCCATAAATTCGGCAGGATAGTAAGCCTTTAAAAATGCAACCTGGAAAGAAAGCAGGGCAAATGAAGCGCTGTGTGCTTTGCAGAATGAGTACCCCGCAAACGATTCAATCTGCCGCCATAATTCTTTTGTTATACTTTTACTTAAACCTCTTTGAGCACATGAATTAAAAAATTCATCAGTTAATGCCTGCATTGCAGCATGGGAGCGCATTTTGCCTGACATAGCCCGCCGCAGCAGATCGGCTTCCTCAAGGGAAAGTCCCGCTATATAATGAACAACTTTAATTACATCTTCCTGGTAAATCATCACTCCGTAAGTTTCCCCTAAAATTTTTTCCATCTCAGGGACCAGGTATTTGCGTAATGCAGGATTATGATGCCGTGCAATAAACTCCTGCATCATTCCGCTTTCTGCAACACCGGGACGTATAACAGAACTTGCCGCCGTAAGCATTTCAAACGTTTCAACTTTTAGCTTCTTTAGTAAGGAGCGCATTCCCGGTGATTCAATGTAAAAACAGCCAATGGTTTTTCCGTTTCTTATAAGATCTTTTACAGATTCATCGTTAAACAGCATTTCGTAATTAAAAATATCAAAGGGAATGCGTGATGTATTTCTTGGGATAATAGGATGCAGTACTGCTGTTATTTCTTTTGAGTTGGGAAGCGAATATTTATTTAAATCAATTAACTGCATAAATGGCTTTTAAAAACAGGTGAACAAATGTCCACCATATATAATTTGTTGGCGGATAAAAAACAAGTTAAAAATGAGGTTAATATCTAATAAAATTTAAATTTTAAAGGATGGGGGAATTAGGATTGGTGCAAATGGTAATTCTGTTAAATTTAATCTTCAATCCTGTAAAGAACAGCAGGTTCATCCGGAAGATAAATTACCGGAGTTAAACCCGGCGGTGCATTTTTGGGATTAATTAATGGCCGAAGTTTCTTCCGCTCATTAAATTCAGCTTTGCTGAAAAAAATATAATCAGCATTTTCTTTTTTTAATTCCTTTATTGATTCAATTATTGATTTACCAAACGGAAGTTTTATCCACTTCATATTTAATGGATAGGAAATTAACGGTCTGCGCGATGCTATAATTTCTTTTTCCTTCTTGCCAATCTTTAATGAATTAAAAACATCTGCTGTAAGTTTAATTTCATCAGGAGCTTTAATTGTATAATTATTAAAACCGATTGATGAAACTGCACTAAAACAAATCAGTCCGGTTAAAATTAATCCCATTGTAACTTTTAATAATCCGGATACTGCTTTAATTCCAAAATACGCGGGTACACAAAAGAAAGGAATGAGAAACAGAAAGAAACGTGAATCATAAAATAACGGAACGAGCAGAATGAAGAATGAAAAATTTATAATGTAATAAGCTGATTGTTGAATAGTCATTCGTTTTCTTTTAAAAAAGAAAATACCGATTAATACAAATACACCAATATGAAGTGTGCTTAACGCAATCATATTCTTATAAGAATGATGAAAAAGATTAGCAGTAAGAGTTTTGAATAGAAGTACAGGTTCTTCTGTTACTATTTCTGAAAGAGAATCAAATTCATCAGCTCTGTTGTTCCAGGCTTTATCCCAATCAATCTTTCCATCAGTGCCAAGAGAGATTGCAATGTTGCGGTAATTTTCATTATAAAAAAATTCACCCTTTTCTGATAAAGTATATAATCCCCACGGAAGTGTAATCAATACAACAACACAGGCAAATATTGAAGCAGAAATAATTCTCTTCTTAAAATATTTACTAACTGCACGTGAAAATAATATAAGGCATGGAATTGATAACAGCAGGAACAGTGCATTATATCTTGTTAAAAACGCAAGCGCAGCAAATGCTGCTGAAAGTATAATTGTGAGTCTGGAATAATTTTTTGAGATAAGAAAAAAATAAATTGATGCGGCAGCAAGTGAATTAAAAAACATATCCGTTCCCGCGCCATAGGAATATTCAATAAAAAACGGATTTAATGCTGTTAAAATTAAAACTACAAAAGCGAGCAGCGGTGAAAATAAATTCTTTAAAATTAAATGAGTTAAGAATAAAAATACTCCTGCAGACAAAGTTGAAATTATAATTCCTGCCGCCAGATAATTTCCTGTTAAAATTTTTATAAAGGAAAGGAGAAACACATATAACGGTCCGCGGTAAACATCAATTATAAAATTTCCGTTAAGAAGCTGTTCGGAATGCGGAATATAAGAACTGAAAAAATCATCTTCAGAAGTAATATGATAGCTTCCTATATCATGGAAAACTAATCCGATTGGAAGCATGAAAAGTATATAAATAAGAGCAAAATAAATTCCGGTATTTTTTTGCTGTGAAAGTGAAGAGATGAAATCATAAAACTTCCCCATTTGATCTTCAAGAATTTTCTTTTTATCCATCCGTTTCATGCTTCTCATAAATGCATTAGCAAAATGGCAAAAAAAAGATTGACCGGATGTAATTAAAAGAACAAGTTACACCCGGTCAACCAAACTTCCATATAATTGAACGTATTCAATTATATGGAATCAGAATAAACATCTTTAATTATTTAAGAATTATTGATGCTTACTCTTAATGCAATTGTAAAAAAGCTGCAGAGTAATTTCAATGCATTACAGCGGTATAAAATTATTATGTTAAATAAAGCACAGAAAAATTTTGCTCATTTCTTCTATTCAAAACAATGTGATATGAATTTAGAGGGATAATATTAAACACAAATAACCTGGCATTTTTAAAGTATAATGTTTGCAAATCAATTAAAGAATAGGTACCGAACATGAAAGAAATAATTGCATTTCTTGATGGATTTGATTTTGAAGCGGATCCCGGAGAAGCCATTCTTGATTTATTCATAAGAGTAATTGCCTGCCAGGCAACTATCAGTTCTTTAAAAGAGATAACGATAAACAATCTTTCAATATATACAAATAAATCACCCGAGATGTTAGAAGATGAATATCAGAACATTTATGAAGATAACAAGAATGATTTGCTGGTGAATTTTATCAGCAAGTACGGTAAGGTTTCAAGTTAAATTATTCGAAGGATGAAGAAGAAGTAAGATATAAGAGATAAATAATTCCCTGAGTTGTAACAATATTTGAACTGGTTATAAAACCATTTTCAATTAGTTTGTTTTTGTGTTCAGCTTTTAACTGCTGAATGTACTGCTGGAATCGGGGAACTATTTTATCTTTTACCGTTCGAAAGCGGGTATGCGATTGACGGATTTCTGCGAGATCAAAATTCTGTGCCAGCCAGTTTTTGATCTCTTCATCTACCGGCTCTGGTTTATGATAAAAATATCTTGACATGGTTACATTTTTTTTGAACGGGTAAAAATTAATAAATTCTTACGCCGTTTCCCACAAATTTTTATTAATCTCCCCTCTATAAAATACAGAATGTTACACATTATTTATATTTTTGAAAATCTTTTAGTTTAAAATCGGATTTTCAAATGAAACTGACACGTTTTCTCCTCTCAATAATTTTTTCTGCAGCTTTACTTCTCAGCGGCTGTTCAACAAAAGAAATTACAAAAGAAGAAACTGCTCCGGCTCTTTCTGTAATGATAAATAATTTTAAAGCTGATTTTGCCGAACGCAGTTTACCGTTTTATATTCCCCGGGGTTCAAGAATTGATACTGTAATATTTGATCAATCATCAAAAAATATTGATATCTATCTGAATGAAAGATTTTCAGAATTTCCTATAAGAAAAGAATACTCCGAATTAATTTATAAATCAGTTAATGAATATTTTGGAAATCAATACAACATAAAAATTTATTCAATCAATAATATATTGATTGAAGAACTCATTCCTAATTACTACAGGAAAAGCAGGGAAGAATACGATAAATCACGCCTTCCAGTAAATTTTTATCGGCCTGCTCCGGTAGTAAAAAACATGAGCAAACCGTTTGAAATAAATAAAGGATTAAACGATAAAAATATTCTTCTCTGGCACAGCCACGGCTGGTATTACAGCAACGGAGCTAAAAGATGGGAATGGCAGCGTCCGCGATTATTTCAATCCGTTGAAGATAAAGTTCCAATGTCATTCGTTCTTCCTTATCTCATTCCAATGCTTGAAAATGCGGGTGCAAATGTTTTTGTACCAAGAGAGAGGGATTTCCAGGTAAATGAAGTTGTGGTTGATAATGATTCAAACAGCCGGATGTACAGCGAACAGATTTTAAATAAAAATATAAAATGGAAAACAGGAGAAGGACCGGGATTTGCAATTGGTACTCCGCCATATCCATCAGGTTTAAATCCATTTAAACAAGGCACGTATAAAACAATATTGAGTGATACCGCTGCATCAGCGTTTGTTAATTACATTCCTGAAATTCCTGAAGAAGGCGAATACGGCGTTTATATTTCTTTCGCTTCATCAGATGATAACGCTGAAGATGTTAGCTACACAGTTTATCATGCCGGAGGAAAAACTGAATTTAAAGTTAATCAGAAAATCGGCGGCGGCACATGGATATGGCTTGGAAAGTTCAAATTTAAAAAGGGATTTAATCCTGAAATTGGAAAAGTTGTTTTATCAAATAAAAGCCGGAAGTTGAATCAAACTATTACTGCTGATGCAGTGCGTTTTGGCGGAGGAATGGGAGTTGTTGAAAGAAACGGAAGCACAAGCGGACGGCCAAAATTTCTTGAGGGCTCACGCTATTGGCTTCAGTATGCTGGGATGCCGGATACGCTTGTTTATCTTTTAAATAAAGACAGAAATGATTATAACGATGATTATCAAAGCAGAGCTGAATATGGTAATTATCTTTACGGCACTCCATACGGACCTAACAGAGATAGAAATATCCGCGGACTCGGAATTCCAATTGATATTTCTCTTGCTTTCCATACCGATGCAGGAATAACAAGAAATGATACTTCGGTGGGGACGCTTTCAATTTACAGTCTTGAATCAATCAATTCAGAATTTGTTTTTCCGGATTCCGTTTCAAGAATGGCTAACAGGGATTTTGCAGATATTCTTCAAACGCAGATTGTTGAAGATGTACGTGCCAAATATGATCCATCATGGACGCGCAGAGAATTACGTGAAGCTCAATACAGTGAAAACACAAGACCAAATTTTCCTTCCGCACTGCTTGAATTATTATCGCATCAGAATTTATATGATATGAAGTTTGTACTCGATCCTCAATTCCGTTTTGATGTTGCACGCGCGGTTTACAAAGCAATGCTTCGTTTTCTTTCTGCCCAATATAATTTTAAATACTCAATTCAGCCGCTGCCGGTAACTCATTTCAGCGCTGAGTTTGAAGCGGATAAGAATATTAAACTAAGATGGAAACCACAGGCTGATCCGCTTGAGCCAACTGCAGCAGCAAAAAGTTATGTTATTTATACAAGAATTGATGATGGAGGATTTGATAATGGATTTATTGTTAATGATACAGTTTTCACTTTTAATAATATTGAAAATGGGAAAATTTACAGTTTTAAAATTACTGCTGTGAATGATGGTGGAGAAAGTTTTCCTTCAGAAATTCTTTCAGTCTGTAAGAATGGAGATTCAAATCCCGTTCTTATTGTAAATGGATTTGACAGAATCTCAGCGCCGGCAATTATTGAGACTGAGACATTTTCCGGTTTTATGAACAAAATTGACGCTGGTGTTCCTGATAAATTTCTATTGAACTTCACCGGCGAGCAGTATGATTTCGATCCTACTTCACCATATAAATCAAATGATGCACCGGGACATGGAGCGAGCCATGCAGATTATGAAACTAAAATTATTGCCGGCAATATATTTGATTTTCCGTTCATTCATGGAAAAGCAATAAAAGATGCAGGCTATTCATTTGTATCATGCAGTGATGAATCAGTAATAGAAAATTTAGTTGATCTTAAAAAATATAAAATGGTTGATCTTATCCTTGGTGAAGAAAAAGAAACTCACTGGCAAAAAAGTTATGCTGATTCAATTCACGGTACAAAGTTTAAAGCGTTCCCCGTAAAACTTAGAGACGCAATTGCAGATTATACAATTTCAGGCGGAAATATTTTTATAAGCGGAGCTTATACCGGCACAGAACTTTTTTCAAACCCCTCAGATACTGTTTCAATGCAGTTTGCAGCTAATGTTTTAAAATTCCGGTTAGCTGAAAATCATGCAGCAAGAACAGGTGTGGTTGAATCAGTATCAGATAATTTTATTCATTCAAAAATGCTGCAATTTAATACTGAATTGAATGACAGTATTTATGCAGTTGAAGCTCCGGATGCAATCAACAACACAAGGGAAAGTGAAATGCTTTTCAGATATTATGAAAATAAATTTGGCGCAGGAGTTGGTTACAAAGAAGATTACGGCGTTGTTGTTCTCGGATTTCCATTTGAAACAATTTTAAAAGCTGAAGATAGATCCGAACTTATGAAAAGTATTATCAGGTATTTTAATTTCTAATTTTTATGATGAATTGATGCTCACTCTGATTCGTTTTCATTATATTAATTTTACTTACAATTAAAAAGGAAAGATGATGAAGAGATTAACAATTACTTTGCTTCTTCTTTCAGGAATGTTCTTTTCAAATAACACAAAAGCACAGGATGAAAATTTTATGCGGGAAAAGATAAATCAATTTGCACCAACTGAAATTAAGTACGATGAAAATCAATTAAGTGATAATGATAAAATTGTTGTGCAAAAATTGTATGAAGCATCCAAAATAATGGATGAAATTTTTCTTGAGCAGGTTTACTCAAAAAATAATGAAATAAAAAACCGGCTTGAGAATGACGACAGTCCGCTTGCAAAACTTCAGCTTGAATACTACAAAATTATGGCAGGACCTTTTGACAGGCTTGATCACAACAAACCTTTTATAGAAGGATACGAGAAGCCGCCTGGTGCGGATTTTTATCCGGAAGATATCACAAAGGAAGAATTTGAAAAATGGATAAAAGATCATCCCGAAGATGAAAAGAATTTTATATCGGAATTTACAATAATAAGAAGAGATGGAAGCGGATTAAAAGCAATTCCTTATTCAGAATATTTTAAAGATAAACTAAGCAAAGCTGCATCACTTTTAAGAGAAGCCGCTGATTATGCTGATAATAAATCTTTAAAGAATTATTTAACTCTCCGTGCAAAAGCATTTGAAACAAATGATTATTATGAAAGCGATATGGCATGGATGGATTTGAAAGATCATAACATAGAAATTGTTATTGGTCCATATGAAGTTTATGAAGATGAACTTTACAATTACAAAGCATCGTTTGAAAGTTTTCTTACAATTAAAGATCCGGCTGAAAGTGAAAAGCTTGAAAAGTTTGCTTCATATTTGAAGGAGATGGAAGAAAGGCTGCCAATAAAAGATGAATACAAAAATCCTAACCGCGGATCAGAATCACCGATAATGGTTGTGAATGAAATCTTTACCGCTGGTGATACGAAGGCGGGAGTTCAAACTCTTGCGTTCAATCTTCCGAATGATGAACGGGTACGCAAAGCAAAAGGCTCAAAAAAAGTTATGATTAAAAATCTTCATGAAGCAAAATTTGAAAAGATGCTGCTTCCGATTGCCGAGATTGTTCTGCCGGAGGAATTAATGAAGTACGTAACATTCGATGGCTTTTTTAATCATACATTGATGCACGAAATGACTCACGGCATTGGACCCGGATTTATTAAGAAGGATGGAAAGGATACGGAGGTTAAAATTGAATTGAAAGAAACTTATTCAAAAATTGAAGAATGCAAAGCAGATATTCTCGGTATGTTCATGAATATCTTTATGATTGAAAAAGGTATTTATCCCAAAGAATTTGAAAAAGAAATCTGGGTTTCTAATCTGGCAGGAATTTTTCGTTCTGTAAGATTTGGAATTAATGAAGCACACGGCGCAGGTAATGCAATAATTTATAACTATCTGCTTGAAGCCGGCGGCTATGTTTATGACGATAAAACAGAAAAAGTTAGTGTGGATTTTAATAAAATTTATCCGGCACTTGAATCACTTGCAGCAAAATTATTAACAATTCAGGCTGAAGGTGATTATGAAGGAGCAAAAAACCTTATTGAAAAATACGCAGTTAATTCTCCATCAATGGAAAAGCTAAGAAGTAAATTAGTTTCTCTGCCGGTTGATATAAAACCAATTTATCAGATAGAAACTCATCATAATTAATTATTACAAGCTGCTCTTAAAAAATCCGGGGCAGCTTTTTTCTTCATCAGAAATAGTAAAGATATTTTACTTTAACAACAGCATCTCTGTTTGAAGTTCTCATCTCCCGTATAATACTGTTCATTGATAAATTAAATTTTTCATACCTCTGCTGCACTTCATTAAATGCCAGGTATATCCAGCTCTTTGGTGAAAAGTTGTATGAAAATAATAAACCAGCAATTAAACTTTCAAGCTGATCAGATGATCTAACAAAAACATTGTCAATATAAAAACGGATATTTAAATTATTAACCGGAGTTAAAGAAAAGTACGGCCGTGCGTTGAAAGTTATATCTTCAATATTTCCTTCTGGATTTCCTTCAATAAACATATCATAGGAAGTTCCAAGCTCTAAAAATTTAAATGTATTCCAGCTAAAGAAAATTCCCATCCAGGAATAGAATGCAAGATAATCCCGTGAAAAATTATAGGTGCGCTGGTAACCGCCGTATAAATTACCGCTCCATTTGGTTGAAAAATTATACCATGAACTAAGAGTAATTCCGTATGAATTAAAAAGCTTATCCTGATCCTTTGTTTTGCCGTAATCAATATTTATTTCATAACCCCAGTTATCTCTGAATTGCATATTTAATCCAAGTACGCCCGAATGATCTGTGTAAAGATCTGAGTGCTCATAATAAATGGCAGGCCCAAAGTAGATAAGTATTGCAGAGATTGTTCCTTCATCAAAATACCAGCGGGGACCGGTTAAGCCAACAAATTCAGTTGTTCCTTTCCACGGCACATATCCGATCTGATCAACATCAAAATCATTTCCTACAATTCTTAATCTTACAAAATTTGCCCATGTATCTTTAAAACTCCTGAAGCCTGCTGAAGCTGCATAATCGCCATCATTATTTACGAATGATCTTGCAAACTGATAAGCAAGCTGCCAATCACCGCCGCGGAAAGCACCATCAATATCAATCACACCATAAATATTATCCTTTGTTTTTTTACCTGCAAACAAAACTCCGATGGATGAATTATTAAATATTTGTTTTTTCAATCTTGCAGAACCAAAGTATGCTTTTTCTTCTGTTATTTTTTCATCATCAAGTTCATATTCTTTTTCACCGGTTAAAGCAAGAAATCCGCCATACTCCCAATCATTTATTCTTCCGAAAGCTTTTGTACCAAACAGCAGCGGAACTTCATTTCCATCTGGAAGTTTTTTTCCGATTCTTCTTGGATAAAATAATTCAAGCGGGCGGTAAAAGCCGCTGTTCCGTTCTCTTCCTGAAGGCATAAAAATTTCATTTCCCTCTGTAAAGAAAGGTCTGCGTTCATCAAAGTATGATTCATATCTTGAAATATTAAAATCAAAAGGATCGGCTTCTATCTGTGCAAAATCAGGGTTAACAGTTAACTGGTATGTAAGTTTTGTTGATGGATTATAAAATACATCCAATCCTGCATCAGCCGCAGGTTTATCAAAAAGTTTACTGCCGCCGGAAATTGTATTTCCGTTGTTCAGATAAGATGCTTTCGCAATTCCCACGGGATAAATTTCAAGATTCAATCCTTTAATTGTTGGATGATAATCTTCAAACACAAGTCTGCCGAATTTTGAAATTCTCTGTCCTTCGTTCTCTTCATATTTATTCCAGTAAAGATCTTCGTTTTTATAAGCTATCCATCTGTCAAAATCCAAACCCCATTCACGCAGTGATTCATCATACTGAATTGACCTATAAGGAATTTTCATTTCAACAACATACCCCCAATCATAAATTGCTGCATCCCCAAACCAGATTCCGTCCCATTTAGGATCGCGGTTACGTCCATCATCAAGCATTCTAGAATCAGTCATAACTCCGGAAGCGGAAACACCAAATTTATAAGCTGTTCGTTTATCACCAAAAGTATCAATCATAAAAGAAACTATATCCCCGGTATAATCATCAAGCTTGCCTGCTTGTGCTTTAAGTTTATCAGCCGGCTGAATGCAAATCATTAAAACGTAAATCGCATTTGTTGAAGTTAAAATTTTTATAGTAGTGGGAAAGGTTGGTTCCTTTCCATGAAACGGTGCTAATTGAAACATGCTTGTAATTGAATCCGCCATCATCCATTCACTATCTATTATTCCATCAACTTCAATCTCTGTGTTGATATATTTTAACTTAAGTTCATTTGCTGATGCTTCAATTAAAGCAAACGCAATTAAACATATACAGAGGAAAAATATTTTTTTCATAAGATGCAAAGATTTTTTTCTTTTTAAGATTAATAATTGTTCATCCATATTTTACTCTTTTTACAAGAAATGTTTAATTCAATGATAAACGGCTGATGATTGGACTTGGCAATAATGAATTTAGTTACGGAATGGAAACACAACTCGGGGGTATTTAAAAATATTTTTACTCAATATTGAGGGAAGGTTTTGCCTGAGCAAAAGCAGTACGGGTTTTAGAGGCTTCTTACTGAAACCTCTAGAAAATTATTGGAATGGAATATCTTACTTACCTAATTTATAATTAGCAGCATATTCACAAAATCAATTAGCTTTAGCTTTAAAGCCTTTCATCATCCATTTTTTTGCAAGCAAAAGACAAACCGGACTTATCATTGCAATGATTCCATAAATAAGCCACATAGTCTCACTGTTCATTTCTGATGGCGCAGTTCCTTCCGGAATATAATTCATTAGGAACCAACCTGAATAAAGGCTTGTAATAATTTTTGTCAGGAACCACGGGAACTGTCCAATTCCCATATAAATTCCTGTCATTCCTTTCGGAGCAATTTCAGCAACCCACTGAAGATAACGCGGCTGCCACATCGCTTCACCTATCGTCATTATTATAAGATAACCGAACAGCGTAATTATGTTTGGTCCTAACGCCAGAATGAAAGTAGGAGATGCCATTATAAACGTTCCAAGAATCATCATCCGGTAGGCATTCTTTTGCGCTGTTAATGCGGCTACAAGAGGCGTAAGAATAAATATAAGCAGCGGATTGAGATTAACAAAAAATTCAAAATTATCAGATACAACTCCGGTGAATGCACGTTCGCAGTACATCGGTAATGTAAGCCAGTTATGCGCAAATAATGTTTGGACTGGTATTAAAATGAAGATGAAGAAAAGAAATCGTAAATCTTTTAAAGGAAAATTTTGAACGTAATACCTGGTTTTTTCTTTAAAGGTCATTTTTTCTTCAGCATCAAGTTCTGTTTGTTTTTCCTGGTTAAGATTTTCTGAAACCTGTTTAACAACTTTTTTTGAAATTATAACTGCTACTGCAATCATTCCTACTACAGTAAAAGCTGCAAAAACCCAGAACACTCCGGTTATGCCATACGCCTTTCTAACAGGAGGGGAAATTAGTCCCGGCAAAAATCCTCCAAGATTCATAACCGCATAAAGCATAGCATAGCCCATTGCAGCAGTTTTTTCATCTGTAAATTTTTTAACACCTGCATAAGCAGCAGGCTGGTAAATTCCGTTGCCAAGAATGAGCCAGAAAATTCCAAACATTGCCCATAAATGTGCAGATTCCCACAAGCCTGATACACCAATTGCCGGGCTTATTGTAATTATTATTCTTCCAATCAGCATTAACAGTAGAGAAAGTAAAAGCGATTTTCTGATTCCGATAAGATCAACAGTTGCGCCGAGAAACAGCATTGCAAGAGTTATTCCGGCGGTAAGATAGCCAACCATTTGTCCGGCGTAAATATCATTCAGTCCAATGTAATCATTAAAGAAAATTGCAAGCAGCCCAACCATTCCAAAATAAGTAAAGCCTTCAAGGAAATAAGAAATGTTTATACCCCACAACGCACGCGGCGCATGAAAGAGATCTTTGAAAGGCTGAATTATTTCTTTAATGGTTTGATTAATTAAACCAGTTTTGTTTTGCCCTGCTGTTAGTTGCTGTTCATCCATTTAAAATGTTCCGCTTTTTTTACTGTTTTAAAATATAAAAATTGAATGGAAAATAGAGGTAAGAGATACAGTTGTAAAAATTTCATTTTAAGGAAAATTATTTCATTCAATTAAAAGAAAAAATGTTTTAACTTTAAAAGGTTTTATTCAACACCAATAATCAATGCAATTAAAACTTTTTGAA
>Ga0079224_100010791_pt1 | contig 12543 bp, 10 predicted proteins | sample Stecom2015_FD_80414 | JGI IMG/M metagenome (GOLD analysis project Ga0079224, IMG submission 80414) | Agricultural soil microbial communities from Utah to study Nitrogen management - Steer compost 2015 | ecosystem: Environmental > Terrestrial > Soil > Agricultural land | place: USA: Utah...
CGAGGCGGTCCACTGGCCGTTAAAAGTATGCTGGCCGGCCGGATAAATCGCCTCCGGGAAGGTGTCCTGGTACTGGCGAACGTCCAGGCCCATGCGCAAATTATGCTTCCCCCTGGTCATGTAGACGCGGCCGCCCAGTTCATAAATCTGGTTGATCCAACCGCGCGGTCCCGAGACTCCCTGTCCCAGCGTGGGGCCACTCGGATTTCCCATCGTGCTGAAATCTTGGACACCCCAGTACGGGGCGTGATAGCAAGCAGGAACCGAACAGGCACCTTTCAGCCCCAGTTCAGCAGCAACATCACGAACGAAGGCGCTTTCAGTTTGCTCAATTTGATTGAAACGACTGTACCCGGCCTTGACTTCAAAGAGCGTTGTTGGATTGAAGGTTTTCTCATAAGTCAGCACCGTGTGATAGGCCGTCATATCCTGGGTGTATCCGAAGGCCGGCCATACTTGAGGAGCCACCGTGGTGGTGTCGCTCCAGCTGAGGCGATAAAAGATACGGTCGTTGTTTGTGAAGTTATGATCAATTCGACCGCTTAACTGAGGTGTATCCGTCCTTTGGTTGTCGATGAGCTGATAGTTGTTGACCGGACGGATCCCTCCCGTTCCAGGCCGGTTGGGATCAGGAACAAACTCGTTGATGAAGCGCCGGGCCAGCGGATGAATTCGGGATTCAGGTATCACATTGTTTGGAAAAGGTTCACCTGTAGTCCAATCGTAGATCACGATAGGGGTTGGATTGGATGAGTCGGTTCCCAGCAGGGCCGAGAAGTCCCCCTGTTTCATGGCTGGAGTAGGGACGGTGGTATTCGACGCAAATCCCTTGCGCAGCCGCGTGTCTTCCCAGGAAAAGAACCAGAAAGTGCGGTCTCTCACGATGGGGCCGCCAATCACGGCTCCGAATGCGTTTCGATTTTGAAACGGTTTGTCGTCAGCAAACTTTTCCCGAGCGCCCAGGGCACTGTTTCGATTGAACCAAAAGACCGTCCCATGAACGTCATTGGTTCCCGCTTTGGTGACGATGTTGATATGTCCTCCAGCTTCGCTACCGAACTCAGCGCTGTAATTGCTGGTCTCGATCTTCATTTCCTGAATCATGTCGATGTTCGGAGCGAAACTGTTGGTGGCGTGCTGGTGTTCTTTAGCTGACATCCCGTCAAGCAGGTACTGATTGTAGTCGGCGCTGATTCCATGAACGCTGAAGGAGCCCTGCCAGGTCGCGCGTTCGGTCTGGTGACGATTGTTGTCAGTCGATTCAACCACACCGGCCACCGTGAGAGCCAGTTGCATGAAATCACGAGCCTGTATTGGAAAATCGACAATCTGCTTGTTCTCGATTACCCCTCCTACCTGGGAGTCACTGGTTTGAAGCAATCCGGCGGTGCTGGCGACTTCGATTTCATCGGTGACTTCGCCCACTTCCATTCGGATGTTCAACTCACGCGTCTGGTTGACCTCCAGACGGACCCGAGTGGTAGCCGTCTTAAAGCCCGGCATTTCGCAGGTGATGGAATAATCGCCGGAGCCCAGGTTGGGGAAATTGTAGTTTCCCTGGTCGTTAGTCAGTGTGGTCCGCGTGGTGCCTCGATCAACGTCACGCAGCGTGACCGTGGTACCCGGAATGACCGCCCCGGTTGAATCTTCAACGACGCCGGTGATGCGGGAAGTTGCCTGTCCGAGTGTTTCGGAGCCGAGGGAAAGCACGAGGGCGATTCCCAGGATTGGGAGAAACCGCCTCGGACTCAGAGATGGTCCAATCATTTCTCCTCCTTTAGCGTGCGGCAGGTGCCAAACGTGGTTGGATAAAGTGCTGATCAGAGTAGCACTGTCCAAATGCCCCTACAATCAAAATCTCATAGGGAATCCAAACAATTACACCCGAAAGACTCGGAAGGTGCCGTCCTACGGTCCGTGTTTCTACAGGGAGATCGGTTTGAAAATGAACCTTCAACGAGGCGGTTTACTCCAAGTTGTCTATCGGTCCAGGCGGCGCAATTCAGCCGGTGTCCAGGGCTCGGTTCGACCAGCCGTCGCGTGGCGAACCCGACCAATGTCATCGGAAGTTACGGGAGAAGCCTGATTTCCCCATGAGTGACGAATGTAGGTAAGAATGCCGGCCAATTCTTGATCAGACATAAAGGCATGCCCTGGCATCTCGTTAGGTATGGCCTCCCCACGCTCGGCTGCACCTCCACGGAAACCTTGAAGGACAATTCGCGCCAGTGCCTGGGGATTACCGGTCACCCACTCGCTTCCGTTTAACGCAGGGCCAACGCCTGCTATACCCTGCCCCTCTGCCCCATGACAGGCCATGCAAATCGCCCACTTCCCTGCTCCCTGCTCAAAGAGGGTCTTTTCTTCAGAGGAAAGATGGTCCAGCGTTCGATCAGATGCAGTCGGGGCCCCGTCGGAAAGGCTGGTAAGAAGGGCTGCGTATCCTTCTCCAAGCTCCTCATCCCAGTTGTATTCTTCGCGGAGTATCGCTTCTAATCGAGCCTCCCGCTGGTAGTCACCGGTGAGCGCAATATCCCGAAAATAAATGCTGTCAGCCTGTTGATCGAGAATTGAGGCCATCATCTGCAGGGCTCGATCGCTGTGGCTTTCGCCCAGCGAAGCGAGCAATTGCAGGAGGACGTAGGGCGCATTCTCATCAGCGATCAGACGCTCGAGCCGTCCTAGCACTTCCTGCAACCCGGCAGAGATAGCGGGCTCCAGAATTCGTATAGCCGATGACCGCAGTCTCGGGTGTGGGTCATCGAGGGCGCGTAAAGCTACCTGCGTTAGCCGGTCCTGACGATAGGTTGCGCGAGGCAGTCCCTCCAGAGTCCAGAGTGCGTGGAACCGGGTCCACGGCTGCTCCGAATGACTATTCACCATTTCTTCCAGAATGGGAATCACTTCTTCGGATGGACACTGAACCAGAACCTGCTGGGCTGTGTCCCTGAGCCAACCGTTTGAATGGCGCAGGTACTCGGAGGCTTCGGTGGGTGTCATCTTGCTGAATTTCGGAGTCCGGTAATCGATCTCGCGGTCGTCACGGACGATTCGGTAGATACGGCCGTAAATACCGGTGGGGATATCGAGCTCGTGTTCGAGCGTGTAATCACGGAGGTAATCAGTGACCCAGAGCAGGTAATCATAGAGGCCGCGATACATATCCACGACGTAGATGGCACCGTCTGGTGCGTTATAGATATTTACCGGTCGGAAGCGTTCGTCGGTGGAGGTGAGAAACTCCCTTCCCTCATAGGCAAAGCGAGCTTCCTGATCAATATCACCAGGATCGCCCGCGATGATCAGACGCTTGATCAGGTTGCCGGCGGCTTCCGGCGAGAAAGCATTGCCTTGATATTGCTCGCCGAATTGGTGGCCACGATAGATCACAGTGGCGGCAACACCGGTCGCCTGCCGCAGCGTACCGTCTTCTCGAGTAATGACTCCTACGCGGTAGCCACGGTTGACGCCCGTGGGGTGAGCCGGCCAAAGGGGCTCGTTGGGAGCAATCCGAAGGTTCACACCGGCCTCGGGCTTGTGCCCTGGATGACGTTCACTGTAGCCGTGAGGGATTAAATGAGCCTGAAGCGGCCAGGAGTTATGGCTTGAGTAAAGGCGCCCCCAATTGTCCTGAGCCAGACCCCATTGCCCGAGCGGCTCGAAAGGCCGAGTCTGCCAGCGCCCGCTTACGCGCCGAAGACTCGGGAAATCGGTGCTGTAGATCCAGTTGTCGCTCCCCCACAATAGGTTGTTATTCCCACCTTGAGTGGCAACTGTGGGAGGAGGGCCGTAGCTGTCCGAAACAAGCTCCTCTTCGTCGCCCTTTCCATTACCGTCGGTGTCACGGATCAACCACAGATTTGGCGGCGCGCCCACCAGGACACCGTCGGATAACACTTTGATGGCCAGGGGTCGATCCAGCCCCTCCTTGAAAACCCTGTACTTGTCCATGACTCCGTCGGTATCGGTATCTTCCAGGATCACGATGCTTGCGTCCGGCTTTTCCTGTCTGGCTTTCTCCTCGAGGGCGGCTTCTCTTTCCGTGGTTCGCTCACCAGTCGTTTCCAGAAGCTCCCGAACCGGCATCCGATTGTAAGAAGGCATGTTGACGACCCAGAGCCGTCCATCCGCATCGATGTCCATCGCGATAGGATCGACGACCATCGGCTCACAGGCGACCAGCTCGATCCGAAATCCCTCCTCCAATTGAAACCTTTTCACGGCCTCATCCGGCGGCAAAGGGGGAGTTTTCAGGTGGGCATATTCTTGATAGTCGACCTCACCCGGGTGCTCTCCAGGAGAGCGCTCAATGCTTGCCGAAAGGGAGAGACAGCTCTCGCCGAGAGTCTGTCCCGGGCTTCCCGCGAACTGTGCCGGTGAGCCGCACCCTGCAACGCAAGAAATAAAGAAAAGAAAGAAGATTGTTTGATTCTTCATAATCGTTCCAGACCGGTTGAGACGCTGTCTTTTTCACTCAGCGCCGGACTGATAATCTGTTCCAAGATCTTTATCACAGAGGTGCGGTCCGGCGAAGCAGCAAACCACGATCAAAACGTTTCCAACAAACTTTCTCCGTGACAACGGCCCGGCAGATCGGCTAGATTGGATACCAACAGGCACACTCGATCTTCTAGAAAGAGCTGGTCGGCAAGCGATGATAACGAACTGCATTGTCGCAGTTTCAACTTTCGGGACCGGCAAAGCCCTACCATGGACTTGGATGTTACCTTCTCGGTCAATCGTACGAATACCTTTTCTCCCATTCCTCAATGACCTCCTCCGACACCGTGCCCCGTGGAATCCGCTCGCGAGAACGAGTGCACTTGTTTGGCAGTAGTAGTACAGCGGTTCTTTTTGCGAATGCGCCTTTACAAGCCTCGGGGAAAGAGTGCTCGGTATGGCAAGCGACCTTTTGGACCTGATCCACCTCAGGCCCCTGATGGAACGAACGACTGGGAGACCGGAGATCCTCATCGGGCTTATTGATGGACCGGTGGCGCTCGATCATTCTGAGCTGAATACCCGGAGTATTCGTGAGATTCCTACTACCGGCGGGGGACGCTGTACTCGGACCGGCAGCGCCGCTTGCAGTCATGGAACCTTCGTAGCCGGAATCCTGACGGCACACCGGGGGTCTGCAGCTGCGGCGATCTGTCCTGATTGCACGCTCCTGATTCGGCCGATATTTACCGAGGAAGTTGGTCTCAACGGAAACCTGCCTTCGGCTACCCCCGAACAGCTGTCTCAGGCGATCTTTGATTGCATCAAAGCCGGGGCACACTTGATCAACATAAGTGCTGGCATTGCACAGCCTTCTCTTCGGAGTGAGCGTTCCCTGGCCGACGCGCTAGACGAGGCCGTTCGGCGCGGCATTGTCGTTGTGGCTGCTGCGGGGAATCAGCGTTCCCTCGGTAGCACGACTATTACCCGCCATCCGTGGGTTGTGCCGGTAGTTGCCTACGACTTGCAAGGGAGACCGATTGGACAGTCCAACCTGGGTGTTTCGATCGGCAGGCGCGGTATTGGTGCGCCGGGTGAAGCGATTACCAGCCTGGGAAGCGAGGGCAAACCGCTGACACTTGGCGGCACAAGCGCTGCCACGCCGTTTGTGACTGGAACTCTGGCCCTGCTCTGGTCCGAATTTCCACGTGCCACGGCAACTCAGATCAAGTTCGCCGTAACTGAGTTGAATGTCAAACGGCGTTTGACTGTTGTCCCCCCCCTGATCAACGCATGGGCTGCTTATCAGCGCATGAGGAGGTGGTTTCAATGAAACAGAAGAAAGAAAGCACTCCGAGTCAACCTTACCGCATTCGCCTGCCGGTCTTTATTGATGACGATATCGGACTGGGTGATGTGTTAAGCCGGGCTACTTCGGCCGTCGGAATTCGTCCCTGCGGCGGCTGCAAACAACGTGCAGCGGCACTGAACCGGCGGCTTGTGTTCAGTCGCTCTCGCCGGTGATTTACAACGTGAAATCGAGAGGAGGAAAATCATGGATGAAGAAACACAAGAGCATTTATCTGAGCCTGCACCGCCTCACAAGGAGCCCTCTTTAGTTACTCCGGCAGAAGGAGAAATGCCCGAGGGGCCCGTCCACCCGGCAATGCACTGTCCAGCGTGCGGACAAGCATCGATTGCCATGGCCTTTGTCTACGCCATCGGCCGAATTGAGGCTCGATTTCCGCGCCTCTCGGTAGAAAAGGAGTTCGCCCAGGCAGCCGGTCGTGATGACACGAACGGGAAGACGGACCAAGAAGTGTTTCACAAAGTGCTCTCCGATCCCGAGAACCGCTATCTGGTTCGGCAGCTGTGCTGGATCCTGACCGTCCAGGGGCTTGAAACTTACTTTCTACAACCCCACGACGCGAAAGATTATGACCGTTTGGTGGAAGCCATACGCCCACAACCAAGTCCGATGGATCTGGATGTCGTCATTGGTGTAAGGGGTGGGATCGCTTCTCCTGACCTCTGTAATGGGCTGATGATTCCGATTGTGATCCTTGATCAGCTTTATTCCTTCGACCGAAACGCACTCATCCAGGCTATCCCCAGGCCCGAGAAAAGAAAGAAACAAGAATTCGAAGCAGCTGCCGGGGAAGTATTCGATCGGATTCTGCAAGTGACCGACAATGCAGGAGCCACCGACGAACACCGGGCGCTGAATTATCTGGCAATGCGCTATCCGGCGATTTACGGGAGAACCGCGGAAGAGTTCGACCAGGGTTCCTCACTGAGTAGCGTCGATGTCAGACCCTCTCCCTTGAGCGGCACCCGCAACATCATGGATTGCATCTTTGCCTACACGCACCGGAGCACCGACGTCACCACTAAATTTTTCGTGCGCGTCGATGTGACGGAGGAGTTCCCTTTCCTGGTGACCAAGCTTTCACCGTATTACGATCGCTAATCCTCTTCAATATGAAGAAAAGGAGACACCAATGAGCAACTTGAGTTTACCCGGGTTCAGTGCCGAAGCAGCATTGTACAGGAGCAGCGGGAGCTATAGGGCAGTCGGGGGTTCGGTTGGCCATTCCGCCAAGCGCTCCATTCTCCCTCAGCTTCCGATCGGTTTCTGCATGGCGGAGTGCGACTATACTCAAGGCGACCCTTTCTCGCGAGACGTTTGTAAACTGGGCTGTCTGGGAGGCGATCCCGGCGGATCTGGCGGCGGGGGGCCAACGTCACCAGGAGAACTGGTCTGCGGTCCATGCATCAGAGGGCGCCAAAGATGCGGCATTCCCGGACTGGGATTCGAATCGGTTCCCTGCTTTGAAGAGTAGTGAACAGGACACACTGACTGCGGTCCGAAGGGAGCGCAGAACTCGCAGAAATCTTCGTCAGAAATGAATCTGAACAAGGAGGTTCGATATGCGCATTCCAGGATTCAGTGCCGAGTTGACCTTAAAACCGGCGACCTCGATATACCGGGCCAGAATTGGGACACGCCCACTAAGAGGGGGCGTCTTAATGCAACAGTTTTTTACCTCATCGCTTCTAGGACGGCTCGGATTTAGCATGACGTGCTGCGGCTATTCGAAAATATACAAGCGTTTCATTTGTACAACGCAACCTGTTTCACCCTTTGAAAATTGCCGTTGCGAAACGGACTATTTCGGGCATCCGCTGATTTTGTGCAAACCTCCTGTTATCGGGAGATTTTAGTTTCGAGCCTGCTCGATTGTGTGGCCGACCATCTCTGGGGTGGAACAGCCGTTCTGGCTATTGCTGTCGGATAGGAGTGATGCGTCCGATCTCGGGAGCGATTCTTCCCGGTGAAAGGGAGGACATGGGAAAAGGAGAACCGGGCGGACGCCTCTCCCGCTGCTGGCAGCGATGACAGGCGTCCCGTTGGGTGAAGGCCTGTATGTTGGGTCAGCGCCGAGTTGGAACGAGACTCCCCCCCTCTTTTTGACGAGCTTCCAGATCCTCTCTGGTCAGACTCTCAGGAACGCGATTAACGATGGGCGGTATGGTCCGCAAATAGGCATAAATCGATTTCAGGTCCTCGTCAGTCATGTTTCGGTAGGCCTGCCAGGGCATGGGCGGGAGGATAGGGCGAGACTGTCCCCAGTGTTTACCAAACCGGATCGTTCGGACAAATTGATCCTCGGTCCAGATGCCGACTCCAGTATTGTCGTCGGGAGTTAGGTTGAAGGCATAGCTGATGCCCCATGGACCGGCGAATGCGGTGTTTGTTCCGGCTCCCATCCATAGCCATGGTCCTGCACCCAGGTCCGGCGGGGGAGTCATTGTCAAAGTCTCCGGGTGTCCGGAGAGAAATCTGGACATATCCGGCTCAGGTCCATTTAGGCCCATCTTCCACGGTGTGTGACAATCGTTGCAACCGGCAACGCTGACCAGGTATTTGCCGCGTTCGACGCTCTGCGAACTAGAAGTCGTAGACGAATAGCGCGTCAGGAAAACAACTATCAATCCAACCAAGAGAAAAATCGCTACACCGACAAATGAAAACCTCACCAGAGAATTCAGTGGCCCCATTAAACACCTCCCGCGTTCCATCGCACGTTGAACCTCACACTAACCTTCTATGAATAGAAGCGGAGAAGTTGGGAAAATCAGATCGTGGCTAAAGGCAAGGAAAAGTCCGAATGCCACCTTTCAGCGGTTGATCGTAACCACAGAGGCACTGAGGACACAGAGGTGCTCGGGAGTCACAGCAAAGACTGGACCCCAGATTGCCCGTATCGCTGGACTAGGCACAGCACCTATTCCGGGACAATCGCCACAGCCTCTACCTCGAGCAACATGTTGCCGCCCAGGCCCGTCTGTACAGCCGTGGCAGCAGGAGGCTGGTCCATGTTGAGGTAGTTGGCACGAACCTTTCGCAGTTCGGTCAGATCATCGATATCTCGGAGGTAATAATTAATCTTGACCACGTCATCGAAGGTTGCGCCTGCCATTTCCAGGCACTGTTGGAGATTCTTGAAGGTATTGTCCGCCTGGGTGGCAAAGTCAGACGCCATCTCGCCATCAGGAGAACTTCCGCCCTGACCGGATACGAAAATCATTCGGCCCGGTGCCGACGTGACCGTGTGGGTGAAACCATTGGGGCGGGGACGTCCTTCCAGGTTTAAAAACTCTTTGTCTGTCCGCTGCGCCTCCACCGTCGAAATCGTCGCCGCCGTTTCCGTTGAACAACCCAGCTGAGACGTCAGAATAGTAGCCGTCAGGATCAATGTTCCGATAGTTGTCTTCTTCATCGAGCCTCCTGGACAATTGAAGCCGGAATGGTTAGGTAAGTTTCAACAGCCGCATGGCATTCCGATAGAGAATCTTTTCGACCGCTTCCGGATTGGGGGCCAGGCGACGGACAGCAGCGAGTCCGTTACTCCCGATGCAATCCTCTCCTTCTCCAACAGCATCACTGCAGTCACTGGCCCACAGCAGTTTATCCTGATGTCGGTCAAGGAATTCGCGAGCCTGTTCTTCATCGCGAAGCATCGAATTCAGACCCGACCCGGCCGAGAGATCACCGTACATATTCGGGTAGTCCGACAGGAGGCGATCGGTTATCCCACCCGGGGTCACCGGAGTCTTGGGATACATCACCGTCTGATCGTGATTGAGGTCGATATTTCCCCACCATGTCTGTGCATGGCCGATAAAGGTCACCTCTGGAAACTTTTCAAGCATGGTGTGAAACCTTTCAATTCCGGTGTTATAGACGTCATGCTGAAAGTGGATGAGAACAGGCACGTCGAATTCGCGGGCTATTGAATAAACAACTTGCATCTCTTCTGAGTCGCACGCCACTTCGAATTTCTGCTCACCAATGCCTCGGGCACCCATCTTGAGATATTTCTCCAGTACCTGCCGCGTCTCTGGAATGTTGGGCAGTTCATTGGCGAAGTAGACATACTCGTCGGGGTACTGCTCAGCCAGTGCTACGACCGTATCGTTACCCCCTGCCCCGGCGGCCAGTCCATATCTGGAGCCGGCAGGGAGCAGGACGGTTAGATCAGCCCCCATCTTTCTCTGGTGAGCCACCAGTTCTTCATTGTTTCTTCCTGAGTAGTCGGTGTGCTGATGAAAATCGATGACCCGGATTGTTCGCTCTGGTTCCTCTCTCTGCTCAAGAGTGGCATCAGCACGCTCTTCTGTCGAAGGACTGCAAGAACTCAAACCCAGAGCGGTTCCTGCGGTGACTGTCAGAAACTCTCGTCGTCCAACTCGTTTCATCCTCTGTTCCTCCTCATTGACTGCCTGCCAGGTGATAGCGTTGCGTTGCCACTGCTTACCACGCGAATTTGCGAATGGCAACACACCTGTGTTGTTTCTTGAAAGGAATCTCGAGCAAAACAGGCGCGAAAAGCCAAAACGCCTGTGCTAAACTCCCGGCATACGTCTACTCAACTTTCTCTTCGCCAGCCAACGAGCTGGAGTTCTAGCTGGAGGTTCAATCTTGAAGAAAATTGCAGTCGGGTTCGCTGGTGCTGGATGGATGGGCAAAGCTCTGCTGAGTCGTGTCGTGGAGCGAGACGATGCGGAAGTTCTCGCACTCTGTGAACGCAATCCGGAGCGTGCCAGTGCGACTCTTGCGGAATTCGGCTTGCCGGCTAATCGGTATGAGCCCGATTTTAGACAAATGGCGGAAAGGGACGATATCGATGCCGTCTTCGTCTGCACGCCCAATGCTTTTCACGGGCCGCAATCGATCATTGCACTTGAAGCCGGCAAGCACCTTTTTTGTGAAAAGCCCTGTGCCACAAGTTTTGAGGATTTCACTCGGCAAATTGAGTTGGAACGACGCAATCGATCGCAGATTACTATGGTCGATTATATTCTCCATTTTGATTCGATGGAGCGACGACTCGCGGGGATGATTGCAGAAGGAACGTTTGGCAAGGTCACTCAAATTCAAGTCAATTATCGTCATCCGGTAAACATCGAAGGAGAGAAAGCCTGGAAGCTGAAGGCTGACATCATGGGAGACGCGATCGGGATGGGAATCAACCACGCGGTGAGCGTCCTCGTTTCCGCCATGGCCTCTCAGGCCAAGCCGGTCGAAGTATTTGCCAGCTCGATGCCTGCTCAAGTCAGGCCCTTCGAACCCGATCCGATCTGGAGCATCCAGATTCGGTTTGACAACGGGGCTGTCGGGTTTTGCTTCGGCAATATAGATTCGGCTAACGGATATGATGCCTATCACAACGTGTCGGGGACAAAGGGGGCCTTTATCTTTGACTCTCTTCTGGATCGTCCGCAGAAGGTCCGCTATTGGTCGGAAGCAGAAACGGGCGGGAAATGGGTTTATCCTCTGGACAGGGAACGGTGCCGGCGGGAAGGGCTATCCGAGGTGGCTTGGCCGGAGGACACGAGCACACCGGACTCCGGTGATGTGATCCATCATCAAACCGAACTTTGTGTAGATCATTTCCTGACCTGTATCCAGAAAGGAGAACAGTCGCCTTTGAGCTTTGTTCGATCGGCCATCGTGGCTGAGATCGGCTGGGCCGCGCAGATGTCTTCATCCCTGAGGCGACCGATCGAGCTGCCGCTCGACTACGAGTATGCTCGTTCCCATTTCGCTAATGAGGGTTAGGCGCACAGGGGCGGAGGACACAGAGTGAAAACGCAGGTCTTCTCTGCGTCCTCGAAATCTCTGTGGTTAAGACTCTCAACCAAATCTCGGAACGCGAACCTCGCGCGGTTCTTCGGAAGCCGCCGGGGAGATGGCTGGAGTGGAAAAGCCGAAGAACCGACGAACGTCTTCGATGGCCAGATAAAGTGGCGGAATAATCAGCAATATCAAGAACGTTGCCATCCCGAGGCCGACCACGATTGTCCCGGCCGGCGGGATCCACACCACCGATCTGCCTCCCACACCGAGGGCCATTGGCAACAAACCGAAAATGGTAGTCGCCGTCGTAAGAAAAATCGGACGCAAGCGGCGTTTGGCCGCTGTCAAGACGGCACGATAGGCCGAGGCCCCGCGCCGGCGAGCGTTGTTCACAAAGTCGATCAGAACGATCGAATCATTGACCACAACACCGGCTAGGGCCACCATCCCGTACATCACCATGATTGAGAAAGGATATCCGCTCACTAGCAGATAAAGCATGGCACCCGCAAAAGCAAACGGTATCGAGCACATGACAAGAAGAGGTTGAATGTAGGATCGGAACTGCGCTCCGAGAATCAGATAAATGAGGATCAACCCGATCAAGAAGAGGCGGCCGACATTTTGAAAGGCCTCTTCAAACTCCTGGAACTCACCCCTGAAATCGAGACGGTATCCCGGAAACTCAGGAGCAATCTGCTGAAAGTAGTCCCGCAGCATCTGGGTCGCCTGAACGGCGTTCACCCCGTCTGGGCTGACATCGGCGCTCACCGTTACGGCTCTTTCCCCATCAAAGCGATTGACACTGGCCCAACCCCTCTCGACCGTAAAGTTCGCTACATTCGAAAAGGGAACGAGCCCCCCCTGGCACTCGGAATGTACAGATCGTAGACATCCTGGATCGAGCTCCGATTTTCTGGCCGGAAACGAACGACGACATCCACCTCCTCGTCACCATC
>Ga0079224_100010792_pt1 | contig 12543 bp, 11 predicted proteins | sample Stecom2015_FD_80414 | JGI IMG/M metagenome (GOLD analysis project Ga0079224, IMG submission 80414) | Agricultural soil microbial communities from Utah to study Nitrogen management - Steer compost 2015 | ecosystem: Environmental > Terrestrial > Soil > Agricultural land | place: USA: Utah...
AACACGCGCACTCAGCCCTACTCGACTCTTTCGAGTCTTTCACTCCGAGGCGGCCCATCTAACTTACCGGCTGAGGCCTTCCTGGTCAAATCGCTGCGGTGTGATCCGCATCGCGATCCTCCCCGGAGAGAACCAACAGCCCTGGTCAGTCCCGGATTCTCCGGCTGGACTGCTGTCCGGCCCTCGTTTCCGTTGTGCTGGGCACGAGGAAGAACATTACGGGTCTGGCCAGGGGCCGTCAAGCCAGAACGACACTTTCGCGAGTGGCCTCGGCCACAACCGGGTCTTTGCGGGCATTTCCGCAGGTCAAGAGGTCCTTGGAAGGCTTTCGCGCCGCAAAGTTCCCGTCCAGGCCCGGTCAGCGGGTGGCGGGCACCACTCCACGGTGGAGCGCGACGATCCCGCCGGTGAGGTTGCGGTACTGGACCTGTTGCAGACCGACACCGAGGAACCACTCCCTCAGCGCCTCCTGATCCGGCCACTCGAGGATCGACTCGGCAAGGTAGTCGTAGGCGTCCGCCGAGGTGGCGACACGTCGGGCGACGGCCGGCAGGGCACGCAGGAGGTAGCGCTCGTAGACGGTGCGCACCAGCGCCGTCGTCGGCGTGGAGAACTCGCACACCACGACGCGGCCTCCCGGACGCACCACGCGGGCCATCTCGGCAAGGGCCTGACGAGGCTGCTGCACATTGCGCAGTCCGAAGGAGATGACCGCCGCGTCGAAGGAGTCGTCCGCGAAGGGCAGCTGCTGGGCGTCGGCTCCCACGAAGGGGACGGGCGCGCCACGGCGTCGGCCCTCGGTCATCATCCCCAGCGAGAAGTCCGCGGCGAGCACCGCTCCCCCGGCATGCGCGATCGCGGCGGAGGAGGTGCCGGTGCCGGCGGCGAGGTCGAGCACCTGGTCGCCGGCCTCCAGCTCGAGCGACTCGACCATCTTCTCGCGCCACATCCCGACCTGCCCCAGGGCCGCGAGGTGGTTCATCAGGTCGTAGCGCTTGGCGATGCCGTCGAACATGGTCGCGACGTCGTACGGCTGCTTCTCGAGATCGGCACGGCTCATGCCCCGATCTTCCCACGCCTGGGCGCTCTCGCGGACCGCGTGTCGACCAGGCGGGCGTCGCTGGGACAATGGAGGTGGGCGCCCAGAGTCCGGACGTCCTCGGCCCACCCTCCAAAGGAGACCCCGAATGCCTGCTGCCAGCACTGCACGCTCCGACGCTCTGCGCGCCCTGTCGATCCCCCAGGACCTGCTTCCCGCGGACGGTCGCTTCGGTTCCGGTCCGTCCCGCATCCGGTCGGAGCAGATGGACGCGCTGCAGTCGGTCTCCCGCACCGTGCTGGGCACCTCGCACCGTCAGGCGCCGGTGAAGGATCAGGTCGCGCGAATCCGTCAGGGCCTCACCGAGCTGTTCTCCCTCCCCGAGGGCTATGAGGTGGTCCTCGGCAACGGCGGCTCCACCGCCTTCTGGGACATCGCCGCCTGTGGTCTCGTGGAGCGCCGGGCCCAGCACCTCGTCATTGGTGAGTTCTCGCAGAAGTTCGCGACCGAGACCGCCGCGGCGCCGCATCTCGAGGAGCCCGAGACCCTCTCCGCTGCGCCGGGCACGATCACCGAGGCGGTCGCCTCCGAGGACGTGGATGCCTACGCGTGGCCGCACAACGAGACCTCGACCGGTGTGATGGTGCCGGTGCGCCGGCCCGTCGGCGTGCGCGAGGACCAGCTGGTGCTCGTGGATGCGACGTCGGTCGCCGGCGCCGCAGCGGTGGACATCTCGCAGACCGACGCGTACTACTTCGCCCCGCAGAAGGCCTTCGCCTCCGACGGTGGTCTCTGGCTGAGCGTCCTCTCCCCCGCCGCGATCGAGCGCGCGGAGCGCCTGGCGAAGGACGAGGGCCGCTGGATCCCGGCCTTCCTCTCCCTCACCGCCGCGATCGACAACTCCCGCAAGAACCAGACGCTGAACACCCCGGCGGTCGCCACGCTCGTGCTGCTCGCCGAGCAGATCGACTGGATGCTCGGCCAGGGCGGGCTCGCCTGGGCCGACGAGCGCACTCGCACCACCAGCGGCATGCTCCAGGACTGGGCGGCGCGTCGTGAGGAGATCACGCCCTTCGTCGCCGATCCGGCAGCGCGCTCCCAGGTGGTCACCACGCTCGACGTCGACGAGTCGATCGACGCGACCGCGATCACGTCAGTGCTGCGCGCCCACGGCGTGGTCGATATCGAGCCCTACCGGAAGCTGGGCCGCAACCAGCTGCGCATCGCGACGTTCCCCGCCGTCGGCGAGGACGACACCGCCGCGCTCATCGCAGTGCTGGATCACGTGCTGGACGCCACCGCCTGATCCTTCCTGCACAGGCCGACGGCCGGACCGCGTCATGCGGTCCGGCCGTCGTCGTGGGGGGCGCTATGTGCCCGCTGGCGGAGCCCAGCGCTGTGGCGCTGTGGCGGGGCCCAGCGCTCTGGGCGTGGGGCCGGGGTTCAGTCCCGGGAGGCGATGAGGATCTCGCGCAGGATCCGCGCGGCCTCGGCCAGCGCCTCCCGGTCCGTCTCGGAGCGCTCTTCGAGACGGTCGCGGAGCCAGGCGTTGCGACGCTCGCGGCCAGCGAGGACCACCTGCTCTCCGGCCTCGGTGAGGGTGACCTGCACCTGGCGGCCATCCCCGGGATGGGCGGAGCGGGTGACGAGCCCTTGCTCCTCGAGCCGGCCCAGGGTCCGCGTCATGACCGGCGGGCTCACGTGTTCGAAGTCCGCGAGCGCGCCCGGCGTGGACTCCCCCGCGCGCTGGAGGTAGGCGAGCACGGAGAACTGCGGGACGGAGACCAGCTCAGAGGCGGAGCGGGAGCGCAGCACGCGCGAGGAGACGAGCAGCACGCGCTGCAGCTCCGAAGCCAGCTCCGCAGTCCCCTGCTCCGCGGCGGAGTGCTCCGACTGCCCCTCTCCCGAGGCCCCGCCGTGGGTCACAGCAGCAGACCCTCGACGGCCCCGCGCAGGAAGTACGCGACGAACATGATCGCGACGACGTACATGAGCCAGTGGACCTCACGGGCCTTGCCGCGCACCACCCGGATCAGCACGTACATCACGAAGCCCGCGCCCATCCCGACGGTGATCGAGTAGGCGAAGGGCATGAGGATGATGGTGAGGAAGGCGGGGACCGCGATCTCGACATCATGGAAGTCGATCTCGGTGATCTGGGTCATCATCAGGAACCCGACCATCACGAGCGCCGGCGTCGCCGCCTCGTAGGGCACGGTCGCGACGAGCGGCGACAGGAAGGTCGAAGCGAGGAACAGCAGCCCGACAACCACAGCGGCAAGTCCGGTGCGCGCACCTTCTGCCACACCAGAGGTCGACTCGACGAAGCTCGTGTTCGAGGAGACGCCACCCACGCCGCCCGCGATCGCGGCGACCGAGTCGACCACGAGGATGCGCTGAGAGTGCGGGATATCGCCATCCTCGTCGACGAGACCCGCGCCCGAGGCGACGCCGACCATCGTCCCCATCGTGTCGAAGAAGTCCGCGAGCAGAAGGGAGAACACGATCACGCTCGCGCCGATCACGCCGGCGGCCTGGATCCCGCCCAGCGGGTCCACGGTGAACAGGGTCGCGAAGTCGGGCAGCTGGATCGGGGATCCGCTCACGGCAGGGACGTTCATAGCCCATCCGGTGGGGTTGCCGGCGTCGTCAGGGCCAGCGGGGGCATAGGCACCCACGTGCAGGACCCGCTCGAGGATGACGGCGAGCACGGTCGCGGCGACGATCGCGATGAGGATCGCGCCGGGCACCTTGCGGATCCACAGCACGAACATCAGCAGCAGGCCGACGACGAACACGAGGGTGGGCCAGCCGGTGAGGGAGCCGTCGTTGCCCAGCTGCACCGGGGTGCCGGCTGCGGTGGTCACGAACTTCGCGTTGAACAGGCCGAGGAAGGCGATGAACAGTCCGATGCCGACGGCAATCGCGGTCTTGAGGAACGGAGGGACCGCCGCGAAGACGGCCTTGCGGAAGCCGGTGAGGACGAGCGCGAGGATGAGAACGCCCTCGAGCAGCACCATGCCCATCGCCCCGCCCCAGGTCATACCCGGCAATGACACGACGGAATAGGCGAGATAGGCGTTCAGGCCCAGGCCAGCGGCGAGGGCGAGAGGGAACTTCGCCCAGGCTCCCATCACGAGGCTCAGGAGTCCCGCGATGAGGGCGGTGCCCGCGGCGACCGCGGGGAGGTTCGGCTCGGTGCCGCCGCCGAGGTACATCCCGGTCGAGTCCGGGACGGTGCCGATGATCAGCGGGTTCAGCACCACGATGTAGCACATCGAGAAGAAGGTGACGAGGCCGCCGCGCACCTCGCGGGCGACGGTCGACCCGCGTTCGCTGATGTGGAACCAGCGGTCCAGCGGGGAGAGGGGGCGGGTGGGGATGCTGCTCGCGGGGTCCGCGGCATCGGTGGAGGGATCAGCCTGCTGCATGAGGGCGATCGTATCGGGCCGCGGGGTGCCGCCGTCCGGCCAGGAGCGTCCTTCCCGGCCGTGACGACGTGCGATGCCTCTCAGCGGGCGTTGCCGCGCTCGATGATGCGCAGGGTGCGGGCGTGACGGTAGTCCTCGGACAGCTCGAGGCCGGAGGCCGCGGCCTCGTCGACGACGACGGTGACGTCCTGGTGCATCTGCAGCACGGTCGCGGGCCAGCGAGCGCTGATACCGCCCTCGACGAGCTGGGCGACGGCCGCCGCCTTGTTCTCACCCGTCGCGGTGAGCACGATGCGGCGCGCCTCGAGAATGGTGCCGAGTCCCTGGCTGAGGGCCCGCTGCGGGACCTCTTCAGGGCTGTCGAAGTAGCGGGAGTTGTCCGCGATCGTGGAGCGGGTCAGGCCCACCACGCGGGTGCGGGAGCCCAGCGAGCTGCCGGGCTCGTTGAAGGCGATGTGGCCGTTGGAGCCGATGCCGAGGATCTGGAGATCCACTCCCCCGGCCTCGCGGATCCGCTCGTCGTAGGCACGCGCCTCGGCGACGGGGTCCTCGGCGGTGCCGCGCGGGGACTGCACCGCGGACTCCGGCAGATCGATGTGGTCGATGAAGTTCTCGCGGATGAAGCGGTGGTAGCTCTGCTCGTGCTCATCCGGCAGGCCCACGTACTCATCCAGCAGGAACGCGCGTGCGGAGGCGAAGCTCAGCCCCTCCTCGCGATGGCGACGGATGAGCTCGGCGTAGGCCGGCAGCGGGGAGGAGCCGGTGGCGAGGCCGAGGACCGCACCCTGCTCGCCCGCTCCGCGCAGGACCTCCTCGAAGAGGTCGGCGACGACGATGCCACCCGTCTCAGCGCTGTCGACGATATGGATCTCCATGGGTCCTGCCCTTCTCCGCCCCAGCCCCGGCGCGGGGTTCATCGGTGCACTGTGGTGCTCATTGATGCTCGTCTGCTGACTCACCCGAGCTTACTCGGTCATCAGAAGTCTCGGGGCAGGTGGAGGTACTGCCCTGCGCGCGACTGAACTGCCCTGCGCCCGACTGCACCCTCCTGCGCGCGGCGACGCCGCCGTCCCTGACGGGGCGGCGGCGTCGGCGGCTGCGGGGCGCGAGCCCCTCTCCACTGCGCCTGGTCAGCGCAGCAGCGTCACTTCTTCTTGCCGGAGTTCGCGGCGTACTCGAACGCGGCGCGCGGGGTCTCGGACTGCGGGATCCCGATGATGTCGCGGCGACCGACGAGCGTGCCCACCCAGCCGGCGACGACGGAGACCTTACGACCCAGCGTCGGCATCGCGTACAGGTGGTACGAGCGCGCCATCGCCCAGGCCGGGAGGCCGCGGATGTCGAGCTCCTTGTCGCCGAGCATCAGGCGGCCGACGCCCTTGTACATGCCCAGGGTCGCGAAGACGCCGAGGTTCTTGTGGTAGTAGTCCACCAGCGGACGGCCCTGGACGGAGCGCGCGATGTTGTCCGCGAGGCGCTTGGCCTGGCGGACCGCGTGCTGGGCGTTCGGCGGGCAGAACTTGCCCTCGCCCGAGGCGAGGTCCGGCACGGCCGCGCAGTCGCCAGCGGCGAACACGTTGTCCAGCGGACCCTCGGCGCCGTTGACGCGCAGGTCCGCGAGGGCCTCGAGCTTGCCCATGAGCGGGCCGCGCTCGGTGACGACGGGGAGGTCGGAGGCCTCGGAGTCGGAGAGGACCGGGGCGGGCTTGACGCCGGCGTTCCAGACCAGCAGGCCGGTCTCGAACTCGTCGCCGTCGCTGGTCTTGATGACGCCGTTCTCCGCGGAGTTCAGGAAGGTCTCGAGCTTGACCTCGATGCCGCGCTCGCGCAGCTGGTCCAGCACGTAGGCGCGCTGCTCCTCGGTGAGCTCGGGGAAGATGAAGGGCGCACCGTCGACGAGCACGAAGCGGATGTCCGAGGAGTGCAGGTCGGGGTAGTAGCGCAGGGCGTCGCGGACCATGTCCTCGGTCTCGGCGACCGCCTCGCCGCCGGCGAAGCCGCCGCCGATGAAGGTGAAGGTGAGCAGGCGCTTGCGGACCGCGGGATCCTTGGTGGTCGCGGCCTCGGCGAGGTTGGCGAGGATGCGGTCACGCACCGCGGTCGCCTCCTCGACCTGCTTGAAGCCGATCGCGTTCTCCGCGAGGCCGGGGATGGGCAGCAGGCGCGGCACCGCGCCGAGGCCCACCACGAGGTAGTCGTAGGCGATCTCGAGCTTCTCATCGTCCCCGAGGTCCACCACGACAGTGTTGTCGGCGCTGCGGATCTCCGCGACCGAGCCGGTGACGACCTTGGTGCCGTGGAGGATCTTGCGCAGGGGCGCGAGGACGTTGCGCGGGTCGATGCTGCCGGCGCCGACCTCGGGCAGGAAGGGCGCGTACGTCATGTACGGGCGCGGGTCGACGACGGTGATCGCGACCTCCGCACCGAGGGTCTTGCGCAGCTCGGACGCGGTCGTCAGACCGACGGAACCGCCGCCGAGGATCAGAACATGGGGCTTGCCGCCGAAAGTATTGGTCATGGACCCAGACTATGACCGTAGCGGCTCTGAGACAAAAAGGTGAGACGAACGTGGACACCCGCCCGGGCCCAACGTCCCGGACCGGCCCGCGCGAGAGACCGGATGATGCCCATCGACGCTGGTCAGGACCGGTCAGGCGCGAACTGAGCGGGGCTGGTCAGGACACCTGGTCCAGGAGATCCAGTGCGATCCCGTCGAGGATGTCGTGCTCGCTGGTGCGGGTCGAGGTGATCCCCGCGGCCGCCGCGATGCGCTCCACGATCCGGGCCCAGATCAGGGCACCGGCGCCTATCACATCGAGCCGTCCGGGGTGGATGACCTGGTGACCTGCCCGTTCCTCGCGGGTCTCGGCCAGCAGGGCGCGGCAGGTGGCGAGGACCTGCTCGACCTCGAGCCGCGCGCCGTGGGTCACGTCGGGACGGTAGTCCCGAATTCCGCTCGCGACCGCCGTGACAGTGGTCACGGTCCCGGCGACGCCGACGAGCACGGCGGGGCGCTCGAGCGGGACCTCGGCCGCGGCGCGGTCCAGCATCGCGTCGACATCTGCGAGGGCCCCGGCGATCTCGGCGTCCGTGGGCGGGTCGGAGAGGAGATGGCGCTCGGTGAGGCGCACGGAGCCGATGTCGAGGCTGATGCGGTGAGTGGGGGTCTCCTCCCCCAGCACGAGCTCGGTGGAGCCGCCACCGATGTCGACGACGAGGCGCGGCCCGTCGGGCAGGTCCGCGATCGTGCTCACCGCGCCGCGGAAGGAGAGCGCGGCCTCCTCCTGCCCGGTGATGACCTCGGGGGTCACGCCGAGGATCTCGCGGATCCCGTCGATGAAGACGTCCCGGTTCGCGGCGTCGCGGGTGGCGGAGGTGGCCACGAAGCGGATGTCGCGGGGATCCACGCCGTGGCGGTCCACGAGCTCGCGATAGCCGCGCGCGGCCTCGAGGGTGCGCTCGACGGCGACGGGGTCGAAGCGTCCGGTGCGGTCCACCCCGAGCCCGAGGCGGACCATCTCCAGGCGTCGCTCGAGATCGACGAGGGTCCCGGTCGCCTCATCACGGCGGGCGATGAGCAGACGGATCGAGTTCGTGCCGCAGTCGATCGCGGCGACGGGTGCGCTCATCGAGACTCCTCCCATGCTGCCTCGCCCGCAACCTCGTCATCGCTGCAGCGGCACACCAGCTCGCCATCGGGGCCGGCGCCCTCGATCATCGCGAGGACCTCGTCGGCCACGGGGTTCACACCGGCGCCCTCGGCGAGGGCCTGCCCGGCGAGGGCGTGGAGGCACTTCACGCGCGTCGGCATGCCGCCGGCGCTCACGTGGCGCACCTCCTCGGCATCGCCCACCTCCGCGCGGCGTGCGAGATAGCGCTCGTGCGCGCCGCGGTAGGCGGCGGCGAGGGGCTCGTCGGCGGCGAGGCGCACGGTGAGCTCGGCCATGAGGCCGGTCGCCTCGAGGCGGGAGAGTTCGAGGGTGAGCCAGGGCAGGGTGAGGTACAGCGAGGTCGGGAAGGGGGTCCCGTCCTCGAGGCGGGGCGCGGTGCGCACCACGGCGGGGCGGCCGCAGCCGCAGCGCCGCGCGATGGAGACGACGCCGCGCATGTCGCGGCCGAGCTGACCGCGCATGACGGCGAGGTCGTCCTCGGTCGCGGGAGTCTCATGGGGAAGGGGGGCCAAAGCGGTCACTTCGCGTCCTGATCGCTGGTGTCGGCGGGGTCCTGCTCGGAGACGTCGTCTCCGGTGGATCCGGTCTCGTCGGGGATGTCCTCGGGGGTGAGGCGGCTGGCGCCCTCCACGCTCTCCCAGAGCACGGAGAACCATTCGCCCCGGGCCGCGGCCTCCTGGGCCTGCTGCGCCTCGGTGAGGGGCACGTCGCGGCCGGAGGTGTCGGTGAGGCGGTACTGGGTCTCGCCCGGCATCGCGAAGAGCAGCCTTTCGCGGGCCTGCGCCGCCACGTACGCGGGGTCCTCCCATCGCGCCACCTGGGCGCGCAGGTCCTCGACCTGCTGCTCCTGCTGGGAGACCTGGGTCTGCAGCTCTGAGAGCTTCTGGCGCTGGGCGACGTAGGAATTCACCGTCGGCACGAGCGCCGCGAGCGCCACCACGATGAGGGCGACGAGCGCGAGGGTGCGCCGGGTGATGGTGATGCCGGGGCCGTCCTCGACGGCCTCCGGTGCCGCGCCGGTGGCGGGGCGGGAGGCGAGGGCCGGTCCGCGGGAGCGGTCGGAGGTGCCGCTGCGGGCGGAGGTCCCGCCCCGATTCGAGGACCCGCCGCGACTGGTCGCGGCGGGTCGCGACGTCGGTCGCGCGCCGGGACGCCTGGCCCCGGACGCGGCGACCGGGCGCCTCGTCGTCCGCGGGGCGCCCGGTCGTCTGCTGCTCATGGGGATGAGGTTACAACCTCCTCCTGAGCGCTCAGGCGGTGAAACGCGGGAACGCGTCGGCGCCCGCGTAGCGCGCCGCCTCGCCCAGCTCCTCCTCGATGCGCAGCAGCTGGTTGTACTTGGCCACACGCTCGCCACGGGCCGGAGCGCCGGACTTGATCTGGCCGCAGTTGGTCGCGACGGAGAGGTCCGCGATGGTGGTGTCCTCAGTCTCGCCGGAGCGGTGGGACATCATCGCCTTGAAGCCCGCGCGGTGCGCGAGGTCCACGGCGTCGAGGGTCTCGGAGAGCGAGCCGATCTGGTTGACCTTCACCAGGAGCGCGTTGCCTGCGCCCTCGGCGATGCCGCGGCCCAGACGCTCGGGGTTGGTGACGAACAGGTCGTCGCCCACGAGCTGGGTCTTCGCGCCGAGGCGCTCGGTGATGGCCTTCCAGCCCTCCCAGTCGTCCTCGTCCAGCGGGTCCTCGATGGAGACCATCGGGTAGGCGTCCACGAGCTCGGCGTAGTAGTCGACCATCTCGGCGGCGGTCTTCTTCTCGCCCTCGAAGGTGTAGGCGCCGTCCTCGTAGAACTCGGAGGCGGCGACGTCGAGCGCGAGCGCGACGTCCTTGCCGACCTCGAAGCCGGCCTTCTGGATCGCCTCGACGATCAGGTCGAGCGCGGCGCGGTTGGAGTCGAGGTTCGGGGCGAAGCCGCCCTCATCGCCCAGGCCGGTGGCGAGCTTGCGCTCCTGCAGCACGGCCTTCAGCGCGTGGTAGACCTCGGCGCCGACGCGCATGGCCTCGGAGAAGGTCTCCGCGCCGATGGGCGCGATCATGAACTCCTGGATGTCGACGTTGGAGTCCGCGTGGGATCCACCGTTGAGGATGTTCATCATCGGGACGGGCAGGATGTGGGCGTTCGGGCCGCCCACGTACTGGTAGAGCGGCACACCGGCGGAGTCCGCAGCGGCACGGGCCACGGCGAGGGAGACGCCGAGGATGGCGTTCGCGCCGACGCGGCCCTTGTTGTCGGTGCCGTCGAGCTCGAGCATCGCGGCGTCGATCGCGCGCTGCTCCTGGACATCCATGCCGAGGATCTTCGGCTGGATGTCGGCGATCACGGCGCTGACGGCGTCCAGGACGCCCTTGCCGAGGTAACGGCCCTTGTCGCCGTCACGGCGCTCGACAGCCTCGAACTGGCCGGTGGAGGCGCCGGAGGGGACTGCGGCACGGGCGAAGGTGCCGTCGTCGAGGAGGATCTCCACCTCGACAGTGGGGTTGCCGCGGGAATCGAGGATCTCGCGGGCGTGAACGGCATCGATCAGAGCTGCCATGGGCTGTTCCTTCCTTCGGTGATGAAGTTCGAATCGTCCGGTCGGCGCTGACCGTCCGTCCGACAGTCTAGGCGGTGCCGCGCAGAAGCTGGTCCCGGTGCCCGGGGTTGCAGCCTCAGGACTGCTCGCCGAGGCGGCGATCCGTACGCGCCAGCAGGGAGCGCAGCGCCGATTCGGGGTCCACGTCCCGCGCCTCGGCGGCGACGACGAGGTCCAGCAGCGCACGGGCGATGTCGATGCCCCGGTCAGCTTCTGCAGTGCGTCCTGTGCTCTCCACCGCCACGACCTCGTCGGCCGCGCGCAGCAGCTGCTCGAGTCCGCCGGCCGAGCGGGCGCGGTGGACGATCTTCGCGGCGGTCTGCAGGGAGGGGAGCTCCGCAGGGATCCCCTCTGCCCAGCCCGAACGCCTTGCGGGGGCGCCAGCAACGTCACGCTCGGCGGCCTTCAGGGCATGCCACTGGGCGATGATCTGCTCGACGTCCGCGGGATCCTCGAGCGCGTCCTCGGGATGCTCGCCGAAGATGTGGGGGTTGCGCCGCTCCATCTTCGCGATGAAGGAGCGCGCCACGTCGTCGACGTCCCACGCCGGGTCCTGCTCCTGGCCCACCCGGGCGTGGAACAGGATCTGGAAGAGCAGATCGCCGAGCTCGTCGGCGAGCGCCGTCGGCCCGTGCGCGGCGGGGTCGTCGATCACCTCGAGCACCTCATAGGTCTCCTCGAGCAGATACCGGGCGAGCGACGCATGGGTCTGCGTGCGCGACCAGGCGTCCCCGCCCGGTGCGCGCAGCGCCTCCATCACCTCGACGGCCCGCAGCAGGGCATGGCCGCGGGGTGCGGGTGAATCCGTCGGGGTTCCGGGCTGGGGTGTGCTCACGAGCCTGAGGTTACTTCGCGGAGCTCGCCGAGCCCTGCACCGTCGGCGCCGTGATCTGCTCGGCCGCGGCGGGCACGAGCGTGCGCAGCACCTCGCGCGCCCACTCCAGCAGCGCATGGTCGCGCAGCTCGGTGCCGCCGAACCGGGCGGGCATCGGCCTCGGGACGAGGACCTGGCGGGTCGCGGGCTTCAGCACCGTGCCCGGGTAGAGGCGCTTCATCCGCATCGCGGCGGAGTCCGGCACCTCGAGGTGGGCGAAGCGGATCATCTTGCCCTGCGCCTGGACCTCGTCCACGCCGGCGGCGCGCGCGTCGATCCGGAAGCGGGCCACGTCCAGCAGCACCTCGACCGGGGCGGGCAGCGCTCCGTAGCGGTCCACGAGCTCGGCGGCGACCTGCTCGATCTCGGAGACCTCGCGGACCGCGGAGAGCTTCGAGTACGCCTCGAGGCGCAGCCGCTCGGAGGAGATGTAATCGTGCGGGACGTGCGCGTCCAGCGGCAGCTCGACCCGGATCTCCTTCTCGGGCGCGGCGGATTCGCCGCGGAAGGCGGCCACGGCCTCTCCCACCATGCGCACGTAGAGATCGAAGCCGACCCCGGCGATGTGCCCGGACTGCTCTCCGCCCAGGAGGTTGCCGGCGCCGCGGATCTCGAGGTCCTTCATAGCCACCTGCATGCCCGCGCCGAGGTCGGTGTTCGTAGCGAGCGTCGTGAGGCGGTCGTGCGCGGTCTCGGTGAGCGGCTTCGACCCGTCGTAGAGGAAGTAGGCGTAGGCACGCTCGCTCGAGCGGCCCACGCGTCCGCGCAGCTGGTGCAGCTGGGAGAGGCCGAACTTGTCCGCGTTCTCGACGATGAGGGTGTTGGCGTTGGCGATGTCCAGGCCGGTCTCGACGATGGTGGTGCACACCAGCACGTCGAAGTCCCGTTCCCAGAAGTCGACGATCACGCGTTCGAGCTGATGCTCGTTCATCTTGCCGTGGGCGACCTGCACGCG
>Ga0079224_100010793_pt1 | contig 12543 bp, 7 predicted proteins | sample Stecom2015_FD_80414 | JGI IMG/M metagenome (GOLD analysis project Ga0079224, IMG submission 80414) | Agricultural soil microbial communities from Utah to study Nitrogen management - Steer compost 2015 | ecosystem: Environmental > Terrestrial > Soil > Agricultural land | place: USA: Utah...
ATCCTAACTATGGACCATTGCAGGAGAACTTAGCCCTCCTAAAGCGCATGCGCCTTCTCGATGGCAAGCCACTGGATATCATTGAACTGCCCATGCCATCGCCGGTGACGTACGATGGAGAGCGCCTGCCCGCTTCGTATGCCAATTTTTATATTGCCAACCATGCGGTCGTGGTTCCCACGTACCGCGACAAGAACGACGAACGCGCCCTGGACATTCTATCGGCTTGCTTCCCCGACCGGAAGGTCGTCGGCGTTGACAGTACGGACGTGATCTGGGGCTTGGGCAGTTGGCACTGCTTAAGCCAACAGGAGCCCGTTTCGGAAAACGAGATAACATCGACTTTATAATAGACGAACCCTAACGACATGAACAAATTGAGCTTCGCTTGCCTGACCGTTCTGCTGACGCTGATGTCTTTTGCTGCCCATGCGCAGCGGCAGTACGACGAACGCCCCACCATCGAAGACTTCAAAGGTATTCAATACACTGGCGATGACTCGACGTTCTATATCAATTTCAGGTTTCGAATGCAGAGCCGCCTGAAGTATTTTTCCGTAGCGGGAAATGATTTGGCTGCCGAGTCGCTGGAAGCCCGTATACGGCGTCTGCGCTTGCGTATGGACGGGTACATTTACAACCCTAAATTGTCCTACAGTATCCAGCTGGGTTTCACCCGTGGCGACCAAGACTCCGATGATACGGACGTGGCCAACCTGGTGCGTGACGCCGTGATCTTCTACAATTTCACGGATAATTTCTACGTAGCTTTCGGCCAAAACAAGCTGCCCGGCAACCGGCAGCGCGTCAATTCCTCCGGGGAGCTGCAGTTCGCGGAGCGTTCCTTGGTCAACGCGACATTTAATGTCGACCGCGATTTCGGCATCAAGGCGTACTACTCACCTACCATCGGTGCAGTGCCTATACATTTCAAAGGGGCAATCAGCACCGGCGAAGGGCGGGTGGCGAACAACACCGACGGCGGATTGGCCTACACCGGCCGCGTAGAATTCCTGCCTTTAGGCGACTTCGCCAATGGCGGGGACTACACCGAGGGAGACCTCGAATACGAACTCACCCCGAAACTTTCCATTGGCGGCGGCTACAGCTATAACGACCGCACGACCCGCGTACACGGGCAAACCGGCGAGTTCATCTCCTCGCCCCTCACCTTGAAGACCAGCTTTGTCGACGCAATTTTGAAGTATCGTGGCTGGGCGTATCAGGTGGAATATATGCGGCGTGACGTCGACAATCCCTTTACCACCAATCGGGATGGCGAATCTACATACGCATTTAAGGGACAGGGCGTAAACCAACAACTCTCCTACCTCCTGAACAAGGACACCGGCTACGAGCTGGCCTCGCGCTATACTTGGTTAAAACCGCACGAGGATATACGAGCGTTTGAGTCGCAAACCGAGGTAATCGAATTGGGACTGACGAAGTACTTCCGGGCCCATCGACTGAAGTTACAGGTCAACGCCCAGTATCAAACGCACGACGGCATATATCGCACGGACCACACCGGGAACCACTGGGGTGGTACGTTTCAGATCGAATTGGGAATCTAGTTATGGAAAACCGAACCGTTGGCCATCCATCTATAAAGGACGATTGCTAACGGGACATATGGGAAATTCTCAACATGAAGTATTACATCATCGCCGGTGAATCCTCCGGAGATCTCCACGGCGCTACACTTATCCGATCCCTAAAGGTACTTGACACCGCTGCCCGCTTCGTGATCGTAGGCGGTGACCGCATGCGCGAGGCGTCTGGCGAAGAGCCGCTACTCCATACGTCTTCCATGTCGTTCATGGGATTTGTGGAAGTATTGGCCAATATTCGCACCGTAGCCCGAAACCTTAAGACCGTCAGGCAATCAGTGGAAGCCGAGCGACCGGATGCACTGATCCTGATCGACTTCCCGGGTTTCAACCTCAAAATTGCCGAACATGCCAAAAAGCACGGTATTCGGGTGCACTACTACATATCCCCAAAGGTATGGGCATGGAATGAAAAGCGGGTGAATACCATCAAACGCGTCGTAGACAGATTGTACTGTATCCTGCCGTTTGAGGTCGAATTCTACAAGAAGTGGGGCATGCGCGTAGATTACGTGGGCAATCCACTATTGGACGCCATCTCCGCGTTTGAACCAGACCCCGACTTCCGCCAGACGCATAACCTACGACAGGACCGTCCCATTATCGCCTTGCTTCCGGGCAGCCGCAAAATGGAAATCGGCCGCCTGCTCCCCCTTATGGCTAGGGTTTCGCGCATGTTCCCGATCCATCAATTCGTAATCGCCGGCGCCCCCAACTTCACCGCCCAAGATTATCGCCCCTATCTAGATGGTGAAGACATTCCCGTAGTGTTCGATGCCACCTATGACCTCCTAAAAAACGCGGAGGCGGCCATCGTCACCAGCGGCACGGCTACCTTGGAGACAGCGCTCTTTCGCGTACCGCAGGTCGTGGTTTACAAGGCTAACCCATTATCCGTGGCCATTGCGCGTAGCGTAATCAAGGTGCGCTTTATTTCTTTGGTGAACCTCATCACCGACATGCTGTCGGTCCGGGAACTTATCCAAAAGGACGCTACGCCGGATGCCGTCGCCGACGAACTTCACTTGCTCATTAACGATCAAGCCTACCGGGACAACATTCTCGAAAATTATGATCTGCTTGCCGAAAAGGTTGGAGAGCCGGGCGCCTCGGCACGTACCGCCCAATTGATCGTCGAAGACCTGCGCGCGGAACAAAAATAGTGGGGTTATATACCTTGTATTTTACGCCGGCAACTCCAATCGCTGCACCAACTTCCGGTAGCGGATGTACAATAAGACAGAGGACGTAAGCAAGCCAGCCGTGAGTCCAAACCAAATGCCGAGGATGCCCATTCCGAACTGCGCACTCATGAGATAGCCCGCGGGCAGCCCAATCACCCAATAAGCGACGAAGGTGATCATAGTGGGTATCTTCACATCGCCCAGGCCACGAAGAATGCCCAGCCCCACCACCTGCGTACCGTCAAATAGTTGGAACAGTCCCGCAATCAACAGCAACTGGGCGGCAATGCCAATGACCACCGCATCCGTCGTGAAAATCCAAGGCAAATATTGGTTGAAGATAACGAAGATAAACGCCGCGGCCACCATAAACACTAACACGATGTGATAGTTTGCGGTAGCGAAACGTTTCAACCGCACGAACTTCTGCCTTCCGTAGCTGTTAGCCGTTTTGACCGTGGCAGCCGACGCTATTCCGCTCGCCATCATGTACGTCATGGCCGCAAGCGTAATAGCGATCTGGTGTGCCGCCTGCTCATTGGCGCCCAACGTGCCGGCCATGATGGCGGCCCCGGCGAATGCCCCAACTTCAAAGACATATTGCAGGGCTACCGGGGCTCCAATGCGGATAATCGCCACGCAACGCCGTAATTGAAGCTTGAAAAAATTAAAATATTTTAAATAGGGCCTAAACCGCGCTGCACGGAAGGTATACGTGGTCATCACCACCGCCATCAAACAGCGATCGATGAGTGTCGCATAGCCGACGCCTTCCACGCCCATGGGGGAAATGCCAAACATCCCCCTAACAAAAACAATAGCTAACAATACGTTGAGCAAATTTCCCCAAATCGTGATGTTCATGGCCTGCCGTGTAAAACCCAGGCCTTCCAAAAATTGCTTAAACGTATTAAAAACCATCAAGGGAATAATGGACAGGCTCATTATCAAGAGATACGGCTTCGCCACCTCGACAACTTCGGGATCTTGGTCTAGGTGATCGATAGCCACCATGGAACCGAAATAAACCAAGCAAAAAAGCAGTATACCCGATACGATATTAATCGACAAGCTATTGGATAGCAGCAAACCGCATTCATCCGGCTTTCTGCTTCCGTTGGCCATCGCCACCAGAGGGGTGAGTCCGGTGGCTATGCCAATGCCGAGGACCATGACAATCATGAACACGCTGTGTACAAGCGAGACGGCGGCTAGAGGAATGGTGCCAACGAAATGCCCGACGATCATGCTGTCGGCCGTGTGAACGAGGGTATGGCCCAATTGAGACACTACTACCGGCAGGGCCAAGGCCAAATTGCTCCAATAATAAGGCTTATATGCCCGAATACGACTACGAATCACTGCTTGCTATTTTTTCCCAAAACGCACAAAGGTACAAAGACGTATCGGGATTAGCCACGGGGCAGCCAGCGGAGCGGTGCCTATTCGCTTACCTGCAGGGTCCCGGCAATTTGGTTGAGGGTGATTTCGGCAATCTTCGCGTTATACTGGGCCGTACTATATCGCGCGCTGGCGTCCACGAAGTTGCGCTGGGCCTCACGGAATTCGACAGGTGCAATACTTCCTAGCTTGAACTTCTCGAGCGTAATGTCTAGGTTTTCCTTTGCAATCCGCGTATTGCTCGACTCCAAGCGGACGAGTTCCAGGCTGGTGAGGTACGTTTGGTAGGCCGCGCGGAGTTGGGCTTCGATATTGCCGCGCACTTTACTGACTTGAAGTTCGGCTTGATCAATGGCCAATTCGGCATTACGCTCGGCGCGTCGCTGAAGAAATCCGTTGAAAATATTGACGGAGGCGGTGACCCCGTAGTTAAATCCGTTAACATTCGATTGCGTGGAGAAACCGAAGGCGCTCTCCGAGCGCGAGCGGGTATATGCTGACGTGACACTGACGACCGGATAACGTGCGCCACGCACGTACTTTAGTTCCAGCTGTTGCAAACGGTGATTGACGATAGCCGCCTGCAGATCGGGATTTAAGGCCTCCGCTTTGCTCGCCAGCGCCTTGTAGTCCATATCATGTTCAATAATAAAGGTATCGATGACCGAAAACTCGGCATCCACATCGCGGGCCAGCAGTTCATTGAGATGTATCTGTATGTTTCGATAAGTTTCTTGTTGCCGCAGTAGATTGGTCGTATCCGTATTCATATCCACATTGGCAGCCAGCACTTCCAGCTTGGCAGCTTTGCCGATCTGGTAGCGGCTTTCGGCAATTTGATGGCGAAATGCGGATAGGTCCAGCGCCGTCTTCGTGGCGTCGATTAGGTGCTGTTGTTGCACAAGATCATAATAGCTGGCAATAACGTCAAACACCGTCGCCAGAATGACCGTCTTCATCGTCTCCTCGCCCAAGGCCTTGAGTTCCTTCAGCTGTTCATAGCGGGCGAACATGCGAAACCCATCGAATATCGTCCAATCCAGCGCCGCACCATAAAGGAAAGAATTGCTTTTAGCGCCATCGAGTTCGCGTGTTTCGCCACTGAGCAATGTTTGCGTCATGTTTTGTATTGCTGCCGTCCTCGACATGTTGCCCGTCACGGAGGGTAGCATCCCTGCATTGGCCACATTCACGTTATTTTCGGCGATGGCGACATCCTTGGCCACCATCTGGATATCAAAATTGTTTTTGAGCGCGATGGATATCGCGTCTTCTAGCGTGAGCAATTCCTGCGAAATCGACGCCGCGGGCCATACCAACACCGCTAAAATCAAGAAAAAAAACTTCCTAACCTCCATAATATTAATTCGCAATACGCTGAACATGACCGTTCTCTGCCACTTTGCTAGGACACATGGTGCAACAATCTCTCCTCCTGTTCCACGCGTTCGGCCTCCACCAAATCGGGGTTCACCTTGTGTTCGCGCGACCAAAGCGCATATACGGCCGGAATAACATATAGCGTCAGGATCAACGAGAACAGGGTACCACCGACAATCACCACGCCCATGCCTACCCGGCTGGTAGCGGCCGCCCCGAAGGCGACTGCAATCGGCAGGGCGCCCAGCGCAATCGCAAAACTCGTCATCAGGATCGGTCTCAAGCGCGCCTCCGCCGCTTCGAGAATAGCCTGCGCCACCGGAAGGCCCTTTTTCTCCTTCAGCTGGTTCGCAAATTCGACGATCAGAATACCGTTCTTGGTGACGAGGCCAATGAGCATGATCGTCCCTATCTGACTAAAAATATTCCACGATTGCCCGGTGATCCAAAGGGATAGCATAGCGCCGGCGACGGCCATGGGCACGGTCAGGATAATGATAAACGGATCGAGGAAACTTTCAAACTGTGCGGCCAAGATCAGGTACACCAAGAGGAGGGCCAGCCCAAACGCGAATAGCGTATTGCTGCTGCTCTCTTGGAAATCGCGTGATTCGCCGGACAGGTCAATGGAAAAACGTTCGTCTAGCACCTCATCCGCAATCCGGTCCATCGCGTTGATGCCATCTTCCATGGAGTAACCGCGGGCCAAGGATGCGGACACCGTCGCTGACATCATCCGGTTGTTGTGGTAGAGCTGCGGCGGACTTGAGTTCTCAGTCATATTGACCACGTTATCCAGCCGAATCAGGTCGCCGTTGGCGTTCCGCACGTTGATAGTCGCCAAGTCAAGCGGCGTAGAACGATCCTGGTCAGAAAACTGGCCGATCACTTGGTATTGTTTGCCGTTCATGATAAAGTAGGCAAAGCGCTGCCCGGTCAACGATAGCTGCAGAGTTTGTGCAACATCCAACACCGATACGCCAAGACTCTGTGCCTTTTCTCGATCAATCGTGATGCTAAGCTCCGGCCGGTTGAATTTCAGGTTGACGTCCACGTTGGCAAACGTGGGTTCGCTCGATGCTAGTTGCATAAACTCGGGAATCTTTTCCTCAAGCATCGCGAAGTTAGGTGCTTGGATTATGTATTGTATCGGCATCCCACCCCGTCGGCCTACCGATATCGTCGGCTGCTGGGAGACGAACGTACGCGCTTCGGTGTACTTGCGCGTATGTTGGGTGAGTGCGTCCGCGATTTCGTCCTGCGAGCGCTCCCGTTCGTCGGGCGGTACCAGCCCGATCCGCATCCGTCCAGTATTGGGCGACCCGGTACCTCCCCAGCCCGGTGAGGTGTTGACAATATTCACCCATTTCTCGGGTACGGAGTCGTTCACCAGCTGCGCTAGTTCAACCATAAAACGATCCATGTATTCGAAGGTGCTACCTTCAGGTCCAGTAACACTGGCGCTGATCAAACTCCGGTCTTCGTACGGAGCAGTTTCTTTCTTCAGCGTTATCCAAAACCAAACGATCATCCCGAAACAGACGGCTAGAATAGGGAAACTTACCCATTTGGCCGACATGAACCGGCGCAAGGTATTGGCATAGCCGGTCGTCATCTTCTCGAAAAAAGGTTCCGACCAGGTGTAAAACCGAGAATGCTTGGGTCCGCCCTTGGGCATAAGGTAGGCGTTGAGCATAGGCGTCAAAGTCAGGGCGACAAAAGCGGATATCAGCACCGCCGATGCTATGACCACCCCAAATTCCCGAAACAGCCTGCCCACGAAACCGTCCATGAACATGACGGGCAGGAAAACGGCCGCCAGCGTGACAGAAATCGATATCACCGCAAACAATATCTCGTTTGACCCTTTGATGGCGGCTTGGATGGGGCTCATCCCCTCTTCCACTTTTTTGTAGATAACCTCGGTAACCACGATCCCGTCGTCCACCACCAGCCCGGTAGCCAGCACGATGGCCAGCAAGGTCAACACGTTAATCGAAAAGCCGAAGAGATACATGATGAAGAACGTCGCAATCAGCGATACCGGAATGTCAATGAGCGGACGGAATGCGATCCCCCAATTTCGGAAAAACAAGTAAATGATAATGATAACGAGTACTAGCGCTATCAAGATGGTCTCAGCCACCTCTGTCACCGATCGCTTGATAAACAAGGTATTGTCTATAGCAATTTCCATCGTGATGTCGGCGGGCACCTCGTTTCGCAATTGTTCGAGCCGTTCGTAGAAGGCATCGGCGATTTCGATGTAATTGGTGCCGGGCTGCGGAATGACAGCCAGGGCCACCATTGGCGTCAGCGACTCGCGGATATCGGTTTCAAGGTTTTCCGCTGCCAGTACGGCTGTACCTACATCGCCAAATCGAATGATCCGATCCCCTTCCGAGTGGATGATCAAGTCGTTAAACTCCTTTTCCGTCGTCAGGTTGCCCACGGTTTTCACGGTAAGTTCGGTATTGCTTCCGACGATTTTTCCCGTGGGGAGCTCGACGTTCTGCCGATTGAGCGCATTGCGGATGTCCAGGGGCGTCAACCCATAGGCTGCCAGCCGCATCGGATCGATCCAGAGGCGCATGGCGTATCGCTTCTGCCCCCAAATTTGAATGGAACTCACGCCCTCTATCGTCTGCAGACGCTGCGCGATAATATTGTCAGCTACGTCGTTGAGACTGAGCGGATCGCGCGATTCGCTTCGGACAGAGAGCACGATAATCGGTTCGGAGTCTGCGTCCGCCTTGGACACAACGGGCGGCGCATCAATGTCTTGGGGCAAGCTACGCATCGCCTGCGACACCTTATCGCGCACGTCGTTGGCCGCCTCTTCCAAGTCCTTGCTCAGTACAAATTCGATATTTATCCGGCTGGACCCTTGGCTGCTGGACGAGGACAGGTTGCGGATGCCGTCGATTTGGTTGATGGCGCGCTCGAGCGGCTCGGTTATTTGCGATTCGATGATTTCCGGACTGGCCCCGGCATAGTTGGTACGCACCGAAACGATCGGCGGATCGATGGAGGGATACTCCCGCACGCCAAGGAACGTATAGCCGATGACGCCGAACAAAATCAGGACCAGGTTCATGACGATCGCCAAAACCGGCCTCTTGACACTGATGGTAGGTAAGCTCATGACCTAGTCTTTTTGCTGTTCGATTATATTCACCCGTACCGAATCCCCGTGGCGCAACGATAGAATGCCCGATACCAATACCGTATCGCCTACCGCCACGCCGGTGTTGATCAGCACGTCGGTTGCCGTGCGGTTTTCCGCGTCTACGGCCACGGCCGTGGCCACGCCATCGCGGTATACGAATACCTGCTTTCCGTTTTGCACCGGAATGACGGCCTGGCTGGGTATCAAGATAGCATCTTCTACTTGATGCAAGGGGAACTCGATATGTGCAAACGACCCGGGGAAGATGGTGCCGTCGGGATTGTCCGCAATAGCGCGGATGCTAATAGTCCGAGTGGTTGGATCCACGCCGGGTTCGATGGCGTACACTTCCGCATGATAGCGGGTCGCAGAGCCCGAAACCTGGAACTTGAAGCCCTGCTTTAAGCCGATCTGGCCACTGTAACGTTCGGGCACCGAAAACTGTATCTTCACGGGATTGACGCTCATCAGATTAGCTACGGCGGTGGCAGGCGTCAAGTACTCACCTTCGGAGATCGACCGCAGCCCAATCTTCCCGCTAAAAGGCGCGCGGATGTACGTTTTTTCGATTTGTGCCTGTATTAAGGCTGATTGTGCCTTGGACGATTCATAATCTGCCAATGCCACGTCGTATTCCTGTACGCTGATGGCCTCTTTTTCCAGCAGCAAACGGGCTCGGTTTTCGTTGTCCGCGGCGAGCCTTTCCTGCGTATTGGCCTGCGAAAGCTGGGCCTGCAACTCCGTATCGTCGATGCGAAGCAACAGCTGCCCCTTCTGTACGTTTGACCCTTCTTGGAACGACAGGCTGCGCACGATACCCGATACCTCGCTACGGATCTGCACCTGCTCGTTAGGCTCGATGGAACCCGAAAGGCTAATGACATTGGAAAATTCCCCTGGCTGGACAACGATAGCGTCCACTTCCATGGTCGCACTGCTTGCACTCGCTGTGGGCGCGGTTATTTTCGGCTTCGCCTCGCGGGTCAGAAAATAACTCATCGCTGCCACAAGCACGATGGCCAGAAGGATGTACAGGTGTTTTTTTTGCATCGAAAAGCGCGTTGTGGATGGCTCGCTTGCTGGCATCTCGCCTCTGCTTGCCTGTCATGGTTATGTAAAATGTAAAAATAATGTAAACTCTACGCAATTCCCCCGCTGTATCACTAATTTTACAGCTTTGCATGGTCTCCAAACAATAAATTTGCTTGCCGTGGTTTATACGGTTACATTTGCCTAGCTCACCCGACATATGTAGCTATGAAGCGACTATTATCCAATGTTTATGCCCTCTTTCTTATGACCGTAACCGCTGCGAGCACTTTCGCTCAAACGCCAATCCGATTTGAGGTTTCATTCAGCGAGCCCCAAGCCCACTATGCTGACATACAAATGGAAGTAAGTGGTTTCGACAACGAGTACATCGACGTTAAGATGCCGGTGTGGACTCCCGGGTCCTACCTGGTACGGGAGTACACGCGCAATCTGGAGAGTTTTCAAGCTCACGATTCGCATGGTAACCCCCTGGACGTAACCAAAATAGACAAGCATACCTGGCGAGTGCACCATGCGGGACGCCAGGCTGTTATCCAATATCGTCTGTACGGGTTCGAAATATCCGTTCGAACCAACATTATCGATGATTCGCACGCCTTTTTGTCGCCCGCGGCCACCTTCCTCTACGTAGACGGGCACCTCGACCATCCCGCCGAGATAGCCATCATACCGCATGCCGGCTGGTCGACAGTCTCCACGGGGCTGGAGCCCGTCGAAGGCAAATCTTTCACGTATGCGGCGCCCAATTTTGACATTCTGTTTGATTCGCCTATTGAGGTGGGCAATCAGGACGTTTTCACCTTCATGGCTGCTGGCGTCTTGCACGAAGTGGCCATGGTGGGCGGAGGCAACTACGATGTCGACCGGCTAATCGCCGATTTTACGGCGATTATCGAGGAAGCCACCCGTATTTTTGGAGTTAACCCCAATAAGCGATATGTCTTTATCGTGCACCATTACCAATCGGGAGGCGGCGGGCTGGAACACCTTAACTCAACGGTATTGGGCGCCACGCGAAACGGCTATACCAACGCGCGCGTGTACACCAGCTTCCTCGGGTTAGTAGCCCACGAATATTTCCACTTATGGCATGTAAAACGCTTGCGTCCAATTGAGCTTGGCCCGTTTGACTATACCAGGGAAAATTACACCACTGCCCTTTGGATTATGGAGGGCTTCACCTCTTACTACGACAACCACCTCCTTTTGCGGGCAGGCTTGGTCGGCGAGGCCGCTTACTTACAACTACTAGGATTAGATTTCAACGCGGTTGAAAACCGACCGGGCAATTTAATCCAACCGGTGGCGGAAGCCAGCTTTGACGCTTGGATCAAATATTACCGCCCGGATGAGAACTCCCCGAACTCGACGGTTTCTTATTACAATAAAGGAGCGTTACTGTCATTGGCCATGGACGCCAAGATCATCGCGGAAACCAATGGAGAAAAGAGCTTGGATGACGTACTAAAAGCCGCGTACGAACACTTCTACGTCAATTTAGGTAGAGGCTTCGAAGAAGCTGAGCTAGAAGAACTTATCGAAAATATCACTGGCGTGTCCGTTGCCGAGGTGTTTAGGGCGGCCCATTCCGTGGACGCTTTCGATTACAATGCCTACCTACGTCCCATAGGTTACGAATTAATCGACCAGAACGAAGGCCAAAAGGTGCCGGACTTAGGCATGCGTACGACTGTGACGGACGGACGCGTTGTGGTGACGGGCATCAGCCGCAATGGCAGCGCTTGGGATGGCGGTATCAGCGTGCGTGATGAGATCATCGCCATCGATGGGACACGTCTTGACATCGGAGGACGCGAATTAGCTCATATTATACAACAGGCCCACGTGGGGGACGAAGTACAAGTCATCATAGCGCGCGACGGCTTAATTCGCGAGCTGACGGTAACGCTGAAGCCGGCCGCCGAGGGTGCCTATGCATTGCGCAAGGCTCCGCTAGCGACTGCCGAACAACAGCGCTTAGGCCAAGTCTGGTTATCTGCGCGGCAATAAGGACCCGGCCAGCAGTAATATGTAGCAAATAAAAAGAGGCTGTCTCACATTTATTGAGGCGGCCTCTTTTAGTTTTTCCCGAAATCGGTGTGGTTGTGGGATGGTGGTGGTTTGATTGGTCGGTTTTGGCGGATAGCTTGGGTTTGGTCAAGAAAGCACGGCGACCGGAGAGCCGGGCGTAAATAGACACCATCGGTAGCATCCCAGGAAGTGTGTCTACCAAAGAGCTCGAAGCCCAGTGCACGTATGCAATTCCCATTTGTCCGCGCGCCATTCCGATCTGCACGCGTGCTACCCGAAACCGCACGCGTGTAAATCCCGTCTGCACGCATGTCGTTCCGATCTGCACGCGTGCTAACCGAAACCGCACGCGTGTAAATCCCGTTTGCACGCATGTCATTCCGATCTGCACGCGTGCTAACTGAAACCGCACGCGTGTAAATCCCGTTTGCACGTGTGTCATTCCGATCTGCACGCGTGCTATTCGAAACCGCAAGCGTGTAAATCCCGTTTGCACGTATGTCATTCCGATCTGCACGCGTGCTAACCGAAACCGCACGCGTGTAAATCCCGTTTGCACGTGTGTCATTCCGATCTGCACGCGTGCTAACCGAAATTGCACGCGTGTAAATCCCGTTTGCACGCATGCAATTCCCATTTACACGTGTGTAAATCCGATTTACACGCGTGTAGCTGTTTTGGAAAAACGCGAAAATCGACGTTCTTGATAGCGCCA
>Ga0079224_100010794_pt1 | contig 12542 bp, 11 predicted proteins | sample Stecom2015_FD_80414 | JGI IMG/M metagenome (GOLD analysis project Ga0079224, IMG submission 80414) | Agricultural soil microbial communities from Utah to study Nitrogen management - Steer compost 2015 | ecosystem: Environmental > Terrestrial > Soil > Agricultural land | place: USA: Utah...
CGAGGTCGAGGCGTCGGGGCTCGGCCGACGACGCCAGGTCCGTCCCCGCCCTGTCGTGGCTCGTCGGCCAGCGAATCGACAGCGAATCGCTGCCGGAGCGGAACCAGGGGTTCGGTCGGCCAGCGAATCGACAGCGAATCGCCGTCGGACGGGGCGCCGGGAGGGGAGCAGCCCCGACCCACCGATCGCTTGGAATTTCGCCATCACGCGTCGAGCCTATCAGGGCGACGAAATCCGCCACACCGTGCGTGCACGGCACGGTCGGCGGGAGCAAGAACAATGTTTTCGACGCGAGCTAGGTGCGCTGGCGCTCCCTCGGTACGCGCTCGAGCACACACAGTGCAAACGAGAAGGCGTGACGCGCGTCGGCGGGGTGTTCTTCGCGCGACGTTTCCTCCCAGTTTGCATCCAGGATCGGGAACGTCCGGTCGCCCGGCACGTCCGCGTGGACGCGCGTCAGGTACAACCGATCGGCGAGGGGCAGCGTCAGCGCGTACAGCTCGGCACCGCCGATGATCATCAACTCGGTTTCGCCGGCACGTTCGGCGTGCGCCATGGCGGCCTCGAGCGACGTGAAGACGGTGGCCCCGGGGGCGATCAAACTCGGGTCCCGCGTGAGCACGAGGTTCTCGCGCCCGACCAACGGCTTGCGCAACGAGGTCCACGTCGTGCGCCCCATCAGGACGTGGTGACCCATCGTCCAGCGTTTGAACCACGCCATGTCGTCGGGCAAGCGCCAAGGCAGCTCCCCCCGGACGCCGATCGTACGATTGCGGGCGACCGCAGCAACGAGGCTCACGCGCATCAGACGGCCACCGTCGCAGCGATCGCCGGATGCGGATCGTAACCATCGAGGCGGAAATCCTCGTAGCGGTACTCGAACAGCGACGGGGGCCGTCGCAGGAGCTCCATCCGTGGCAACGGGCGTGGCGTTCGCGTGAGCTGAAGACGCGCGAGGTCGAGGTGGTTTTCGTAGAGGTGGAGATCGCCGAACGTGTGGACGAACTCCCCCGGCTCGAGGTCGCATTGTTGCGCGATCATCAAAGTGAGCAGGCTATAGGAGGCGATGTTGAACGGCACGCCCAGGAACAGATCGGCGCTGCGCTGATAGAGCTGACACGAGAGGCGCCCGCGGGCGACGTAGAACTGGAACAGGCAGTGGCAGGGCGCGAGCGCCATCTGGTCGAGCTCCGCGACGTTCCACGCGCTCACGACCATGCGACGCGAGTGCGGGGTCGTGCGCAGCTGCTCGAGGATGTCGGAGATCTGGTCGATCGTCCCGCCGCCGCCATCGGGCCAACTTCGCCACTGGCGCCCGTAGACGGGACCGAGCTCCCCGTGTTCGTCGGCCCACTCGTTCCAGATCCGCACGCCTTCGGCTTGGAGCGGGCGCACGTTGGTTTCGCCGCGCAGGAACCACAGCAGCTCGTGGATGATCGACCGCAGATGGAGCTTTTTGGTCGTCACGCACGGGAACCCCTGCGCGAGATCGAAGCGGATCTGCCGTCCGAACACGCTCCGCGTGCCGACGCCGGTCCGATCGTCTCGTGGGACGCCGTGCTCGAGGACGTCGACCAGGAGCTCGAGGTAGCGGTGCATCGCGGGAGAGTACCGCCTCGGCCCCGCGCACGTCGTGGTCGCGACAACCCCCGCGCCCGCGCTCCCCGGGCGCTGCGCTTCCTCCGCGGCACGCGTGCGCGGGGGCTCCTCGACCGCAGGGTCGCCACACCTGAGCCGCTGCGCACGACGGCGATCGGGCAACCCTTCGGGCTCCCCGGCGCGCCGTTTGGCCCGCGGCGTGCAACGCGGGCCGCATGCACCGCATCCTGAGCGCGATTCGATCTCGGTGGACGACCCTGCTTCCTGCGATCGCCCTGGGCTTGGGCGCCACCACCCTCGCCGACACGGCCCACGCGCGCCCCAACGTCGTGCGATCGGGTGGGCAAGTCGATGGGCTCATCGGCGGCTCCAACTGCATCCCCGGCCGCGCCCAATGTCGCTCGGACAATCCCACGCTCAACGGCGCCACGCGGGGCTCGGTCGGCGGCGGCGTCTCGATCGGTTGGCGTGCGCGACGATGGTTGGCGTTCGGGGCGATGTACCGCGGCGGCCATCTGCGGCCGCGGTACGAGATCACCGGGCTCGACGCGAACTACCGGCAAGGCGCCCAACACTCGATCATGGCGTACGTGCGCCCGATCTTGCCGATCTGGCGCTTCGACCTCGGCCTCAACCTCGCGCCCGGCTACTCGCGGCAGATCTTCTATCTCTCCGACGACGCGCGGGACTACACGCAAGGGTTCGTGTTCATGGTCGGCCCCTCGATCGACATCTTCGTCACGCGCCGCCTGTTCCTCGGGTTCGAGGCGGACTTCCTGTTCAACGCGCACGGCGACGTGTGCGAGAAGCGGGGCTCCACGCGAACGTGCGTGGAGACGGAGGACCGCCACCTCGCGCCGGTCCACCAGGCGATCTACGGATTCCACATCGGCGCCACGTTCGGGCGCGACCGCGACTGACGGCGCGCCGGCCTCAAACGCCGCGTCGATCGGTCTCGTGCACTTCGGGCAGTCCTTCGGCGAGTTCGACCGACTCGACGAGCTCGGGGCTCGCCAGCGCCGCGATGCCGGCCGCGAGCGCAGCGGTCGTCGCCTCGCTCCACGACCCCGTATCGCGCGTGCGCCCAGGAACGCCGTGTGCGTCGCTCCGCCACGCCGGATGCACGCGCACGGCCTTGGCGTGGTCACACAGCGACCGCAGGCGGTCCAACCCGAGCAGCACGACGGGCACGGACGCGGCGCTCGACTCCGAGAGCGCGAGCATCACGTCGCACGCGGTGTGATCGACGATCAGGACGTCGTGCCCGAACACCAGCTCGACGCGCGTCGTCTCGGGCGGGAGGGCTTCGAGCGCCGCCCCGATGCGGTACGCGTTGAACGAGACGACGGGGCCCCCGAGCTCCAAGCGCACCACCGTGCCCATGGACGTGCGCCGCCGGACGGGACTGCGGAACATGTCCAGCCAGGCACCGCCGAGCGAGCCCGGTAAGCCGAGCTCGCGTCGCGCCCAGGTCACCCGCGCGCACAACCACGCGCTGTAGCCGAGCTCGAGCAGCGTCCCTACGACGATGCCCCACAGCAGGTCGGTGGCGAGCACGGCCACGATCGTAGCCCCGTAGAAGACGAACTGCTCGCGGCCGATGTTCGCCACGTGCCGCGCGATCGAGGGTTGGCACATCTTCCAGCCGGTGAACACCAGCACCGCGCCGAGCACCGCCTTGGGGATCATCGCGATGAGGTGCGGCGCGACGCACAGGAACCCGAGCAGGAACAGCGCGTTGGCGAAGTTCGCCCACAACGTGCGCCCGCCCGCGGCGATGTTCGTCTTGCTCTTCACCCCGCCGGGGATGATCGTGAGGCCGCCGACCAGGCTCGAGAGGATGTTGGCGACGCCCATCGCGGCGAGCAGCCGGTTGGGCTGCGACTTCCGCCGGAACGGGTCGATGCGGTCGATGGCGAGCGCGGTGGCGAGGGACTCGACGCCGTCGATGAGCGTGAGCGTGACGACGCCGACGATCGCCGCGTGCCACAGGTCCACGCGGTGCCACATCTCGGCGAACGCGGGCAGGTGCATGCCGCCGAACGGGTTCTCCGGCACTTGGATGAACAGCTTCGGATCGAGGCTGCCGCGGAAGCAGGCGGCCAACGCCGCGCCGAAGACGACGGCGAGCACCTGCGGCGGCACGATCTTCAGGCGCCCGAGACGGAGCTTCGGCGCCACGAGCACGAACATCAGCGCCAAGCTGGCGACCGCGATCGACCCGACGATCGGATCTCCGCCCGCGAGGTACGTCGGGAGCTCGGCGACGTATTCGTGGAACGCGTGCGCATGCGTCGGCCCCGTGTAGCCGAAGAACATCGGCAACGACTTGACGATGATGAGCAGGCCGATCGCGCCGAGCATCCCTTCGACGACGCTGGCCGGGAAGATCGCGGCGAACCGGGCCAACCGCAGCCCGCTCAGCAGGAGCTGGAGGCATCCCACCGCGAAGATCACGACGAGGAGGAGCGGATAGCCGGCGCCCACGTGATCGGCGTTCCCCACCCCGCCGAGCGCCGCCATCGTCACGACCAGCGCGGGCGCCAGACCTGCGGCAGGACCGGCGATCGTGACGTAGGCCCCGCCCACGAGCGGGAACACCAGGCCCGCGACGATGGCCGAGATGATCCCGTAGATCGGCGGCGCCCCCGAGGCGATCGCGATGCCCGAGGACAGCGGGAGCGAGACGAGCGAGACGACGAGTCCCGCGAGGAGGTCGTGCCGGAAATGTCGCAACCCGGGGATCCCGTTTCGAGGCTTGTCCACGGGAGGGCACGGATGCACAGCGGTCGTCAGCATGGAGCGAGCCCAGCCCGAGCACGATCCGTGCCGCGGAACGACGCGAAAACACTTCGGGATTTCGGGATTCGGCGCCGCGATGCGGCAGGGCTCCCCGGGGAGTTTCGGGACGTCTACCCCAGGAGTGCGGGGAAGTTCGCCCCAAAAACACCCATTCATGACGTGGGTAAATTTCCTTCCGGCCATGAACCGTGTTTCGGCCCCTGCCGGAGCCGCAAGCGCCCCCGTCCGCGTGCGCACCCCTGCGGCCTGGGGCGGCCGATCCGGGCCCGGTCGCGGAAGCCTCGGGGAGACACGCTACCCTCGATCGAGCGCATGTCCTTGGCGGATCACCTTCGTGCGTTTCTCGCCGAGATGCTTCAAGCGCGCTCGGAGACCGCGGTCTTGGCCGAGGAGCCCAAGCGCGAAGCGATGGCGGTCGATGCGTGGCGACAGCGGCTCTCGTGGTCGACCCGCGTGTCGCGAGCCCTCGGCGTACGCGGCTACGATCGCCTGACCGCGGTCGGCGAAGCGGTGCAAGTCCCCGTCGCGAATGACCCCGTCCGGCGTTTGCGGGCCCATCGCGCGCGGGTGGTCATCGCCGACGAAGTCGTCCTCGATGTCCCCGTCGGCGAGTTGCCGGAGTCGTTCGACCATCGCCCGAAGCGCGCCGGGCTGTTCGAAGTCCGCACCGATTGGCTCGACGGCGCGGGCGAGCTCGTCTACGCGTTCCTACCGACGCCGCCGTCGTTCCTGCAGGTCGTCGGCGGGCGCGCGACCATCGGCGTCGACGCGGCGCTGCTGTTCGAGCATCCCCACGTCGACACGTGCCTCCGGGCGCTCGCGCTGAAGGATTGCGAGATCTTCTACGTCGACACGTTCGGTGAGGATCGAACCGCGGAGATTCGCGCCGCGATCGATCGCCTCGGCTTGCCACCGGCGGCCGTGCTGTCCCACTCCGAACGCGAACCCGAGGTGCGAACGCTCGGCGTCGATTTCCGGGCGGTCTTCCTCACGATCACGCTCCGGCGGCTGCGCGGCGGCGGCATCCCGCTCGTCGGACTCGTGTCCAGCTCGCCCGAAGCCGCGATGGCGGCCCAGCGCGCGGACGTGGTGTTGGTCGATCCGGACGCGAGCGCGGTCTGGTGGTCCGAGGAATGGCCGCGCCGCGCCGATGCGTTCGTGGCGGCCCCAGCCGCCTCGCCGCTGTCGCTGCGTCTCGATCGCATGACGGAGACCCGCACGACGCCCGGCAACGTCTGCCACGTCGAGCTCGACAACGGAGCGGCCCGGCGACGCTTGCTCGAGCTCGTCGACGCCGCGGAGCGCTCGATCCATCTGCAGTTCTATCTCGTGCGCGCGGGATCGTTCGCCGATCGTTTGGGCGCGCACCTGGTCCGCGCCGCCCGTCGCGGCGTCAAGGTGCGGCTCCTCGTTGACGCGCTCTACTCCCTCGACGGCGTTGCCGGAGCGACCAACGCGGTCGTGCGCGGTTTGTCCTCGGAACCGGGCATCGACGTCGTCTCTTCGGCCCCGATCCTCTCGCGCGCCGACATCGAGCCGCTCGCGCTCAAGCGTCGCGACCACCGCAAGATCGTGGTGTTCGACGGCCGCGTCGCGCTCGTCGGCGGCCGCAACTGCGCCGACGAATACTGGACGGGGTTCGACGAGATCGCGGTCGCCGACTGGACCGTGCACGACCGCATCCCGTGGTTCGACGCGCACGTGGAGGTCGAAGGTCCGCTGGTGGCGACGGTCGAGGACGCCTTCCTCACCGCGTGGACGGCCGCCGGCGGTTCGCCCTTCGCCCCCGAGCCCGTCGCCGTGCGCCGCGGTGACGTCCACGCGCGCCTCGTGCTGCACAACGGCGTCTGGGATGCCGCCGCGATGCTGGCGTACGAGGCCCTCATCGAGGGCGCCACCGATCACATCTACATCGTCAACGACTTCCCGATCGTCGCGAGCCTCAGGACGGCGCTCCGCCGCGCGGCTGCACGTGGGGTCGCCATTCGGATCTTGACCGGCAGCGCCGTCGCACGGCGCGGCGACGGCACGTTCTTCGAGGGCCCGCTCCATCGCCAGGCGTTCGAGTACATGACCAAGCAACGCCTGGAGGAGCTGCTCCACGTGGGCGCGCACGTGTTCGAAATGGTGACGTCGCCTCAACCGCTCATCGTCTGCCGCGGCGGCGTGGTCCGCCCGTACGTGCACGCGAAGATCGTCACCGCCGACGGCCTGGCCGCGAGCGTCGGCTCGGCGAACCTCGACGCGACCGCGAGCTACTGGGAGCGCGAGGCCAACGTGATCATCGAAGACGCCAAGCTCGTGACCGAGCTCGAGCGCCAGCTGCAGACGTGGTGCGATCGCGGGTACCCCGTGGACATGCAGAGCGAAGATTGGCGACGCGATCGGATCTTGCGCGAACTCGCGGCGCAGCTCTGGCCGGAAGCCCTCTACGCCTGACATCCCGGGGCGCCGTGGACCAGGTACGCGCGCACCAGCGCGACGAGCTCGGCCTCGAACGCGTCGCGCGGCATCGCGTGCTCCGGATCCGCGGCGAAGTGATGCGTGAGCGCCTGGACGGTCTGCACGGTCATCCACGCCGCCCGCTCGAGCGTGGGGTGCCGCACCTCCGGGTAGCAGCGGAGCAAACCCGCGATGATGCGGGCCGCTTCGCGCTCCGCGGCGTGCCACGCCTCCTGCACCCCACCGGTGCGCGGCGTCTCCTCCAGCAACATGCGTTGCAATCGGGGTTGCTCGAGGTGGAGCTCGAGGATGCCGTGCACGAGCCACGCGATGGCGGCGTCGAGCGAGAGCTGCTCCGTGAGGCAATGGCTCACCCATTGGCGTAGCCGCTGCATCGCGTCGTGGACGTGCCGCTCCAGCAGGGCGATCGCGATCGCCTCCTTGCTGGAGAAGTACTGATAGAGCGTCCCGATCGACACGCCCGCTTTCGCGGCGATGCGGTTCGTCGTCCCGCTCGCGTACCCGAGGTCATCGAAAACATGAGCAGCAGCGATCAGGATGTCTTCGACCGTCACCCGAGATCGGCGCTGCATCGGGCTTCTACGCCCATTTTCGCGGGATTTCTTCTCCGGAACCGATCGCTTCCGAACGCGAGTCGCCACAACATGAGCTATCGCTCATGATTTTGAACATGTCCAGTACGGCTGCATTTTCCGCGTTCGCACCGCTGCTCGCCGCCCTCGCCTTCGTCGCCACCGTGCTCGTGTGGCCCACTTGGCGAGGCTGGCGACGCACGGGCGTGTTTCCGGTGGTCTTCACCCGCAAGAGCGGCGCTGGCCTGCAGCGCCTGGTCGGCGCCGCGATGGGCCTCCTGGTGCTCGGGTTCCTCGCGGCGTTCGGATGGCGCGCGTGGGCGGGGCCGTGGGGCGAATGGTCGGCCTCGCCCCAGCTCGTCGCGCTCGGCTGGACGCTCGTCGCCGCGGGATGGCTGCTCATCGTCGTCGCGCAGCGGCAGATGGCGGCATCGTGGCGGATCGGCATCGACGATCGCCCCACCGCCCTCGTGACCCACGGCGTGTTCGGCGAGATCCGCAACCCGATCTTCACCGGCATGTTGGTGACCTTCGCTGGTTTCGTCGCGCTCGCCCCCGCGCCGTGGAGCCTCGGCGGGTGGATCGTCGCGGTCGCCCTCATCCGTTTCCAGGTCGCGTGGGAAGAACGCCACCTCCTCCGACAGCACGGTGCCGCCTACGCGGGCTACGCGGCGCGAGCCGGGCGGTTCCTGCCCCGGATCGGCCGTGGTCTCGCCGCCTAACCCCGGTTCCCGCGGATCGCTCCGCCGATCGCGGCGCCGACGAAGATCCCGACGTCGGCGAGCGCGATGACGAGACCCGCGGTCAAGCCGGCGACGAACCCCAGCACGGCGGCGTCGAGCACCGCGAAGATGATCCAGAGCCCGGCGGCGGCGACCAACGCCGGGAGGATCGCGGCCGTCAACGCTCGGCGCACACCGCCGACGCGGTAGCCCCCGATGAGCCCGCCGAGCAACCCGTTGACCAGCGGCAAGAAGAACAGCGCCAGCGAGATTCCCACCATCCACAACGAGGCGGCGACGATGGACGAACGCCGCTCGAGGGGCGCGGCAGGCCGCGCGAGGGAGGCCGCGTCGGCGTGAGCATGGAGGGTTCCCATTCCCGAAGACACGATGCAGGTCGCGTGCCTACCTTCGAAGCCACCCCCTCCTCGCTTCGCCGCTGCAACCTCTCCGATTGCGCGCGCGGAGGAGCACACCGCGTCAGGCCGGCTCCGCGCTCGGAATCTCCCGGATCACCCGGCACGGATTGCCGGCGGCGAACGTCCCCGCCGGGATGTCGCGCGTGACGACGCTCCCCGCTCCGATGACGGCACGATCGCCGATCGTCACGCCCGGCAAGATGATGGCGCCGCCGCCGACCCACACGTCCGCGCCGATCGTCACCGGTCTGCCGAACTCTTGCTGGCGTCGCAACGCCGCGTCCATCGGATGCATCGCGCCGTAGATCTGCACCGCCGGTCCGAACAGCGTGAAGTCACCGATGCGGACGCGGCAGATGTCGAGCACCACGCAGTTGAAGTTGAAGAACACCCGCTCGCCGAGCTCGATGTTCGTGCCGTAGTCGCAATGAAACGGCGGCTGCATCCACACCGTGTCGCCGCCGCGACCGAACAGCTGCCGTAAGATCCGGCGCCGCTCCTCGGTTTGGGTTTCGCGCGTCGCGTTCAGGTCTTGGCAGAGGTCGCGGGCGCGCGTGCGTGCGGCGACCAACGCCGGGTCGAACGGGTCGTAGAGTTCGCCCGCGAGCATCTTTTCACGTTCACTGCGTGGCATGGTCACGTCCTCGGGTTCGCTCGACCGTACACCAGCGCCGTCAACCTGCCACGAGGACGCCTTCGTTGGGGCGGAGGACGGCAGGTACGGCGTCGGTCGGCGACGGATGGGTCGAGCGCAGCAACGCGCCGTTCGACGCCGCGGGCGGGAGCGGTCGTTCCTCGCTCGTGAAGTTGAGGCAGACGATCAAGCGTCGTTCCCCGAACATCCGCGCGTAGGCGAGGACACCCGCGGGCGCCTCGAGCAACGCGAAACTGCCCACGGCGAGCGCCGGTTCGCGCCGCCGCAGGTGGAGCAGCGCGCGATGCAGCGACAACATCGACGAAGGATCGTCGCGCTGGACCTCGACGTTGCGCGCCGCCCAATCGTGTCCCAGCGGCAGCCACGGCGTCCCCGTGGTGAAGCCGGCCCCCGGAGCGCGCGACCATTGCATCGGTGTTCGCTCCGGATCCCGCCCGAGCGCGAATCCGGGGACGTTCTTCCCCCACGGATCGCGGATCCGTTCGGGCGGAATGGGCACGTCGAGCATCCCGATCTCGTCGCCGTAGTAGATCGTGGGCGTGCCGCGCAGGGTCAGGAGCAGCATCGCTGCCACGCGAGCCTGCGCTTCCCCGACGCGGCTCGCGATGCGGGCGCGGTCGTGGTTGCCGAGCACCCAGTTCGGCCACGCCCCGGCCGGCAACGCAGCCTCGTACGCGACGATGATCGAGGCGATCGCCGACGCCTCCCACGGCGCGTGGATCAGCTGGAAGTTGAACGGGAGATGCATCCCGCCGAGGCGTTCGCCGTAGTAGGCCATGAGCCGCTCGATCGGCAGATACGCCTCGCCGATGAGCACGCGGTCGTCGTACTCGTCGAGCACGCCACGCATCTTTACGATTGCGTCCTGCACCTCCGGGCGATCCGTGGTGTAGCGCCGGATCACGCTGCGATGCGGGGGCATGCCGGGCGCGTATTCCGGATTGGGTGGGTTGTCGCGAAAACGATCGTCTTTGATCAAATGGTGGATCGTGTCGACGCGGAATCCGTCGACCCCGCGGTCGAGCCAGAATCGCAAGACGCCGAGCATGGCGGCCTGGACCTCGGGATTGCGCCAATTGAGGTCCGGCTGTTTCGTCAAGTAGGCGTGGTAATAATATTGGCCCGTCGATTCGTCCCACGCCCACGCCGACCCACCGAACTCGCTCAGCCAATTGGTCGGCGGCCCGCCTCCGGGAGCCGGGTCACGCCAGATGTACCAATCCCGGCGCGGCTCGTCGCGCGAACTTCGGGCGTCGACGAACCACGGATGTTCGTCCGACGTGTGGTTCGGCACGTAATCGAGGATGACGCGCAGCCCCAGGCGATGCGCCTCCGCGAGCAAGGCGTCGAAATCGGCGAGCGTGCCGAAGCGCGGATCGATGTCGCAGTAGTCGGTGATGTCGTAGCCGAAGTCGGCCATGGGCGAGGGAAAGATCGGCGAGATCCACACGGCATCCACCCCGAGCCAGGCGAGCTCGCCCAGCTTGGCGGTGATGCCCGGCAAGTCGCCGATGCCATCGCCGTCGGCGTCCATGAACGACCAAGGATAGATCTGATAGATCGTCCCGCGCTGCCACCAACGTGCCTGGGCCTCGAGCATTCTCCGCATCATAGGATCGGCGGAGCGACGGCGAAACGGCGGCCACGGTCGCCGTTCGTCGCATGCGCGCGACGAAATGGTTGCCACGACGAGGCCGTGACGAACACTCGGAGCATGACGGCAGCGCAGGAGCTCGCGGGCAAGGTCGCACTCGTGACGGGCGCAGGCTCCGGCCTCGGGCGAGCGACCGCGCTACGGCTCGCCGAACACGGCGCCACGGTCGGTCTGCTCGGGCGCACCGCCGCGGAGCTCGAGGAGACGGGCGGGCGCATCGAGCGGGCGGGTGGGCGCGCCCAAGTGCTCGTCGCCGACGTATCCGAGGCTTCCGAGGTCGAAGCCGCCGTGGGACGCCTCGCTCGCGCGCAGGGGCGCTTGGACATCGTCTTCGCCAACGCGGGCGTCAACGGCGTGTGGGCGCCGATCGAAGAGCTCACGCCCGACGAATGGCAGAAGACGCTCGCGATCAACCTGAACGGCACGTTCTACACGATCAAGTACGCGGTGCCGCACCTCAAACGACGCGGCGGGGCGATCGTCGTGTGTTCGTCGGTCAACGGAACGCGCATGTTCAGCAATACGGGCGCGAGCGCCTATGCCTGCTCCAAGGCGGCGCAGGTCGCCCTGGTGAAGATGCTCGCCGTGGAGCTCGGTGCGTTCCAGGTGCGCATCAATGCGATCTGTCCGGGCGCGATCGAATCGGAAATCGACGACAACACGGAACAGCGCGACGTCGATGCGGTGAAGCCCCCCGTGGAGTTCCCCGAAGGGGCGATACCGTTGACCGGCAAGGCGCCGGGCAAAGCGGAACAAGTCGCCGACCTCGTGTCGTTCCTCGTGAGCGACCGCGCCAGCCACATCCACGGCACGGAGGTGTGGATCGATGGCGGCCAGTCCCTCCTGCAGGGTTGAGCGAGAACGCGCCGTTTTCGCATTTGCGTTCGAAGACGCCCCGAGCCCGCCGCGAGAGCCCTTTTTCGCGGCTTCGGGCTGCCAGATCGCAGCCACGGAATACGCTCGCGGGCATGACGAACGCGGACCTCCCGGAGCAGGGCGACGCACCCGAAGCCGTGTGGCGCGGGGGAAACAACGAGCAGGTGATCGAAGGCCAGCGGCGGGCGCTCGAGCTCGCGTTGCACGGGGCCCCGCTGTCCGCCGTCCTCGAGGTGATCGTCGAAACCGTCGAACTGCAGTCGACCTCGGGCGTGCTCGGCTCGATCCTGCTGCTCGGTCCCGACGGCAAGCTGCGTCAGGGCGCGGCCCCGAGTCTGCCCGATCCGTACAATGCGGCCATCGATGGCCTGCAGATCGGTCCCGACGTGGGTTCGTGCGGAACGGCGGCGTTCACCGGCAAGACCGTCGTCGTCAGCGACATCGAGACCGATCCGCGGTGGGTCCACTTCAAGGCCGCCGCGTTGCCGCACGGGCTGCGTGCGTGTTGGTCGACCCCGATCTTCTCTTCGCAAGGCCAGGTGCTCGGGACGTTCGCGCTCTATCACCGGACCCCCACGACGCCGAGTTCGCGCGACCGCCACATCGTGCGCCTGCTCGGCACCACCGCGGCCCTCGTCATCGAGCGTGAACGCGAGTCGCGTCGCCGCGCCGCAGCGGAGGCAGCATTGCAGCAGGAGCGCGACCAGCAGCTCGCGAAGGTCGCCGCGATGTTCGAGCACGCGCCCGCGGCCATCGCGATGCTGCGTGGGCCCGAGCACG
>Ga0079224_100010795_pt1 | contig 12542 bp, 7 predicted proteins | sample Stecom2015_FD_80414 | JGI IMG/M metagenome (GOLD analysis project Ga0079224, IMG submission 80414) | Agricultural soil microbial communities from Utah to study Nitrogen management - Steer compost 2015 | ecosystem: Environmental > Terrestrial > Soil > Agricultural land | place: USA: Utah...
GATCCCCCGGCTGTCGCGCACGCGGCTCCAGCAGATCATCCGGACCCAGCTGGTCGGTCCCGGCGGGCGCCGGATGAAGGCCTCGAGCCCGGTGCGCGCCGGCGACGAGCTGGTGATCCGCAGGCCGGCCCGCCCGGAGCCGAGCTGCCCGCGCCACTTCGAGGTGCTCTACCGGGACGACCACGTGATGGTCATCGACAAGCCGGCCGGCCTGCCGGTCCACGCCTCGGCGAAGTTCTACTTCAACACCCTCACCCGCCTTCTGGCCGAGCGCTTCCCGGGCGAGCCGCTGCAGATCGCCCACCGCCTCGACCGCGAGACCTCCGGCGTCTTCGTCATCGCGCGCGGCAAGCCGGCGGCGGCGCGGCTGAAGACCGCCTTCGCCCGCAAGGAGGTGCGCAAGCTGTACCTGGCGGTGGTCCACGGCGTGCCGGACTGGCCGGGCGGCGCGCGCGTGATCGACCTCCCCCTGGCGCTGGCGGCCCTGGAGGATCCGGACGCGCTCGACGTGCGGATGGCGGTCCGGCCGGGCGCGCCGCCGGCGGTCACCCGGGCCCGCGTGGTCGAGCGGCGCGACCGCTACGCGCTGGTCGCCTGCGAGCCGGTGACCGGCCGCCAGCACCAGATCCGCGCCCACCTGGCCGCCGCCGGCCACCCGATCGTGGGCGACAAGATCTACGCCCACGGCGACGACGTCTTCCGCGCCTGCTGCAACGGCGGCCTCACCCCGGAGCTGCTCCGGCTGCTCGAGCTGCCGCGCCACGCGCTGCACGCGGCGTCGATCGAGCTGCCGCACCCGAAAAGCGGCGAGCCGCTGCGCGTCGAGTGTCCGCTGCCGGCCGACCTGCGCGACTTCCTCGGCCCGCTCTAGTAGGCGGGCGGCGGCGGCGCGTAGGGATCCGGCGGCGGGGCGTACGGGCCCGGCGGCGGCGCGGGGGCGGCCGGCGCGGCGAGCGGCGGCGGCGGCGGATCCGGCCTGCCGATCGGGATGGTCAAGAGAGCCGCGATGCCCGGCCCGTACTGCACCGGGTCGCGGGTGACCGTCTGGTAGGCGATGAGCGAGCCCTTGAGCGGACCGAACGACATCTCGGCGCCGGCGCTGAGGGTGACGTTGAGCGGCCCCGGCTTGACGTCGCCGCCCTCGAAGTTCTCGCCCGGCATCTCGACCCCCTTCTGCTCGATGTCGGGGTGCGAGCGGGCGTTGATGCCGGCGAAGTAGGTCACGCTGCCGACCCGGTAGCTCGGCACCACGCCGAGGCCGAGGCCGCTCACCGACTCGATGCCGCTGTCCTCGTAGGTGAAGCCCTCCCCCGGAAGACAGTTTTCGATGCAGGTGCGCCACTCGACCCACGGCACCCGCCACATCATGAGGTCGAGCACCAGCCCGATGCGGAGCTGCGGGTTGGAGGTCGGGATCGACCCCTCGGCGGTCACGCCGTAGCCGGACACGTTGCCCTCGTCGACCGGCGCCAGATCGTCGCGCGGCTGCGCCGCCGAGGAGTCCAGGCCGCTCTCGTACAGGAAGCCGATCGCGAAGGTGTCGCTCGCCCGGATGCGCACGTCGCCGCGCACCTGGGTGCCGGCCACCTCGACGCCGGAGTCCGGGTTGCCGACCGACGGCTCGGTCAGGTGGGAGACGCTCGACAGCCCGCCGGCGAGCTCGACCACGCCGTCGAGCGGGTGGCCGCTGTGCATGGCCGGGGTCGGCCGCGGCGCCAGCGCCGACCGGTTGACCCGGTAGGTGCCGCACCCGCCGGCCAGGGCGAGGAGGGCGAGGTAGGCGAAGGAGGTGCGCATGATGGAAGGTGCCAGAGCAAGGCGCGCGCCACCGCGGACCGGCCGCTCCAGCTCCGCCTTCACGGCCACTTGCCGCGGAGCATCACCGTCTCGATGGCGAAACCCTGACACCGCCGTCGCGCCTTCCCCACCGCGCCGCGATCGCCGCGCCGGCCCGGCGCCGAGGGCGTCTGTCCCGACGTCTCGCGCCCCGGGAGGGCGAGCCCCCTACTCGGCCCACAGAATCGAGAACGGCAGCCGCGCCTGCACCACGCCCGGCTGCGCCCACACCGAGCCGGGCACCGCCTGCAGGAGCGCGCGATCCGCCCCGCGCGGAAGCAGCGCCTGGAGGAGCGAGCGCTCGGCGCTGCGCGCCTGCTCCTCCTTCGAGGTCACCAGGCCGCCGAGCAGGCGGGAGAGCAGCCCCGGCTCGCTCTTCGGCAGCATGAGCAGCCGCACGTCGTCGTCTGGGTCGAGCCCGATGCGCAGCTTGGCCAGCCGGATGGCGTCGCCGATGCCGCCGAACTGATCGATCAGATCGATCTCGCGCGCCTGGCTGCCGGTCCACACCCGGCCGCGGCCGATCTCGTGCACCCGCTCGGTGGTGAGGTCGCGGCCGCGCGCCACGTAGCCGATGAAGCGGCCGTAGAAGTAGTGCAGCTTGCGCTTCATGATGGCCAGCTCCTCCGGCTCGTAGCCCTGCAGCAGGCTGTCCATGTCGGCGTGCTCGCCGCGCTTGTACGGCGTGAAGGTGATGCCGAGCCGCGACAGCAGCCCGGAGAAGTCGAACTTGCCGTTGAAGATGCCGATCGACCCGGTGATGGTCATCGGGTCGGCCAGGATGGTGTCGCAGCCGGCCGCCGCGAAGTAGCCGCCGGAGGCGGCCACGTTCCCCATCGAGCAGATGATCGGCTTGACGCCGCGGGTCTTGAACACCTCGCGCGCCATCAGCTCGCTGGCCAGCGCGCTGCCGCCCGGCGAGTTGATGCGCAGCACGATGGCGTCCACCGCCGGGCTGGTGCGCGCCGCCTCGATCGCCTGGGCGATGGTCTGGCCGCCGACCAGCTTGATGTCGAGGAACGGGATGGTCGAGCTCTGGCCGTCCACGATGTCGCCGTCGATGTAGATGACCGCGACGGTCGGGTAGTCCCAGCGCTCGGTGCGCTCCTGCGGCGCCGTCGCCACCGGGTAGGCGGCGCCGAGCTCGCGGATCAGCTCCTCGGTGAGCTGGTCGGGATCCGCCACCTTGTCGACCAGCTCCGGGATCTTCTCCAGCTCGCCGGCGGTGTACGGCCCGTTGTCGATCAGCACCCGCACGCGCGCCGGAGTGATCTTCCGGCCGCGCGCGATCGCCCGCACCATCGTCTCGTACATGCTGTCGTACAGCTCGTTGCGCATGGTGAAGGCCGGCTCGGTCGGCCCGGTGCGGGTGTAGGCCTCCGGCGCGCTCTTGTACTCCTCGATCTTCTCGAACTGGGCGACCACGCCGAGCTTGTCGAACAGCCCCTTGAAGTAGAGCGAGCTGGCGAACATGCCGGACAGGCGCAGCCCGCCGGCGGGGTCGACGTAGATGCGATCGGCCACCGAGGCGAGGTAGTAGTGGCGCGTGGTGCCGGCCACCGTGTAGGCGTAGATCGGCTTGCCGTGGGCGCGCACGTCGACCAGCGCGCGGCGCAGCTCGCTCACCGTCGCCCAGCCGGCGGCGAGGTCGTCGATCTGCAGGAGCACCGCGACCACCGCCTCGTCGCGCGCGATCCGGCGAAGGTGGGCGATCATCCGCGTGAGCTCCCGCTCCCCCATGGCGCCGCGCAGCTCGATGCGCTCGATCCGCTGCGGGTGCGACAGGATCGAGGGCACCTCGCGCTCGCTCAGGCGCACGACCAGGGTGCCGCCGGCCAGGCGCGAGTCGCCGTCCTCGTCGAGCGCGCCGGCCAGGTAGGTGGCGGCGCCCATGCCGCCGAACGACAGCTCGACGCCGGCGGTGATCCGGTGCTCGCGCACCTCCTCGGTCGTCACGCCGGACGGCCCCGGCACCAGCCGGAACAGGCTCCGGCTGTCGACCTGGCCGCGCAGGTAGACGCCGCGCACCACGCGGACCGACGCGCGCAGCCAGCCGTCGATGTCCGCCCCCTCGCTGAAGTCGGTGCGGATCTCGCCGAGCCGGCCGCCGAGGCCCAGCTCGAGGCGGTCGGTGCCGGTCGGCCGGCCGGCAAGCTCGAGCTCGTAGCGGCGCTCGACCGGCACGCCGGCGACGGTCGGCTGGCCGAGATCGCGCACCGCCAGGCCGGCGGCCAGGTGGGCGCCGAAGCGCATCGACAGGCCGAGGTCGAAGGTGTCGAGCCCGTCGAGCGGGCCGCCCTCGTCGAAGTAGTGGCGCCAGGCCAGGCCGAGGGCGGCCGAGCGGCCGAGCGCGAGGGAGGTCGACTGGGTGAAGCGCGTGGCGTCGCCGGGATCCGGCGCCAGCACCACCCGCGGCGGCGACAGGAACTCGAGGCCGAGGCCCCAGCCGATGCGCGGCAGCGCGCCGCCGCCCAGGCCGCCCGCGGCGAACATGCCCCAGCCCTGCCCCGGCCCGGTCGCGTCCTCGTCGTCCGGCCCGGCGCTGTCGATGAGCAGCGCCAGGTGCCAGCCCTCGAGGAAGCTCAGCCCCGCCGGGTTGGCGCTCACCGCGAGCGCGTCGTGCTCGCCGGCCAGCCCGGTGGTCGGCAGGTTCAGGCCGGCGGTCGGCTCCTCGGCGTAGCGCGGCGCCGCCTCCTCCGGCTGCGCCCGGGCGAGCCCGGGCGCGAGGGCAGCGGCGGCGGCGACGGCGAGAGCGAGCGCCGCGACGTGGGATCGGCTGGCCATGGCGGCCTATAATAGTCCAGTGGCAGAGACGGACGGGCTGCTGGAGCGCCACCCGCTGCTCGTCGGGCTGGACGAGGCGAAGGTGGTCCGGCTGGCCGAGGCGGGCGAGATCGAGTCGTTCGGCGCCGGCGACGCCATCGTGGAGGACGGCGCCCTCGGCGACTCGATGTACCTCGTGCTGGCCGGCCGCGCCCAGGTGGTCAAGCACAAGCGGGTGCTGGCCGAGCTCGCCGCCGGAGACTTCTTCGGCGAGATGTGCCTGGTCGAGCCGGCGCCGCGCTCGGCCAGCGTGATCGCGCGCGAGAGCACGTTCGCCTTCCGGCTGCCGCACGCGGCCCTGCAGCGGCTGGCGATCGAGGACCCGATCGCGTTCAACCACGTGCTGGTCCGGGTGGTGCGCACGCTGTCGGCCCGCCTGCGCCGGACCAACCAGCTCCTGTCCTCGGTCGGCCAGCTCGCCGACTGGCTGGCCGGCTCGCTGGTGTAGGCCTGCCCTGGCCGGCCCGGCCGGCTGGCTGTAATGTCCCGGCCATGAAGATCGGACTGGTCGGCTACCCCGGCAGCGGCAAGACGTCGGTGTTCGCCGCGCTCACCGGGCAGGCGGTCGAGACCGGCTACGGCTCGAGCGGCAAGACCAACCTCGGCGTGGTCAAGGTTCCGGACGAGCGGGTCGACGCGCTCGCCGGGCTGTACAAGCCGCGCAAGACGACGTACGCCGAGATCACCTTCACCGACGTCGGCGGCGGCCACGGCGACGGGATCGACCGCACCGCGCTGAACGGGATGCGCGAGGTGGACGCCCTGTGCCAGGTGCTGCGCGCCTTCCCGGACGCCCTCGGCGAGCCGGGCGATCCGATGCGCGAGCTGACCGGCCTGGAGACCGAGACCATCCTCGCCGACCTCGAGCTGGTCGAGAAGCGGATCGCGCGGCTGGCCAAGGAGCGCAGCGACCCGCGCGAGCTCGAGCTGATGAAGCGGCTGGAGGCCGAGCTGACCGCGGAGAAGCCGCTGCGCGCGATGGAGCTGTCCGAGGCGGAGCGCAAGATGCTGTCCGGCTACCGCTTCCTCAGCCAGAAGCCGCTGCTCCTGGTGCTCAACGTGCCGGAGGCGCAGGCCGCGTCGGAGCCGCCGGCCGACCTCGCCGAGGCGGCGTCGCGCCGCGGCCTCGGCCTGGTGGTGCTGTCGGCCCAGGTCGAGATGGACATCGCCCAGCTCCCGGCCGACGAGCAGAAGGAGTTCCTCGAGTCGCTCGGCCTGGCCGAGCCGGCGAAGAACCGCTTCATCCAGGCCGCCTTCGAGCTCATCGATCTGGTCTCGATGCTGACCGCCGGGCCGGACGAGTGCCGCGCGTGGCCGATCGCCCGCGGCACGCCGGCGCCGCGCGCCGCCGGCAAGATCCACTCGGACATCGCGCGCGGCTTCATCCGCGCCGAGGTGGTGCGGTGGGACGACCTGGTCGCGCTCGGCAGCGAGGGCAAGTGCCGCGAGGCGGGCAAGCTGCGGGTCGAGGGCAAGGACTACATCGTGCAGGACGGCGACGTGGTCAACTTCCGGTTCAACGTGTGATGCGCGACGGCACGTCTCCCGATCCCGCCGGCGGCGCGAGCGCGCCGGCATCGCCGGCCGGCTGGCCGGCGATCGACGACTCCTTCATCGAGGCGCAGACCGCGACCCTCAACTTCTCGCTCGGCACGCCGGCGCGGGTGTGGGTGGCGCCGGACGGCGGCGCGGTGCTGTTCACCCGCTCCGGGCCGCGCTCGTTCGAGTCGGCGCTGTACGCGCTCGACACCGCGAGCGGCGAGGTCACCCGCGTGCTCGACGCCGCCGCGCTCCTGTCCGGCGCCGGCGAGCAGCTGAGCGCCGAGGAGAAGGCGCGGCGCGAGCGCATGCGCCAGGCGACCCGCGGCATCACCAGCTTCTCGCCGTCGGACGACGGCAAGCGGCTCCTGGTGCCGCTGTCCGGCCGGCTGTTCCTGCACGACCGGCTGCGCGGCCGCACCCGCGAGATCGACGCCGGCGGGCCGGCGCTCGACCCGCGCCTGTCGCCGGACGGGCGCCTGGTCGCGTTCGTGCGCGACGGCGACGTCCACGTCGCCGAGACCACCGGCGGCGGCCGCCGCCGGCTCACCCGCCGCAAGTCGGACGCCATCGAGCACGGCCTGGCCGAGTTCGTCGCCCAGGAGGAGATGCACCGCATGCGCGGGCACTGGTGGTCGCCGGACGGCAAGCTCCTGGCCTACCAGCGCACCGACGCCAGCGCGGTCGAGACCCTGTGGGTGTCAGACGCCACCCGCCCGGAGGTCGCGCCGGTCCGGTTCCGCTACCCGCGCGCCGGCACCGCCAACGCCGAGGTCAGGCTCGCCATCGCGCCGGTGCGCGGCGGCCGCACGATCTGGGTCAAGTGGGATCGCGCGCGCTACCCGTACCTGTGCACGGTCAGGTGGCAGCGGCGGGCGCCGCTCACCATCCTGATCATGGACCGCCGGCAGACCGAGGCGGTGCTCCTGGCGGTCGACCACGACACCGGCGCCACCCGCGAGCTCCTGCGCGAGACCGACCCGGCCTGGCTCAACCTCGACCAGTCGATGCCGCACTGGCTTCCCGACGGCAAGGGGTTCTTGTGGACCAGCGAGCGCGGCGGCGCCTGGCAGCTCGAGCTGCGCGACCGGCACGGCGGGCTCCTGCGCGCGCTCACCCGCCCGGAGCTCGGCTACCAGGGCTTCGCCGGGCTCACGCCGGACGCCTCCGCCGCCTGGCTCCTGGCGTCGGGCGACCCGCGCCGGTCGCACGTCGTCCGCGTGCCGCTGGCCGGCGGCGAGCCGGAGCCGGTGACCGCCGGCGACGGCACCCACCAGGTGATCACCAGCGCCCGGAGCGACGTCCACGTGCTGGTGTCGACCGATCGCGCCGGCGACACCCGCTGGTCGGTGCGGCGCGGCTCCGGCGAGGAGATCGCCGCTCTGCCGTCGGTGGCCGAGCGGCCGCCGGTGACCGCCCGGGTCGAGCTCGCCTCGGTGGAGGTGGACGGCCGCACCCACCACGCGGCGGTCGTGCGGCCGCGCGCGTTCGATCCCGCGCGGCGCTACCCGGTGCTGCTCAACGTCTACGGCGGGCCGCACGTCCGCACGGTCGGCGCCGACCCGCGCGCCTACCTGCTCGACCAGTGGTACGCCGACGCCGGCTTCATCGTGGTGCGCTCGGACAACCGCGGCACGCCGCACCGCGGCCGCGCCTGGGAGCGAGCGGTGCACCGCGATCTGTGCACCACCGCGCTCGACGACCAGGTCGCGGTGCTGCGGGCGCTCGGCGCCGGCCGGCGCGAGATGGACCTCGAGCAGGTCGGCGTCTTCGGCTGGTCGTTCGGCGGCTACCTGTCGGCGATGGCGGTGCTCTTGCGGCCGGAGGTGTTTCGCGCCGCGGTGGCCGGCGCGCCGGTGACCGACTGGCGCGACTACGACACCACGTACACCGAGCGCTACATGGGGCTGCCGGAGGAGAACTCCGACGGCTACCAGCGGACCAGCGCGCTCAGCCACGCGCCGCGCCTCGAGCGCCCGCTGCTCCTGGTCCACGGCACCACCGACGACAACGTCTACTTCACCCACAGCCTCAAGCTGGCCCAGGCGCTGTTCCGCGCCGGGCGCCACTTCGAGATGCTGCCGCTGGCCGGCTTCACCCACATGGTTCCGGATCCGGCGGTGAAGAAGGCGCTGGTGCACCGGATCGTGGGCTTCTTCCGGGCCCACCTGGCGCCGCCGCGGTGATCATGGGCGGCCGGCGGCGCTGCGGGATCGGCTCGCGGGCGGCCGCGTTCGCGGCGGCGGCCGCCGCGGCCTGGGCGGCGCTGGCGGCCGGCTGCCCCGGCGCGGGCCCGCCGACCGAGGCGCCGGCCGGCGCGCCGCTCATCCGGCTCCGGCTCGAGGCGCTCGACGGCGGCTGGATCGACACCGCCCGCTACCGCGGCCGGGTGGTGGTCCTCCACCTGTTCGACACCGACTCGCCGGCCGCGCCGATCGATGTCGATCAGCTCGCCGCCCTGTCGCGGGGCGAGCCCAGGCGGGTCCGGGTGATCGGCGTCGCGCTCGATCCCGAGGGGTTCCCGATCGTCTCCGCCTGGCGGGGCGCGCTCGACGTGCCGTACCTCCTCGGCCTGGCCGGCGAGGCGATCCGCGCGGGCAGAAGCCCGCTCGGCCGCATCCGGGTCGTGCCGACCACGCTCATCCTCGACCGGCGCGGCGCCCTGGTCCACCGGATCGAGCGCCCGCTCGGCGACGGCGAGCTGGCCCGGCTGGTCGCGCCGCTCGTTCGCTGAGTGATAGAGTGCGGCCGATGAGATGCGGGCTCGCGCTCTCGTGTGTCGCGTGGTGGGCGAGCGTGGCGGCGGCGCAGCCCGCCGAGCGGGCGCCCTCGGGGAAGCAGGCGATCGCGATCCTGTCGCTCGAGATCGCCGGCGGGTCGTCGGACCGGCTGCGCGGTCAGGTCGCGGAGGCGGTCGAGCGGGCGGTCGCGGCCGCCGGGGCGCGCTACATCCCGGCCGAGGCCACCGCCTCGGCGCTCGACGGCGCGCCGGAGCTGCGCGGCTGCCTGTCGGCAAGCTGCCTCGGCCGCCTCAGCGAGCTGACCGGCGCCGGCCGCTTCATCCGGGCCCACGTGTCGGTCAGCGGCGACAGCTACGTGCTCGACCTCGAGCTGCTGTCGCCGGGCGCCGAGGGCGGCCTGGCCGGCCGGCTGCAGCGGACCTGCTCGGTCTGCACGGTGACCGACCTGCGCGACCGGGTGACCGGCGCCGCCAGCGAGCTCCTCGCCGGCGTGAGCGATCCGGACGGCGTCGCGGTGGAGATCACATGCCGGCCGGACGGCGCCGAGATCGTCATCGACGAGGAGGTGCGCGGCCAGGCGCCGTTCCGCGGCCGGCTGCCGCCCGGGCCCCACGTGGTGGTCGCCCGGCTCGACGGGTACGCCGAGTCGCGCAAGACCATCGTGGTGGAGACGACCGGAGAGCAGCGGTTCGAGATCGGGCTGACCGCGACCGCGGCGCTCACCGTCGACCAGCGGCCGCACCCCGCCCTGAAGTGGGTGGCGGCCGGCGGCGCCGCCGCGGCCCTGGTCACCGGCGTGGTGCTGCTGGCGATGGACGGCCGCGGCACCTGCGACGCCGACGGCGACGCATGTCAGGAGGTGTACGACACGCGCACGGCCGGCCTGGTCGGCGTGGCGGTCGGGCTGGCCGCCGGCGGCGCCGCCGGGTGGCTGTTCGCGCGCGACCGCTGACCGCGGCGAGGGGGCGACGCGCGCACCCAAACCGCGCGCGGGAGCGGCTACACTGCGCGCGCCATGTACACCCGCCCCGCCGCCTCCCCCGCGCTCCTCCTCACCGCCGCCCTCGCCGCCGCCCTGGCCGCAGGCTGCGGCGACAACCTCGGCGGCCCGTCGGCGGGAGGCGCGATCTGCGGCGACGGGGTGGTCGAGGGGGACGAGGAGTGCGATGACGGCGGCACCGCGAGCGGCGACGGCTGCTCGGCGACGTGCACCTCCGAGGAGTTGCCGCCCGGCTGCGGCGACGGCGTGGTCAACGGCGACGAGGAGTGCGACGACGGCGACACCATCGGCGGCGACGGCTGCTCGGCGATGTGCACCCTCGAGCCGGCGGTGTGCGGCAACGGCGTCGCCGAGGAGGGCGAGGCGTGCGACGACGGCAACGAGGTGCCGTACGACGGCTGCGAGGGCGACTGCACCGCGTCGCCGGAGGAGGTCGTGTGCCAGGAGCTCGAGCCCCTGCCCGAGGGGGTCTGCGCCGGCATGCCGGGTAGCGGCGAGCTCGTGATCGTCGGCGACGTGCTGATGCCCGGCACCATCCTGCGCGGCGGCCAGGTGCGGGTCGCCTCCGCCGGCCAGATCACCTGCGCCGGCTGCGACTGCGGCGCCTTCGACGACGACGACGACTCCCTGGTCGTCTGCCCCAGCGCGGTGATCTCCCCCGGCCTCATCAACCCGCACGACCACATCACCTACGCCCACAACGTGCCGTACACCGACATCGGCGAGCGCTACGAGCACCGCCACCAGTGGCGGCGCGGGCTCGACGGCCACACCGAGATCCCGGTCGACTCCGGCGCGTCGCAAAACGAGATCCGCTACGGCGAGCTGCGCTTCCTCCTGGGCGGCGCCACCTCGGTGATGGGCGCTGGCAGCGCGACCGGCTTTCTGCGCAACCTCGACACCGAGAACCAGGAGGGCCTCGGCCAGCCGCCGGTCGATCTCGACGTGTTCCCGCTCGGCGACAGCAGCGGCGCCCGCCGCGAGGAGGGCTGCTTCTACCCCAGCATCACGCCTGGCGATCAGATCGCCGAGCTCGACGCCTACGCGCCCCACGTGTCCGAGGGCATCGACCTCAGCGCGCGCAACGAGTTCGTCTGCCTGAGCCGCGACGACGCCGGCGGCCAGGACCTGCTCGAGGAGCAGAGCGCGTTCATCCACGGCGCCGCGCTGAGCCCGCTCGACTACGCCCGCATGCGGGACCAGGGCGCGCACCTCATCTGGTCGCCGCGCTCCAACATCACACTGTACGGCAACACCGCCTCGGTGACGGTGGCCGACCGGCTCGGCGTGCCGATCGCGCTCGGCACCGACTGGATCCCGACCGGCTCGATGAACCTCCTGCGCGAGCTGCAGTGCGCCGACCAGTTCAACCGCGATCACCTGGCCGGCTACTTCAGCGACAAGGACCTGTGGGAGATGGTCACCCTGCGGGCCGCCGAGGCGGCGGCGATGGACGACGTCATCGGCGCGATCCTGCCCGGCCGGGTGGCCGACATCGCCATCTTCGACGCGGCGGAGCGCGCCGACCACCGCGCCATCATCGACGCGGCTCCCGAGGACGTGGTCCTGGTCCTGCGCGGCGGCAAGGCGCTGTACGGCGACGCGGCGGTGGTCGAGGCGCTCGGCGGCTCCACCTGCGACACCCTCGACGTGTGCAGCGCGCAGAAGCGGCTGTGCGTGGAGAGCGAGATCGGGATGACCCTGGCCGAGCTCGAGACCGCGGTCGGCGACATGTACGACCTGTTCTTCTGCGGCGCGCCGGAGGGCGAGCCGACCTGCGTGCCGTCGCGGCCGGTCAGCGTCGACGGCTCCACCGTGTACACCGGCGTTCCGGCCGACGGCGACGTGGACGGCGACGGCGTGCCGGACGCCGAGGACAGCTGTCCGGACGTGTTCAACCCGGTGCGCCCGCTCGACGGCGGCGTCCAGGCCGACTTCGACGGCGACGGCGACGGCGACGCCTGCGACCCCTGCCCGCTCAACCCGGGCGCCACCGAGTGCGCGCCGTTCGACCCCGCCGACCCGGACGCCGACGGCGTGCCGACCGGCGAGGATCTGTGCCCGGAGCTGGCCGATCCCGGCCAGGAGGACGCCGACGGCGACCTGCGCGGCGACGCCTGCGACGCCTGCCCGCTGGCGGCCAACCCGTCGCCGGTCGCCTGCCCGGCCACCATCTACGAGATCAAGGCCGGCGCCAGCCGGACGACCGTGTCGCTGACCGACCAGCTCGTCACCGCCTGCATCGACGGCAACGGCTTCTTCATCCAGGTCCACCCGGACGACCCGGGCTACACCGGCGCGGCCGGCTCCGGACTGTTCGTCTACCACCCGGACACCGCCTGCGGCGTGAACCTGTCGCCGGGCGACCGCATCGACATCACCCCGAGCGCCGAGGTCGGCGAGTTCTTCGGCCAGATCCAGCTCTCGTTCGCCGACGTGGTGGTGAGCTCGAGCGGCAACCCGCTGCCCGAGCCGGTGATCCTGAGCGCCGCCGAGGCCGGCGGCGACCTGCCCACCGAGTACGAGGGCGTGCTGGTCACGGTCGAGGACGTGGTGGTGACCGACGCGTCGCCGCCGCCCGGCCACGACCACCCGCCCCACGC
>Ga0079224_100010799_pt1 | contig 12541 bp, 7 predicted proteins | sample Stecom2015_FD_80414 | JGI IMG/M metagenome (GOLD analysis project Ga0079224, IMG submission 80414) | Agricultural soil microbial communities from Utah to study Nitrogen management - Steer compost 2015 | ecosystem: Environmental > Terrestrial > Soil > Agricultural land | place: USA: Utah...
AGCTGTCTGGATGTCGGCTCCCTCGAAGTCCCGACTCGCGCGCGCAGCTACACTCCTCCCTCGGGCGGGCGGGCAAACCATCACCTCGGTTCTCACGCTTGCTCTCGGCGCCCCCACGTGTCGCGTGTGCGCTTCTCGGAGAGCGGTGGCTCCCGCCGTTTGCCCAGCCCAACTCGAAGCACCTTGAATCCCACCTCGTCCTCCATAGGCGCCCTGAGCGCCTCGTCAGGTAGGCGTAAGTGGTCGAATGCGGACGAATGCGGAACTGGTCCCAGAAGGTCAGGTGCGGTCTCGCACCCGCACCTCGGGGCGCATTCATGCCTCGCGACACCCTGACGGAAAGGATCTACTCTTCGGTGTCATGCCGCTGACGCTGCAGCCAGATCGAGAGGATGGACGGGGACGAGCGGCGCACCAAGGGAGGAGGGCCACCAACGGGACCAGCCTGGGTCGAGGCCGCCGACGCTGGCTACTTCGCTACGCCTCGGGCGCCGCTCTTGCCTCGATTTCCGCCGGAGCTTGCTCGGACACGCACATCTACCAAGTGTGTCCGCCAGACGTGGGATGCCTCCCGGTCAGCGCCGCCGGCAGCTCGGGCGGCGACGGGAGTGGCCCTCCGTTGGATGCCGGAGCAGCGGGGGAGCCTGGGTTGGCAGCGGGGGGCCAAACGGGGGCGCACGGCGGCTCCAGCGCGGCAGAAGATGGGGGTGCGGCCGGCGCGGGCGGCGCGGCCGGAACCGGTTCCTGGGAAGCCGGAGCGGCCGGTGAGGGAGGGGCCGGCGGCCTCCCCGAGCCCGAGTGCCCCCTCGACGGGGACCCGCGCGAGGACGCATGCCTCGTGAGCGACGAGCACGCCGTGTTCGTCGCTCCATACGGCAACGACGGCGACTCCGGATCGAGGGCGCAGCCCGTTGCCTCCGTCGCGGCCGCCTTCGAGCTCGCCGAGCGCGACGACAAGAAGGTCATCGTCGTGTGCGCAGCGACGTTCGAAGCGCCGCTCGAGCTCGTCGACGTCCAGCACGATGCTCGGATCTATGGTGGCTTCGACTGTGGCGACGACTGGGCGCCCCTCGACGCCCGCACCGTCTTCGCGCCCAAGGACGGCGTGGCCCTGCACCTCGAGTCGATCGCGGGCAGCCTGTTGCTCGAGAGCTTCGAGTTCCACGCGTCGGATGCCGACGACCTGGGCGAGAGCAGCATCGCGGCTTTCGTGAAGGACGCGGAGGACCTCACGCTGTCGTCGACGCACTTCGTCGCCGGCAACGGCATGGATGGGGAGAGCGGGCAGCCGCACACGGAGTGGCCCGCGAATGCACAGCACGGCTATTCGGCCCAGGGCGGGCACGGGGGTGCCGAACGCACCGATTGCACCTGCTCGGAAAGCAAGGGCGGCCGAGGGGGGGATGCCACGAATGTCACGGAACCTCGCGGCCCCACACCGGGCGAGCCGATTCTGGAGGACCGACCAGGCGGAGAGCCGGGCAAGGCCGGAGCTGATTGCAGCGACGGCGGAGGCGGCAGGAAGGGCGCCAACGGCGCTTCGGGCAGCGCGGGGAGCAGCGCCCGTGAACACGGCGCGATCGTCGGGACGACGTGGCTCCCTGCACCCGGCGAGCCCGGCAAGCCCGGGCTGGTTGGGCAAGGCGGGGGCGGCGGCCGCGGCGATGACACCGGTGGTGGTGGCGGCGGCGGTTGCGGCGGCTGCGGCGGAAAGGGCGGTGAGGCCGGCCAGGGCGGTGGCGCGAGCATCGGCCTCTTGGTGGTCAATTCGGCGATCACCTTCCGCGATCCCAAGATCGTGCTCGGGAATGGCGGGAATGGAGGCGATGGGGCTCGCGGTCAGAAGGGACAGGGTGGCGGCAGCGCGGGAGGCAACGAGCCCGACGGCTGTGACGGTGGACCGGGTGGCGCGGGCGGAGACGGCGGGGACGGCGGAGGTGGGGCCGGCGGAATCGTCATCGGAGTCGTCCACGTTGGAAGCAGCATCACGGGCCTGGACAACGCGGATACCACGGCGGGGGAGCCGGGTGATGGCGGCCAACACGGGGACTCGAGCGAAGACCGTGGGCGCCAAGGAGTTGCGCGCCTGCAGCTCGAGCTCGACGAGCTCGAGCCCTAGACCGTCGAGTTCGTTTCGCAGGGGCGGCCCACGCCGCCCCTCCCCGAGTCGCGCCAGGGTCGGCAGAGCCGACCGCTGGCTTGCTCCCGTGCGAGCGCCGCGATCAGATGTCGAGGTTGCGGACGTTCAGCGCGTTCTCTTCGATGAACTGCCGGCGCGGCTCGACCTGGTCACCCATGAGCACGCTGAAGAGCTCGTCCGCACGGACCGGATCGTTGATCTTGACCTGGAGGAGCGTGCGGGCGTCCGGGCTCATGGTGGTTTCCCAGAGCTGCTCGGCGTTCATTTCACCGAGACCCTTGTAGCGGGTGATGTGCATGCCCTTCCGACCGCGCTCGGCGATGAAGGCCTCGAGCGCCTCGGGGTCGTCCAGCGTGATGGGCTCGCCGTCCCCGATGCGCGCGACGTACGGCGCGGGCCCGATCGAGCGAATGTCCTCCCAGATCGAGAGGAGCTCCTGGTACTCGGCCGTGTCGGCGAGCTCCCAGTCGATCGCGGCCGGGCGCGTCGACGCGCCGGGGCGGAACTTGGCGACGAGACGGCCGGAACCGTGCGCCTTGTCCCACTCGACGACGACCTTGAGCGGACACATGTCCGGATAACGCTGGGTCAGCGCCACCTCGAGCTTCTGCGCCGCTTCGTCGACCTTCTCGCGCTCGCGGAAGTCCGCGAGGCCGAGCGGCGCCGTGCGAAAGAGCGCGGCCACGACGCGGGCGTCGGCGCGGCGATCGATCTTCGCGAGCACGCCGCGAAGCGAGCGCAGGCGTGACGCGAAGTTGTAGAGCGGAGTTCCGGAGAGCACCGGGCCGCGCTGGGCTTGCACCGTCAAGTCCTCGATCCCGTTCTCGGTGAGGTAGCGCTCGAGCGCTGCGGCGTCCTTGAGGTAGAGGTACTTCTTGCCCTTGCGAACGCCGAACAACGGCGGCTGCGCGATGTAGAGATACCCCCGCTCGATGAGCTCACGCATCTGCCGGTAGAAGAACGTGAGCAGCAGCGTTCGGATGTGGCTGCCGTCCACGTCCGCGTCCGTCATCAGGATGATGCGGTGGTAGCGGAGCTTGCTCAGATCGAACTGACCCTTTTCGTCCAAGCCGCAGCCGAGCGCCGAGATCAGCGTGGCGACCTCTTGCGACGAGAGCATGCGATCGAGCCGCGCGCGCTCGACGTTCAGGATCTTGCCCTTGAGCGGCAAAATGGCCTGAAAGTGGCGGTCCCTCCCCTGCTTGGCGCTGCCGCCGGCGCTCTCTCCCTCGACGATGTAAAGCTCGCTGATCGTCGGATCCTTGCTCTGGCAATCGGCGAGCTTTCCGCTCAGCGAGGTGCTGTCGAGCACGCCCTTGCGGACGACCTCGCGCGCCTTGCGCGCTGCCTCGCGCGCCTTCGCGGCAATGACGGCCTTCTCGAGGATCTTCTTCGCCGTTTGCGCGTGCTCCTCGCAGTACCGCGCGAGGTGCTCGGAGACGGCGTTCTCGACGATGCCCTTCACTTCGCTCGAAACGAGCTTGCTCTTCGTCTGCGAATCGAACGAGGCGTCGGGGTGCTTCACGTGGATCACGCACGTGATGCCTTCGCGCGCGTCCTCTCCGGACAGGCCGCCCTTCGCCTCCTTGAACAGGTTCTGCGCCTGGCCGTAGGCGTTCAGCGACCGCGTGAGCGCCCCCTTGAGGCCGGTGAGGTGCGTGCCACCGTCACGATTGAAGACGTTGTTCGTGTAGCAGAGGACCTGCTCGGAGTAGCTGTTCGTCCACTGCAGGGCGAGATCGACGATGATGCTCGCCTTGCCCTCACCGGACGGAAACTCACCGGTGAACGCGATCACCTCTTCATGAACCGGCTCCTTCGTCTTGCTGAGCAGCGCGACGAACTCGCGGATTCCACCCTTGTACTCGTAGACCTCGCTGCGCGCCTCGCCGCGCTCGTCCGTGAGGTGGATGACGAGCCCCGAGTTCAAGAAGGCGAGCTCACGCAGCCGATTCGCGAGGATGTCGAAGCTGTACTCGGTGTTGCTGAAGATCTCGTGATCGGGCTTGAAGGTGACCTTGGTTCCCGTGCGATCGCTCTCGCCGAGGGCGGCGAGCGGCGCCTGGGGAACGCCGCGCCGGTACTCCTGGAACCACACCTTGCCGTCACGGTTGATCTCGAGCCGAAGCGACTCGGAGACGGCGTTGACGGCGCTCACACCGACCCCGTGGAGCCCCGCGCTGACCTTGTAGCTCGAGTGATCGAACTTGCCGCCGGCGTGCAGCACGGTCATCACGATCTCCGCGGCGCTGACGCCGCGCTCGTGAATCCCGACCGGGATCCCGCGACCGTCGTCCTCGACGGTGATCGAGCCGTCGAAGTGCACGGTCACCCAGATGGTCGAGCAATGACCGGCGAGGTGCTCGTCGACGGAATTGTCCACCACCTCCCACACGAGGTGATGCAAGGCGGAGCCATCGTGGACGTCCCCGATGTACATCCCGGGGCGCTTGCGAACCGCCTCGAGCCCCTCGAGAACCGTGATGTTGCTGGAATCGTAGCGGGACGTGTTCTGCGTCGCGTCTTCAGCCGCTGTGGTCACTTCAGAGTCCTTTGCTGGTCCCGCTGAGCTGGCTTTTGGAGCCTCGTGGAGCGGGGGATCGGCTGCTGGTCGCGGTACGGGGCGAGCGGCACCTCGAGCGCCCTACCGGGCTCTCCGAGCCGACCCGGAAACACCGGTTATGTATAGCCATTTCTCGAGCCCTCCGCAAGCCGATTCCAGCATAAATTCCGCCAGAAACGGCACCTTGCCGCTTGGCGGATCCGGCTCGCTCGGGGTGCTTCGCGCGCCCGCCCGGAGCACGGGGATCCGCGGTCCGCGTCTCGTCCGGACAGGGTCGTTTCCGAGCCTAAATTTGCTGGGCCCGGCGAGAGCGAATTCCGAGAGGCTGGCTCGACGCGGCTGTCCGGCTCGGCGTCGTCTTCCACGGCTTTGGCGGTTTCCTCCGTGGTCCCTCGAGGCGATCAGGGGGCGAAAACTCGCCCGTTCTCGACGGTCCATTCGACGCGCTCCGCCGTCCCCGCGAACGCGGCGAGCAACTCGGGCCGTGGTGTGGTGACGAAAACTTGACCCCCGCTCGTGCGCAAGAGCTCGTGCACGGCGAGGCTTCGGTGTGGGTCGAGCTCGCTCGAGACGTCGTCGAGGAGCAGCACCGGGAGGACCCCGCGCGCCGCCGTGATGCACGCGAGCTCCGCGAGCTTGAGCGCGAGCGTGACGAGCCGCTGCTGACCCTGAGAGGCGTGGAAGCGCGCGGGGTGTTCTCCCACCCCGAGCTCGAGCTCGTCCCGCTGCGGACCGAACGTGGGTGCGAGGCGCTGCCGATCGCGGCCCCGGCGCTCGCGGAGCTCGCGGCGAAACACCTCGGGATCCGTGCTCCCGCCCGGGAGGTACCGCGCCGTGAGCGCGAGACCATCGGGGCCGATCCGCGCGAACGCGGGAACCAGGTGCTCGATGAGGGCCTGCGCGGCTGCAGTGCGCGCGGCTTGGAAACGCGCACCGTGCTCGGCGATGAGCGGCTCGTACGCTTCGAGGTCCGGCGCGCGCTCGCCCCGCTCCTCGAGGACGCGCTGGCGCTCCTTCACGGCCTTTTCGTAGGCGCCCCGCGCATCGTACCCGTGCGGGTCGACGAACAACGCGACGCGGTCGAGCAACCGCCTCCGCACCGAGGCCGCTCCGGAGACGAGCTCGAGATCCCCCGGGTGGAAGGCGACGACGGGCGTGCGCAGCGCGTAGTCAACGAGGCGCTTCGGGCGCTTGCCGTCGATGGCCACGCGCCGTGTGCCTCGAACGATCTCCGCTCGCTGCTCGCGCGTGCGCGCACCCTCCTCGATTTCGGCGCGGGCGCCGAGACGCTCGCGCCCTTGCTGCACGAGGGTGACGAGCTTCTCGGTGCGAAAGCTCCGGCTCGTAGCGACGAAGTAGAAGGCCTCGAGCAAGCTCGTCTTGCCCTGGCCGTTGTCTCCCGTGATCAAGGTGAGCCCAGGGCCCGGAATGAGCTCGGCGTCCGCGAGGTTGCGGAACCCGCTCACCGCGATGCGGCGGAACGCGACGCGACGCGGTTCGATGGCGGCGCTCAAATCCGCATCGGCATCACGACGGCGACGTACGTCGTCGTGCCGCTCGTGTTCGCGGGCTTGATCACGGCCGGGTCGAGCTCGCCGCTGATCCCGAGCACGACCTCGTCGTCGTCGATCGCCGCGAGCACGTCGAGGAAGTAGCGCGCGTTGAAGCCGATCGTGACCTCGGGTCCGTCGTAGTCGACGATCACCTCGTCGAAGCCGGCGCCGCTCTCGGGGCTCTCGCTCTCGAAGCGCATCTTCCCGGCCGACACCGTGAGCTTCACGCCGCCCGTGCGGTCGCTCGCCGCGACGGAGACCGCCTTGAGCGCATCGGCAAGCTCGGCTCGCGGCGCGCGCACCGCCCGTTCGCTGTGCTCGGGGATGACCTGCTGGTACGGCGGGAACTGCGCGTCCACGAGCTTCACCGAGAAGCGCAACCCCGGCAGATCGAAGAACACGTTCGGGCCGCCCGGGACGATCTGGATCTCGCTGACGTCCCCACCTTCGCCCTTCGCCTCCGTCGCCGCTTCGTCGCACAGACGCTTGAGCTCGAGCACGCCCTTCTGCGGGATGAGCAAGGTCGCCGAGGCGTGTCGCCCCTGAACGACCGTTTCCATCTTGGAGAGCCGATGCCCGTCGGTCGTGACCATGCGCACCTGCTCGCCTTCCCACTCGAAGAGCGCGCTGTTCAGGTGCGCGCGCGTGTCGTCCGTGGAGATCGAGAAGTACGTGCCGGCGATGAGCTGACCGAGTCGACGCACGTCGATCGCGAGCGGCGTCGTGTTCGGGTCCGGCTCCGGGAGCGTCGGAAACTCGCTGCCGGGCACGCCGTGCAGCGTGAAGCGCCGCGCGGTGCCGACGGCACGAATCGTCGTGGCAGCGCCCTCCGTGCTGGAGATCCCGATCTGACCTTCCGGCATCATGCGCACGCGCTCGAGCAGATCCCGCGCGCCGAGCGCGACACTGCCAGGACTCTCGACCTGTGCGGGCAGCGTGCCGCTCACCGCGAGGTGAAGATCGGTTGCAGCGACACGAAGCCGGTTTTGCCCCTCGACCTCCAAGAGCACGTTCCCGAGGACGGGCATCGTGCTCTTCTTGTCCGCGACGCCCTGGCAGCGGGTGAGGATTTTCAGGAGGTCCTTCTTGCTGACGACGACGTGCATCGCGGCCACGTCTACCCCGGGTCATGGGCTGTGCGCCAGTCCACTCGGAGAGGGGACCCGGATCCGAAAATTGGGCCACTCGTCTCTGGATCCTTAGGATGGAAATTTAAGGATCTCGCCGGAGGCGTAGGGGTTGTGGATAGTGGGGAATATTCTGTAAGTATCTGAAAATACTTGTAAATTCTGGGGGATCCCTTGTGGGTGCTTTCTGCTCGGGAATTCCCACAAGCTCTGGACGACGAAGGGTGTGGGGGTTCGTCCACGAGTCCGTGCCCGGCTGCTCCAGAGGCCTTTCCAGAGGTTATCCACAGCTGTGGACGGTTGATGTGGGAGATCACCCTCCACGGGATCCAGGGCCTGCGGGAGGCAAACCAAAGGGTCGGAGCATGGTGCCGCGTCGGCCGCGCCCAGAGCCCGTCAGGCGCGCTTTTCGCGCCCGGTGGTGAGGGCTTCGGGGCCGAGCCGCATCAGCGCGTCGAGGAGCGTTTTCTTGGCGTCGGCGTGGGCACGGGGACCGAGGTCGCCGGCGCGCCGCGCCGACTCGAGCTCGACGAGCTCCTGGAGCAAGAGCTCACGGGCTCGGACGAGCTCCTCGTCGCGCTTCTCACGGCCGGGAGCGTCGAAGTTGAGCCACCCTGCCGCCGCGGCGACACCGGAGCCCGCGAGCAGCGCGGCGAGGAGCGCGGCAATCCAGCGGCCGGGGCCGGGAACGGGCAGGCCGCTCAAAGTGACCGAGACGCGGTCCAGAGGGTCACCCTCGACGCCGACCACGCGCCGCGTGACGAGCACGCGTTGGCCCCGTTGGTTCGTGTCGCTCTGCGTGGGCTCGAAGCCCTCCACGTCGAGCGCCATGTTCGTGGACGCCTCGGCGATGACGCGCATCTCCGCGACGTTCGGGAGCAGCCCAACGCCGAAGAAGGCCGTCTTCACGCGCTCTTTCGGGAGCTGAAAACGAAAGCCAACGTCGTGCTGGCCGGGAGGAAAGGTGCCGACGAGCCGGGCGCCCTGCCCTTCGACCTGTTCGAAGCGGGTGTCGGTCATGCCGCGGTCGCCGCTGAACGCCTTGAACCCAGGCGGGAGGCGCATAACCACGTCGTCTGGCACCCAGGTGACCGCCCCGATGTTGAAGACGCGGTACAGGACCTGGAACTGGAAGATGTCGTCGCGCGGCTCGATGTACAGGAAGCCGCGCATCCCGACGAGCGCCTCCCGAATGTTGCGGGTGACCGGGAAGACGTGGAGCTTGACGCGGTGCCCGGTGCCCGCGAGCGGGAACGGCATGGAGGCGTACTCCGCCGGGCCGGACTTCAGCGTGACGCGGTAGCTGTAGTTGCTGCCGGTCTCGAGGCCCTCGAAGCGGACGCGGCCCGCGGCATCGGTGCGGGCGAAACGCTCCGAACGCGACTCTCCCTCGGAGATCCGCTGGAACATGATGCCGAGCCGCACCTCGTGACCGGCGATCGGGCTGCCGTCCGCGCGCAAGACGACCGCTTCGATCGTGCCCGCCGGCAGGTCGGGAGCGGGAGCGCTCTCGTTGGCCGGGGGCCGTGCATGGCTCCTGGGGGCCCGCGCTGGGGGCGCCGTCGGCTGGGCGCCCGCGGCAGGCGCCGAAGGGGCGCTGGCGGTCGCAGCGGGCGCCTGCTGGGCGCTCGGCGAAGGGGACGGCGCGCTCGCCGCCGGGGGTGCCGCTGGCGCCGTTTGGGCGGCGAGCGGCGCGGTGACGAGCAGGAGGAAGAGCGCGGAAACCCTGGCTCTCGTCTTCGCGTTCATGAATCGCTCTCTTGCGCGGCCGAAGCGAGCTCGAGGCTTCGACCACAGCGCTTGCAGAAGCGCGCGTCGGCGTCGTTGAGCGTCCCGCACCCCGCGCACGCCTCGGCGCTGTCCGGCATCGCCGACTCCGCGCTGGCGTCGGCGGACGTCTCGCCGGGTGCTTCGCTTTTCGGCTCGGGAGACACCGGGGCGCCGTTCTCGGGCGAGCTCGCTGCTTCGCTCTCGGGCTGCTTGGCGTCCGGTGCGTCGGCGAGCCCCGCGCGCGCGAGCCGTTCCGCGAGCAGCTTTTCGGCGAGCGCGTGGGCAGGACCGAGCGACTCGTCCACGGCGGCGATGAGACGGCGCGCCTCGGCGCGGTACCGCGCCAAGAACTCGCGGTAGTCTTCCTCGCTGATCTTGCCGACGCTGCGCTCGTATTCGAGATCCTTGAGCGCGCGCAGCACGGCGCGCTTCTGCTCTTCTTCGGCGCTCGGCGCCCCCATGCCGATGGCCTCGTCCAGCGTGAGCGGCGTCTCGCCCGCGAGGCTCTGCACGCTCGCCCAGAGCAGAACGAGCACGGCCGCGAGCGCGCCGCCGGCGACGACGAGCAATGCCGTTCCCAAGCCGAGCACGATGCCGCTCACCACGGCGGTGAGCAGCGTCGTGACGGCGATGAGGCCCACGAGCGCGCCGGGGCCGGAGAATGATTTGAGCTTCACGCTAGGACGACCCGCGCCGTTTCTCGCGCCGCGTAGTGAGGCGCGCCATCACCATACCGAGCCCGAGCCCTGCCGCGGGCGCGGCAATGCCACCAGAGCTCACGAGCCGGGGCAACGGGGACGCTGCCCGGAGCTCGGGAGCCGGAGGGCGCGGGCGAGACTCCGCGGAGGCGATGGCAGGCGTCATGGCCAGCCAAATCGCCAACATCGTTCCGGTCGCGGCGCTCGCGCCGGCGCGGGCGAACGCCCAGACGCGCGACGTGCCGAGCGAGACCTCCGGCCAGAGCGAGATCGTCGCGCCGCCCACGAGCACGAAGAGCCCGAGCCACACCCAGCCCACCAGGGGGTTTACGTGGAACTTGAACGTCGCCCGCTTCGTTTCGGCGTTCACGCTCCCGAGCACGGCATAGAGGTCCTCGCGCAGCGTGCGGCGCAGGCTGACCTCGGTGGTCGGGGACTCGGGGCTCTTGTGATAGATGAACTTCGCCGGAGCGAGCATGCCCACGGGTGCGCCGTCGCGGCTCACCTCGAGGTCGGCGAACACCATGCGCTTGTTGAGATCCGCCTGTTCCTCGGGGCTGCAGCGCGGATTTCCGGGGCACATGCGCGAGCCCACGTAGCGAATGTCGTAGCGACCGACGCTCGCGCTCTCTCCCGGAGCGAGCGACACCTCGCGCTCGAGGTTCCAGGCCGAGCCGAGGAACCCCAGGAACATCGCCGCGATGCCGAGGTGGACGATGTAGCCGCCGTAGCGCCGCCGGCTCTTGTCCACGAGTCGGTACAAGGCGACCAGCACGCTCTCCCGCTCGTTGCGCTTCGACGCCGAGGACTGCCGCGCGCGCACGCCTCGGTAGAATTCCTGCGCGATCACCGCGACGTTGAAGACGACGAGCCCGAACGTGATGAGGGGCGCCGCCGAGGCGACCTTCTGGAGCGCGGTGCCGACCACGCCAGGGAACATCGGATCCTTGGGGACGAAGGCCGCGTATCCCAGGCGCTCACCGAAGAGGGCGTGCGCCGTCATCGCGACGAGCCCGGAGAGCACCGGGAACGCGAGGGCGCGCTTGAGCGCGTCGTTGCTCGTCTTGCGCCAGCCGAAGAGCGGCGCGAGCCCCATGAGCAGGAAGATCAGGAGCCCGATCGGCGCCATCCAGCGGTTGAAGAAGGAGGGCCCGACCGTGGTGTTCTCACCCCAAAGCTCGCTCAGCTTGGGGTACATCGTGGCGCACAGGATGAACGTCATCGCGCCGAGCAGCGCCCAGTTGTTGATGACGAACATCGCTTCGCGGCTCGCCACGCTCTCGAGCTCCGAGCGCGCCTTGAGCAGCGGCAACCGGTAGACGATGAGCCCGAGGCTCGCCGCGATCGCGATCCCGATGAACCAGAGGAAATACTGGCCGATATCGCTCTGCGCGAAGCTGTGTACGCTCGTGATGATGCCGGCCCGCGTCAGGAAGGTGCCGAAGATCGTCAGCACGAACGTGGTGCAGATGAGCACCACGTTCCAGAGCTTGAGCATGTTCCTCCGCTCCTGAATCATCGTCGAGTGCACGTACGCGCTCGCCGTGAACCAGGGCAGGCACGCGGCGTTTTCGACCGGATCCCAGGCCCAATAGCCGCCCCAACCGAGCTCCTCGTAGGCCCAGGCCATGCCGAGGCCGTTGCCGATGGAGAGGAACAGGAACGCGAAGAGCATCCACTTGCGGACGGCGACGATCCACTCGTTGTCGAGCCGTCCCGTGACGAGCGCCGCGACGCAGAACGCGAACGGCACCGAGCACCCGACGAACCCCATGTACAGGGCCGGCGGGTGGATGATCATCCAGTAGTTCTGGAGCAGCGGATTCAGGCCGTCGCCGTCGGGGCGCGCGCCGGCGATGCTCGCCTCGAAGGGATTCGCCGAAAACAGCATGAGCACGGCGAAGAAGGCGACGATCACCATCAACGTCGCGATCACGTAGGGCTGGAGCTGTCGATAGCGCCCCTTGAGCCACGCGACGCAGGCCGTGACGTATCCCGAGAGGAGAAACGACCACCAGAGCAGCGAGCCGTCCTGACCTCCCCACAGCGACGTGAGGAGATACGTGGTCGACATCGACCGATCGCTGTAGCGGGAGACGTAGCGAATGCGAAAGTCGTGCGAGACGAACGCGTACGAGAGCAGCACGACGGCGAACAGCACGATGGCCGACGTCGCGTAGGCGCCGAGCCGGGCCGATTGGAGGAGCCGCGGGTGCCCCCGCCCCGCGGCGAGCGCTACGGCGAACGTGTACGCGGCGGCGACGAGGATCGCGTAGATCACGCCGGTGCCGAACTCGGGGAGCGACTGCCACATGCGGCCCCGAGCTTACCCCAGACTTCGCGAGGGTGCCGGACGCGTGGCCGCAAACGACGAATTATCGCACCCGGAGTGGCTCGGAGGGGCCTCCGACCTTCCCCGCGACTCACTCGGACGCCACCTCGCTCGAGCGAAGCGAGCCGGAGATGCGCTCCGCGTCGGGTGCTCGAGGGGCGGTGAGCGTGTTCTGGGAAGCTCTAGCTACGCCTCGTGGGAAACCGTGGTGCCCACGTTTTCGCCGAGGCAGACGCGGCGGATGTTGCCGCGAGTCATCTTGAAGACGCGGATCGAGAGCCCGTTCTCGCGGCACAGCGTCACGGCGGTCGAGTCCATCACGCCGAGATGATCGGCGAGGAAGCGATCGTACGTGACG
>Ga0079224_100010800_pt1 | contig 12540 bp, 3 predicted proteins | sample Stecom2015_FD_80414 | JGI IMG/M metagenome (GOLD analysis project Ga0079224, IMG submission 80414) | Agricultural soil microbial communities from Utah to study Nitrogen management - Steer compost 2015 | ecosystem: Environmental > Terrestrial > Soil > Agricultural land | place: USA: Utah...
ATATTTGGACAAAACCCCGTCGGTAAACCCGATAAAGGCAATGTCCTGGGGAATCTTCAGGCCCTGCTGTTGGGCCAGGCGCATACTGTACACGGCAAATATCTCATTGACACAGAGTACGGCATCCGGCTTTTTGCTTTGCAGGAATTTCTTTATGGCCGCTTCGTCCATTTCCATGGAGGGCAGTTTCAAGATCCTGGATTCGTCCACTCCCAAAGCGCTCTCCGCCATGGCCTTTTTGTATCCCAGGGTACGGGCCTTGCTCACGCTCAGGTAATCGTCCGTGGTGATCAAGGCAATTTTTTTTCGTCCCTGCTCCAGAAATTTCCGGGTGGCCTGATAGGCCCCCAGTTCGTCGTCGATAATGACCTTGTCACATTCCAGGCCATGGGTGATCCGGTCGAAGAGCACCACCGGGATGCTCTGTTGCGTCACCTCGATCAGGTGGTTATAATCCCCCTTTTGCTGTGTCTCCGAGGAAAGGGACATGATAAAGCCATCGATGCTTCCATTGGCCAACATTTCCATATTGATGACCTCCTTGTCAAAGGATTCCTCCGATAGGCAGACAATGACATTATAGCCACGGGCATTGGCATATTTTTCGATCCCGCGGATCACCGTGGTAAAAAAGTGGTGCACGATATCCGGGATTACCACACCGATGTTCTTGGTGCGCTTGTTCTTGAGACTGATGGCGATGTTGTTGGGCTTGTAGTTGTAGAGCTTGGCAAAGGCCTGCACCTTCTCCTTGGTGTCCCTACTGATCTCCTCACTGTTCTTCAACGCCTTGGAGACCGTGGAAATGGACACTTCCAATTCCCTGGCGATGTCCTTAAGGGTAATCTTCGTTTTCAATGGGTATGGTTTTATGCGTTTTGGTTCGACGGTGGAAATTACTCATTTCAATGCAGGGAGGCCGGGCCCTGGATCCATTTTAACAAAAAGGGTCCAGGAGCGGCGCTAAAGGATTAATGAACAGTTAAGGAAAACCAAATAAATAATTCTTATATTCGTACCAAAATTATAGCTTTACTAGGTTTTTTGCCAATTTACTGACACAAACCCAAAGCGTCTCCCCTCATTTTATCATACTGCTTGTCCTCTCAAAGTTATTAACACGAAACCGTTTTCGCTCTATATTATGTTTCATTATACTTTAATTAACATATATTTTATATATTTTTAACGTTGGAACAAAAATTAACTAAACTTAAAACTAATTGTTTATGAAGATTACGCTACTTAAAGGCTTTTTGCTGGTCGGGGCATTTTTATGCTTTGGCTTGGCGAATGCTCAGACAGTGTCAGGTACCGTTTCGGATGCAAACGGTCCCTTGCCAGGGGCCAGCGTACTGGTCAAGGGCACGACCAATGGTACCCAGACCGATTTCGACGGGAATTTCACCCTTAACAATATCGGTGGCACGGATGTCCTGGTGATCAGCTACATCGGATACAAGACCAGCGAGGTCGCCATCAATGGGCGCTCCTCCATCAATGTGACCTTGGAAGAGGATGCCCAGGCCTTGGAAGAGGTAGTGATCATCGGATATGGCCAGACCACCATTGAGGATGCCACCGGGGCCGTGGCCGTGGTCACGGCGGAAGACTTCAACCAAGGGGTCATTTCCTCCCCCGAACAATTGATCCAAGGGCGAACCGCCGGTGTCCAGATCACCCAGAGCAGTGGGGAGCCAGGGGCCGGGATCAACGTAAGGATCCGGGGTACCTCCTCGGTACGGTCCAACAACAACCCGCTGTTTGTGGTGGACGGCATGCCCCTCTCCGGGGAGGATGTCTCCGCCGGGGGCAACGATTTGGGGGCCGGGTCCAGCTCCGCCAAAAACCCCTTGAACTTTTTGAACCCCAACGACATTGAAAGCATGAGCATCCTTAAGGATGCCTCCGCTACGGCCATTTATGGTTCCCGCGGCGCCAATGGGGTCATCATCATTACCACCAAGAGTGGAAGGCGGGGCAAGGGCCAATTCGAGTATACCTCCAATTTGAGCTATTCCACGCCGGCCGACAGGTACGACCTTTTGAACCGACAGGAGTTCCTCAGCGCCCTACCCAATTACGGGGGAGATCCCAATGCCCTGGATTATGGCAGCAGTACGGACTGGCAGGAGCTGATCCTCAGAAGTACGGCCTCCCAGAACCAGAACCTATCCTATTCCAATAATTATGGAAGTGGGAATGTCAGGGCCTCCTTTGGCTATGGCAAGGAGTTTGGGGTGGTCGAAGGCTACGCCCAGGAGCGGATCACCGGAAGGATCAATGCCTCCCAGCGCTTTTTACAGGACAAACTTAAACTTGACGCCAGCCTTTCCATCTCCAGGGTCAATGACGATGGTGGCGCGATATCCAACAACGCCGGGTCTACCGGGGACCTTTTGGGGGCCGCCTATTTTGCGAACCCCACCTGGCCGGCATCCACCACATTCCACACCGGTGGTGCAGAGGTCAATCCCCTGCAGTTGTTGAACTATTACGACGACGAGACCCATACCGACAGGTTCTTGGGCAATATCTCCGCTGAGTACAGTATTATGGAGGAGCTCAAGGCCAAGGTCAGCCTGGGCTATGACAAATCCAATTCCGACAGGTTCCAGGTGCAGTCGGCGCTCTCCAACGGTATCGGAAACGCCCCTGGACAAGGCCAGGGCCAATTCGGCAATGTGGAGACCAAAGGGGAACTATTGGACCTCACCCTTACCTATGACAAGTCCTTTGGGGAGAACCATCTGACCGCCATGGTGGGGTATTCCTTCCAGAGCTATCAACGAATGGGCAAGAATGTCCAGGCCCTAGGTTTTTCTACAACCCAGCTCAACCAGATGATGACGGACATGGACCGGGCCACTTCCTTGGCGGAAGGACAACTCTCGGGATCCTACCAACAGTTTGGCCATAACAACAGTGCGACCTTTGTCAACCGCCTGTTCCCCTCGGTCTCCCAGAACGAGGCCGTGGCCCCCTTGACCGGCCTTCCCGTGGAAGCCATTGCCGGGGACTATTTCGACTATACCGATGAGCTGCAGTCCTTCTTTGGGCGGGCCGAATATTCCATGAACAACAAATACATCCTGACCGCTACCCTAAGGGCGGATGGTTCCTCCCGGTTTGGGCCCAACAACCGATACGGCTACTTCCCCTCCGGCGCCTTCGCCTGGAAATTGGCGGAGGAGGATTTCATTCCCGAGGCCTTTTCCACCCTGAAGCTCCGCTTGGGCTATGGGGTCGTGGGCAACCAGGAAGGTCTGGGGTATGGCAACTTTACCGTAAGACAGCGCTTTGGCGGGATCGGGATCGGCCAGAACCAATCCATCAACCCTCCCGGGCTGGAGATTCAGTCCTTTACCAATAATGACCTGAAATGGGAGGAAACGGCCCAAGCCAATATCGGTTTGGATTTCGGTTTTGCCAATGACAGGTTTACGGGCAGTGTGGATGTCTACCACAAGACCACCAACGACCTCCTCTTACAGCAAGAGGCCGCCCAGCCATCCCCACAGCCCTTTTTCTTTGGGAACCTGGATGCCGAGGTGATCAACAAGGGCGTGGAGGTCTCCATGAGCTATGATATCATCCGCTCGGTGGATGCCACCTGGAACTTGGGCTTCAATGTCGCCTACAACGACAATATGGTGAAGAACTTTGACGGGCAGATCCAGACCGGGGGGATCCACGGGAACGGCCTGACCGGCGCCTATGCCCAGCTCTTGGCCGGTGGGCAGCCCCTCTTCTCGTTCTTCCTACGGGAATTTGGCGGCTTCGATGCTGATGGGATTTCCATATATCCCGAAGGGGATGTCCAAAAGTTTGTGGGCAAGAGTGCCCTGCCCAAAGTCAACCTGGGCATCAACACTTCTGTCTCCTATAAGAATTGGGACCTTAATGCGCATATGAACGGCCAGTTTGGTTCCTATATCTACAACAATACCAAAAATGCCTTCTTTACCGCCGGTATCATCGGGGTGGGCAAGAACATCACCCGGGACGTGCTCTCCAATGGGGAGTCCAATGCCAACGCCGCCGACGTATCGACCCGCTTTGTGGAGAAGGGCGATTTCTTGAGGCTGCAGAGCGCTTCCTTGAGTTATAATGTACCTATGAGCGGTGAGGGGGCCATCAAGAACCTGCGCCTGTCCCTGATCGGGCAGAACCTGTTCATCATCACTGATTATTCCGGGCTTGATCCCGAGGTGAACGTACCGAAGTCCCTGAACAACATTCCGTCCCTGGGCATCGATTATACCGCCTTCCCCAGATCTAGGACCGTGACATTGGGTATAAGCGCAACTTTTTAAAAAATAATTCCTATGAAAGCTATAAAACTGAATAAAATATATATTTGGGCAGCCGCACTGGCCCTATTGGGCTGTACGGACCTGGAGATTGAGCAGACCGATTCCATCTTCTCCGACCTCAGCGGGGAGTTCGGCGGGGTCGACGCCGCCGCCAGTTTGACGGGCCTCTACAATTCCGTCAGGGGGCAGATGGAGAGCCAAGAAAACGTGTATGCCCTGGCCGAGGTGAGCACCGATGAGTTCGTGGTGCCCACCCGGGGAACGGACTGGGGGGACAACGGGGTCTGGAGGACCCTGCATTCCCATACTTGGGACGCCACCCACCAAAGGATAAAGAATACCTGGAACGACATGAACTCCAACGTCTACAATGCCACGGCAATCATTGACACCAGGAGTTCCCCCTCGGCCCAACAGGTGGCCGAGGCCAAGTTCCTAAGGGCCTATAGCATGTTCTGGTTGATCGACCTTTTCGGACAGGTACCCTTCAGGACCCCCGATGAGGGGCCCGAGGTCAATCCCATCGTAATGAACAGGGCCGAAGCCTATGAATTTGCGGTCAAGGACCTTACCGAGGCCATCCCGGCCTTGCCCAGTCCCGGACCGAGTGCCGAATTGATCGGCGCCTCCCAGGCGGCCGCCAAGCTCATGTTGGCCAAATTCCTTTTGAACAAACACATCTATACCGGAAGTGGGACCGCGGAAGCAGCGGATATGAACCAAGTGATCACTTTGGTGGACGAAATCAAGGCGGCCGGATTTGACCTTCAGGCCGGCTACTTTGAATTGTTCACCGAGGACCTGGATACCGAGACCATCTTCTATACCACCTCCGGCGTCGGCAACGTGATCTGGAACGGCCTTCACTACAACCAAGTGACCCCTGACCAGGCCGGTGGTTGGAACGGCTTTACCACCATTGCCGAGTTCTATGACCTGTTCGAGGGCGACCCGAACATCAACGTGCCCGGTTCTGGACAGGAGGAGCGCAGGGGATTTGTCCCCACCGACGGCACCAATTACGGTATCGGAAATGGTTTTTTGATCGGCCAACAATACGACGCCAATGGAAATCCATTGAAGGATAGGACCGGGGCCCCCTTGGTGTTCACCAAGGAACTGCCCGGGCTCTTGGGCAACAATGAACGTACCGGGATCCGCGTGATCAAGTACAACCCGGCCAATGGGGCCAATGCCAACCATAAGATCGTACTGCGCTATGCCGATGCCCACCTGATGAAGGCGGAGGCCCTGCTCAGGAGCGGCGGCGATGCCACGGCCCTGGTCAATGAGCTACGCGCCATACGTGGGGCCTCTCCCTTGGCCAATGTCGGGGAGCAGGAACTACTGGACGAAAGGGGCAGGGAGCTGTACGGGGAACTCTGGAGAAGGAACGACCTGATCCGTTTTGGACAGTTCACCGCGCCTTGGTCATACAAGGAAATTTCCGGGGACGACACCAAGAACCTTTTCCCCATTCCGGCGACCGCCATCATTTCCAATCCCAATTTGGTACAAAATCCCGGATATTGATTTCAGTACAATCCGTTTAAGTTGTTTCATATACTCCAAAAAGGCCACCGATCGGTGGCCTTTTACTTTGGTGGTTTGTGCCATTAATCGATTATTAATCTTTTCCTTATTTTCCCTTAATGCGGAAACCCCTATATTCATCCCCTTTTGATCCATGAAATGAAAGCATCACATTGGCCTCTTGTTATTTTTATCCTCATTCTGCTTTCCTGCACCAAAAAAAGCCCAGAGACCCTTTTTATACCCAGGGACCCCTCCCACACGGGAATCCACTTTTCCAATGTGCTCAACCAGACGCCACAGCTCAACATCCTGAACTATCTCTACTACTACAACGGTGCCGGGGTCGCGGCCGGGGACTTCAACGGCGATGGCCTGGTGGACCTGTATTTCACCGCAAACCAAGGGGCCGACAAACTTTATCTGAACCGCGGGAATTTTGTTTTTGAGGACATCACCGAAAGGGCCATGATCGACAATGGGCAGGGGTGGACCACAGGGGTGACCCAAGTGGACATCAACCAGGATGGGCTCCTGGACCTCTATGTCTGCAAAGTGGGGGACCATGGGCCGATCCGGGGAAAAAATCTGCTCTATATCAACCAAGGGGTGGACGCCTCGGGGATTCCCACTTTCCGTGAAGCGGGGGCCGAATATGGCCTTGACTTTATCGGGTATTCGACCCAGGCCGCATTTTTCGATTACGACCTGGACGGGGATCTGGACATGTACCTGTTGAACCATTCGGTAAACCCCAACCGATCCTACGGCAAAGGGAACAAAAGAAAGCAGGTCGATGCCCTATCGGGGGACCTCCTCCTGGAGAATGACAAGGGGACCTTTGTGGATGTTTCCAAAAAGGCGGGCATTTTTCAGGGAAGCATCGGTTACGGGCTGGGATTGGCCATCAGCGATGTCAACAATGACGGCTACCCGGACATCTATGTGGGCAATGATTTCTTCGAGAACGATTACCTCTATATCAACCAAGGGGATGGCACCTTTAGGGAGACCATCACCGAAGACCGGGAAACCCTGGGACACACCACCCACTTTTCCATGGGCAACGACCTGGCGGACATCAACAATGACGGGCTCATGGACATCCTCTCCCTGGACATGCTGCCAGAGGACCTGGAAACCTATAAAACCTCCGGCCTGGAACACCCCTTTCCGGTATACGAGGAATATCTCCGCAATGGTTTTGCCCCGCAGTATATGCAAAATACCCTACACCTGAACCTGGATGGGGAGCATTTTTCGGAAATCGCCAACCTCAGTGGGATCGATGCCACGGAATGGTCCTGGGGGGGGCTATTGGCCGATTTTGACAACGATGGCCTCAAGGACCTTTTTGTCTCGAACGGGATCCTGGGGGTGACCAATGATATGGACTATATCATGTACATTTCCAACGAACAGATCCAAAGCACCATAACCCAGGGGCTTTCCGATGGGGACATGGAGCTCATCGACCGTCTGCCCAGCAAAAAGGTCCAGAACTACTTCTACAAAAATGAGAATGGGACCACCTTTGGCAATGTGACCCGGGAGTGGGCCCCGCAGATCGATTCCTACAGCCACGGTTGCATCTATGCCGATCTCGACAACGATGGGGACCTGGATCTGGTGGTCAACAATGTGAACCAAGGGGCCTTTGTCCTGGAGAATACCCTTAAAGGGGGGAACTTTCTGCAGCTTTCCTTTGCCGGGAATGCCCAAAACCCCATGGGGGTGGGCGCCAAGGTCCTTGTGCATGCCCAGGGCAAGAAAATGGTGCAGGAAAATTTTATCAGTCGGGGCTACCTATCGGCCAAGGACAACCGCTTGAACTTCGGCACGGGCAGGGACACCATCCTGGATTCCGTCCAGATTGTCTGGCCCGGCGGCAAATTCCAGACCCTGTACCAGGTTGCCGCGAACACGGCCCTGACGGTCTCCCAGGAGGAGGCCTCAGGGGACTTTTATGGACGACGGCCCAAGGGACCCCAACGGGCGTATGTCCAGGTCCCCGCCCTGCTGGATTTTGTCCATCGGGAACAGCCCTCCATGGACTTTTACAGAAACGCCCTGCTCCCCTTCGCCCAGTCCAATGAAGGCCCATCGATCACCGTGGGCGATGTCAATGGGGACGGGCTGGACGATCTCTTTGTCAGCGGCGCCAAAAAACAGGCCTCCGCCCTCTACATCCAAGGGGAAGGCGGCCAGTTCCACAGCCAACAAGAGGACCTCTTCCTCCAGGATGAGATCAACGAGGATGTGGACCAGGTAATGTTCGATGCCGACGGGGATGGCGATCTGGACCTGGTCGTGGTCAGTGGCGGGAATGAATTTACCAGCGGAAGGCCCCTGGTGCCCAGATTCTATAGCAACGAAAAGGGGACCTTCACCAAAAAGGATGTGGGCCTGGAATCCCTTCAGATCGATGCTTCCAAAATCGCCGCCGTGGACATGGACGGGGATGGACATTTGGACCTGTGCATTACCTCCAACCAACGGCCCACCGAATTCGGGGAGATCCCAAGACAGTATCTGCTCAAGAACAATGGAATGGGGCAGTTCACCGATATAACGGACAGCTATGCCCCGGAGCTGGCCGGTTTTGGCAATATCAAGGACTTTGTATGGGCAGACCTGGACCAAAATGGCCATGTGGACCTTGTGGTCGCGGGGTATTGGACCCCGATCGCCATCTTCCTGAACGATGGCACGGGCCTTAGCCTGCAAAGGGACAACGGGCTGGAATTGACCCATGGCTGGTGGAACTGTATCGAACTTGCGGACCTGGACGGGGACGGGGACCTGGATATTTTGGCCGGAAACTGGGGCCTGAATTCCAAATTTAGCGCTTCCCCCGAGCGCCCCATAACCTTGTACAGCCATGATTTTGACGGCAACGGCTCGGTGGAGACCGTGGTCACCCACTTCCATGGGGACCGGGAAACGGCCTTTTCCTCCAAGGATGATCTGGCCAAACAGATGCCCTTTTTGAACAAGACCTTCCTCTTCTATAAAGACTTTGCCCAGGCATCCCTGGAGGAGCTATTGGGCCGTGTGAACCTGGCAAAGGCCAAGCAGCGCAAGGTGTACATGCTGGAAAGTGCCCATTTTGAAAATGACGGCAAGGGCCGGTTTGTCCAAAAGGAGTTGCCCCTGCTGGTCCAATCCTCCACGGTCAATGCCATAGAAGTGGTAAGGAACGATAAAGAAACGATTAACGATATATTAATGGTGGGCAATAATTTTGAGATCAACACCCAACTCGGTAGATTAGATGCTTCCCACGGATACTTGCTGGAGCAAGGCCAAGGGGGCGGGATCCAGTGGAAACAGAGCCTGGGGATTTCCGGCGCCGCCCGGGGAATCGTTCCCATTACCGTGGAAGGAAAACAAATGTACATCGTGGCCCTGAACCATGGGGCCCCTATATTTTTGGCCAAAACACTAGACTGAATGAAACCGACCCATTTGCTGATCCCCTGCTTCCTTTCCATCCTTTTTGGATCCTGTAAGCAGCAGGGGGAGACCCCTGAAACGCCCTTGGACCCGCCGACCCTGTTCACCCTTTTGGGGGCGGAGCGCACCGGCATTGATTTTGAGAACACCGTGGTGAACCAAAAGGACCTGAACATCTTCAAATACAGAAACTTTTACAATGGGGGCGGGGTGGCCATTGGCGATATCAACAACGATGGGTTGGCGGACATCTACTTTTCCGGGAACATGGTCCCCAACCGACTCTATCTGAACAAAGGGAATTTTGAATTCGAGGACATCTCGGAAAGCGCCGGGGTGCTGGGGAACAAACCCTGGTCCACCGGGGTGCTGATGGTGGATGTGAACCATGATGGGCTTTTGGACATCTATGTGTGCAACGCCGGCAATATGGAGGGCAACAACCATGACAACGACCTCTATATCAACAATGGGGACCTCACCTTCACCGAAAGGGCCCACGAGTATGGACTGGCCAATACGGGTTTCACCACCCATGCCTCCTTCTTCGATTATGACAAGGACGGGGACCTGGATGTCTATATCCTCAACAACAGCAATGTCCCGGTGAGCAGCCTGGGCTATGCCGAACAAAGGGATGTCCGTGCCCAGGACTGGGAGAAGGTCCCCCACATCTTTCGCGGGGTGGGCGATATGTTGCTGCGCAATGACAACGGAAAATTTGTGGATGTCAGCGAAGAGGCCGGGATCTATGGCAGCCTGATCGGCTTTGGCCTTGGGGTAATGGTCACCGATTTCAACGGGGACCTCTATCCGGACATCTATATCTCCAATGATTTTTACGAAAGGGACTATCTCTATATCAACCAACGGGACGGCACCTTCAGGGAGGAGATCAAAGCATGGACCTCCCACTTGAGCCTTTCGGCCATGGGCGTGGACATTGCCGATATCAACAACGATGGCCACAACGATATTTATATCACGGAAATGCTGCCCGAGTCCGAACAAAGGGTGAAGACCGTCATGCAATTTGACGGCTACAATGTCTTCGATCTCAAGCAGAGCAAGGATTTTTTCCAACAGTACATCCAGAATACCCTCCAACTCAACAATGGGGACGGAAGTTTCTCCGAGGTGGCCCATTACAGTGGGACAGCGGCCACGGATTGGAGTTGGGCCGGACTCATCTTCGATATGGACAATGATGGGCTGAAGGATATCTTTGTCACCAATGGGATCAACCATGATATGACCGACCTGGACTTTGTGGATTTCTTTGCCAATGAAATCGTACAGAAAATGGCCCTGACCGGCCGGAAGGAATCCATAGATTCCATCATCAGCAAAATGCCCATCAACCCCCAGCCCAATTATGCCTTCAAGAACAATGGGGACATCACCTTCAAGAATGCCTATCGGGAGTGGGGCTTTGAAACCCCTTCCCTTTCCAATGGCGTTGCCTATGGGGACCTGGACAATGACGGGGACCTGGACCTGGTGGTCAACAATGTCAATGCCACGGCCTTTGTCTATAGGAACAACGCCAGGGACCAACTCGATAACAACTACATCCAACTCAAGTTCAAGGGCCCTGCACAGAACCCCTTTGCCATTGGCACCGTGGCCAAATTCTATTTTGGTGGCAACATCATCAAGCAGGAACTGATCCCCTCCCGGGGGTTCCAATCCTCGGTGGATTATCCCATGACCCTGGGACTGGGCAAATCCGGGAGCTTGGACTCCCTGCGCATCTTATGGCCGGACGACCGGACCCAATTCATGGTGGATGTGAAGGCCAACCAGGTTTTGGAATTTTTCCATTCGGATACCCTGGCCTATTATAGGGTGCCGGAAAAGGCGCCGCCGAGCACCTTGCTGGTCGCTTTGGACAACACTGGACTGTCCCCCCATCGGGAGGATGCCCACAACGATTTTGACTATGAGGGACTGATCTATCAAAAACTCTCCCGGGAGGGGCCTTCCCTGGCCGTGGCCGATGTCAACGGGGACGGCCATGAGGACGTCTTTGTGGGTGGGGGCCAGGACCAGGCGGGCACCCTGTACCTGCACCAGGGCCAAGGCAGTTTATCGGAAAGAAAATCCCCGGCCTTTGAAGCCGACAGGGCGTACGAGGATGTGGCCGCAGCCTTCTTCGATGCCGACGGCGATGGGGATATGGACCTGGTGGTGGGCTCCGGGGGCAACAATGTCAACCTACAGCGCAACTACAGGACAAGGCTATACCTCAACGATGGCCAAGGGAACTTTACGAGGTCCCCCCACGAACTTCCCTCCACCTTCAAGAATGTATCCACGATCAGTCCCCACGATTTTGACCAAGATGGGGATATTGACCTATTTATTGGATCGAGGTCCGTGGTGGGCATCTATGGGGTCGACCCGGACCACCTCCTTTTGGAGAACATGGGGGATGGCAGCTTTCAAGATGTGACCCAGCGCCTGGCCTACGACCTAAGGGAGGCCGGGATGGTCACCGATTCCCGATGGGCGGATATGGACGGGGATTCCAAGCTCGACCTGGTGTTGACCGCGGATTGGGACACCCCAAAGATTTATTTGAACAGCGGTAGGAGGCTCACCAAAATGGCTAGCTCCCTGGACAGTCTCCACGGATGGTGGAACACCCTGGAGGCAGCCGATCTGGACGGGGATGGGGACATGGACCTGATCCTGGGCAACCAGGGGCTCAACCTGCATTACAGACCGAGCAGGGAATCGCCCATGAAACTCTGGATCAATGACTATGACAGCAACGGGACCATTGAACAGATCACTACCCTGCAGCAGCAGGGAAGGGATTACCCCATCCACCAAAAGCAGGAACTCACCGCCCAGCTCCCCGCACTCAAAAAACAAAACCTCAAGGCCTCCGACTATGCCGGACGCACCATACAGGAACTCTTTCCCCAGGAAGTGATCGATCAGGCCATCGTCAAAAAGGCCGAGGTCTCCGCCTCGGTGATCGCCATGAATGAAGGGGGCGGTAAGTTCACCATCAAGGAATTGCCCTATAGGGTACAGTTCTCCTGTATCTGTGATATCAGCTGTCTGGACGTGGACCGGGACGGGAACCTGGACCTGATCATGGCGGGCAACAACTTTGGCCTCAAACCCCAATTCTCCCGGCTGGATGCCGGCCATGGGAACCTGCTCTTGGGCGACGGTACGGGCCAGTTCCAGTGGCAGGACAACAGTCTAAGTGGATTCACCC
>Ga0079224_100010802_pt1 | contig 12539 bp, 10 predicted proteins | sample Stecom2015_FD_80414 | JGI IMG/M metagenome (GOLD analysis project Ga0079224, IMG submission 80414) | Agricultural soil microbial communities from Utah to study Nitrogen management - Steer compost 2015 | ecosystem: Environmental > Terrestrial > Soil > Agricultural land | place: USA: Utah...
CAGCCCCGACGACGCCCCGGCGACGGCGGAGACCGCCGCCGGCAACGGCGCGCTCATCGCGCGCGGCGCCGAGGTCTACGGCGCCGAGTGCGCGAGCTGCCACGGCGACGCCGGCCAGGGCAAGGGCAAGGCGCCGCCGGTGGTCGGCCAGGGCGCGCTGCCGCGCGATCCGCGGCCGGGCCAGAAGCGCAAGGTCGCGTTCCGCACCGCCGGCGACGTGCTCGCCTGGTACAGCGCCAACATGCCGCCCACCGATCCGGGCAACCTGCCGGCCGAGGACTACCTGGCGATCCTCGCCTTCGACCTCGACGCGAACGGGGTCGATCTCGGGGCGGAGCCGCTCACCGCCGAGCGCGCGGCGGCGATCGTCCTGCACGAGTAGGCGCGCCGGGCCGCTGCCCGCCGCCGGCAGCAGGCCGGCACTTCCGGGGCGAAACGGGCTATCTTCGACCCGATGTCGCTCCGTGCCCGCACCCCCTCTCTCGTCCCGCCGGCGCGCCGCGCCGCCGCGCTGGCCCTGGCCATCGCGGGGGCCGCCGCCTGCAGCGCCTCGACCCCGGCGCCCCCCGCGGGGCCGCGCGCCGGCGAGAGCGCCGCCGAGCCGGCGCCGGTCCTGCCGGCCTACGTCGAGGCGTTCGACTACGTCTGGTCGACCATCGATCGCACCCACTGGGATCCCGACAAGGTCGGGCCGGCGTGGGACCAGGCGCGCGCCGAGCTCCGGCCGGAGATCGCGCGGGCGCGCACGGCTGACGAGGCGCGCGCGGTGCTCGGCAAGCTGCTCGCCCGGCTCGGCCAGTCCCACTTCGGCATCGTGCCGGCGGAGGTGTACGGCGTCGAGCCGCCGAAGGCCGCGGGCGGCCCGACCGGACCGGCGAGCGCCGCGCCGGCCGCGAGCGCGCCGGAAGCGCCCGGCGCCGGCGGCCCCGCCACCACCGGCCTCGACACCCGGCTGGTGGACGGCGCGCTCCTGGTGATCGCCGTCGAGCCGGGCTCCGGCGGCGACCGCGCCGGCGTCAAGCCGGGCTGGATCGTCCGCCGCATCGGCGGCGCGCCGCTCGCCGACATCCTGGCCGCGGCCGGCGGGGAGCGCGACCCGGCGCTGGCCGCCTTCGCGGTGCAGCAGCGGATGACCGGGCCGGTCGGCGGCACCGTCGAGCTCGAGCTCGACGGCGGCGCCGGCGAGCCGACGACGGTCGCCGTGGCGCTCGGCACGCCGCCTGGCGCGCTGACCGGCTTCGGCCACCTGCCGCCGATCCGCGTCGACTACCGCGCGCGCAAGCTGGGGAAGGACGCGGGCTACATCCGCCTGAGCGCGTTCTTCGATCCAACGCGGGTGAACACCGCCTTCGCCAGGGACCTGGCCGCCTTCGAGAGGACGCGCGGCATCGTGCTCGACCTGCGGGGAAACCCGGGCGGCCTCGGCGCGATGGCGATGGGCATGGGCGGCCACCTGGTCGCCGAGTCCGGCGCAAGCCTGGGCACCATGATCACCCGCGACAGCAAGCTGAGCTTCGTCCTCAACCCGCAGCCGGTCCGCTACGGCGGCAAGGTCGCCATCCTGGTGGACGAGCTGTGCATGTCGACCTGCGAGATCCTGGCCGGAGGGCTGCAGGCGCTCGGCCGCGCGCGCGTGTTCGGCGTGAGCACCCCCGGCGCCGCGCTGCCCTCGCAGATCGAGCGGCTACCGACCGGCGACGGCTTCCAGTACGCGGTCGCCAACTACGTGTCGGCCAGCGGCGAGCCGCTCGAGGGCCGCGGGGTCGAGCCGGACGTGCCGGTGCCGTGGGATCGCGCCGCGCTCCTGGCCGGGCGCGACCCGGCGATCGAGGCCGCCCTCGCCTGGATCCGCGAGCGATGACCGGGCGGCCGCCAGCCGCCCTTCACACCCCAAGGAGCAGACCGTGAAGATCGCCCCCATCCTGAGCCTCGCCCTCCTCGCCGCCGCGTGCGGCTCGTCGAGCACGGCGCCGGCCACGCCGGCCGGCGGCGCCCCCGGCGCCGAGCCGGCCGCGGCGGCCTCGCCGGCCGCGGCGGTCACCGCCGAAGAGGTGCTCGACCGCTACGTGGAGGTGACCGGCGGCGCGGACGCCCACCACGCCATCACCGCCGTGCGGGTCACCGGCACCTTCTCGATCCCGAAGGCCGGCCTCACCGGCAAGGCCGTCATCATCCAGGCGGCGCCGCGCGAGACGATCATGCGCATCGAGTTCCCCGGCATGGGCAGCCACGAGGCGGGAGTCACCGGCGATCTGGCGTGGGAGAAGAGCGCGATGACCGGCGCGCGCATCATCGAGGGGGAGGAGCGCGACCGCGCCCTGCTCGACGCCACTCTCAACGCCGACATCGACTGGCGCAAGCACTACCGCGCCGAGCTGGCCGGCAGCGAGGAGCAGGACGGGCGCACCCTGCACAAGGTGGTGCTCACTCCGCTCGCCGGCGGCGCGCCGCGCACCCGCTTCTTCGACGCCGAGACCGGCCTGCTCGTCCGCAGCGAGGAGGTGCAGAAGACCCAGATGGGCGAGGTCCAGACCACCTCGGTCTACTCCGACTACCGCGAGGTCGGCGCCGCGCCGGCGGTGATCAAGGTGTCGCACCGGCAGGAGGTCACCGCGATGGGGAACCAGCAGGTGATCACGACCGACAGCGTCGAGATCAACCCGACCCTGCCGGCCGACACCTTCGCGGTGCCGGCGGAGATCGAGAAGCTCAAGGCGGCGAAGTAGGCGCGAAGGAGCCGGCGAGGTGGCCGCCGCGCCGGCGGTGGCCGATCGCCGGCACCTCGATCTAGAGTCGGCCATGGCCACGCACCCGCTCGCCGGCAAGCCGCCCGACCCCGCGATGCTGATCGACGTGGCGCGCCTGCGCGCCCAGTACCACGAGCTCGCGCCGGATCCGTCGCGGCCGGAGCAGCGGGTCGCGTTCGGCACCTCCGGCCACCGGGGCTCGGCGGCGCGGCGCAGCTTCAACGAGGTGCACGTCGCCGCGGTGGTCCAGGCCATCTGCGAGCACCGCGCCGGCGCCGGCGTCACCGGGCCGCTCATCCTCGGCATGGACAGCCACGCGCTGTCGTCGCCGGCCCACCAGACCGCCCTCGAGGTGCTGGTCGGCAACGGCGTCGAGGTCCACCGGGCGGCCGGCGACCAGCTCACGCCGACGCCGGTGGTGTCGCACGCGATCCTGACCGCCAATCGCGGCCGCCTTGCCCGCCTGGCCGACGGCGTCGTCATCACCCCGTCGCACAACCCGCCGGAGGACGGCGGCATCAAGTACAACCCGCCGAGCGGCGGCCCGGCCGACGAGACGATCACCAGGGCGATCGAGGAGCGGGCCAACCAGCTCCTCGCAGCCGGGCTGGCCGGCGTGCGCCGCGCATCGCCCGCCGAGGCCGAGGCCGGCTCGGTCGCGCGCGACCTGGTCGGGCCGTACGTCGACGACCTCGCGGCCGCCCTCGACGTCGACGCCATCCGCGCCTCCGGCGTCCGCATCGGGGTGGACCCGCTGGGCGGCGCCGGCCTGCCCTGCTGGACCGCGATCGCCGACCGCCTCGGGCTGGCGGTCACCGTGGTCAACCCGGTGCTCGATCCGACCTTCGGCTTCATGGCGGTCGATCACGACGGCAAGCTGCGCATGGACTGCTCGTCCCCCTGGGCGATGACCCCGCTGGTGGCGCTGCGCGAGCAGTTCGACGTGGCGGTGGGAAACGATCCGGACGCCGACCGGCACGGGGTGGTGACCCGCTCGGCCGGCCTCATGCCGCCCAACCACTACCTGGCGGTCGCGGTCGCGCACCTGTTCACCACCCGCAGCTGGCCGGGCGCCGGGATCGGCAAGACCCTGGTCTCCTCGGTCATCATCGACCGGGTCGCCGCCGAGCTCGGCCGGCCGCTGGTCGAGGTGCCGGTCGGCTTCAAGTGGTTCGTCGCCGGCCTGCTCGACGGCAGCCTCGGCTTCGGCGGCGAGGAGAGCGCCGGGGCCTCGTTCTTGCGGCGCGACGGCAGCCCGTGGACGACCGACAAGGACGGCGTCCTGCTCGCGCTCCTGGCCGCCGAGATCCTCGCGCGCACCGGCAAGGACCCCGGCGAGCACTACCGCGAGCTCGAGGCGCGGCACGGCGCCTCGTCCTACAGACGCATCGACGTGCCGGCGACGCCGGCGGACAAGGCGCTCCTCAAGAAGCTGTCGCCGGACGCGGTGCCGGGCGACACCCTGGCCGGCGAGCGGATCGAGGCCAAGCTCACGGCGGCGCCGGGCAACGGCGCGCCGATCGGCGGGCTCAAGGTCACCACCCGCAGCGGATGGTTCGCCGCCCGCCCGTCCGGCACCGAGGACATCTACAAGATCTACGCCGAGAGCCTGCTCGGCGAGGACCACCTGGCGCGGCTGATCGACGACGCCCGCGCCACCGTGGCGGCCGCGCTGGCCCGCGGCTGAGCCAGCCGGCGGCGAGCTGGCCGCGCCGCTGGCCAGCACGCCGGGAGCCCGCCGCAGCCGGACGACACCGTCAGCGCGGCGCGAGCTGGTAGCGGGCGACCCCCACGGTCGACACCGGCGACGGGCCGGCCCCGCCCGCCTCGGCGATCCAGCCGCCCATCCAGACCGCGTCGGACGACACCGCCAGGCCGGTCACGTTGATGCCGCCGACCCCGCCGCCGATCGGGTGGAAGCGGCCGTCCCGGTAGACCAGCGCGCCGCGCGCGCCCCCCTCGTCCAGCTCGGCGGTGCCGACCGCGACGACGCCGCCGTCGACCGCCTGCAGCTCCTCGAAGCTGAAGTGCGACTGCTGCGTGAGTCCCGACTCCGGGGTGGCGAGCTCGACCCAGCTCTCGCCGTCGAAGGCGCCGAGCAGGTAGGCGCCGGCGCCGTCGATGTCGTAGGTGCTGACGTAGACGGTGCCACCGGCGTCGCGCGTCAGCGCCACCACGTGGCCGGGCACGCCGGCGCCGAGCGGCGACCAGGTCTGGCCGTCCCAGCGGGCGATGTGGGCGGCGGCCACCTCACCGGCGTTCAGGAACGGGCCGGCCGCGATCACGTCCTCGCCGCTGACGTCCACGTGCATGACCGCCGCGTCGAAGCCCTCCTCGATCACGGTGAGGGTGTCGCCGTCGAGCCGCGCCACGTAGCCGGTCTCGGCGCCGCCGGCCAGCCACAGCCGGCCCTGGTCATCGTGGGCCAGGTCGTTGATCGGCCCGACGTCGACCGCCGCCAGCTCGAGGGCGTCGCCGGAGCCGCGGTAGAGCAGGCCAATCGGCCTGCCCTCCTCCTCGGAGAAGCCGTGGCAGCCGAGGGCGACCTCGCCCCCGCGGCTGGCCGACAGCGCCGGGCAATAGGCAAACGGCGAGAGCTCCACCGAGACCGGGTGCCAGGCCTCGCCGTCGAAGCGGATCACGCGGCTCGCGGCCGGCGCGCCGCCGGCGTGGGTGATCTCGCCGAGGGCGTACAGCTCGCAGGAGTCGCCGGCGATCGCGAGCGAGTCGAGCGCGCCGCCGACGCCGAGCCCTGGCGGGCCCTGGGCGATCCAGCCGGCGCCGTCGTAGGCGACGATCGCCTGGGACTGGACGCCGCCGGCGCCCGGCAGGGCGCCGCCGACCAGCAGCCGATCGCCGCTGACCGCCAGCCGCTGCATCGCGACGTCGAAGATCGCGGTCGGCCCCTCGTCGCCGCACACGAACGGGTGAAACCAGGGCGCGCGCACCGGCGCGTCGTCGCCCGGGTAGCTGTGCCACGTGGCTCCGTCCCAGCGGGCCAGCGAGCCGATCGCCGGGGTCGCCTGCTCGCTGTCCGGGGCGCCGCCGGCGCTGTTGAAGCAGCCGGTCGCATGCACCGAGCCGTCGAGGGCGACCAGGTCGGTCACCACGCCGGGCCAGCCGTACATCGCCAGGCCGCCGCCGACCGGCTGCCAGGCGGAGCCGTCCCAGCGGGCGATGCCGCCGGTGCCCGGCTCGAGCGCGCCGAGGGCGCCGCCGGCGTACAGCTCGCCGTCCTCGCCGCGGACCAGCGCGTAGACCCGGGCGCCCGGCAGATCGAGGGCGCGCCAGGCGGCGCCGTCGTAGGCGGCGACCGCCGCGGCCTCGACGCCGCCGACCGTGGTGAACTCGCCGCCGACCAGGAGCTCGTCGCCGTCGCGCAAGAGCTCGAAGGCGAAGCCGTCGATCGGGCCGCCGGGCGCCGCCGACCAGCCGGTGCCGTCCCAGGCGGCCAGGCCGATGATGGTGGCGTCCTCCATGGCGAAGGTCCCGGCCACCCAGAGCCGGCCGCCGTACCAGGCCAGGGTGCGGACCTGGCCGTCGAAGGCGCCGATCGAGCGCAGGCCGCTGCCGTCGTCGATCCAGATCTCGCCGTTTCGCTCGCCGAAGTCGTCGGCGGTGGCCAGCGCCAGGACGCCGTCGTCGGACACCGCGACGGCGCCGAAGCCGGCCGGCGGCGGCGGGAGCTCCCAGCTGGTGCGCGCCGGCTCCCACGCGCCGTCGCGCAGGCGCATGAGCGGCGGCACCCGCTCGCCGCCGAAGTACTGGAAGGTGCCGGCGGCGATCAGGCTGCCGTCGGTGTCGATCGCGAAGTCGTGGACGTTCGGCGCGATGCCGTCGTGGCCGGTGAAGCCGGCGACGCTGAAGCGGGTGTCCCAGGCGCCGCCCTCGAGGGAGGCGGCGGCGAGCTCGGTCTCGCAGGTGGCGCCGGGGCCGCCGCCGTCCGGACCGGCGTCCCCGCCGCCGGGCGGCCCCGCGTCGGCGCCGGGCGAGTCGAGATCGTCGCCGCAGGCGGCGGCGACAGAGACGAGGAGGGCGAGGGTGAGCGGGCGCAGGAGGACGGACATCGGAACCTCCGGGGAAGCAGCGCCTTCCCGGCGAGAAGATGCGGCGCCCGCGCGCCTCGACGAGGGGATGGTTGCAGTTCGGGGGACGGGGCGCGCGGGCGTCGCCACTACGTCACGGCCAGTCTACGGAGCAAGGCGGGGACGGGCTAGTGCAGTAATGCACAAACCCCCTGGCATCGATGCATCATCGCGTGCAAATCTGCCATATGTGGAGCTCGATCACGAGGCGCTCGCCCGCGGGGTCATGCGCGCGCTGCGCGGGCGCCGCTCGCAGGTCGCCTTCAGCCGCCGGCTCGGCTACTCGACCAACGTGGCCTACGCGTGGGAGGCCGGCCGCCGCTTCCCGACCGCGGCGGAGATGCTGCGCGCCGCCACGCTGGTGCGGGTCGACGTGCGCGGGGCGCTCTCGCCGTTCTTCTACCGCGCGCTGCCGGACAGCCTTGTGCACCAGGACCCGACCAGCCGCGGGTTCGTGGCCGCGCTCCTGCGCGAGCTGCGCGGCTCGGTGCCGATGCAGCACCTGGCCGAGCGGACCGGTCTGAGCCGGTCGGCGATAAGCCGCATCCTCGCCGGCGTCACCGAGCCGCGCCTGCCGGCGTTCTTCCGCATCGTCGACGCGGCGTCGCGCCGGCTGCTCGATCTGCTCGACGGTCTGGTCGACCTGGCGGCGGTGCCGGCGGCGCGCGACGAGTGGCGGCGGCTCAACGCGGTCCGCCGGCTCGCCTTCGACAACCCGCTGTCGGAGGCGGTGCCGCGCTTCCTCGAGCTCGAGGAGTACGCGCGCCTGCGCCGCCACCGGCCCGGCTGGATCGCCGAGCGCCTCGGCATCTCGCGCGAGGAGGAGGAGCGCACCCTGGGCGACCTCCAGGCCGCCGGCGTCATCCGGTGGGACGGCCGGCGCTGGGCGATCGACCGCGAGCGCTCGGTCGACACCACGCGGTTCGACCCGCGCGCGGCCAGGAGCCTGCGCGCCTACTGGACCGACCAGGCGGCGCAGCGGATCCGCAGCACCGGCGACGGCCTGTTCTCGTACCTCGTCTTCACCACCGACGACGACACCCTGGCCGCGATCCGCGAGCTGCACCTGCGCTACTTCCGCGAGCTGCGCGCGCTGGTCGCCGCCTCGCCGGCCAACCGGCGGGTCGCCGCGGTCAACGTCCAGCTGTTCCCGCTCGACCGCGGCGCGGTCGGCGACGGCGGGCGCGCCCCCGGCGGCGGCGAGGACGGCCGGCTCCGCGGCCCCGCCGCTCAGCTCGGCAGCGGCCGCGCCAGCCGGAAGTAGATCGATCGCGGCGCGTGGCAGCGCCGGCAGATCGCCCGCACCACCCGCAGGGTCTCGTCGCCGCGGCGCTCGACGGCGTGCTCGACCACGCCGAGCTCGCCGCCGCACTGCACGCACGCGGTCGCGGCCGCCCGCACCTCCACCACCGCCGGCGTCGCCACCTCGATCGGGCGCTGGGGCGATCCGCCCGGCAACCGCGCCGCCAGGTCCTCGCGCTCGCGCACCTCGCGGCGCAGCTCCCGCTCGCGCTCGCGCCGCGCCGCCCGCGGCCGCCTGCCCTTCTTGCCCATGGCCATTTGTAGCGCGGCCGGGGCGAGATCGTCCGCCACGCGGCTCTGGTACCTTCGGCGCGTGAAGGGACAGCTCGACGTCGCCACCCCCGAGGAGTACATCGCCGCCCTGGCCGAGCCGCGCCGCTCCGAGATCGCCGCGCTCGACCGGCTCATCCGCGAGACGGTGCCGGAGCTGGAGCCGCACATCCGGTCCGGCATGATCGGCTACGGGCCGTTCCACTACCGCTACGCCAGCGGCCGCGAGGGGGACTGGTTCCGCGTCGGACTGGCCAGCAACAAGAACTACATCTCGCTCTACGCCTGCGCCGCCGACGACCGGGGCTACGTCGCCGAGCGCTACCGCGAGCGGATCGGCAAGGCCAGCATCGGCCGCTCCTGCGTCCGCTTCAAGAAGCTGGCCGACCTCGACCTCGACGCCCTCCGCGAGCTGCTCCGCGAGACGGCGGCCGGCAGCTTCGGCCTGTAAGGCGCCTCGCGCGGCGAGGAGCGCCGCTGCCGCCGGCGCCGGAGCGCGCCCCGGCGCGCGGCGGGTGCCGCCTACTTGGCGTACGTCACGTTGAGGTCGACGTAGACCGAGTCGGTGATGGTCGGGTAGGCGGGCCCGGTCAGCAGGCTGGCGACGCCGGCGCCGGCGTGGGCGAGGATCGGGCCGATCTTCACCGTCAGCGCGCCGCCGGTCGAGATGCGGCCGCCGTTGGAGCCGCGGAACGAGTAGTCGTCGCCGGTGTAGATGCCGAGGTCGGCGCTCAGCTTCACCAGCGAGCCCACCTTGAGGACCAGCGCCATCGGGAGCTGGATGCCGGCGACCGACTCGTCGGTCCCCGACTGGTAGAGCCAGGCCGGGTCGAGCCGGAAGTCGAAGAACTCGGACAGCTTCGTGTTGATGTTCAGCCCGCCCACGAAGCCCGGCTTGAAGTCGCCGACGAACAGCGGGTAGTCCTTCGGGCTGAGCAGGATCGCCCGCTCGCGCATGTACACGCCGGACAGCTCGAGGCCGACGTCCACCTCGTACTTCTTGGGCAGAAACGGGCTCTTCGGCAGCAGGAACTCGATCCCCATCTTCATGCCGCCGATGAGCTTCGGATCCACCGCGCCGCCCTCGAGGTCAGACGGCTTCCAGACGGCGAGCGGGAGGTAGCCGTTGAGCGTGACGAAGTCGAGCAGGTAGTAGCGGCCGACCAGGTCGAGCGCGATCCAGTTGAAGGTGGCGTACTGCCCGTCCTCGTCCGGGCCGTTCGGCAGGCGGATCTGGCCGCCGGCGTCGAAGTCGCCGCGCCCCGGCTCCTTCTTGTCCTCGGCCGACTCCTCCACCTCCGCGTCCGGCACCTCCGCGGTGGTGAGCGGCGTCGTCCCCGACGAGTCCGGCATGGCGAACGGATCGACCTCCTCGGCCGGCGCCGGCTCCTGCGCGAGCGCGACCCCGTGCAGCGAGAGCAGGACAGAGAGCGCCCCCAGGGCGCACGCGTGACGATGACATGAGCGCATGTTCGATTCCCCCCCTGCTCCACAGCACACCGCGAGCCGGCGGGAGCCCTCCACCGGAGCACCCGTGAGACATGTGTGAGGACGCGCCGTGCGCGCTTGCGCAGATTTTTCGGCCGCCGCGAGCGGGTATCATCGGGCGATGGCGAGCGAGCGCGTCCTGATGGTCATCGCCGACATCGGCGGCTACACCCGCTTCATGCGCGTCCACAAGATCAACCTGGCGCACGCGCAGTACGTGGTCACCCAGCTCATGGAGGCGATCCTCGACGCCCTCGGCCGCAGGTGGAAGCTGGCCAAGCTCGAGGGGGACGCCGCCTTCGTCTACCGCCGGCTCGGCGACGGCGAGCCGCTCGACGGCGGCGAGCTGCGCCGCCGCGTCCTCGACATCGCCGGCGCCTTCCGCGCCCGCCAGGCGCAGCTCGCGGCGGAGCGCACCTGCGCCTGCGACGGCTGCATGCAGGCCGGCCAGCTCACCCTCAAGTTCGTCGCCCACGCCGGCGAGGCGCTGTTCCACCGGGTCAAGCGGATGACCGAGCTGGCCGGGGTGGACGTCATCCTGGTCCACCGCCTGCTCAAGAACTCGGTGCCGATCGACGAGTACGTCCTGTGCAGCGACGAGGTCCACCGCCACCTCGCCGCCGAGCTCAGCGCGCCGGCGGTGCCGATCGAGGAGGACCTCGAGGGGCTCGGCGCCCGGCGCCTGTACTACGTCGACCTCGCCCAGCTCGGACCGATCGAGCTGCCCGCGGCGCCGCGCTCGCGGCTCCGCGCGGTGCTGCGCTGGCTGCACATGACCGTGCGCTCGCTTCCCTACATGGTGGGTCTGCGCCGCCCACCGCTCGACGCGGAGGCCCTCGCCGCCATCTGCCCGCCGGGGGAGGAGCTGGCCCCGGCGCGCGAGGCGTGACCGGCGCCTCTGGCGGGCGCCGCACCGCTTCCGCTACGATCGCATCATGCGAAGGCTGGGGGGCTCGCGGCTCCATTCCTGTATCCTCATCTTCCCACTCCTCGTCGCGCTCGGCGCCTGCGGCGGCGACAGCGACGAGGGCGAGCCGCTCCTGTCCGGCTCGCTGACCGCCGAGTACGACGGCAACGCGTTCACGCCGGTGAACGGCTTCGCCACCACCTCCGACGGCATCGGGCTCATCGTCCTCGGCGACGGCCCGGTCCGCTGCGGCAGCGAGGACGACACCGAGCCGCCGGCGGGTCGCAACGCCGCCGTCACCCTGCCGGCGCTCGAGGTCGGCTCCCACACCTCGGTCTTCGTGCAGATGTTCCAGAACGTCGGCGACTTCGAGGGGGTCGGCTCCAACCAGGGCACCCTCGAGCTCACCAGCGTGAGCCAGGAGGCGGTCGCCGGCTCGATCTCGTTCGACTACGTGGACGACGAGGGGCGCCAGTTCCGCCTCGACGGCGACTTCGAGGTCGTCCGCTGCGCGCCGTGATCGCGCCCGCGGTGTGACGCGTCCGCGGTGTGTCGCGCCGGGACCGGGGCGCTGTGCCTGCGGCGCGCCTGCGACACCGCGCGGCTGCGACACCGCGCCGCCGTCTCTCCGCGCGACCCGCGCCGTCGCCGCGGCGCGGGCCGCCTGCCCCGCCGCCGGCAGCAGCCAGAGCGGTGCGCCGCGGACCCTGCTCGTGACGTGGCGCGCTCGATCTCCGGAGCCCGCGTCTCGGTCAGGAGGAGCCCTGACCCCCCGTCGGGTTTCATGAATCTCCTTCGGGGTCCAGACTGGAGGGATGGGACCACGCGGCCGGCGAGCACTTCTTGTCGGCTGGCGAGGCGGCGTCGGTACTGCTGTGCTGGGGCTGATCGCCAGTCACCCTGTCGGACAGCGCATCGCGCGCGATCTGGCGGCGCTGTATCACCTCGATCAGAGCCCGGGAGCGCCGGCCTCCGCGCCGGTCGGCACGCCGCTCCCGGACCGGGCGATCGATCCGGCCGCGCTCTTGCCCCTGCTCCGCGAGCACCGCATCGATCAGGTGATCGAGGCGGCCGACGTCGACACCCTCGGCTGCGCCCGCGCCTGCGCGGCGGCCGGCGCCGACTACCTGTCGACCAGCCTGCAGGACGACGCCTGCGGCACCGAGGGCGCCCAGCCGACCATGATCGCCTCGCAGGTGCTGGTGCCCGGCCGGCGCCCCGAGCTCGCCGGCAGCCACCTGGTCGGCAGCGGCATGAACCCGGGGATCGCCAGCGCCCTGGTCCGCGCCGGCGTCGAGGAGCTCGCCCGGCGCGCCGGCGCCTCGCCCGAGGCGATCGCCGCCGACCTCGACGCGATCTACGTGACCGAGCGCGACACCACCGCCCACGCGGCGATCCCCCCGGCCGAGGACGTCTTCGAGATGTCCTGGTCGCCGCGCCACTGCCTCGAGGAGCTGCTCGAGCCGGACGCGATGGCCTCGCGCGACGGCCAGGTGGTCCCGCTCGGCCACCGGCCGACCGATCGCTGGTACGCCGCCCGCTGCGGCGCCGAGGAGATCACCGCGCTCGCGGTGCCGCACGAGGAGGTGGTCACCCTCGGCAACCTCTACCCCTGGGTCGAGTGCGCCTTCCTCTATTCCATCCCGCAGGCGGGGCGGCGCGCGCTCCTCCGCCACCCGGAGCGCGCGCCCGGCGCCTGGCGCACCCGCGCGCTCTACCCGCCCCACGAGCGCGACCCGA
>Ga0079224_100010803_pt1 | contig 12538 bp, 14 predicted proteins | sample Stecom2015_FD_80414 | JGI IMG/M metagenome (GOLD analysis project Ga0079224, IMG submission 80414) | Agricultural soil microbial communities from Utah to study Nitrogen management - Steer compost 2015 | ecosystem: Environmental > Terrestrial > Soil > Agricultural land | place: USA: Utah...
AGCGGTTGTAAAGGTGAGCAAAGCGTTTAGCAACTTGTTAAAGTATATCGACAAATTACCACACACAAAAAAAGAACAAGTTTATCACCTGAATTATTCATAGAAAACTTTTGATTACTTTTGAATGCTTATTTATCAAGCGTTTCATCTGACTTGATCATGCATCAAATAAATAAAAAAAGAATCCATTTCTGTTAAAGTTAAATCACGACAAAATAACCACAGAAAGGATTCTTATAATGGCTACTTTACCGGAAATAACTCTAGATTTCAATCGTCAAATTAAATTGTCAAATAATGGGGTTCTCTTTCTTCTGATACAGGTGAATTTATCTTTAGGGAATTCGATGAGAAAATCGGATTCTCTAAAATCTTGGCTCGACATCTACATTTGAAAGACGATAGAAAATACCATGTTCATTCGAATGAAAATTTACTCCGTCAAAAGATTTATCAAATCATTGCTAGTTATGCTGAAGATGACAGTGCTGACGAATTGACGAATGATCCTGTCTTCACACAAATTATCGGGACCGACGCCTTAGCTTCTCAACCAAGTTTTTTGGGGTTTATGGACCATCAAAAGAAGATTGGATTCACTTAGGTGTGGAAAATCCACCACAATATTATTTGGACAAGTTCGTTAGTAATACGAAGCGGGGCTGTCCAGAAAGTCGTATTTCGACTTCTGGAAGCCCTCTTTTCATGTTTCAAAGTCTTATATTCTTGTGTACCGCCTCTTTAGGAATTTTTACTTTTCGGACAGCCTCTTAATTTTGACTTAATATCAACATTAAAGTTTAACAGAGCCAAAAGATAAAAGGAGAAGTTGGACTTTATCTGTTTCTTAATATTTTTCCAAAAAGAATTTACGCCCCCGCTTCGCAAATATCCGCGATGCAGGGGCTTTTATACTTCATAGGCCCTTTTATTTTTGCGAATTATACTCCTCGATGACTTTGCCTAATGCTGCTGCTTCCTCTTCATTTAAAGGTACTAGCGGCAAGCGGACTTTGCCGACGGAAATTCCGTTCAGTTCCAATGCTTGTTTTACAGGAGCCGGGCTAGGTGCAGCGAATAATGCTTTCATGACAGGCAGAAGTTTTCTGTGCAAATTGGCTGCATATACTATATCCCCATCCAGGAAACTTTCAACCATCTGCTTCATTTCGTTCCCGATAATGTGGGAAGCCACAGAAACAATACCTGTGCCGCCAATGGATAACAACGGTAAAGTGAGACTGTCATCTCCGCTGTAAACGGTAAAGCTGTCCGGCGTTTCTTCTATAATCTTCGCAGCAGCATCTAAATCACCGCTTGCTTCCTTGACGGAAACGATGTTTTCAATTTGTGCCAGGCGAATAATCGTTTCCGGCAGCATATTTACCGAGGCTCTTCCCGGAATGTTATAAAGCATAATTGGCAGTGTCGTGCTTTCTGCAATTGCTTTAAAATGCTGATACAGCCCCTCTTGGGAAGGCTTATTGTAATAAGGTGTTACTAGCATAATTCCATCTGCTCCGATGGTTTCTGCTTCCTTCGTTAATTCGATGGATTCTTCGGTATTGTTGGAGCCGGTTCCAGCAATAATCGGAACCCTTCCCGCTGCTGTTTCTAGGACGAGTTTAAACAGCTCCAATTTTTCCTGGCGGGTTAATGTCGGGGATTCTCCCGTTGTTCCGGCAACAACTATCCCATCCGTGCCGTTTTCGATTAAATAATTTACTAGTGTTTTCGTTTTTTCTGCGTCCAATCGCAATTGATCGTCAAATGGTGTTACCATCGCCGTTAATACTCGGCCAAAATTCATATCGTCACGCCCTTTTTAAAAAATTATTTAAGGCAAAATAGAGGTTTGCTAGATTCAGAAAAAAAGCAACAACGAGAGCGCCCGTTGTTGCGTAAGAACATATTAAGTCCTGTACACGATAGCACTCCATATAGATTGACCTATATGGCAGTTCTGCATTTATTCAATACAGAACCAGCTTCGGGATAGTGAGATTCCGTCCGCTTCGGCAAATTCCCCTTTCCTTATGCTTCTTCAGGGCTCACTCCCCTCCGCATAAGTACTGATGGTCTTTGCAACCTCTATCTTTCCTATGAATAAATATATGAACCTATCACCTATACTGTATCAAATCAGCCACAATAATACAAGGGTGCCGCCGGTTCCAGAGACTTGTCAAATATTGTCATAAATGCCATCTGTACCAGGTTCTCACCGTAATTTGTCGAAATATATGATTGGAGATATGGATGCAGGCATCATTGATGCATATTTCGTAACTCGAAATATTATACTGGAATATATCCCGGATAATGATTATAATAATTAAAAAATTGTTATATTTCCGTATTAAGAGCATATACTATTATTTGGATGAAAAAATTGGCCCAATTAATTTGCGGACGGATATACTGGCTATACCCAATATTAGCCTATGAATATAATGCCTGATTGGTTCATTCCAATTGCAATAATCGTTTATTGTTCACTATAATTGCTATGATTTGCAGAAAAGGGAGCTCGTTTATTAAAACAGCTTCCCTTCATTTTTCTTTTTAGTGGAGGGGTATTGTGAAACTTGTTTTATCTTTTTTAAAACCATACAGACTCCCTGCCTTATTGGCCATCGCATTAATGTTAACCGAGCTCGCCATTGAACTGCTGCTTCCCTATTTTCTCGGCGTAATGATCAATGAAGGAGTTATGAATCAAGATATGGCCGGGATAACAAAATGGGGAAGCATTATGCTCGGACTGGCGTTATTTTCCTTTGTCGTCGGAATATTAAATTCCTTCTATTCCTCCCACGTCAGCTTTTCCTTTGGTTATGATTTGCGCGAGAGACTTTTCGCCAAAATTCAGGAGTTTTCATTCAGCCAACTGAGCCAATATCCGACGTCCGCCTTAGTTACCCGCTTCACCAATGATATCCGGCAAATTCAAAATACCGTGTTTATTGCCCTTCGCATTATGTCGAAGGCACCGCTCCTTGCTCTAGGCGGAGTGGTCATGGCCTTTATCGTTAATGCGAAACTCGCTCTTATTTTTCTTATTAGTGTACCGCTGCTCATCCTATTCTTATTATTCATACTGAAATTTGCCAGCCGAATGTTTTCAAAAGTACAGAAAAATGTCGACCATGTTAACCGGGTCATGCAGGAAAACTTGGCAGGAATGCAGCTGATTAAAGCTTTTATGCGCCGGGATTTTGAAGAAGACCGGTTTGAAGAGGCGAATATAAACTTAGCCCAATCGACGAAAACGACTTTCCGTTTTGTCGAAGCATCTACCCCGGTTCTATTTTTCGTCATGAATATGAGCTTAGTATCGATTCTCTGGTTCGGAAATGCCCAGATTATTGCTGGAAGCACAAATGTCGGTGAGGTCGTCGCCATTGTCAACTATGCCCTGCGGGTATCGATGGCTATCTCCATGTTTTCCTTTATCATTCTCGCCCTCTCCCGCACGAAAGCGTCGGCGGAACGGGTTCAGGAAATACTGGAACTTCCGATTGAACAAGACGAGAAAATTGCTGCGGAAAGGCAGCCAGCGATTGCCGAAGGAAAAGTAACTTTTGAAAATGTATCTTTCCGATATCCTTCTTCGGAAAAGACGGTTTTAAATAATATTTCTTTCACCCTTGAACCTGGAGAAAAATTAGCGGTGATCGGGGCAACCGGTTCGGGGAAGACATCCTTATTCCAGTTAATTCCCCGGTTGTACGAACCGGACGATGGCACGATTTTGATTGATGATGAACCGATCAATTGCTACGATATTGACCACCTGAGAAAAAGCATCGGTTATGTACCCCAAAGTCCCCTCCTTTTTACTGGAACAATCGGAGAAAATATTAAATGGGGCAAAGAAGGAGCAACCGACGATGAATTAGTGAAGGCTGCAAAGGATGCGCAAATTCACGAAACGATAATGGATCTTCCCGGCCAGTATAAAACTAAGGTCGGCCAAAAAGGGGTCAATCTTTCCGGCGGCCAGAAGCAACGGATTTCCATTGCGAGAGCCCTTATTCGTAAACCGAAAATATTGATGCTCGATGACAGCACTTCTGCATTGGATTTGGCTACGGAAGCTCGATTGTTGGAACGCATCCAAACGTATCGCTGCACGACATTGATTATTACGCAAAAAGTCTCCACCGCAAAAACATGTGACAAAATTTTGCTTATCGATGAAGGAAAAATACTTGCCATTGGCACCCATGAAGAGCTGCTGCAGCAATCCAGCCTGTATCAGCAAATCGTTCAATCCCAATTCGGAAAGGAGTATGCCCATGCCCATTAAATCATTGAAAGCGCCATTTCAATATCCAAAAATCTCCTTGGACAAGGAAAAAGGATTGGAACAAAAGCGGGCGAAAAATATGGCTGGCACGCTAAAGCGGATATGGTCCTATTTAGCAAGGGAAAAGGGCAAACTCTCTTTAGTGCTTGTCATGGTATTTGCAACGTCTGCACTCAGCCTCCTCGGTCCGTATTTGGTCGGGATGGCAATCGACAACTACATCGTGACAAGGGAATTCAGCGGATTAGGCATGCTGTTAATCTGGCTTATCGGCATTTATATTTTCCATTCAGCAGCGATGTTTTTGCAAAACTATTGGATGATCGGCATTGCCCAAAATACGGTGCAAGATATGCGGTCCGAATTGTTTCGCCAGTTCCACCGTCTTCCTATTTCCTACTTTGATAAGCGGCAGCACGGAGAACTAATGAGCCGGCTGACAAACGATATTGACAATGTGAATATCGTCTTAAACTCATCGGTAATCCAAATTTTCTCCAGTCTGTTAACCCTTGTCGGAACGGTCGTCATTATGATTTCTTTAAGTCCGATTTTAACGGCGATTACGATGTCCATCATTCCTTTGATGTATTTAGCGATGCGCTGGATTACGAGAAGGACGGGCAAACTGTATAAAATGCAGCAGCGGGATATCGGGGAAGTTAACGGCTATGTGGAAGAAATTGTCTCAGGGCAGCACGTCGTGAAAACCTATTCTCAAGAGGAACTGGTTAAGAAGGAATTTGCCGAACGAAACGAATCATTAAAGGTCACCGGGTTTTGGGCACAAACGATTGCCGGCTTTACACCGAAGGTGATGAACACCTTAAACTTTCTCGGTTTCGCTCTAATTGCCTTTTTTGGCGGATGGCTGGCAATCCGGTATCAGGCGGTAACAGTCGGAGTAATTGTTATATTCACCGAATATGCAAGGCAATTTACAAGACCATTAAACGAATTATCCAACCAGTTTAACATGCTGCTCTCGGCCATTGCCGGTGCAGAACGGGTATTTCATGTGTTGGATGAAGAGGAAGAAGAGACGGATGAAACAGAAGCACAGGAAATTGCTGAACCAAAGGGACATGTCATATTTGACGATGTCACCTTTGCCTATGAAGAAAGCCCGATATTAAAAAATATCAGTTTTGAAGCAAAACCAGGAGAAACGATTGCTTTCATCGGCCATACCGGTGCCGGAAAAACGACGATTATTAACTTAATTTCCCGGTTTTACAATTACGATACCGGAAAGATTATGTTGGACGGTATCGAGCTAAAAACAATTAAAAGGGGCAGTCTCCGAAAACATATGGCCTTCGTTCTTCAGGATTCCTTTCTTTTTCAAGGGACCATCCGGGAAAATATCCGCTACGGCAGACTGGAAGCGACCGATGAAGAAGTCATCCAGGCGGCAAAAGATGCCAATGCCCATGACTTTATTTTGAAACTTCCAGACGGCTATGACACCGTTTTAGACCAGGACGGCAGCGGAATCAGCCAGGGACAAAAACAGCTGTTAACGATTGCGAGAGCTCTCCTTGCCCAGCCGGCCATTTTAATTTTGGATGAAGCAACGAGCAATATCGATACGATTACCGAATTAAAAATTCAAGAGGCATTAAAACGGCTGATGAAAGGAAGAACGAGCTTTGTCATTGCCCACCGGCTGAATACCATTCAAGAAGCGGACCGGATCATCATGCTCGAACACGGGAAAATCCTCGAACAGGGCAGTCACGACACATTAATTGCGAAAAAAGGCCATTATTATCATCTGTATAAAGGCCAGCTTCTCCAAAGGGCAAACGGCTAGATAGAATCTTCTGTCAACTCATGTTACACTGGGAAAGATTAAGTAATGCGAAGGTGGATTGAATATGGCAAGAAAAGGAACGATGTTAAAACGGGAGATTAAGAGCAAATTTTTGCAAGAAACGAAAGAAGTGAAAATTTATTTGCCGGAAGCCTTCTCCCCTTTAAATAAATATCAGATTTGCATCATGCAAGACGGGGATGACTTTTTCCAAATGGGGAGAGTGGCTACCTTCAGCGATCAGCTGCATGACGATTACGAAATTGAAAATACGGTGTTTGTCGGTATTCATTATAAAAACCGCTACGATCGCCGAATAAAATACCATCCGCATGGCGAACAGCATGAGGCGTATACATCGTTTATCGTAAGAGAAGTACTGCCGATGCTGGATGAAATCATTCCTTCCGTACAATTAGGGCAAGGGCGGGCGCTGATGGGAGATTCCCTCGCCGGAACGTTTGCCTTAGTAACCGCAGTAAAATACCCGAACACTTTTGGCAAAGTAATCATGCATTCGCCATACGTGGATGATGCTCTTCTTGATATCGTGCAAGGAGTAGAAGTGCCGTTATCTTCATTGGATATTTATCATACGATTGGCTTAAAAGAAGATGCCGCCGTACTTTCAGACGGAAAAGCAGAGGATTTGCTGACGCCAAATCGGAAGCTAAATCAGCTGCTCCAGGAAAAGGGAGCAAATTTAACTTACTATGAAATCGAAGGTGGCAACCATACTTGGAAGTATTGGCAGGAAGATATGCCTAGGGCACTTATGACCATGTTTTCTTAAAGATTCTTTACAAATGAAAAGACATAAGCCCTTTTATTCGTTTATATGCTATAATGGAAAAAATTAAAAACAAATCGTGCAAATACTCGATATAAACGGATACATAAAACTTTTAAAGGAGGAGATTTTATGAAATACGGTATCGTGATTTTCCCGCCAAAATATATTCAGGATGAAGCAAATTCCTATCGTAAGCGATATGATCCGAAATACAGCCTGATTCCTCCCCATATTACGTTAAAAGAAGCTTTTGACATGGATGAAAAGGAAATGGACAAATTAATTCCAGAGCTGAAACGGATCGCTAATGCCACAAATCCATTTTCCATCGAAATTCGTAAAGTAAGCACCTTTTTCCCGGTAACGAATACGATTTATTTTAAAGTGGAACCTAATGATGAATTGATGAATTTGCAAAAGCAATTCCATGAAGGAAAATTTGAAAACAATATGAGCCATCCGTTCGTCCCGCATATTACGATTGCGCAAAATTTACGGGACGACGAATATTCGGATGTATTTGGAACGTTAAAAATGAATCAGTTTAATTTCGAAGCAACCATTGACCGCTTCCAGCTTCTCTACCAGTTAGAGAACCAATCTTGGACGGTTTATGAAACTTTTGTATTTGGGAAGGAAATTGTATGATCGTAAAAAAAGTGGAAACAAAAGCAGAATTAGACCAGGCTTATACGGTTCGAACGATTGTCTTCGTTCAAGAACAGAACGTACCAGTCGATTTGGAAATTGATGAACATGATGAAACGGCCATTCATTTTATCGGTTTGCTGAATGGCGAAGCGATTGCCGCGAGCCGATTGCGGTTTGTCGATGATTACGGCAAATTGGAACGGATTTGTATCCTAAAGGAACATCGGGGAAAGTCCTACGGCAAAAAACTGATTGCCAAAATGGAAGAAGTAATTAAAGAAGAGGGATACTCCAAAGCAAAGCTAAATGCCCAAACCCACGCAGAAGACTTTTACCGGAAATTGGGCTATATGACCATTTCTGATGAATTTATTGATGCAGGAATTCCCCATGTGACAATGATAAAAGAACTTTCCTGACACGAACGGCTAGCCTTTAAAGTAAAGGATAGCCGTGTTTTTTCTCCTCCAATATTGGACAGACTAACTGTCAGATGCATTGGAGGAGATTTATATGAATACTTATTTTTCCATGTTTACGGAAGCAGTATTTGGCCTTGTTATTTTATTCATTCTTACGAAGATTCTCGGAAAAACCCAAATTTCCCAGCTTACTCCTTTCGATTTTGTTTCTGCGGTTTTATTGGGGGAACTGGTCGGAAATGCACTATTTGATCCGGATGCAGGGATTATGGAAATTGCATTCGTAGTCATCGTGTTCGGAACGATCATTTATTTTACAGAATGGGTGACACAAAAGTTTAAAAGAACCCGCGCTCTGTTAGAAGGAAGTCCGTCCATCGTTATTTATAAAGGAAAAATGATTCGTGATGTCATGAAAAAGAACAAAATGGACATTAATATGCTGCAGCAGTTGTTACGGGATAAAGATGTCTTTTCTTTGCAGGAAGTGGAATATGCCATTCTCGAACCGAATGGCAAACTGTCAGTAATGAAAAAATCCGATTACCAGGCACCAACGAGGAAAGATATGAAATTAGCGCCGCAGGAAGTAAAACTGCCAACGTTATTGATTAATGATGGGGAAGTTATTTATGATAATTTAAAAGAAAAAAATTTGACGGTAGAATGGCTGCAGGAACAATTGGAACTGCAAGGCTATCGCAGTACGGAAGAAATATTTGCCGCCGAATATACGAAAGGCAAAGACTTGTTTCTTGTCCCTTTTATCAATCGCAATCATGAAAAATGGCAATAAAAATCCAGGTGAGAATACTCCCACCTGGTTATATTGTTTGTCTAAATCTTCGTCCTTTTCCCGTTATCATTGCGATATGTTCTTCATCGACATAAGCATGTTTCGGGCGGAGCTTCGTCTTTGGATGAAACCGTTCATGCTCGCTTTTTATTTCTTCATGACGTTTGTCGAGAATTGCTTTAAACGGCTTATTGACTTCCGTTTTCTCACGCTTCCTTACTTTCGTCCGTTCTTGATAAGCAGCATACGTATAGTTTTCAACCGGCAAAATATATCCCATTAAAAGCTCCTCCCTTCCGAGGTATCTATATATTATATTCGACAGCGAAACTAATTTTTCCTTCCTTTTTCCGAAAATTTTAAATAAGTTATTCCTCCATTTTCTTTTCCAATTTTTTGATCCATTTTTCGATAATTGCCATATCCTTTAAGAACTGGCTGTTCCATTTTTCAGCATTTTTTTCAAAGGTTTTAAACTTTTTTTCTGGAGCTTGAAACCACTTTTCGTTTTTTTCCAAATGCTTGGCAATTACTTCTGCATATTCTTTCCACGGATTTTCTTTATTCATCCGCTCCCTCCTCAAACAAGAGGAGAGGAGCTGGATTTGTTCCTTTTATACCCAGGAAAAGCCCTTTCTCTCTCTTCGATCTTTCTCGTTTTTTTCTTCTCTATTTTCTTCATCCCTCACATTGGAACGGCGTGGCGGCATAAACCAGTCTCCCCATGGATCCCGGCGATCCCTCTTTTCATCGCGGCCGAATGGATCCCGCGGTTTTCTTTCTATTACAACATTATCTGCTTTAATGAGTAAATTCTTTACATGCAGCTCTTTATTATTTGACATAATCTCCCTCCTTCATCACTTATCCATATTAGTCTATGAAGGAGACGAGGTGCCACGTATAGTCAATGGCCCGAATTTTCCCGATTCCCACTAGGTATTTTCATGAGGAAACGATATATATGCCCACACCTTCCACATCGTCCCACATATTCTATTAGGGAAAGTTAATCATTTATTGGAAAGGAGTAATGATTATGGGTTGCGGGAAACACCATAATTCAGGTAATTGTGTTGCAGATATTCTAAGGGATATTGTAGATGCTCAGAATGATATCGTAGAAACATGCTGTGAAACTGGTTGTGAGCAATCTATTAATGACTTATTGGGCGAATCCGATGACGATAACGGCCGCGATACAGTGCCTGTAATTCTATATTGCAAAGGAACTTGCAAACCATTTAAAGGGTTTGGAGCACAAAAATTCAGACATTCGGATGGAAGCCACGGAATGACCGATATTATCGCCAGCTTCATCTTCCGGGTGAAATCCATCGATAAAGATAACTGTGCAGTGCTTGAACTTCTCTTGAGTGACAAGCAAAACTGCGGAAATGATCATTTGAAGGATCCGACAGACCAAGATACGAGCAATCTCGGAAGAACTGGTGTATGCATCACCGTTGATGCTGATTGCTTCTGCCATGTTACTTGCCTGCCAGCCATTAGTGTCTTTAACAATGATTAATGGATGGGAAACACCATGGAAAAGTGGAGAATCACCTTTCCTGGTGTTTTTTCTTTTAAAAACCAAGCATTCTAACTTTGGTTATATTTTCTAATGGGATAACGGCATTGCTCGCCCTTCGGCCGACTTGCATGTACACCTTCCCATCTTTATAATCCGCAACAATTCCTTGGTATGTCCGGTCCTTTGTCTTAATTTCACATCGAAGTTTCGGCGAATAGCTGTGGGTGTTTAAAAAGTATTGAATCCTTTCTTCCACCGTCATCTCTTTAAATAATTTTCTTTCATTTTTGTTTTCACTTGTATTTTCCTGTAACGTATCCTCGTTTTCAAGAGGGGCAGTATTGTTTTTCAATGACTTTTTCTTCATTGTCATATATTGGTGCTGCATTTGTACTTTTGGCATTGTTAATTCCGGCTGGGAAATAAACAGCACCGGATCGTTTGCATATTTCTTTTCTCCCACAAACCTCTCTCCTTTCCAAATGACTTCATTCACTAAACTAGTATATGAACCCAGTTATTGATGTGTGTGCATCTTTAACTCAGGGCATGTTCCTTATTTACAGTCAAAAAAACCGCTATCAGAAATCCGATAGCGGTAAATAAAGATTTAGCATATTTACATTAAGTAGCCCATAAAGGCTGTTGCCATGCCAAAGTAAATGAAAATCGAAATTATATCATTAATCGTTGTAATAAAGGGGCCAGATGCCACCGCCGGGTCGATGTTAAGCCGGTCCATCAGCAGCGGAACGAAGGAACCGGCTAAGGTGGCAACGACAAGGGATGCCATTATCGAGGCACCGACGAGCAAACCTAAAAAAATGTCCCCTTTCCAAAAATAAATAATACCTGTGATGACAAGGCCGCAAACGAACCCGGTAATCAGTCCGGTTAATGCTTCCCGCATAATCATCGTCCATTTGCTTAGATTTCCGTAGTCCCCAGTTGCAAGGCCCCTTACTGCCACCGCTAATGCCTGGGTTCCGGTATTTCCCGCCATTCCGGCAATAAGCGGAATAAATATCGCCAACACAGCTACTTGGTCTAACGTTTCTTCAAATTTTCCAATTAAGCTGGCAGTAAGCATGCCTAGAAAGGAGAGGACAATCAGCCACGGAAGCCTGCTCTTTGCTGCAGAAAAAGGGCTGCTGGAAGGCCGGTCCGTTTCTGATATGGCGGCTAGCTTGGAGTAATCTTCGTTTGCTTCCTCTTCCATAACATCCAAAATATCGTCTACTGTAATAATTCCTAATAGGTGGTTTTGAAAATCGACTACCGGCAAGGCAAGGAGGTCATAGTCCATAAACATAGCGGCTATTTCTTCCTGATCCCTTGCAACGGAAACGGTGACGAGCTTTTCACTCATAATCTCTTTTAGCAGGGCATCATCGGCTGCGATAATCAAGTCCCGGATCGATAGCACGCCGACGAGTCGTTTATCATTGTCTAATACGTACAAATAGTAAATCGTTTCCGCATCGGGCGCCTCCACCTTGAGCTGCTGCATTGCCTCTTTTACCGTTTGCGTTTCATAAAAGGCAATGTACTCAGTCGTCATAATACTTCCGGCAGTTTTTTCTTCATAATGGAGCAATTGCTTAATTTCGTTGGCAGCTTCTTCGTTCATAATCGTCAAATAGCTGACGACTTTTTCTTTATCCAGTTCATTTAAAATGTCCACCGCATCGTCGGCAGGCATTTCCGCGAGTATTTGCGCCGCCATGCGCGGGTCCATTTCCGTAATAAATGGACTAATGTCCTCCAATTCAATATTGATCATCACTTCCGCCAATTCCCCGGGAGAAAGAAACGAATAGATCAGCAGGCGTTTTTCCTTCGGCTGTTCGAGGAAATAAACAGACTGATCGTACGGATGCATTTCTAAAAAATATTGCCGGAAGTCATCGGTATTCTCATTTTCAAGGGCAATATCAAGCTTATCCCACTGCTCTTTATACTGTTCTTCGTAAGTTAATTTATAATCTGTCATTCAACATCACCTCTTCCTAGAAAAAGCACCCAGCATCAGGCAGCATAGCACCTGTATACATATTCTGTTTTAAATTATAGAATAATGTATGTAGAGAAAGGTAGTGAATTTATGAAAATTGATGTGATTGGAGATGTTCACGGCTGTTCGGAGGAACTGCGGGAACTTCTTCATAAACTTGGGTATCGAAAAGAAAAGGACATTCATGTCCATCCCGATGG
>Ga0079224_100010805_pt1 | contig 12537 bp, 14 predicted proteins | sample Stecom2015_FD_80414 | JGI IMG/M metagenome (GOLD analysis project Ga0079224, IMG submission 80414) | Agricultural soil microbial communities from Utah to study Nitrogen management - Steer compost 2015 | ecosystem: Environmental > Terrestrial > Soil > Agricultural land | place: USA: Utah...
AGTTTTCCTCAAAACCCCGGCTATAATTAAAAAAAGGGCAATACGGACCTTATGGGTCTGTATTGCCCTTTTTTACATCAATCCCCCTATTGCTTTCATTATCCTAATCTCGAAACAACCAAAATAAAATTTATAAATAAATGAATATTCACTTATATTTGCAGCCATTATGTATACCACATGAGAAATAGGGATATAGAAAAAGAGCAACTGGTAAAGCAAAAAGCAATAGAACTGATCGGAAAGGGCGGATTGGATTACTTTAGTATAAATAAGCTGGCGAAGGAGTGTAAGATTTCTGTCGCTACTATTTACATCTACTATAAGGATAAAGATGATCTGATCAGCAGACTAGCGGCGGAACAGGGCGAGACAATGGCCGACGATCTTGTACGGGGCTTGGATCCGGACGCTCCTTTTGAGCAAGGCTTGAGGACACAATGGGCGAATCGCTATCGGCAAATGCTCAATAATCAGACCCTTAGCTTATTTTTCGAACAAATTAGAAGTACTTTATATTATAACCGTTTCATGGGAGCTTTCACAGAGAAAGCCGAGCCTATTTTGGGCGCCTTCGTTCAGCATGCTGTCGATCGAGGAGACATTCCAAATCTTCCGCTGGAAGTCTATTGGTCGGTCGCCTTTGGTCCTTTATATGGGCTCGTGAAATTCCATAATGATGGTGTAAGTTTAAACGGTCGTCCCTTTACTTTAAAAGAGGAAATGCTCTGGCAAGCTTTTGAATTGGTAGTGAAGGCATTTAAAAAATAGACTTCCCAAATATGAGTGATATCATTATGCAAAAATTTGAACACGTACTTATATTCAAAACAAGCATTGAAGATAGCAACTGCAAGCATAAAGTTGCTCGAGTGCTTGATCAGCTAGGAACCATAGAAACTTGGTCGGTTGATTTAAGCGACGAGGATTATGTCTTACGGGTAGTGAGTTCTACCCTTTCCTCCGACGATATTATGGAGTTGGTACATGGATGTGGTTTTGAATGCGAAATACTAAGCTAGCACAAATGCAAACGGAAAAAAAAGCACCCTTTACACCCTACGAACGATTGGTAATCTTAATACTGGCTTTTACACAGTTCACTATTATACTCGATTTTATGGTCATGTCGCCTCTAGGCGATATATTGATCAAAGCCATGGACATTAGAGCCAATTCCTTTGCACTGGCTGTCTCGGCCTATGCTTTTAGCGCAGGCGCATCAGGCCTTCTCACGGCAGGATTTGCTGATAAATACGATCGTAAAAAGCTACTGCTGTTTTTCTACATTGGTTTTGTCATCGGAACACTCCTTTGTGGTTTAGCCAATACACTCTTCACCTTAGTAGCCGCGCGTATTATTACCGGTTTATTTGGCGGTGTTATTGGTGCCATTTCCATGGCTATTATTACGGACCTTTTTACCTTGGAGAAACGTGGTCGTGTCATGGGAGTTGTACAAATGGGTTTCGGTGCCAGTCAAGTGTTGGGTATTCCCATCGGCCTGTTCATAGCAAATAGGTGGGGCTGGGAAATGCCTTTCTTTATGATCTCCGTATTGGCCATACTTATCGTTATTGCCATTGCCTGCTGGCTGCGGCCGGTTACAGAACACCTTGCCTTGCAGAGCAAGGAAAACTCACTCGTGCACCTTTACCGAACAATTGCCAATGGAGATTATCGTATTGGCATGGCAGCTACGGCACTGCTGTCGATAGGTGGCTTTATGCTGATGCCCTACGCCACTGTTTTTGCAGTTAATAATCTAGGTATCTCGCACGAACAACTTCCTGTCCTTTTCATGGTTTCGGGCTGCTTTTCGCTGGTGATGATGCCTGCTTTAGGAAAATTAAGTGACCAGATTGATAAATACAAGTTATTTGCGATAGCCAGTATTGGTCTGATGTTCATGAGTATCTTTTATACGCAACTTGGCCCGACACCATTTTGGGTGGTGCTTGTCTTCAACGTGCTCATCACTACTACCGTAATAGGCCGTATGGTACCCTCTACGGCACTTGTTAGTGCCGTACCTGAGCAGAAAGATCGCGGTGCCTTTATGAGCATAAACTCTTCCTTGCAGCAGATCGCCGGTGGCGTTGGTGCCACCATCGCAGGCATGTTGGTAAGCCAGGCAGGTAAAGATAGTGTATTGGCAGGATACAATTATGTAGGAATCGTCGTTGCCTGTGTTAGTTGCATATCGTTGCTATTGCTTTATCTGGTTAAACGCATCGTGATGCGTAAAAGCAGCTAGATGCTCTTGTTCGATTGCATGAGCTTTCTTTTATTTTGTATGTATTCCCTATGCTGTTTACCCCAAATAGCTAGGGAGTTAATCACTTCTTTCAATGAATCACTGTGTGATGTCAACTCGTAGTGGATTTGCACGGGTACGGTATTCAGCACCTTTCTTTCTATAAACTCATTCAGTTCCAGCTCTCTCAATTCTTTCGAAAGTACCTTTGGCGTAATTTCACCGATTGACTTTTCGATTTCTGTAAAGCGTGAAGCCCCCTCCGTTAGCGCAATAATCACCAACAATTTCCACTTTCCATTCAGTACATATAAAGCATCTCTAACTGCCTGAATATTTTCAGTGCACGTTTGTTTAGTGTATACGTGATCTTCCATAAAACAAAGATAGCAATTGCGACTATACCAAAGGATAGCACTATCCTTTGGTATAGTCATATCTTTTTAAAAGTACCACTGCTTACTTTTGACAAAAATTTAAAACGATGAATATATTACATATTATCTCTAGTCCTAGAGGCAAGGACTCTTTCAGTATCAAACTTGGAAATGAAATTGTGACAAGGCTTTCCGCTAAGTATCCGGGCAGCAATGTAAAAGTACATAACTTAACAGAGACGCACTTTCCACATTTAGAAGAGGCGCATCTCCATGCCTTCATGACCGAGCCGTCCAAAAGGACCGAAGCACAGGCCACTGCAATCAAACATTCGGATGAGGCCATTGCCGAGCTGCAAAAAGCCGACATCATCGTTATAGGCGCTCCTATGTATAATTTTGGTATACATTCAACTTTAAAAGCTTGGCTCGACCATGTTATGCGCGCAGGTGTTACCTTCAAATACGGAGCTGAAGGGCCTGAAGGATTGCTAATAGGTAAAAAAGTCTATTTAGCCATTTCTTCGGGTGGCATATATGCTGAAGGACCGATGCGGTCTTTTGATTTTACCGAGCCCTACCTCACGAAGGCGCTCAATTTTATTGGCCTAAATGACATCACCACTTATCGTGTCGAGGGTGTTGCTATTCCTGGTATACAAGAAAATGCTTTTGAAAAGGCCGTAGATACATTAGCAATCTGAGTTGTTTTTTCGAGGTTCAAAAACCCAAAAAACAAAGCCAGCTGTTTCATCAAAGAAATGGCCGGCTTAACTTTGTCATTGTTTTAATAGTGTGACAATTTTTTCATTTCTCATCTAAATCAAAACGCGCTGCTTGTGAAATATGACCGTTCCGGAGGTTTTGCACAAATCCAACCAGTTCCCATCCTTTTTCATTGAAATCGTCAGGTAAATAAAATACAACCTCTTTTTTTCCATTTAAGCTTTTACGTGCTAATTTCCTTACTACCTGTACATGTGTCAGGTTTCGACCTGCATTCTCGCCAGCTTTTACACTACTGGCTGTTGATTGTTGAACAAGTGTAAGTACCAATTCGGCCTCTTCTTGGTCAGCGACACCTTGATAATGTATTACCGCCCTTTTATTTTGTATTTTGCAACTTAAACGAAGGGACGATGAAGCCTTTTGCGCTAATTGCCGTTTGATTGCGTTGAATACGGCACCTGCTTCCGAGCCGATCATTTCCTCTGAGCCATTCACAATCACCTGAGGGGTATAAATAGTTTGGAGCTTCATCCAATTGGCATATTGCTTTTGCCTAAGTGAAAATTCATGATCGCTAAATCGGTCTTTCCAACCTTGATGATCCCAATAATCCACATGAAAAGCTAAAATGTATAGCTGTTTGTTTTCATTTTCCGCTTGGATTTTTTCCATCAATTCATCGGCGGGAGGGCAACTTGAACAACCTTCAGAAGTAAATAGCTCAACAACGGCAAAACCTCCTTCATTTTTGGGCGATTGTATTTTTTTTATTTCCTTTTCATACCTGAAGTCGATAAATGCGGCAGTTGTCACCAATAAAACTGCCAAGCCCGCGGCAGAAGCAATTATTTTTAATGTGTTCATAACCTATATTTTTGATATAGGTTAAAAGTAGATAATGTTAGCAACTGAGATAAGAACGAATCTCGTGAATTGGACAAAGTCAACGATGAACTAGACAAAATCAGGACTTTGTCGCATGTATAAATCGTTGCCATCCACGATAAGCTTCGGCTACCTTTGCTACTTGCGTAGTCTTCGCAATAGGATGCCGATGATAAAGAGATTGAACGCTATCCAGGTCAGGAAAAATGTTCGCCTTGAGGCCTGCCAGAAAACCGGCACCGAAAGCGGATACATTTTTATTTTCGTTCCTGATGACTTTTGCCTCCAGTAAATCACTTAAAAACTGCACAACGAAGTTATTGCTACTCGCACCTCCGTTCACCATAAGTTCTTGAATAGGAATACCCGTATCTTGTTTCATGGCAGATAACACATCTTGTATTTGGTAGGCAATGGACTCCAACGCCGCACGCACGATATGGTTCTTATTGCTCGAAAACGTTAAACCTTCCAAAGAGGCTTTTCTGTTCATATCCCAGAAAGGAGCGCCTAAACCGCTAAAAGCGGGTATTAGGTAAACGCCATTGTTGTCAGTTACCGATGTTGCCATGTTTTCCGCCTCCGCGAAATCAGTAAGCAACCCAAGTTCCGTTTTTAACCATGCCAAAGGTGAGGCGCAGGATACGATAATACCCTCCAACGCATAGTCTACCCGATCCTCCGTGCTCCAGCAGATGGTTGAAACCATTCCGGAATTAGAATTTCGGCGCTCGGTTCCTACGTTGAATAGAATCGAACAACCTGTACCCAAAGTGGCTTTGGCGGTACCCGGATAGATGCATGCCTCTCCAAAAGCGGCGGCATGCGAATCACCAATCATTGCCTGGACAGGAAGTGCTCGTTTGAACAATCCTTCAAAATGACTCGATCCGAATGCATAGGACGAAGGTTTAACCTCTGGCAATCGGATGCCCTCCAAGCCAAAAAGAGCGATTAATTCCCGATCCCAACTCAGTGTATTTAAGTTAAATAACAAGGTACGCGAAGCATTGGTATAATCGGTAAGATAAGCCTCTCCTTTAGTTAAACGATAGAGCAACCATGTATCAACCGTCCCAAAATAAGCTTTACCCGCCTTAATAGCCTTTTGGATTTCGGGATTATTGCGGTATAACCAAATCAGTTTAGTGCCTGAAAAATAAGGATCAATGAATAAACCCGTTTTATCATGTATAACATTACCTAAATCCAGACTTTGCATCTCATAACAAACATCAACCGATCGCTTACATTGCCATACCACCGCGTTGCACAAAGGTGAACCAAATTCGTCCCAAAGAAGAAAGGTTTCGCGTTGATTGGAAATGCCACAGGAAGCGATCGCCGACAAAGAGGCACCGGTAGATTGATACTGCTGCAAACAAGCACGAACAGACTGTAAAACATTTTTATAAATATCTTCCGGATGCTGCTCTACAAAGCCCTCGCCAAAATAACTTGTTTTTAAGGGGATTGTTGCTTCTGCACAAATGTTCCCTTTACTGTCAAAAACAAGCGACTTCGTACCGCTAGTGCCTTGATCGATCGCTAAAATACAAGAACTTGCTGTCATGTTATTCTTCTTTATGATTTGCTTTGTCAATCATAACTGCTAAGAGGATAACTGCGCCTTTTACGACTTGTTGCCAAAAGGGCGAAACATCCATCAGTACCAAGCCATTATTCAATATACCGATTATCATCGCTCCCAGTACCGTCCCTGCGATCGTGCCCCTTCCTCCGGCGAGCGAAGTACCACCAATGACTACAGCTGCAATGGAATCCAGCTCATAACTTAAGCCGGCATTCGGTTGGGCCGAATTTAAACGCGACGTCACCATAATACCTCCTATCGCTGCTAAAATTCCAGCCAAGGTATACACCCAAATTTTCACCCTGTTGATATTAATTCCCGATAACCTCGCAGCATTCTCATTACCGCCAATGGCATAAATGTATTTACCAAAGGCCGTTCGGTTCGTCAATATGATCGCTCCAATCACAATCAGTGCTGCAATCCAAACAAGAACGGGCACACCTAAAAACCAACCGGTACCGATATAGGCAAATTCCTTACCCAAAGAAGAAATTGGATACCCCTTGGTCCAAAGCATGGTAAAGCCCCTTGCAATAGTTAACATAGCCAAGGTCGCTACAAAAGGTGGTACTTTGAATTTCGTAATTACCAAGCCGTTAAAAGCCCCTAAGGCAGCTCCCACCAACAACCCGGATAATACGCCACCTAAAAGTGTAAATCCCACATAGAGATCATAAGAAGGCATTTCTATTCCAAACTTCAACAGACCGGCTACAACTGCGCCGCTAAAAGCTAAAATTGAACCCACGGATAGATCAATACCGGCTGTTAAAATTATCAGGGTCATTCCTACAGAAATACAAATATTAACTGAAACTTGTCGCAGCACATTCCATCCATTGGCAGGTGTAAGAAATTTATCGGAGAGGAAAGACAATATTACACACATTAGTACCAGTGCAATAAGCGATTGAAATTTGGCGATTTTGATACGCTGGTGAATCATTTTTCTCTTTTTAATTAGATAGTTTTCGGAATGGCTGCCTTTAATATATTATCTTCATTGGCTTCCGCGGCTTGAAAAGTGGCAGTTAATCGGCCTTCGCTCATTACCATCACTCGATCTGATAGACACAGAATTTCCGGTAGTTCAGAGGAGACAACCACAATGGCCATCCCTTGTTCGGCTAAACTTAAGATCAGTTTATATATTTCGTTTTTAGCGTGGGGGTCAATACCTCGTGTGGGCTCATCTAATAACAATACACGGGGTTTAGTTACAAGGCATCGGGCTAGCACCACTTTTTGTTGATTCCCTCCGCTGAGATTTTTTGTTTGTTGGGTGGGCGAAGAACACTTGATCTTTAAGGAATCGACATAGTGCTGTGCCAGACTTAAGTCCTTTCTCTTATTGATAAAGCCGAACTCGCTCACTTCCTGCAGTCGACTGAGGCTGACATTTGTTTTAATGTCAAGACCTAAAACCAAACCATTTTTCTTCCGATCTTCGGGTACTAAAACGATCCCTGCCTGTATGGCTTGCTGAGGAGATTTTAAACGAAGCGTCTGCCCGTCCATCAGAATCTCGCCGCTTTTACGGGTGTCATGCATACCGATGATAGTTTCCAGCAGTTCCGTTCTACCTGCTCCCATTAAACCGAACAGACCTAATATTTCACCCCGATGAACTTGAAAAGAAGCATGATCGACGACGAGGCGTTGTTTCGAATGGACATCATACAAACACAGATTATCAACTTTTAACACTACCTCTTCAGCCAGGGCCCTGGTTCCTACTTTCAATAATTGAATATCCCTACCCACCATTTTACTGATCAATACATCATGATTCACGTTACATATATCGCCACTTTCAACCACACAACCGTCACGTAACACAATGTAAGCATCTGCTATTTTGAATAATTCATCCAATTTATGAGAGATATAGACAATCGTTTTACCTTCACTTCGAAGTCTTTCAATAATATCAAAAAGCACGTCCACTTCCTGTTCACTGATAGCCGAGGTTGGTTCATCCATAATCAAGACATCGGCATCTGTCAGTAAAGCTTTGGCAATTTCTACCACTTGTTGTTGTCCAACCTTCAAATCGCGTATGAGGCAATCCACACTAAGATCAAGTTTCAATCTTTGCAGTAGACTTTGGGTTTGCTTACGCATGGTCTTCCGATCAACAAACCCCCAAGTGTTGATAAGCTCTCTTCCCAAATAAATATTTTCGAAAATCGAAAGGTCCGGAATCAAATTAAGTTCTTGATGAATGATAGCGATGCCGCTATTCTGCGCTTCCTTTGGATTTGCAAAATGCATTTCACGCCCCTTGTATACAACCTGCCCCTCGTAGGAGGTATATACACCTGACAGTATTTTCATAAGCGTCGACTTCCCAGCTCCATTTTCACCGATAAGTGCAGTAACTTTCCCCGGCATCAACTGAAGGTTAACATTATTAAGCGCAGTTACTCCTGCAAATTTCTTGGTAATATTAACGGTCTCTAACATCTTGATCCTTTTTATCGTTAGCTTCCAATCGTTCCAGCTGTAGAGGAATAATAGTTGCTTCTGTTAGTTGCGGAGCTTTTGTGCTTAAACCAAGGGCACCCGTAAATCGAAGGCTATCACCGGGCTTGAAGTTCTCCGAGATAGGCACTATCTCCTTACGAACTAACTCATTAATCTTTTCAGAGAGCTCATTGAACACCATCGTATTATCAAACGAGTCTACCGCTATCAAGCCAGCTGCGTCTCTTGCTGCCGTTCCGTATATGTATTTTGTCGCTAGCTTAACGGCTGGCTTTGTGTCACTTCGGCTCCATATATAATCGGAGTCCGTTTGCACAACCACACCGGCGCCTGTCACCATAAAATAGCGAAGGTCTCCATCGCTTACTGCATGAGAATAGCTTGCAAAGGCTTGCGAAGCATTTTCCACCAGCGCCCTACGAAGCAGAGTAATATCCACAAATTCAGACTTGGCGTTAGGAATAAGCTTAAACAAGTAATTCTTAGCATAACTATCAATATTAAGCTCCTTGACACTTGCCTTAACCCTCTGAAGGCTTTTGAAGTAAACAGAATGATAAATCAAAGTGGCACCTATAAGGGCCATGAATATATATTTAAGTCCGCGCTTCATCATATTACTTAGTTTTTTTGCCATAAGCAATATATTGGTTGATATTTTCCTGCGTCACAACATCCACTGCAATCGGTAGCTTCTTACGAAATGTCCGCTCTCCTTTGAAGTAAGCATCTGCAAACTTAGCCGCTTTCTCAGCGATTACTTTAGGAAATTGCATGGCGGTAGCCTGTATACGGCCATCTGCAACTGCATGTACGGCATCTTCGGCACCGTCGAAGCCATATATTTTTATCTGATCTTGCTTTCCGGCTGCGACCGTTGCTTGATAAGCGCCCATTGCCATGGCATCATTTCCACAAAAAACACCCTTAATATCCGGATGTCCCTGTAAAATGGATTCCATTACTTCCATGGCTTTATTGCGATCAAAATCAGCGCTCTGTTGAGCTACCATTTTCAAATTGGGGAAATTATCCACTACGCTATGGAAACCTTTGGAGCGATTCCAGGTATTGTTATCCGAAACAATACCCAATATTTCCGCATAATTCCCCCGTCGCTCCAAATCGTTGGCAAATAATTCACCCAATTGTACACAGGCCGCATAGCTATCCGATAGGATCTGTGAAGTGGCTGCAGATCGCGAGTTAATCTCCCGGTCCATGCAAAAAACCGGGATGTTGGCTTCCATTGCCTTTGTTGCATTTACGACAGAGCCTTCCGCATCCGTGGGATTAAACAAAATAGCATCAAAGCCGGCGGCTATTGCATTTTCTAAATGATCCGTTTCTAAAGCTGTATTATTTTGAGAATCGAAAATCTTAGTGGTATAACCCAAAGCTTGTGCTTTTTCCGCGGCAGATTCTGCCAAAAAGACAAACCATGGATTATTGAGCGTAGAAACTACGATCGCGATTTGCTTCTTTTGGTTATCTTTATTCCTACCACCGCAACCAAAACATAGCAGCAGCAATAAGGCCCATACTTTTAGATGGTTCATAAAATGGTTTGTGTTAGTTTATAAATGCCGATGTATAAGGTGTTTCTTATGTCATCGTGTTCAGTAGGGTTAAAGCGGCATCCGCTAAACCTACTTCCGAAATACCGTAATGATTAAAAATCTCAATTTGTGATCCGGTAACGGTATATTCATCCGGTATCCCAACAATTTTAAAAGGTTTTCGATAATCATGTTGTAGAAGAAAAGATGCGCAGGCTTCCCCAAGTCCTCCGTTTATACTATGCTCTTCTACCGTCACAATCGCCTTTGCATTTGCTGCAAAGTATTGCAGCAATTCGGTATCTAATGGCTTTATGGTATGCATACTTACCACGGCAATATCCAAGTTCCGCTCGCTCTTCAGTTTTTGCGCGGCCATTAAAGCCGGATAAACAGTTTCCCCCGTAGCGATAAAAGCCAAATCTTGTCCCCTTCTAACAACCCTACCCTTTCCTAAAGTGAAGCTGTCAGTTGAATCCTCTGTCAGCAAAGGCATAGGTTTCTTTCCAAAACGCAGATAGATGGGCTGATCCAGGTGATAAGCTTGCAAAATAGCTTGTTCCGTTTCATAATTATCAGCCGGTGCCACAATTTTCAAGTTGTTAATGGCTCTAAGTGCTGCAAAATCGTGTAAGCTGTGGTGAGTGGAGCCCAAAGCTCCATAACTGACACCCGCACTGATACCGATGAGGCGCACCGGATTATCCGAATATGCGACATCATTTTTAATCTGTTCCAAGGCTCTTGCCGTTAGAAAGCAGGCGGGAGACACCGCAAAAGCCTTTTTACCCGTAGAAGCCAAACCTGCAGCTACCCCAACCAAATTCTGTTCAGCAATGCCGACCTCTACCATTTGGGTCGGATATTTTTTACCGAAAGGCACAAGCTTACCTGACCCCCTGGAATCGCTGGTAATCACTACGACATTGCGGTCGCCCGTTGCCAAATGCTGCAAAGTCGCAGAAAACACTTCCAAATTCGGTTTGGTAACCTGCAAATCGTCTGTTAATACATTTCCCATAATGTTTATGCACTTAGTTCCGCTACTGCTTGCGCATATTGCTCCTCATTCGGAACACCATGATGCCAGCTAATATTATGCTCCATGAAACTCACACCCTTGCCTTTCACCGTATGAGCGATAAGCATACTAGGCTTTCCTACCTCAAAAGGTACACTTTCCAATGCATCTTTTATTGCCGCTAAATCGTGGCCATCCACATGTTTAACCGCCCAACCGAAGCTTTCGAATTTCAGATCCACGGGATCGGTGTTACAAACGTCCGCTGTCGATCCGGTAATTTGTAAATTATTCTTATCTAGAATGGCACATAGATTATCAAGCTTATAGTGTGCTGCCGTCAGGGCTGCTTCCCAATTGGATCCCTCAGGCAATTCGCCATCACCCAATAAGGTAAATACCCGGTAGTTTTTTTCATCCATTTTTGCTGCCAATGCAGTGCCGACACTGATCGGCAAACCGTGTCCAAGTGCCCCCGTATTTTGTTCTACGCCATTTACCTTACGGGTAGGATGTCCTATATAGTGTGATTGGTAACGGCATAGTGTATTTAAATCTCCTTCCGAAAAAAAACCTTTATCGGCCAATACTACAAATAAGGCTTCTACACAATGCCCTTTACTCTGAATATAGCGATCTCGATCAGGCGATTCAAAGTTGTCCGGACTAATATTTAACACCACGTTATACAGTACATTTAGAATATCAATGCATGATAGGCTCCCTCCCGTATGACCGGCATTTGCGCCCACTATATATTTTAAAATCTTTTGACGATACTCCTTTGACTTCGCAATTAATTCACTTACTATCATAACTTTACGTTTTAATTTTCGGGACAATGTTGATAAACTTCCCAGCTCATATAATTCCCCAAGGCTTCTTTCAAGATGCCCGCCGTGTTGGAGGCATTCATAACCACATGATGCTCAAAACCGTTACGACACACGTATTGCATCAAACGCTGTAAGTCCGGAATCTGTGCTACCGCACGATTTCCAAAAGTATTCAAAGGGTCGTCTGTAAGCGTTCCTTCTCCAATATATGCTTTGATGATGCCTTTAGGATCATCCGTACTAATACGTCCATACGTCAAAGGAGAAGCCGGCGTGCGACCGTCGAGCGCTCCATACGTATTTTCGACACCAACGGAAGTACCTAAAATGGGGGCATTGCTAATTTCAACGTCAGGCAGGAATGACTTTGCCCAATTACCACAATGGAAAAGCACACATTTATTGGCATCATCGGCATAGTTATTATTCCAGTCGACCAAAGCACTCGGCGAGCTCGAAGCCAACTGCATCGCATACATGCTTAATGTTCCCGTCACGTCCACCTCACAGGCACTTGGTAGCATGTTTTCACTCATGATGCTCATGCTGGTACATACATTACAGCCATAGTTTGTTTGAAGCGACGTCCAACACTGGATTGCTGTAGCGTCCAAATCATGTTCTACCATAAACTGATTTAATACCACATCAAGCTTGGCAATCTGTATCATTTCTTCGTCAGGGGTTTTCCCTTGTGAAGCGTAATCATTAATTCTGTCGAGATGCTCTTATACCGATGCATCCTCTTTAGTCAAACGATTGGCTCTACCTAAGATCTCGGATAAGTCG
>Ga0079224_100010806_pt1 | contig 12537 bp, 10 predicted proteins | sample Stecom2015_FD_80414 | JGI IMG/M metagenome (GOLD analysis project Ga0079224, IMG submission 80414) | Agricultural soil microbial communities from Utah to study Nitrogen management - Steer compost 2015 | ecosystem: Environmental > Terrestrial > Soil > Agricultural land | place: USA: Utah...
AATATGTAAACCCCTACTTTTCGACACCCGATAGTTTAGTAACGGGTTGCGTAATCCTAAATCTAAAAGTTCTTTACGGGCAGATTCGAGGCGGGCTAAGACAGTTTCATTCATAACATCTTTTATTTCAGACGTGGGATAAGGCGATTAATCCCAAACACCATTTTCGGCTGTTAGAATCAATGGTTTTCCATCTGTAACGACAATGGTATGTTCATGTTGTACGGCATAGCCACCTTTATTGCCAACTAAAGTCCATCCGTCCGGCTGTTCAACGGCGAGGGTAGAATCAGTAGCTATAAAAGTTTCGATGGCTACCACCGAATTTTTCTTAAATCTTCTTCTATCAAAGCGATCTTTATAGTTTAGGATATTATCCGGTTCTTCGTGTAGGCTCTTCCCGATGCCATGTCCAGCTAAATTCTTTATAACTTTATAACCCTCCTTCTTTGCCTCTCTCTCCATTACTTCGCCAATATCAGCAATCCGGACACCACCTCTAATACGATTAATTGCCATTTGCAGAATACGCTTGGAAGTATGTATCAAATGCATTTTTTTATGAATATCCTTTCCCAATATAAAAGAGCTTCCATTGTCTGCCCAAAACCCATTCAATTCAGCCGATACATCAATATTCACTAAATCCCCTTCCTGAAGTACGCGTTCCGCAGAAGGGATACCATGAGCGACTTCGTTGTTGACACTAATACAGGTGCACCCAGGGAAACCATAACTCAGTGCCGGAGCTGACCTTGCACCGTATGTTTGCAAGATCTCGGCGCCAAAGTCATCTAATTCCTTCGTCGTCATCCCAGGCTTAGCATAGGTCTGCATTGCCTTCAATGTCGTTGCTACGATCTTGCCTATCTTCATCATCCCAACCAATTCTGATTCTTTACTTATTGACATATTATTTATTTAAGTCATTCTAATTAAAGCTAAAAGCCTTGTTCTCTTGTTAACAAACTTAGAGAATTTACCGCTTATATACAATCGTGTGCCTCATCGTTCAGTCATTCGACGCGGCGCCATTGAATTTTTAATCGTAAAAATTGCTTAAAAAATACAGAATTATTGAATATTAGTTGGAATTTAGCTGAGGAAGGGCTCAATAGCTTGAAACGATAAGTGAAACAAAACAAGTATGCTCATTAATGACTTAACAATAAATTACTTGAAAATGAAAATAGGTCTAGCTGCAGATCATGCGGGCTTCGAGCAGAAGCAGCAACTGCTTAAACAACTAAGTGAAAAAGGTTTTGATGTGACCGATTATGGTGCTACTAGTTACAATGCCACAGATGATTATCCGGATGTTATTAAGCCGTTGGGCCTCGCTTTGGCAAAGGGCGAGGTAACAAGAGGTATTGCCATCTGCGGAAGCGGCGTAGGTGTATCGGTCGCTGCCAATAAAATTCCCGGGGTGCGAGCGGCGCTTGTAACCGAGACTTATTCTGCACACCAAGGTGTAGAACATGATGATATGAACCTGCTCTGTCTAGGGGGAAGAGTAATCGGACCTCAACTCATATGGGAACTGGTAGAAACTTTTTTAAAGGCCCGATATATTGGAGAGGAACGCTTCCAACGTCGCCTTGATAAAATAATTGCATTAGAACAACAGTTTGCAACGTTTAAAAATATAGATTAGCACAAAAACAGATTCAGAAGACTCAATAATAAAATTATACTATATGGAATCATTCGATTTTGGCATTGTAGGCCTAGGTGTTATGGGCAGAAACCTACTACTCAATATGGCTGATCATCAATTTGCCGTGGCGGGGTTAGACTTAGATGCGGCAAAAGCCAATTCATTGGAAAGCGAAGCGGATACAGGGCAGCGTGTAAAAGGCACTACCGCTCCTGAGGAATTTGTTAAACTCATTAAACGTCCGCGTGCTATTATGCTACTTGTTCCTGCGGGCAATCCGGTAGACGCCGCGATTGAAACGCTTCTTCCCTATCTCGAAGAAGGCGACATCGTCATCGATGGCGGAAACACCTATTTTCCGGATACGGACAGGCGGGTTGCCAGCCTTGCAGAAAAAAAAATACATTTCTTCGGTATGGGAATTTCCGGTGGCGAAAAAGGTGCGCGTTTCGGTCCTAGTATGATGCCGGGTGGTGATAAAAAAGCCTACGAGCGTCTTCGCCCAATATTCGAAGCAATTGCCGCTAAAGTAGATGGCGAACCTTGTGTGGCTTATCTCGGCAATGGTTCGGCAGGTAATTATGTTAAAATGGTGCATAATGGTATAGAATACGGCATCATGCAGCTCATTGCCGAAACGTACGATTTACTAAAAAGAGGATACGCTTTTGATGATGAAACCCTCCAGCAGACTTTCGAAGAATGGAATCAAGGCGAACTTCAGTCATTCTTAATTGAGATAACAGGTGAAGTCTTGAAAAAATATGATGATGAAACCGGCCAGCGATTAATTAATCTGATCTCCGATCGTGCACGCGCCAAAGGTACAGGAAAATGGACCTCACAAAATGCGATGGATCTACAAGTCCCCATCCCATCCATCGACGTGGCTGTGAATATGCGTGACATATCCATTTATAAAGAAGAACGTATACAGGCGGCCGAGCAACTTACCTGGGATTATACGGTTGGCTCTATTGACGCCAATGAAAAGTCAGCCCTGCAAGAAAAAGTAAAGAATGCATTTTATTTTGCTATGATTACCATTTATGCACAAGGCCTGGCGCAACTCCATGTAGCCTCCAAAACATATGATTATGGTTTAAACCTAGAAGAGGTTGCCAAAATATGGCGCGGCGGTTGTATTATTAGGGCCCTGTGTCTAGAAGATTTTCGTCAAGCTTACAAACGTACGGCTTCGCTACCTAATATTTTGTTAGACAAAGAAATCGGTCGTAAACTAGTAGATAGACAGGCTGATTTACGAGCGATTGTGAAGGAAGCAGTTGACAAAGGCATTCCGGTTCCAGCTTTTATGTCGTCTTTAGCCTATTTCGATGCTTACAGAAGCGCTACGCTTCCGACGAATCTGATTCAAGCGCAACGCGATTACTTTGGTGCTCATCTTTACGAACGCACCGACAAGCCAGGTACATTTCATACACAATGGGACTAAGAGGTTAATCATAGCAGTATCCATTTTTTATATGTTTTAAACCATCTAAAAGAGATCTGCCATAATTACTAGTTCGACAGAAAACAAAAAAGAAAAGAACAAGAACATGAAAACAGGTAAAAAGGCAACTCCTACCATTATCGTAATTTTTGGAGGAACCGGCGATTTAGCTAAAAGAAAATTAATTCCCGCATTCTATAATTTATATTTAGACGGTTGGATGCCTGAAAAGTTCGCCATTATCGGATTGGGAAGGACCGAGTTAGATGATGAACAATATAATAATCATTTGCATGAAGGGCTGATCGAATTTTCACGAAAAGGCAAACCGGATGAAGCACAATGGGCTAGCTTTAAAAAAAATGTCTCCTATTTTAAATCAAATATCAACAATACCGGTGATTATTCCGTATTGGCCGAAAAGCTAGATAAAATTGATGCTGAGTGGGGCATGCGAGCCAACCGCCTATTTTACTTGTCGGTAGCGCCTCAATTTATTGAAGCGGTAACCGTCAACCTACATGACAGCAAACTGGCATCAGAACCCGTTTCCGATCGGATTATTATAGAGAAACCATTTGGTCATAACAAAGAAACCGCGATCGAGTTAAATAATTTATTAACACGTACGTTTCAGGAAGAACAAATCTATCGAATTGATCACTATCTTGGTAAAGAAACCGTACAGAATATTTTGGCTTTCCGCTTTGCGAATGCGTTATTTGAACCCCTGTGGAATCGAAATTATATTGACTCCGTACAGATCACCGTAGCTGAACAGGTAGGTGTCGAAGAGCGTGGGGGGTATTATGAGGGTTCCGGTGCTTTACGTGATATGATTCAAAATCACTTACTCCAAATTCTTTGTATGGTGGCTATGGAAGCGCCGGTTTCGTTTCAAGCAGAAGAAATAAGAAATCGAAAAGTAGATGTGTTAAGAGCTGTCAGACGAATTAAACCGGAGGATGTACATCGTTACGCCGTTCGAGGTCAATACGATGCGGGGTGGATACAAGGAAAAAAAGTTCCGGGGTATCGGGAAGAGCCGGAGGTGTCTCCAAAATCTAACACAGAGACTTACGTCGCCATTAAATTTTACCTAGATAATTGGCGTTGGCAAGGAGTGCCATTTTATTTACGAACGGGTAAAAGGATGCAAGAAAAAACGTCTTCCATCACCATACAATTCCGGCCCGTTCCACACTCCACTTTCCCTGAAAATCAATCGGATAGCCTTATGCCTAATCGACTGACAATTAACATACAACCTCAGATGGATATCCGCCTGCGTTTCATGGCTAAAAAGACCGGATTAGAAATGAACCTTAATCCGGCAGAAATGATATTCGACTACGACACCTGCTCAACCCAAACACCCGAAGCTTATGAAACCTTGCTTTTGGACGCTATGCGCGGGGACACAACGTTGTTTATGCGATCCGATCAGGTAGAAGAAGCATGGGATGTAATTATGCCAATATTGGACACTTGGGAATCCAGAGAATCGCTTGATTTTCCAAATTACGCGGCCGGTACTTGGGGACCCGAAAATGCCGAGGCATTAATTGCCCGCGATGGGCATGTATGGGCAACAAACCTCCACCCGAAAGAACACCACTAAAAATTTCAAGATGATTAACGTTTTCAAAGATATTGATACACTGAGCAAAAGTGCGGCTGAGCATTTTGTACAAATCGCCCAAAATGCAATCGAGTCAAGCGGTCGCTTTTCCGTAGCGCTAACGGGAGGGAGCTCTCCTATTCAGCTCTATCACTTACTTGCTGAACAGCCCTATGTAGAACAAATCGATTGGACGAAAGTATTTGTTTTCTGGGGAGATGAGCGGTGGGTACCGTTAACCGACGACAAGAGCAATGCAAAAATGGCATTTGAAACGCTGTTAGACCATGTTCCCATTCCAAAAAATCAAATTTTCCCGATGTGGAAGGCGAATACTACACCGGAGGTTTATGCATTGGAATATGAACAACTATTACAAACGCATTTTGGTACGAATCCACAATTTGACCTGATATTATTGGGCATGGGAGAAGATGGGCATACGGCTTCTTTATTTCCGAACACGGCCGTTTTAAAAGAGAAAAAAAAATGGGTCGAGGCCTACTACTTGGAACCGCAACAGATGTATCGCATTACATTAACAGCCCCTCTTATTAATCAAGCGAAAGTTATTGCTTTTATTACTTACGGAAAAGGTAAAGCAAAAGCACTTTATGAAGTCTTACACGGGGAGCCCAATCCAAGCCAGTATCCATCGCAGTTGATTAGGCCGGATCAGGGTGAGGTTTACTGGTTTGTAGATGAGGCCGCCGCAAATCGAGTGAGATAACCTGGAAGAATTGTATCGCAGAAAGATGAAATATATAACGAGCGGTATCTTTTTCCTCTTCTTAACTACTATTGCCATTTGTCAAACATGGGTAACGGGCAAAGTCATTCGGATTGCGGACGGGGATACCATTACCCTTTTAGATGAAAATAAACAACAACTGAAAATCCGTTTATATGGTATTGATTGCCCTGAACGCCGTCAAGACTATGGTATGATAGCGAGGCAGTTTACAGCCGACCGTTGCTTTCGGCAAGTGATAAGAGTCGAAATAAAACAAACGGATCGTTATGGTCGTAAAGTCGGTATCGTTATCCTACCAAATGGAAAAAATTTAAATAAAGAGTTGCTGAAAGCAGGACTTGCATGGCACTATCTTAGCTTTGATCATTCAAAAGAATTTGCTGATCTTGAAAGAAACGCAAAGCAAAAAAGAAGAGGCTTATGGCGCATGAACAAGCCGGTTGCTCCCTGGTTATATAGGAAGCATGCAGCCTGATTTTACAAGCTGTCGATCCATGATCGGCAGCTTTATTTTTCCTATTCTTTGTTTTTCACTCGTTCCTCCAACCTCTTAGGTGCAATATTGCAATAGGCCGTTATTACCGCGTCTTTGAAAAGCTCCTCTTCAACGTGATCAAGCAGTAGAAAGGTCCATCCCTGCTTACCCCATTTATTTGGCACTGGATAAATACCGGATTTGTCAAATGAGGAAAAAACATATTGATCGATTTCCGAAAGTTTAACGCATGCACTGTTTTCTAATTCAGAAAGTGTAGCGAAAATCTTTTTATTAACGACAAAAGATGCTTTATCAAAGTGTGCTCGTTCCATTACTTCAGGGAGAGACAAAGCTAGTTCTCTGAATTGACGGATAGTAACCATAATGAGGAATCTTAAGATGTTAAATAAATTTACTCAATACAAATCAGATATACAAAACAATTGTGACATCATTAAAATTCAGTGCTAATTATATAATTCCATTCATTGACTGTATCTTATCCAATTCAGGCATTGGAGACGATTACACTTCGCAATTAGTTAGTAAAAAGTGCGATAAAATACGAAGATTATTTTTTAAGTTTGTTCATATTGATAGACAAAAACCCATTGCCGTTAACTTCCTACTGATCCATTTAAAAAAGATAAGGTGACGGCTATCAACATTGTAAACACTCAACTTATAAACAACATGGCAAAATATTCAATTCTGGTAAACGATAAAACCTACGAGGTGGATGTAATGGACGACATGCCGCTTTTATGGGTTTTAAGAGATGTACTGGGTATGCGGGGAACAAAATTTGGATGTGGCAAAGCACTGTGCGGTGCCTGCACGGTCAATTTAGATGACACCGCTATTAGATCATGCAGTTTCCCTATATCAGCAGTTGGAAAGGGAAAAATCACCACCATCGAGGGAATTTCGGATCATGGCGATCACCCTGTTCAAAAGGCTTGGGAGCAGTATGTTGTACCGCAATGCGGTTATTGTCAAACTGGCCAGATCATGAATGCGGTAGCGCTGTTAAAAAGTAATCCCCGCCCTTCGGAGCAGGAAATCGAACAGGCAATGCAAGGTAACTTATGTCGATGTGGTACATATAATCGCATAAAAACAGCTATTTTAAGTATCGCCGGCGCATAGTTTTTATTATCAACCAAGGCAATCAACAATATGAACATACCTACATTCGATAAAAAAGAGCTGAAGAACGTAAGTTCGCAAATCTTTAAAGCATCAAGAAGAGATTTTCTAAAAATAGGCGGTATGCTTGCGGGCAGTTTCGCCCTCGGCGTTAGTTTTTTCAGCTGCAATGAGAAAGGAGAAAAGATCAGTTCCCTTGCTCCCAATGTGTACCTACAGATTACATCTAAAGGAGAAGTGATCATTATTGCCCATCGTTCTGAAATGGGACAAGGTATACGCACCTCGCTTCCCCTTATTGTAGCAGACGAGCTAGGGGCCGATTGGCATAAAGTTCGCATTGTACAAGCAGAGGGGGATGAAAAGAAGTATGGAAGCCAGAACACCGACGGTTCCTTTTCTGTGAGAATGTTTTACAAACCTATGCGCGAGGCCGGTGCAGTTGCCAAATTATTGCTAATTCAAGCGGCAGTTAAGCAGTGGCAAGTCCCCATTGAGGAATGCGATACCGCTAAAAATCAAGTTGTACACAAAGCCTCCGGTAAAGCAATTGATTTTGGAGAATTAATAGAATCTGCTAAAAACTTACCTATTCCCCGCATACAAGACATTAAACTAAAGGAAAGACAGCAATTCACGTTGATCGGTAAAGCAACACCCATCATAGACCTACACGAAATCGTTAGTGGTACGGCCGTTTTTGGCATCGACGCCGTTGTCGATAATATGAAAATAGCGGTGATTAAACGCTGTCCTGTGCTAGGTGGTAAAGTAAAATCATATGACGACAAAAAAGCACTGGCTGTGCCGGGCGTACTAAAAGTTATCCCTATTAAAGGAGGGGATATTCCGCCTACGATTGAAAAACCCTTAAGTGGTGTAGCCGTAATTGCAGAGAATACCTGGGCAGCTATTAAAGCGCGGGATCTTTTGGACGTAACTTGGGATTTAGGAGAACATGCTACATACAGCTCTGCGCAACAATTAGAGGAACTGAGTAAAGAGGTCTTGAAAAAAGGCACGCTCAGAAGAAATCGCGGCAACTTTGATCAAGCAAAAGCACAGGCTAAAAAAGTCATTGAACATACCTATATGGCTCCGTACTTAGCACATGGAACCATCGAACCTCCTAATGCTTTAGCAGTGGTAAAAGACGGAAAATGCGAAGTTTGGGCCCCAACACAACATCCACAGGGAGCCAGAGACGCCATCGCTCAATTTCTAGGAATTTCCGCGGAACATGTAAAAGTCAATGTAACCCTATTGGGTGGCGGTTTTGGAAGGAAATCGAAACCCGATTTTATCGTAGAGGCGGCCTTGTTAGCTAAAGAATCCGGTTTCCCGATTAAAGTGCAATGGACGCGTGAAGACGATTTGCATCACGATTTCTTTCATGCACTGAGTGTGCAGCGAATTACCGCCACTATTGATCAGAACAATCAAATAAGCGGCTGGAACCATCATATAGCCTACCCCTCCATTAGCGCTACTTTTGATGCGTCGGTATTACAACCTGCCGACGGCGAATTGGGCCAAGGAGCAAGCGACTTTCCTTACAATGTACCTGCCGTCAGGGTGGAAACCCATGATGCAAAAGCACATTTAAGAATTGGATGGCTCCGTTCTGTTCGGAATATTCCACAGGTTTTTGCCATTGCTACGATGTTGGATGAACTGGCTGAAGCGCGCGGAATAGACCCCGTTCAACAGGCACTATCTCTCCTGGGAGACGATCGTTCGATCACCTTTGATGAGGAGATGGTGAATGGAAAATATGGTAATTACGGAGAAGATATCAGTATCTATCCTTGGGAGACTGCGCGGATGAAAAAAGTCATAGAACGAGTCGCCAAAGAAGCAGGTTGGGGTAAAAAACTACCTGCGGGTTCGGGACTGGGTTTTGCAGCGCATAAAAGTTTTCTGACTTATGTTGCTTGTATAGTGGAAGTAAAAGTAGGTCCGGATAACAAAATCAATATTCCTCATGTGCATTATGCGGTAGATTGCGGTACGGCAGTCAATACGGATCGAATTAAATCACAATTTGAAGGGGGTGCGCAATTCTCTACGAGCATCGCCCTAAAAAGCGAAATCACCGTAGAAAATGGAGCCGTCGTACAAAACAACTTTGATGCTTATCAAATTGTACGCATGCCCGAGTCACCTCAACAGATTCATGTCCATATTGTGGATAGCGAAGCCAAACCAACCGGCGTTGGTGAACCTCCCGTACCACCCTTTACGCCTGCTTTGTGCAACGCCATCTATGCTGCAACCGGAAAAAGGATTTACCGGTTACCTATTGATTTAAAAGAACAACGGAGCTATTAAAACATACCGTTATCTACCCTTCCGTTCCGCAAATGGAACGGAAGGGTTTCATATCGTGCTTATAATAGCAATTAGCTATAAGCAGTAGGCCCTAAGCACCCACATGCGACAAGCAAGCTCCATTATCAAATTGGCTAACCGACCGTAGGGAGCTCATGAGTGCCGAAAAAAGCAAACACTTACGAATAATTGGCTAATTAACTAATTGGCTAATTGGCTAATCAACTATCTTAAATCGAAGCACCGTAAAGGAGTAGGCAGGTAATTCATCTTTGAAGTTCTTCGTTACAGCTATCGGCGTACTTTTTGGTCTGAGCGCTTCATCTTCCGGATTCCCCGCTAAGCTGATTTTTAAGGCATCAGTTGAGATGTTGCCTAACGGTTCTAAATTCAAAGCCACCCGTGTACTAACCGGTAAAAGGTTAACTATTTTTACAATGGCATCTCCGGATTTTGTATCACGTACGACCGATATAGCCAAACGTTTTTTAACAGCCTCTTCGGTGTTGGATAAGCGAATTTGAGTGGGCAGATAAATATCACCGGCATGGTGCCCATATATCTGCTGTACAAAATAGCTAACTGTAGGTTTAACTTCTGTGTTATTAAAATATATAAGATCGGGTTTCCATTGGGTATGATCTTCTTTGGCTAATAAAGGTGCGTAGGAAGCCATGCTAACCACATCCCCATTACGCTCCAAGCTTGTTAAATGTATCGCCTCGGCGAGAGCCGTTTCCAGGTTACTAGGCCTACCTGGCAAATGAGCCGCGTATTCACCTAAATATACCTTAGCCTTTGATCGATCATACTTATCGTAATATGCTTGATTATGAATAAACCAACCCGGTGACTGGTAATAATGTTCATCCACCATAGGTACTTGAAGTTTATTAGCAATCAGCCAACCTTCCGTATAATCAGTACCTTCAAAACTTGGCCCAACCGTACCGATCACTGTTATTTCAGGATGTTTTTCGCGTACCCGGTTAAAGATCATGGTAAAACGTTCTTCAAAAATATCGGATATAAGATCTTCATTACCGATACCGATATATTTTAGATTGAATGGTTTTGGGTGGCCTGCCTCTGCGCGCTTTTTCCCCCAAACTGTATGCGTATCTCCGTTCGCATATTCAATCAAATCCAGCACCTCCTGTATATAGGCTTCCATGTCCGCCATCGGTACCCCGCCTTGCTGACCCGCACCGCCCGTGGATGAATTTTGACAAGGCACACCCGCCGGAACTACCGGTACTGGCTCAGCCCCAATATCTTCACAAAACTGGAAATATTCGAAGTAACCAAGCCCGGCAGTTTGATGGTAATTCCATAAATTTCGTTGTGGTACCCGAGCTTCCAACGGACCAATTGTATTTTGCCAACGATACATATTTCCCAAACCATCTCCATGTGCGACACAGCCGCCTGGAAAACGAACAAACCGCGGATGTAGATCAGCTATGGTTTGCGCTAAGTCTGCACGCAACCCATTTTTTCGCCCTTTAAAGGTCTTCTCGGGAAATAGCGAAATCATGTCAAGCGCTATTTCCCCCGCCTCTTGTGGAATAATCTCCAGCGATGCTTTGGTAGCGTCTGCTTTCACTGAAATCGCCGCTTCATACTTTCTCCAATTGCCTTTAATAGCCTGAATACGAGCTTCCCCTAATAGCTTACCATGCTCATCAGTTAAACGGATTAGAAGCGCTCTGGCTTTCTCTTGCAGGTTCCTCGCAAATAAAGAGACATTATAACGTTCTCCGGCTTTTAATGGAATGCCGTCGAAACCCGCATTGACCAAAGCAGTACCTGCCTTTTCAATATTTAAAATCGCATAATGTGCATTATTTGGGTGCAGGGGACTTATGCTATCAATTTTAAACGTTCCCTTCCCTCCTTTTAAAGACCATGCCTTATAACTATGCCAGCTGGTATCGCTGCCTTTTTTATCACTTAAGCGATATTCAAAATCTCGATTCTGCACCAATTCGGCATATAAACCGCCATCAGCCGCATAATTAATGTCCTCAAAAAAAACACCCATTAGCAAATCACTGATCTTCTTTTTATTTTCGACGTCAATTTGTACTTCTACATCGACGGGTTTTAACGAAGCGAAGCGAATACCGTCATCAGCCGTTTTCTCCGACCATAATTCCTGTTCATAGGCTGCTTGCTGTTGAGCTTGCAGTAAACCTTTAATTACATTCCAAGACACTTTATGGACGGTTCCATTTTCCTCCCCATTTTCCAAACGTATAGTATGCCTATTATCAAACGTAGCTTTAGCAACTGGTTCTGGAGGTGTATAATTTTTAAAGTCAAGTGTACTACTTCTATAATAAGTAGCATCGGCTCCCCCATTCGTACTCTTCCACTCCACTATAAATTTTCCATGCTCTTTATCAAAGGAAAGAGCGGGAAGCAAACAATTCTCTTTTTGCATCAAGATAGGATAAGATTGTCTTCTCCAATACACAAGATCTTTTGAAGTTACGTGCACAACAACACCGTCAGTTTCGTTGACAGACCAGACAGCATGCCATAAGCTATCAGGACCATAGAACAAAAAAGGAGTAAGCATCCGTTTCTGAGCTCCCCAAGTCCCATAATCGCAACGGACGTAACTGTACTCCGGTCCTATTGCATGCCACTTTTTGCGATCGATACTCCATGCGAAATGTAAGCCGTTCCGTCCTCCATTTTTTAGAGAAGCATAGGCAAAAATATAGGCGGAATCCGGTTCTTTCGTCATCTCAGCAGCACCTGTGCGCGTCAAGCTTAGTAACATAGAGGCAATAAGTAATATCAAGTACTTTTTCATGAATTTGTATACGGTTTATTTGTTATTAGCTTTCAAACGAGGAATATTCACTTATTTCAACAACCTTATTTCTAAAATTTTTCCCGTAGCTTCTTTATTACATGCTTTGATTTTTACCCTTAATTTATCTTGATTCATATCAGCGGCTTCAAGATTAAAAGTCGAAATATCAATTCCTTCTGCGTCTGTCGTTCGAGACGTTACGGAAACTTTTTTATCATTTATCCATAGTTCATAGCAAGCGGTTGCATCATGTTCATGTTTAAT
>Ga0079224_100010808_pt1 | contig 12537 bp, 11 predicted proteins | sample Stecom2015_FD_80414 | JGI IMG/M metagenome (GOLD analysis project Ga0079224, IMG submission 80414) | Agricultural soil microbial communities from Utah to study Nitrogen management - Steer compost 2015 | ecosystem: Environmental > Terrestrial > Soil > Agricultural land | place: USA: Utah...
CCTCGAAAGGCCTCTCGATAACGCCGGGCCAACGCCCGCCGCCGAAGATTCCATTTCGGGAGATGCTTCAGCTTGACCCGCAGGATTGCCGCCTGAATCTCATCTAGCCGGCTGTTGAAGCCGAAACAGGAATGGTGATATTTCCGGTAGGTTCCATGGGTGCGCAACCGGCGGAGCCGTTCACACAATTCCGGATCGGACGTCGTAATTATGCCGCCGTCCCCGACTCCGCCCAAGTTTTTCGTGGGATAAAAGGAAAAACAGCCGACATCGCCCCAGGATCCCACCGGTTTTCCCCCGATTTCGGCGCCAATCGCTTGACAGGCGTCCTCCACCAGATGGAGTCCGTAACGCCGAGCGATGGAGGACAGCGACTTCATATCGGCGGGATATCCGAACAGGTGGACCGGGAGGATCGCTTTCGTGCGGGGGGTGATCGCCTGTTCCACCTGCTCGGGGTCCAAATTATAGTGATGGGGATCGATATCTACCAAAACCGGCCTGGCGCCCGTATGCACGATCGCTTCGATGGTGGCGAAAAACGTGTATGGGCTGGTGATCACCTCGTCTCCTTCCCTCACCCCCAGCGCGTGTAGGGCCAAAAACAGCGCATCGGTTCCGCTGTTCACGCCGATGCCGTAGCGGGTTCCGCAATAATCGGCGATTTCCTGCTCCAAGGACTGGCAATTGGGGCCCAAGATAAATTGTCCCTGATTCAACACCGCGCCGACCGCCCGCTCCATCTCACCCTTCAGGGTTTGATGCTGACGAACGATATCGATTAACGGGATCATCCGACCCACCTCCCCCTCCATCCTATGACGAACCGCGGTTGATTATTTCCGAAGGGAGATGGAGTCCTTGTCCGGAAAAAACGTTTCCATCGGTCTGGTGGGAGCCGGGTTTATGGGAGAAAATCACCTTCGAAATCTGAGCACCTTACCCGATGTCGAGATTGTCGGGGTTTTTGATTCCGTCTGTTCCAGGGCCGAAGCCCTAGCGGGAAAATACCGGGTACCGCCGGCACGCTATCTGCGGGACTTGATGCAAAGGGCTGAAGCCGTCGTCATCTGTGTGCCCACCACCGCCCACTACGCGGTGGCAGCGGAAGCGATCCGGAACGGATGCCATGTGTTCGTGGAAAAACCCTTCACCCATACGGCCGACGAAGCCCGATCCCTGTGTGATTTGGCCGAAAAATATCGAGTCCACATTCAAGTGGGACATGTGGAGCGGTTTAATCCGGTGATTCAGACCCTTTTGGCCTCGGTCCAATACGAGGATTTGGTCATGGGGGAATTTTATCGATATGTCCCTTTGAGAAAAAACATCGATGCAGACGTATTGCGCACCTTGATGGTTCACGATCTGGATTTGATCCTCCACATCGCCGATCGGATGAAAACCGCTCCGGTCCACCTCGCCGCCTCCGGCCAGGTCGTGTACCCGAAGGCGATGAACCGGGGCCTGATCGACAATGCCCTGGTCCAAATCCGCTTCGATACTTCCCTTCAGGTTACGGCCCATGCGGTCCGCACGGGGGGCCTGCATCGGCGGGAGATCGTTCTGACCGAATCGGATCAAACGTGGGTTGCCGACCTGTTGAACCGTCGGCTGCATCGGTTCATCCGCAGGGGGCGGTACAGCAAACAAGTCGAACACCAGGTGATCGAGACGCCTGCGTCATCGCCCTTGCGGGAGGAGATCCGGCATTTTGTTTCATCGGTGAAAACCGGTCGCGCCCCTCTGGTGACCCAGCATGACGGGCTTGAGGTCATGGAGTGGATCGAACGAATCCGCTCAACCATGATAACGGGGAGTGATGGATCTTGATTCTAGTTACCGGAGCCGATGGTTATATCGGCTGGCCCTTGATGCTGAAACTGAGTCGAGCCTTTCCCGAGGAAAGAATCGTCGGCGTGGACCATTTTGGACGGCGGCGATGGGTCGAGGAAGTCGGAAGCGTCAGTGCGATTCCGATCGCGCCGATGGACAGGCGGATAAAGACGGCAAAGGAGTTCGGGATGCGCAACCTCTCTTTCATCGAAGCGGACCTGACCCACTATCAGCGGGTTTGCCAGCTATTGAAAACCTTCCGACCCCGGGTCATCCTGCACGTGGCCGCCCAGCCGGCCGCCCCCTACTCCCACCTGCATGCTCCCCTGGCTGATTATACCCAGGAGAATAACAACCGGATGTGCCGCAATCTGCTCTGGGGCTTGAAGGAATGCGGCTTGGAACATCAAACCCACCTGATTGAAACCACCACGACGGGGGTTTACGGATCGCCCAATTTCACCATTCCCGAAGGATTCATCCATGTGGAAACGGACACCGGATCGGATACGATTCCCTATCCCGGAATGGCCACATCCTGGTATCACATGAGCAAAGCCAATGACATCAACAACCTGTACCTGGCATCCAGACTGTGGGGGCTGACCATTACCGATTTGAGGACAGCCATCGTGTTCGGAACCGGAACCCCAGAAACGCGGCTCCACCCTGATCTGGCCACCCGATTCGACTTCGATTACTACTTCGGGGTTGTTCCCAACCGTTTCTGTGCGCAGATGCTGGCCGGCCACCCGATTACCATCTACGGAAAAGGGGAGCAGAGAAAACCGATGATCGCCCTGGAAGATGCCGTCGACTCCCTGGTCCAAGCGGCCGCCTATTCCCCAGAACAAAAATTCCAGGTGTTCAACCAAATGACCATCCTGGCAAGCCCCAAACAGCTGGCGGGGTGGGTCCAGCTGGCAGGGAAACAGCGGGGACTTCCGGCCGAGGTCACCCACATCCCCAACCCTCGGAAAGAACATGAGACCCATCAGATGAAAATGGAAAACGAGGGATTCCGAAAGCATTTTCTTCCGAAGGAGGCCGTTTCGCTGCGGGAGGGCATCGATCGGATGGTGAGGGACCTGTTACCCTACCGCTCGGTGTTTATGCAATATCAGGATCGATTCCTATAAAGGCAGGGGATTCCAATGAAATGGTACTACCTCGAAAACGTCCCCAATTATATCGAAACGGTCCCCTCCGGCTTTAAAGAAAACCACATCCCCCTCCTGGTGCCCAAACCGGACCTGACGCCCCAGGAGCTGGTCCATCAGTTGAAACGGTACCAACCGGATGTCATCCTGACCAACGGGTGGACCCCCTTTCATCGGGAACCCTACTTCCAGGTCCTGCGGCGGTACTGTGAAGAGACCGGCAGCCTCCACGTGTTTTGGTCCACGGAGGATCCCCTGCACACCGACTATTGGGGGATGTACGTGTTGGAAACCGGGTGCCCGGATGTGGTTTTCACCCATTCCTACGATGCTCCGGCGTTGTACCGAGAGCGGGGAGTCCCCTCCTATTACCTCCCCTTCGCCTGCAATCCCCATATTCATCGCACCCTCCCCCCGCTTCCGGAGTATCGGTCCGACGTGGCCTTGGTGGCCAACTTCTCCAACGCCACCATGGACAGCTGGCGTCTCCAAAGCCTCCGGATCCTGTTGGAGCCCCTGTTGCAAGAAAACCTCTCGTTAAAGATCTGGGGGAAGGGGTGGGAACGAGGGAAGAACCTCCTTCCGTTTTCGATCCCGGATCGCGTCATCCAGGGTCCCATTCCCTATGATCGCGTTCCTTACGTGTATGCTTCTTCGAAAGTGGTTCTCGGGATCCAGAACCACGGTGAGTTGCTGACCCGCAGAACCTGGGAGTGTATCGGCACCGGCGGCTTGCTGGTCACCAACCACACGGCCGCCGTGCTCCGCCATTTTCAGCCCCATCGTCACCTGCTGACCAGCCGCCGACCGGAGGAGACCCGTTCCCTGGTCCGCACCCTGCTCCAAAACCGGCCGCTGCGCCAGCAGATCGCGACCCATGGGCAGCAGTACGTTCACCAAAACCACCGCTACTCCCACCGCGTTCGAGAGATGGTGGAAAAAGCCTCGGAATTGCTCCAATTTAAGCGGAAACATCGGAGGAGCTATTGGTTTCCCGCTCCCTATCCGTTCCAGGAGATCCGCAGCCTATGCACCTTCACCTGTACCTCCCCCGATGGCCGGCCCATCGACTCCCCGCTTTTGCTGGTCAAAAGGAGCCGGAGTGTTCCTTTGAAGGATTATCGAAGCGGTCTGTTGTTTTCCCTGGAATCCTGTCTTCGCAACGGTTTCGACGTCCATCAGGCCCAGGTGAAACTGTTTCTTGCCGTTCATCCCAGCAAAAATACCGCGATAAAGTGCCAATATTTCAGCGCCGAAGAGCCGCCGGCAAGTCCCTCCTGCGCCCTCACCTCGGAAGAAGAAACCCATACGATCTCCATTCAGATGAGGAAGGGAGAAAAACCGTTTCAAACTCCCGTCATCCTGCCGGTGACCGCCCTGATCCGTCGATTGGTCCGGCAGAAGAGGCAGACCTTCGTGGTCCACCTATCGATCCCTCCCCACGACGATGGAACCGTTCAATTTCTGGGACGGCAGAAACCCCGAAATCATCCCTTGGCCGGGCTGGTCTATTACCCGCGCTTTGCACCCCGTCTGGAAATCAGATATCAAAGCGAGCGAGAAGCGGATTTCCAACACCCTTGGCCGAGATTTGTTGGTTAACGCCTCATGATATCGACGGATATCGCGTCTGCTTCAGATAAAGATAGATCTTTTCCAGGCGCTTTTCGGCATCGCCCCTTTCCGCCGCCTCCTCGGCTTGGATCCATTGCAGCAGTTTTTCAGACATCCGTTTGCGCCGCTGGGGATTCATCTGTCTGCGCCGCTTCAGAAATTCCTCGATAAGCAGATATTGATCGTCCCCCAGCCGATCATATCGCCGGAGCCCATCCTTTTCTTCCTCCGACAGAGGAAATGCCGGGAGGCTACCCTCCCTTTTTTTTCTTTCGTAGATCACCAGCGTTCCGGCCGCCAGGTCGCCGATCCGCTGTTCCTTTCCGTGAAGCCACATGAAGATCAAACCGATGAGAAAAAACTGATCTGCCAGGATCAGGATATTTCGCAAAAAGATGGACCAGAATCCGGGCGATTGACCCGTATCCGTAATCAGTCGCAGCCCCAGCAGCCACTTCCCGACGGTTCGTCCCATAAAATATTCCGTGAGTACGAGGTACGCCAGCGGAAGCGCGGCGAAAACGACCAAATAGAGGGCGGCGAGGATGAAGCCCATCTCCTCTCCGACCATTTCGGACATGTCTATGACCACGGGGATGGAAAGGATCAACAGCAACGTGAAGATCAGCGTGATCAGGACGTAATCGATCAGCTTGGCGATCACCCGACTTCCGACCCCGGCCGTTTCAAATTGGATCTGTACATATTCGGGGGTGATCACCGACACGCGATTTTCCATGGCCTTCCCCTCCTCTTTCGTATCGGGCGAATCTTCGTGTTACAATGCATCTATGGAGGTGTAGGAAAATGTCGCTTCCGCAATCCCATCGGAGGCTTGGTGCGTTTATCCAAAAAAATCAATCCCGATGGATCCGCCTTGAGGAGCTGATCCACAAATTTCGCCGGAAATCCCTTTCCAAGCAGGAATTGAACGAACTCGGCTTTCTGTATCGGGAGGTGGCCGGCCATCTCGCCTACGCTCAAACCTATTTTCCCGAGCATGACATCACCCGCCGTTTAAACGAACTGACGCTGAAAGCCCACAACCGCATCTATGGGACCGGGAAAAAACGGCGAACGCCCCGACTGATCCGCTTCTTCACCCGCGAGTTTCCTGCCCTGTTTTATGAACGGACTCCTTTTTTTCTGATCGCCGGCTCGATCTTTTCGATCGGGGCCCTCATCGCCTTTTTGCTGACGCTGAGCAATGTCCAGTATGCGTCCTTGTTCCTCCCTCCGGGCATGGCCGAAAACATCGATCCCCATGCCGATCCGTCGTCGGCGGGGTGGAACCCCTCCATCGTCTCCGGACAGATCATGGTCAACAACATTCAGGTGGCCCTGCTCTGTTTCGCCTGCGGTGCCCTGCTGGGCGTCGGAACGGTATGGATGCTCCTGTACAACGGCATGCTCATCGGCGCTCTGGCGGCCATTTTCCACCGCGTGGGCGAATCCTATGCCTTTTGGGCGTTCATTTGGCCCCACGGGGTGATCGAGCTGACGGCGATTTTCATCGCCGGCGGTGCCGGGCTGTCCCTCGCCTACTCCTTTTTTGTTCCGGGGGAACTGACTCGGGCCGAATCCTTTAAGCGCGAGGGAAAAGTGACCGTCCAGCTGATGATGGGGGTCATTCCCATGTTTGTGGTGGCCGCCCTCATCGAAGGATATTTAACCCCGGCTCCCTGGCCCCACTGGATCAAATATTTGATCGCCCTCTCCACCCTGATCCTGCTCTTCTTCTATTTCGGCAGCGCGTGGCTCCGGAAGGAAGTGCGGCCGGCGCCCACGCCCCGGACGCGCGCATCCGCTTAAGGCTGCGATCCCGCCCGGAATGGGCGGGATCTTTTTTACAGGGCGGAGCGGTTCTTTACATCCAGGTAGGTGTGGATTACCGCCGGCGCCAATCGGTCGGAGGGGGCGTCCAACGCGATCATCCCCTCCCTTCGCATTCGGTTCAGCCGCTCTTCCCGCTCCCGTTGCAACTCCTGGGCCACCGCTTTCCGGAAAACCGCTTCTCCCTGCTCCGGCCACATCTCCGCCTGCCTTTGTAGGAACGGATTCTGAATGGAAACGGTCAGAACCAGATGCCTTCGCTTCAATACGGCCAGATATTGCATCAAATCATTGGCAAAAATCAAATTGTCGGCATCGGTGAAGAGCGTCACCAGGGAGCGCCGCTTTTGACGGAGCGCCAGGGATTCCAGAGCCGTCCGATAGTCGGATTCGGACAAGTCGGGCTCCAGGTCAAAGGTGGCCTGGATGAACCGCTGCAGGTGATGGCTTCCCTTCCCCGGGGGGACCCATCGGTGGATGCGGTTGGAAAAGGCGAGCAAACTGACCTGGTCGCCCCGTTCCAGGGCGATGGCTGCAAGACCCAATGCCGCCTCCAACGAACGATCAAAACGGGTCACCCCTTTTTCCCGGACCCCCATTACGCGGCCGCAATCCAGCAGGATGGCGATCAATTGTCCCTGCTCGGGCTGATACACATTGGTAACCAGCCGCCCCCTGCGGGCCGAGGCGGTCCAGTTGATCATCTTCGGCTCATCGTCGGGCACATATTCGCGGGTATGGGAGAAATCGGATCCCCGCTCATGGGAGCGGCGGGAATGGGCTCCGCTTCGACTCAGCGCCTTCCGGTATACTCCGCCGCGGATGCGGCGCACCTCGTCCAAGGGAGGGAACACCTGCCGCTCTTCCCCCGCATCGAAGGCCCGCTGACGGATCACCAACCGCAGGAGCCCGGTGAATCGGAGGTGAATGCGGTCAAACCGATGCCGTCCCCTTCGGTGGGGCCGGGCCGTGTAGACCGCCTCGGCCCCCTTTTTCGGCGGGACGACAACGGCCATCGTGCGCTGATCGATCCGGAAGCCTTCGGGATAATCGTCCCGGATTTTTACGGGAAGTGCAAAGGGAAGCGGATTGAAAAGGACCAGCCGAACCCGATGATCCTTTTCCAGCTCCCACACGGCATCGCATTCCCTGCGGACCGTGATTCGGGATGTGCCGCGGAGCAGGCCCATATCGACCAGCGCGAGCAGGAGAAGGAAACCGTTATAGAGAACAAAGAACGACCATCCCCGCTCCATCCAGGCTCCCAATAGCAGCACGCCGACCCCGAGTGCAAACCCGGCGATCAAAAGAGGTCCCGGCAACCAGGCGTTATCGCGGAATCTGAATCGACCGGACGAGATCTTCGATGATATCATCGGCATTCATTCCTTCCAATTCCGCCTCGGGCGTGAGGATGATCCGGTGGCGGAGCACCGGCTTCACCGCCGTTTTCACATCGTCGGGCGTTACAAAATGGCGTCCGTCCATGGCGGCGAGGGCCCGGCTGATGGAGAGCAGGCTCAAACCGGAACGGGGACTGGCCCCCAAGGTGATGCGGGGATCCCGACGGGTGCTGCGGACGATGGCGGTGATGTATCGGAGCACCGAATCTTCTACGATGATTTCATCCACTTCCTTCCGCAACGACAACAGGTCCTCCACATCGACGACCTTTTCCAACCGCGACTCCCGATCCGCCAGCAGCCGGTGTTCGCGCAGGAGCAAAGCCTCCTCTTCTTCACCGGGATAATCGATGATGAGCTTGGCGGAAAAGCGGTCCAGTTGCGCCTCGGGCAACGGATAAGTCCCCTCATATTCCAGGGGGTTCTGGGTGGCGACGACAAAAAAGGGTGACGGCAGCGGCATCGATTCCCCGTCGATGGAGACCTGCCCTTCCTCCATCGATTCCAGGAGGGCTGCCTGGGTTTTGGGCGGTGTCCGGTTGATCTCATCCGCCAGCAGCAGATGGGTAAAGACTGGCCCCTTCTTGAAGGTAAACCGCCCTGTCTGGGGATCGTATACCTTGGTGCCGGTCACATCCGCCGGCATGAGATCCGGCGTAAATTGGATGCGGGAAAAGCGGGCATCCACCACGCGGGCCAGCGAGCGGACCATGAGCGTTTTTCCCAGACCGGGAACCCCCTCCAAAAGGACGTGTCCCCCGGTCAGCAGGTTGGCCCACAAAATCCGCAGATTGAAGGACGAGCCGAGCACCGCCGATTCCAATCGGTTCAATACCTTTTCCGTCGTTTCGGCAATCCGCTTTTGCGCTACGGTCTGATTTTCCACGTTTGAATCTCCCCTCTGCATCGTTCCATCTCCTGGCTGAGACGGACCAGTTCCTTCTCCTTGATCCTTCTCTGTTTTCCCTGATCGATTTCCTGCAGCAAGCGGCGGAACTTTCCCCCCTTTTCCTTTCCCATCAGCGACGAGATCCGTTCGATCAAGCGGTCCCGGGATACGCCGGGAGGAACGCCGACGGCCTTGGCCGCATCCCGCAGGAAAGATCGTTCCAGGATCTCGAGGGACTCGCGGCGCAGTCGAAAAGAACGGTACAGGGAAGCCATCGCCTTCACGTATTCATCCTGGCTTCGCAAACGCACCACCGTTTCCCATCGGGGAGCGGCAAAGCGCTTCCCTTGAACATACAGCCACAGGAACAGGGCGATACACGCCTCCGCCGCTACAACGATCCCCTGATCCCGGAACCAATTCACCAGGTTTTGGGTAGGGTCCTCCCCGTGAACTGCCTCCCCCGCGAGCCGGGGAGGCCCTTCGTCAAACCACAGGGTCTCCTCTGCGAAGGAGGCGAAGTACAGGGGGAGGGCCACATTATCCCCCTGGTGAATAAACCCGTTGGTGATCATCTCGGGTTCGGGAACAAAAAAGATTTGACCGTGCCCTATTCTTTTTCGGGCCACCAGCATCTCCCCCTGGCGGTCCGTCAACACTGCCTCGACCGCTTCATGGGGGTAGATCCGGCTGTTTCCGGGCAGGACCAATCGGCGAATATTGCGCAGCCACCGTTCGGAGCTTTCATGAACGGCAACCGTTTGGGGACCGGAGGTTTCCGAATATGGCGCAAACCCCAACTCTTCGAGAAGGGGGGGTGTGAACCGGGACCAAATCACGGCGGTATTGCCCCCTTCCACCCAACTCCGGAGATCGGAAAACGCTTGGTGTCCGATCCCCTCGCTGTCAGGCTCGATGATGAAGAGCACATGGCCCGGTTCGCTGGGGAGGGCGTCCCATCCCCTTTCCCACTTTTGAACTCGCATTCCCCGTTCCTCGAGCAAGTCGCGGACGGCTTTGACACCGGATTTCCCCGGATTATCCGAGGAGAAGGACCGTGCGGCCCCCGTCGGGATCAGGAGGGGCGAGACGACCACCAGCGCTCCCAACAGGAAAACCAGTATGAAAACGATGATCCATGATCTATCCCGTCGTTGCATGGAACCGTTCCCCTTTCAACAGCTTGTCCGCTTGCTGATGGAACTGGTGATAGTCTGCGGGCCCGACCGGCACTTTGCCGTACCACACCTCTTCAAAGCGGAGAACCAACGATTCAAAAAGGGCGCTTTGTTGCGGCATTCGCGATCGGAGCTCGGCGATCTGTTCCCGGTGAGTCCGGTGGGAGACGTCGCTGAGCATCCCCCGCTCCTTGAGTACGGCGAGAACCGCTTGAAACTGACAGCGAATGGCCAGGCGAAAATCGCCCCGACGGGCGGCCGCTTCGCCGAGGGTCCGCAACTCCCTATCACTCTGGGAAGGCTCCGTGACGGCCCTTTCTTCTCTTTTCTGCTTCCACCGCCTGCCAAAGGCGAGATTTTTCCTCACCCACCAGAGGAATAAGATGAGGAACAGAAGAAGGAGGACAGACAGCAGCCATACGGGAACCTCCCCGGAAGGAAACGAAGGGGAAGGGACATCGAGATTGTTCAAAAGATTGTCGATAAACCGGATTCCGCGCTCCAGCCGCTCACCTCGGGTATATTCCTCGCGGCTTAGGATCTCCGACAGCTGTTCACGGGCCTCTTGATATTCCGCGTCCATAACCTACTCCTCCATCGATTAGGCCGTGGTCTCCAATCGGTTCATCCGCTGTTCCAGATCCCAACCTTCTCTTCTCGCCCGTCGGTCAACATAAACGAGGAGCATCGCGATGGCCTGCAAGGGGGTGGTGAGGCAAAAAAAGAAGGTTGCAGTCAGGGACAGGGTGATGGCGATTCCCATCGATTGAACCGAGGGATTAAACAGAAAGGACTGGCTGATAAAAGACGGGATGCTCGTGATCATTCCTTCGATCATGACCAGGGAAAACAATAACCCGACGATCCGCCAAAAGGAGGATTTCGTCAATTGCCAGCTTCGCTTCAGACATTCCCAATGGGCGGTTCCCTCCTCCAGGATGACCGGAAACACGAGACTGAGGCGGATGGAAGCGATGAGCATGGAAAGAATGAAGATCAGGGTCGGGAAGATCACCAGCAATCCCAACAACCAATCCGGAGCCCCGGCCGTTTCCGCAACAAAGAGGACGGTGAGCAGTAAAATCAAATAGGCCAAACCGCATCCCAATCCCAGCGCGAAGATCATGAGGACGGTGAGCGCGCTTTTCAAGCCGTGTTTTCCGGACAGCCTCAAGCCGTCAATCCATGTGAAGGATTCATCCCGAAGAAAGGTGCCGGAGGAAATGCCGGTGATCGCCGCCATCCAAAGGGGCCATAAGATCAGCATGATCAAAGCGATGAGGATGAAAAAAAGGGTCATCAATGTCATACCCACGATGAGATCCGGTTCCGAAAACCTCCCCTGACTTTGGAGCCCCAACAGCCAGCCCAACATTTCGCGTAAGAAATAAAAGGGTCCGTATATCAGGAGGGTGAGGACAAAAATGGGTCTGAAACGCTTCCTATAGATTCGAAACGTCATATCCAGAATTTCACCGAAACCCAAGGGCCTGATCCGGGTGATCCGATCCTCCAACGTGATTGCCTCCATTTCCACCGACCATCAACGTTCGCGGATTTGTTCAAAGGTGTTCTTGTCCAATCCCCTGACCAGTTCCAGGAGAAATGTTTTGGCCGCTTCGACATCCTCCTTGTCCACAATCGCCGCGTGGGAATGGATGTAACGGGCGCATACCCCGATGGCCGCCGACGGGACACCGGTTCCCGAGCGATGGACTGCACCCGCGTCGGTTCCCCCCGAACTGACGAAAAACTGGTAGGGGATCTTCGCCTTCTCGGCGGTGTCCAAGAGATAATCCCTCATTCCCGGAAGGGTGATCATCGTGCGGTCATAGATCCGGATCAGCACACCGCCCCCCAATTCGCCGAAACCCTCCTTGACGCCCGGGATGTCCCCGGCGGGACTGGCATCCACCGCAATAAAGATATCCGGTTGAATCAGATTGGCCGCCACTTCAGCCCCCCGAAGCCCCACTTCCTCCTGAACCGTGGCGCCGGCAACCAGGGTGTTCGGAGGACGCCGATCCTTCATCTCCTTGAGGAGTTCGACGGACAGGCCGCATCCAAGTCGATTGTCCCATGCCTTGGCCATCACCCTTCTTCCTCCCTCCATCTCGATGAAGGGACAGACCGGAACGACCGGATCACCGGGGCGGATGCCCATCTGTTCCACTTCCTCCTTGTCTCTCGCGCCGACATCGATAAACATATCTTCGATCTCCACGGACTTCTGACGCGCATCCGCCTTGAGCAAATGCGGCGGAAAGGAACCGATCACCCCGGGAATGCGTTTGCCCGTACGGGTGATCACCTCCACCCGCTGGGCGAGCATCACCTGATTCCACCATCCCCCCAGCGTCTGAAACCGCAGAAAACCCTTCTCGGTGATCCGAACTACCATGAAGGAGACCTCGTCCATATGGCCAGCCACCATCACCCGCAGCCCGTCGTCTCCCCGGAGAACGCCGAATAATCCCCCCAAACGGTCTTGGACCAACTCATCCGCATACTTTTCCAAATGGGTCCGCAAAATCTGGCGCACTTCCTTCTCGAACCCGGGCGCCCCCGGGGCCTGGGTCAGCTCCTGAAACAAGGACCAATCGATCAATGCATTTCACCTCTTC
>Ga0079224_100010810_pt1 | contig 12535 bp, 12 predicted proteins | sample Stecom2015_FD_80414 | JGI IMG/M metagenome (GOLD analysis project Ga0079224, IMG submission 80414) | Agricultural soil microbial communities from Utah to study Nitrogen management - Steer compost 2015 | ecosystem: Environmental > Terrestrial > Soil > Agricultural land | place: USA: Utah...
AGCTTGACCAGGTCGTCGATGACGAGCACGACCGCGAAGGTGAGCAGAAGCTGGAACGGCAGGTCGAGCGTGTAGATGCGGCGGAACAGGACCCGTTCCAGGAAGGCGCCGACGATGGCCACGGAGACCGCGCTCAGCAGCGCCGCCAGCCAGAAGTTGAGACCGAGCGTGCCGTAGAAGGTGAACGTCAGGTAGGCGCCCAGCATGAACAGGGCGCCATGTGAAAAGTTCAGGATCCCGAGCACGCCGAACGCGATCGTGAGACCGGCGGCCAGCAGCCACAGGTACATCGAATAGGTCAGTCCGACGAGGCCCTGATAGAGATAGATGTCCACGAGCTGTCCCCTCGGGTGGCCGGGCGGACGGCCTTGCCGGCCGGATCCAGTGGAAGCAGGCGCACTCGGCAGGCAGCCGCGGGACCCGGAGGTCCCGCGGTGTTCGGCTCAGTATTCGAGCGGTTCGAACGGTGGCCAGCGATAGTAGTCCTTCGGATCGATCACCGTCAGGTCCTCGCCGACGACCGGTATCGGATAGGCCTCCAGCTTGGCGACCCGGCCGCCGGGCACGGTGTAGACTGCCTGGTGGTCTTCCCTGCGGTACGTGCGCACGCCGGCGGGCGTCTCGATGGTCATGCCCTCCATCGCCTCGACCACCTCGGCGGTATCGGTGCTGCCCGCCGCCTCGGCCGCCTGCTTGAGCGAGTAGACGGCGGAGTAGGTGCATTCGGCCGAATAGTTGGGGAAGCGGCCCCAGCGTTCCTCGAAGGCGGCGACGAAGGCCGAGTTGCGGTCCCTGGTGGCCTCCTCGCTCCAGTTGAAGAGGTAGCGCGCGGTGGCCCAGAGCTTGCCGTCGAAGTCGTTGATCTGGCCCGCAATGCCCTCGAGCACGTCGACCGAACCGCCCATTGCGTGCCACCACGCCTTCAGCTGGCCGAAGCCGCCCATGACGAGGCCGGTACGCAGCAGGGTCACCGCCTCGCCGGCCCACGGGGTGGCGTAGATGGCGTCCGGGTTCGACGCCAGCACCGAGGAGACATGGCCGGAGAAGTCGATGGTATGGAACGGCGCCCACGCCTCGCCGACGAACTCGACGTCGGGGCGAAGCTCCTGCAGCGTCTTCTTGAACATCGCCCAGCAGGCATGGCCGTACTCGTAGTCGGCCCCGATGTTGGCCCACCGGGTGATGTCTTCGCGCTTGGCGAAGATGTGCGCCGCGAGGATGGAATCCTGGTAGACCGGCGCCGAGGCGCGGAAGATCTGCCGGATGCCCTGGTCGGCGACGAGTTCCTCGGTCAGCCGATGGGTGGCGGCATGCGTGAACACGCAGATCCGGTCGAGCTCGGCGAGCACCGGACCGAGGGCGAGCGACGAGCCGCTCGAATCGACGCCGACGAGGAAATCGGCGCCCCAGTCATCGACCAGGACGCGCGCATTGCGGGTGGCGACGTCGGGGCGGAGCTCCTCGTCGACGAAATTGAGCTCCACCTGCCGGCCGAGGATGCCGCCGCTGGCGTTGATTTCCTCGATGGCAAGCGTCGCACCCATCCGCATCTGCCGTCCGTAGTCGGCATGCGCGCCGGACAACGCACCCTGCCCGCCGATCCGGACAGGTTGATTGGCGCGGGCTCCCCGGATTCCGTACTTCCGCAGATACGCGGCGGCACCGATGGCGCTGGCGCCGGCGAGAAACGTTCGCCTGCTTGCCTTCATCTCGATCCCTCCTTGGCTGGCCCGGCGGCCAGCTCGCATCACGATGTTCGACAGGGCCAAGATTAGCGCCCACCCACTGCAGGTTGCAACTCGCATGCCGGAAATCGGCTGCCCCGACGAAGAAAAGGGAAGGGTTTGACTTTGCCCGCCGGAGTCTTCGTGAAATCAGTAGCGGACGCCGGATTGGGCGCATTTCACGCCGACTGCGGGGATACTGCTGTAGGAATAGGTAAAGCCGCGATCCTCGCCGCCAGCCGGCAAGTCACGGAACAACAGCATGGTAACAACATTGCGGCCGTCGTCGAGGAGGAAGCGACATTCGACCGTCACTACGCGCAGCTTTCTCGAAGATGTATTGCGCACCAGCACGGTCACGAAGGCCGCATGCTGATTAGCGTCGTAGCCAAAGCGCTCCGGCGTGACCTCGACCTGTGGCACCGGCTTCGCCCCGCGAGCTCCTGCCGCGTCGTTATGTCCCGATCCGTGCCGGCCCCGTCGCCGGATCGTCGCCCGTGGGCGAGCACCCTGAACGGCGGCAGGCCATCCGGGCCGGCACCCGACAGCCTACCCGCTCCGTGGCGGCGGCGACAGATCCTTGTCGCCGATGCCGCAACCGCAAGCGGCCGCCACCCGCGCGGGGCGACGGCCGCCTGGCATCCATGCCGTGCGATGGCCGGGCGCCTCGCCGGCGCCCTGCCCCTGTTCCCTAGCTCGGGCGGCGGGCGATGAAGTCGATCTCCACCAGCGCGTTGACGGCGAGCGCGGTGACCCCGATGCAGGTGCGCGCCGGCAGCCGGCCTTCCGGGAAGTAGGACTTGTAGACGGCGTTCATCGCCGCGTAGTCGCGCTCGAACTCGGTGAGGAAGATCCGCACCGCGACCACGTCGGCGAGCGACAGCCCCATGCCCTCCAGCACCAGGATCAGGTTGTCCATCACCCGCCGCGTCTGCGCCTCGACGCCGTCCGGCAACGGCGCCTTCGGGTCGTCCGGGTCGGTCGGCATCTGGCCGGTCAGGAACACCCAGCCGTCGGACTCGACGCAGTGCGAGAACGGGCCGACCGGCGTCGGCGCCTTGTCGATCATGTGGAACGTCGGTGCCATGGTTCTTACAGCTCCCCTTTCATGTTGAACTGGACGGAAACGGTCATACGGGCGGCGTGGCCGGCCGCCACGGCGTGGCAAGCAGGCGGGTGAGGACGGACAGCGCCTTCTCCATCTGGGCCCGGTCGTGGGCGGCCGAGATGCACAGCCTGACCGCGTCCGGCCGGGCCGTGGGCGAAACGGCGAACAGCTCGCCCGGCGCGACACCGACGCCGAGCCGCCGCGCCTCGCTGGTGAATTCGCGGGCATGCCAGCCGTTGGTCATCTGCATCCAGACGTGGAACGACCACGGGTGCCGGCGGACCGGGCAGCCGGCGAGCAGTCGCCCGGCGATCTCCTGCCGCTGCGCCACCTCCTGGCGAAGTTCCGAGGCGATGCGGGCGGCGGTGCCGTCGCCGATCATGCGCGCGGTGATCTCGGCCATTACCGGCGACGCCATCAGCGTGGTGGCGCGCATGGCGAGGCCGACCCGCTCGGCGTGCTCGGCCGGGAACCGGACGAAGCCGACCCTGAGCCCGGGCCCGATGCACTTCGACAGGCTGGTCACGTAGAACGTGCGCTCCGGTACGAGGCTGCAGATCGGCGCCACCCGCGGCTCGAGCAGGAAGCCGTAGACGTCGTCCTCGACGACGTGCAGGTCGAGCTCGCGGCTCACCTGCGCGATCTCCTCGCGGCGGGCCTCCGACATCAGCGACGTGGTCGGGTTGTGCAGGGTCGGCGAACAGCACAGCACCCTGGCGCCGCTGCCGCGGCCGGCCTCGGCGAGGCTCGCCGGGACGAGCCCTTCGGCGTCGACCTCGACCGGCACCAGCTCCAGCCCGAGCAGTGCCGCGATCGACTTCAGGCCGAAGTAGGTGACCGCCTCAGTCAGCACCCGGTCGCCCGGCCGGGTCAGCGCCGAGACGGCCAGCAACAGGCCGTGCTGGGCGCCGGCGGTGACCGCGATCTCGCCGCCGCCGTCCGGCAGCCCCTGGAACGCGAGCCATGCCCGCCCCGCCTCGCGATGGTGCCGCTGCCCGAGGTCGACCTGGTAGGTCATGATCCGGTCGACGTCGCAGCCGTCGAGCGCGGTCGCCAGCACCGGAGCGATGCGCGGGCTGCACGGGGCGCCGAACGGGAAGTTGTGCGACAGGTCGATGAAGTCGGGCTCCGCCGGCGTCTCGGAGATCGACTGCGGCGCGTCGCGCACGATCTCGGCGACGAACGTGCCGCGGCCGACCTCGCCGCTGATCAGGCCCTGGCGGCGCAGCTCGGCGTAAGCGCGCGAAACCGTCCCGACGTCGAGCCCGAGCTGGCGGGCGAGCTCGCGGTGGGTCGGCAGGCGCTCGCGCGCCGCGAGCCGTCCCGACGTGATCGCCTCGGAAACCGCGTGGATGATCGCCTGGTACCGTGGCCCCGGCTGCCTCTGGATCTCGATCGTCAGCATTGTCTGAATCTGGAATATCCGTTGACAGTGGAAAGGCAAATGGCTTTTGATGGGAAAGTCAAGACAAGTTGGATTGGGGACAATGTATGAATTTTTACCCCTACAATCCAGAAAAAACTATCCCCTAATTCTTGGTCGTTAGTGCGCGTCGACTCAAACGCGCGCTGACGGATGCGGTGGGAGGAAGGAAGTGTCGGAACATCTTGATATCGGTTCGGATGACTTTTCGCTGGCGAAAGTTCCGGACAATGCGAGACTGCGGTGGTTTGACATCAGCCTGAACTACACGGGCTTCGTCATCATCCCCACCGCGCTGATGGTCGGCGTCATCGTCGCCACCCATTTCACCTTCTGGAAGGCGTTCTGGATCCTGGCCGCAGGGTCCGCCATCGTGGTCGCCAATGCCGTCCTCATGGGCTACATCGGCTTCCGCGAGCGCACCTCCTATGCGCTGAGCGCGCGGTTCGCGTTCGGCGACCAGGGAAGCCGGCTGCCATCTGGGCTGCTGGTCATCACCTCACAGGGGTGGTGGATCATCCAGCTGCTCCTGATCATGTCGTTCTGGCCCGACATATCGTTCTGGTGGGGTGCCGTTCTCCTCATCTTCTTCGGCATCCTGATGACGGTCACCACCCGCACCGGGCTGCAGAAGGGCATGACGTGGCTCAACCGGATCGCGATCCCGGCGCTCCTGATCCTGTTCGCGATCTCCATCGTCCGCTCGGTGGACTTCGCCGGCGGATGGGATGCCATCACCGCCACCCCGCCGACCAAGCCCGGCGAGCTGAGCGCGGTCGCCGCCACCATCATGGTCGCCGCGTTGTGGATCAACGGCTCGACCGTCTACCCGGACGTCGCCCGCTACGCCAAGACCGAGGGCTCGGTCGTCTTCGGCGCCTTCGTCGCCTTCGCCACCGGCCTGTTCGGGCTCGGCATGATGGGGCTGATCTTCTACAAGAGCCTTGGCGTCGGCGACTTCGGTCCCGCGTTCGAGAAGCTCGGCCTCACCGTCTTCGCGTTCGCCGTGGTGTTCGCCCAGATCTGGACCACCAACCAGAACCAGATGTATTCGAGCAGCCTCGCGATGTCGAACGCGTTCCGGCTCAAGCGGACGACCTGCGAATCGATCCTGCTGGTGATCTCGCTCGCCATCACCGTCTACCTGTCGGCGTACGACTTCCAGGACGTCTTCACCGGCTTCCTGATCTTCCTCGGCCTGTTCCTGACGCCGGTGCCGGGAATCATCTTCGCCGAGTACTACGTGCTGCAGAAGATGACGGTGTCCTCGCGCCTCGAGGACCTGCCGTCGGTGAACCGGGTGGCGCTGTTCAGCTACGGCGTGACCGTGACGCTCAACGTGGTGCTGTGGCTGGTGGTGCCGGAAGGCGCGCCGATCGGCCTGATCACGCTGAACCCGCTGACGGCGTTTCTCATCCACCTCGCCTTCTCCAGGGTGCTCGGCAATCGCCTCGCCGTGGAGACGGTGAAGTAGCCGCGGGGCGGCATATGCCGGTTCGCGTGGCGGCTGCCGGCGGGTGCCGGCGGCCGCCGCCGACCGCGGCGGCGGGCCCGACGCCCCGCCTCAGTTCCGCAAAGTGCAATTCGGAGGAAAGCATGCCGAAGACCCAGCTCGTTCCCGAGAGCCTCAGCTTCCAGCCGCGGCCGACCTATCCGTACTCGCCCGGCACCACCGCCGGCGGGTTCATCTACACGGCCGGACAGGTGGCGTGGGGGCCGGACGGCAACCTGGTGGCGATCGGCGACGTCCGCGGGCAGACGCAGCAGACGCTGAAGAACGTGCTTGCGGTGCTCGCCGAGGCCGGCGCCGGGCCGGACGACGTCCTCAAGTGCAACGTCTACCTCAAGGACATCGCCCGCGACTTCCAGACCATGAACGAGGAGTTCGAGAAGGTGTTCGGCAACGAGCCGCCGGCCCGCACCACGGTGCAGGCGCACCTGGCCGAACCGGAGATGCTGGTCGAGATCGAGGCCATTGCCTACATCGGCCGCTGATCGGCCCGGTCCGGCGTCTCGCGTGTCAACGATACCCCGCGGCAGCGCCTCACCAGATGCCATGCCGCGGGCCCGGGAGGAGGAGATAGACGGTGTCGATCAAGGATCTGCTGGTGGCCTACCAGGGTGACGCGGGCTCGCGCAACGCGCTCGCCTTCGCGCTGCAGGTGGCGGAGAAGTACGGCGCGGCGCTGACCGGTGTTCACGTGCAGGCGCCGCGCCAGCACGTCAGCCCGCTCGAAACATGGATCGAGCAGCACGTGCGCGAGATCGACGGCCAGGACGTCGGCGAGATCGCCCGCAAGGCGGAAGCCGAGGCGGCGGCGCGGATCGAGGCGGCGTTCCGCGAGCAGGTCGGCAACGGCGCCCAGGCGCCGCGCGAATGGCTGTCGCTGAGCGGCCCGCCGGACGTCCTGCTCGCCCGCGCCTCACGCTTCCACGACTTCCTGATCACCGGCCAGTTCGAGGGCTCGATCCGCCACGGCGGCCGCGCCGTGCAGCCGGAGACGATCCTGCGCCGCGCCGGCAAGCCGGTGGTCATCGTGCCGCAGAACTACCAGGTCCGCCCGTTCCGCGACGCGGCGGTGGTCGCCTGGGACGGCAGCGCCTCGGCGGCGCGGGCGCTGAGCGACGCGATGCGGATCCTGCAGACCAAGAAGCGGCTCGACGTGGTGAGCGTGCAGTGCGACGGCGACCGCATTGGGCCGCTGACCGACCACGACATCATCCGCTACCTCAAGCGCCACGACATCGATGCGAGGCTCGTGACGCTCAGGTCGGAGGACGGCAACGTCGGCCGCACCATCCTCGACTACTGCGCCGAGTACGACCCGGACGTCCTGATCATGGGCGCCTTCGGCCGCGGCAAGCTCGGCGACCTCCTGTTCGGCGGCGTCTCCCGCTACGTGCTGGAGAACCAGACCGTCCCGGTGATGATGGCCCACTGACCGGGGGCCATTCGGCAGGCGGGCCGGAGCCTCAGGCTCCGCGCCCGCCGCCGGCCCGTGCCGCCAGCGCCCGCCACGCGAACGGCGCCACGGTGACGACGAACAGGATCCGCGCGATGTGCAGGGTGGCGACGTAGCCCGGATCGACCCCGAGCGCCAGCGCGACGAGGCTCATCTCGGCCAGTCCGCCCGGCGCGAACGCAAGGATTCCGGAGACGACCGGCGTCGCCGCCGCTCCGGCGAGCGTCACCGCCGCACCGATGGTCACCGCGAACATGATCAGGACGAAGCCGACCGAGTAGGCGAGCGTCGACAGGACCAGCGCCGGCGCGAGGCCGATGAACCGGGTGCCGACGGCGGCGCCGAGCACCACCTGGGCGGCGACCACCAGCTCGTACGGCGGCTGTGCGGCGCTGAGGCCGGAAAGGTGCAGCACGGCACTCGCCAGCAGCGGTCCGATGATGATGCCGCCGGGCAGCCGCACCCGTTGCGCGACCAGCCAGCCGACGATGCCGGCGGCGACCAGCAGCGCGAGATCGGAGCCGGCGAGGTCGGCGATGCCGATCGAAGGCCCGGTCGCCGAGACCACGTCGTGGCCGGTGGCGAGCAGCAGCACCGGCGGGATCACCATCACCGCCAGCATCAGCCGCGCGGCATGGATCAGCGAGATGCGCTCGCTTGCGATCCCCTGCTCCTCGGCGAGCGCGACGATGGTGTAGATGCCGCCCGGCATGGCGGCGAAGAAGCTCTCGTCGGCCGGCATCCTGGCCACCCGCGACAGGTAGGCGTGGCCGAGCACGGTGGCGAGCACGCAGTAGACCGGGACCAGCGCCAGCGCCATCCCGAGGTCGCCCAGCCGCGCGAACAGCTCGGGCGTGACGGCGCTGCCGAGCAGCACCCCGAGGCACGCCCGCATCGGCGCCATCAGCCGGCGCGGCGGCGCCATCGGCACCCGCATGAGCGCCGCCACCAGGGTCGCCGCGATGGCTCCCAGCATGTACGGCAGCGGCACCCCGGCGAGGTCGCCGGCGTAGCCGCCGGCGGCGGCGATGGCGAGGCCGGCGGCGACGCGGCCGGTCTCCGGCAGGGCGGGTCTGATCGAAGGCACGGAAGAGCGAACCAGTTGTCGGGTGTCGGGTACGGCCAGTGCATAGCGTGTGCCGCCGGCTTGCGAAAGCCGCCTCTGCCTGCCTCCAGGGGACGACGGCCCGGTGGTGCGCCGGCGGGGCAACCCGTGGGCTTGTCTCCTGCCGTGCCATGTGACTTACTGGTGTCGGCACAGGCAGATTCCACCTCCGGGAGCATTCCGTGACCGACCGGCAGGACTATTCCGCCCGCGACTGGCGCTCGCATCCTCCTTACGCCTTTGCCGGCTACGGCTCGACCGCGCTCCGGGCGCCGGCGCGGCCGCTGGTGCCGCTCGCCCATACCCTGTCGGAGCTGACCGGGCCGGTCTACGGCCACGCCGCCGTCGCCCCGCTCGACGACGACCTCACCCGCAACGCCGCGAAGGACGGCGAGCCGCTCGGCGAGCGCATCATCGTCACCGGCCGCGTGCTCGACGACCGCGGCCGCCCGGTCCCCGAAACCCTGGTCGAGATCTGGCAGGCCAACGCCGCCGGCCGCTACCTGCACGCCCGCGACACCCATCTGGCACCGCTCGATCCCAATTTCACCGGCGCCGGCCGCTGCGTCACCGACGCGGACGGCCGCTACACCTTCACCACCATCCGCCCCGGCGCCTACCCGTGGCGCAACCATGCCAACGCGTGGCGGCCGCCGCACATCCACTTCTCGCTGTTCGGCCCCACGTTCGTCACCCGCCTCGTCACCCAGATGTTCTTCCACGGCGACCCGCTGCTCGCCCTCGACCCGATCTTCAACGCGGTGCCCGACGCCGCCGCCCGCGAGCGCCTCGTCGCCCGCTTCTCGATCGACGTGACCCGGCCCGAATGGGCGCTCGGCTACGAGTTCGACATCGTGCTGCGCGGGCCGGCGGCGACGCCGACGGAGACCTGAGCCGATGCCGCAGACGCCGTCGCAGACCGTCGGTCCGTTCTTCCATCTGGCGCTCGCCCCCGACGCCCCCGGCGTCACCCCCATCGCCGGCAACGTGCTGGCCGGCCCGCAGACCCGCGGCGAGCGGATCACGGTCGAGGGCCGCGTCCTCGACGGTGCCGGCGTCCCGGTCGACGATGCGCTGATCGAACTGTGGCAGGCCAACGCCGCCGGCCGCTACGCCCATCCGGACGACGACCGCGATGCTGTCGCCCTCGATCCCGCATTCTCCGGCTTCGGCCGCGCCGCGACCGGCGCCGACGGCAGCTTCCGGTTCGAGACCGTGAAGCCCGGCCGCGTGCCCGGCCGCGGCAACACGCTGCAGGCGCCGCACCTCAACCTCGTCGTGCTTGCCCGCGGCCTGCTTTCGCACCTGTTCACCCGCCTCTACTTCGCCGACGAGGCGGAGGCCAACGACGAGGACCCGGTGCTCGCCGCCGTCGACCCGTCCCGCCGCCACACCCTGCTGGCTGCCCGCGACGGGACGGCGCAGCCGCCCGTCTACCGTCTCGACATCCGCCTCCAGGGGCCGGACGAGACGGTGTTCTTCGACGCCTGAACGAGCCGGACCGAGCGATGCCGCGCGCCCGCATTCTCTCCCTGGCCGAGGCGATCGAGGAGCACCTGCGCGACGGCGACACCCTGGCCATGGAGGGGTTCACCCACCTGATCCCGTTCGCCGCCGGCCACGAGGTGATCCGCCAGCGCCGCCGCGACCTCACCGTGGTGCGCATGACGCCTGACCTGATCTACGACCAGCTGATCGGCGCCGGCGCCGCGCGCAGGGTGGTGTTTTCGTGGGGCGGCAACCCCGGCGTAGGCTCCCTGCACCGGTTCCGCGACGCGGTCGGCAACGGCTGGCCGAACCCGATCGAGATCGAGGAGCACAGCCACGCCGCAATGGCCTGCGCCTACGACGCCGGCGCCTCCGGCCTGCCGTTCGCGGTGCTGCGCGGCTACTGCGGCAGCGACCTGCCGGCCGTCAACCCGGCCATCCGCTCCGTCGTCTGCCCCTATACCGGCGAGGAGCTGGCCACGGTGCCGGCGCTCAGGCCCGACGTCACCGTGATCCACGCCCAGAAGGCCGACCGCGACGGCAACGTGCTGATCGAGGGCATCGTCGGCGTCCAGAAGCAGGCCGCGCTCGCCGCCACCCGCGCCGTCGTCGTCACGGTGGAGGAGATCGTCGACGAGCTGCAGTGCGGTCCCAACGCCTGCGTCCTGCCCGGATGGGTGGTGTCGGCGGTCGCCGCGGTGCCCGGCGGCGCCCATCCCTCGTACGCCCACGGCTACTACCCGCGCGACAACGCCGCCTACCGGGCGTGGGACGCGATCTCGCGCGACCGCGAGGCGTTCACCGCCTGGCTCGCCGAGACGGTGATGGCCGGCCGGCCCGAGGACTTCGCGGTCCACGTGCGCCGGCGCGCGGCCTGAGGCGGGAGGACGTCCATGGGCGGCGGCAGCGGCAACGGCTACACCGCTTCGGAGATGATGACCGTCGCCGCCGCCCGCGCGCTGTCCAGCGACGACGTCTGCTTCGTCGGCATCGGACTGCCGTCCGCCGCCTGCAACCTCGCCCGGCTTACCCATGCGCCGGGCATCACCCTGATCTACGAATCCGGCACCATCGCCACCCGCCCCGACGTGCTGCCGCTGTCGATCGGCGACGGCGAGCTGTGCGAGACGGCGCTCGCCACCGTCTCGGTGCCGGAGATCTTCCGCTACTGGCTGCAGGGCGGGCGGATCACGGTCGGCTTCCTCGGCGGCGCCCAGATCGACCGGTTCGGCAACATCAACACCACCGTGATCGGCCACTACGCCGATCCGAAGGTGCGCCTGCCGGGCGGCGGCGGCGCGCCCGAGATCGCGACCTCGTGCGGCGAGGTCTACGTGATCATGCGCCAGGCCAGACGCAGCTTCGTCAACCGGGTCGACTTCGTCACCTCGCTCGGCCACGGCACCGGCGCCGGCGACCGCGCCCGCCGCGGCGTCACCACCAGGGGGCCGACCCTCGTCGTCACCGACCTGTGCATCCTGCGGCCGGAGCCCGGCACCGACGAGCTCGTCGTCACCTCGCTGCATCCCGGCGTCGGCCGCGACGAGGTGCGCGAGGCGACCGGCTGGGAGGTGCGGTTCGCCGCCGACGTGGCGGAGACGCCGCCGCCGCAGCCGGACGAACTGGAGGCGCTGCGCGCGCTCCACGCACGCACGGTCGCCGCCCACGGCGACCCGTAGGACCACGCCCGGCGGCGGCGCCATCGGGGCAAGGGAGGAAACGATGACCGCAACCAGACCGCCATTCCGCGCCGACCATGTCGGCAGCCTGCTGCGCCCGCCCGCCGTCCGCGACGCGCGCATCGCCCGCGCCGAGGGCCGGATCGACACGAGCGCCCTGCGGGAGATCGAGGACGAGGCCATCCGCAACGCCATCGCCCGCCAGTGCGCGATCGGCCTGCGCGCGGTGACCGACGGCGAGTATCGCCGCGCCTTCTGGCACTTCGACTTCCTGCAGGAACTCGACGGCGTCGAACTGGTGGACGGCGGCACCGGCATCCAGTTCAAGGGCGCCGCCACCCGGCCGAAGATGCTGAAGGTCACCGGCCGGATCGACTTCGCCGGCCACCCGATGCTCGATCACTTCGCCTTCGTCCGCGACAATGCCGGCGGGGCGGTCGCCAAGCAGACCATCCCGTCACCGTCGGTGCTGCATTTCCGCGGCGGCCGCCAGGCGGTCGATCCGTCCGTCTACCCCGACATGGACGGCTTCTTCGAGGACCTGGGCAACGCCTACCGCAGGGCGGTGGGCGCCTTCGCCGATGCCGGCTGCCGCTATCTCCAGCTCGACGAGACCAACATCGCCTATCTCTGCGACCCCGACCAGGTCGAGGCGCTGCGCCAGCGCGGCGAGCAGGTCGACGGCCTCCTGCAGACCTACGCCGACCTGATCAACACGGCGATCGCCGGCCGCCCCGACGACATGGCGGTGACCTGCCATCTGTGCCGCGGCAACTTCCGCTCGAGCTGGATTGCCTCCGGCGGCTACGAGCCGGTCGCCGAGGTCCTGTTCGGCGGGATCGCCGTCGACGGCTTCTTCCTCGAGTATGATTCCGAGCGTGCCGGCGGCTTCGAGCCGCTGCGCTACATGCCCGCCGATTCGCGCGCCAGGGTCGTCCTCGGCCTCGTCACCTCGAAGACCGGCGAGCTCGAATCCAGGGACGACGTCCGGCGGCGCATCGACGAGGCCGCGCGCCACGTCCCGCTCGAACGGCTGGCGCTCAGC
>Ga0079224_100010811_pt1 | contig 12535 bp, 10 predicted proteins | sample Stecom2015_FD_80414 | JGI IMG/M metagenome (GOLD analysis project Ga0079224, IMG submission 80414) | Agricultural soil microbial communities from Utah to study Nitrogen management - Steer compost 2015 | ecosystem: Environmental > Terrestrial > Soil > Agricultural land | place: USA: Utah...
TAGCTTAGTAAATTAAAGCAGTGTAATATACAAAAATTAAGAACATAAATTATTTAAAAAGAATAGGAAGTCAAAAAGTGCCTTCTACATCCATAATATAGCGTAAATTTAAGAGGATAATTTAGCTAAACACACCTTTCCCTTCGAGATTCTTTCCTGACTTCTCCTGAAAAATCAACTTTTTACGAAGCTAAACTCGAACCAAACTGCAAGTAATAGGCAAGTATAGGGCAACCGTAAGCCTACTTGAGGCCTACTTGAGGTGGCATTAAAGCAGCATTGATACGGCATTGAGGCGACATTAAGGCGGCATTAAGGCAGCATTGATAAACGAAGTAAAAGAGGAAAAACAAACAAATAACACCATTTAAATTGTAAAACTTGAAAAATTGTAGTAACTTTAAGGTGTTATTTATCAATGGGTTAAATATAGTGATTATGGCTAAATCAGACAACTTTTTTAACATAAGAGGAAAGATAGGAGAACTCATTTTTTATGTTCGAAACGGAAAAACTTATGTAAAACAGTATTCCGGAGGGTTTACCAAAAAAGAAACACAAAACCATCCAAGAGTAAAAGCAGCCCAACAAAGGCTAGGACAGATATCAAGCTTCGTAAAAAGCTTTAAACAAGCATTGACCCCATACCTGTGGAGGCAGAAAGACGGAACTTTTCACAACCAGTTGATCTCTGTCTTTTCGCACATCCGAAACAGTAATCCCGAAAAATCATTTCAAGAGGTTTTGAGCTCTCCGATAAGCTACTTAACATTAAAAAATAAACCCTTGAACAAGAATTCTAAAATCACAACCCACAATTTAAGGTATGACCCAAATACTAATCTGCTCCAAATTAATGTGAATTTGATGCATGAATTATCAGAAAAATATAAAGGTTTTTTCTTAGAAGTAGCAACAGGATGGTATGGAATAACAAACGGAAAAGCCCATTTATCCCCACCACAATTGCATTACTTTAAAATCTCCGAGATAGCTTTGAATCAAACCATAACCATTCCTTTTGCTGAAGCAGATTCAGAAATTGAATTTTTACCCTTTGTAGGGTTAGCAGTAGTACACACCGACCAGCCAACCAGCACAACACTTCATAGCGTGCATACGCTTGCGGTCTGTTTTGTGTGATAATGCCTTGCTCAAAACAATTTGATTTTATGAGCTGCTTCGTCGAAATTCACTCAGTATAATAGCTGTTGCAGTAGCAACATTTAAGCTCTCGGTAGGGTTCCCAAAACGTGGAATCGTAATTTTGTGCGTAATACATTGTTCGATGGCTGTAGAAATTCCGTTGGCTTCGTTGCCCAAAACAATAATTCCCTCTTGAGGTAAATTGCTCTTATAAATGTTTTTACCTTCCATAAAGGTACCGAAAATAGATAATTGAGTCTGAGACAAAAATGTTTTTAGATCAAGATAACTGACCTTTACACGAGTAATCGAACCCATTGTGGCTTGCAAAACTTTCGGATTATACACATCAACAGTGTCTTCTGAACAAACCAAGTGTTGGATACCAAACCAATCGCACAGACGAATAATGGTTCCGAGATTTCCTGGATCCCGAACAGAATCCAAAGCCAATATAAGTCCGCTCAACTCCAGCTCATCATCAGCCGGAATTCTAAAAACAGCAAGCGAATTATTCGGACTTGCCAAGGCAGATATTTTCTTGAGCTCGCTAGCAGAAATAACAGTGCGATTCAAAATATCTTTAAATATATCCTCGGTTACAAAAAGCTCATCCAATACAAAATCAGAATCCAAAAGCTCTTGAATCACTTTTTCGCCCTCAACAAAAAACAAACCATGTTGTTTTCGGTACTTTTTTTGTTGTAAACTCGATATTAGTTTAATTTGGTTTTTTGTAACCATATAAAAAATGTATTTTTGAATTTATTTATTTGGAGAACTTGAAAACTCACCTGACAAAAATAGTATTTATAATCGGAATAGGAACGATTCTCAACTCTTGCGATGTAGTGAAGAAAGTTCCTCAAGACAAAAGGCTTCTTACCAAAAATACAATTTTGGTCAACGGTAAGCCCACTCGCGAAGAAGGAGCCGAAAATCAATTGTATCAGATTCCAAACAAAAAACTGTTAGGAATACCCGTGCGTTTGCACCTGTACAACCTAGCTAAAGAAAATCCGGATTCGCTATATAATGCTTGGCTAGAAAGAAAACCAAAAAGAAAACAATTTTTGATTGACGTACTATCCGAAAAGCAAACAGAACGCTTAGGACACTCGTTCCTAGTCTCAGGATATAGCCGCTTTCTGAAAAGTGTAGGAGAAGCACCGGCTATTATCGACCAAGATAGAAGCAAACGATCAACAGATAGACTTAAAAACTATTACTTTAATCAAGGCTACTTCAATACAGAAACTTCATACAAAATAGATACCTTACAAAACAAAAAAGGTGAAATTACTTATGTCGTAAAAACCGGAGAACCCTATGTGATAGACTCCTTGATACCCAAAATAAGCACACCGGAATTAGATAGCCTGTATCAAATTACCAAAGACCAATCGCTAATTGTCAAAGGAAAACAATACAACCGAAACGACCTAGACGGAGAACGAAACCGAATTACAAGCTTCTTTAGAAACAGAGGAGCGTATCACTTTCAGCAAAGCTATATCAATTATCAAATAGATACCGTTGATACCAATCATAAAGCAAATATAGACCTGATTATATCAGACCAAAACGTAAGGGTAGGAGACTCAACCTATACCAAACCCTTTAATCTATACAAAATCAGCGAAGTAAATATATTTACGAATAACCCGTATGACAAAGACACAAAAGTAATCATAGATAGTACAAGCTATAACGGAATCAATATTTATAGCTCCGGAAAATTGAGGTACAGACCCAAAGCCATTACAGACCCAATATTTTTAAGCATAGGACAATCGTATTCGGATTTTAGAGACCAACTAACCCGACGTTACCTCAATAATTTAGGGATATTTAACTACCCGACCGTACAGTACGTAGAAGATGATTCGGACCCGACCGGAAATTCGCTCATAGCAAACATCACGTTGAGCTCCATGAAAAAGTTTAATTTCAACCCGTCCTTAGATATCACCCATTCAAATATTCAAGACTTTGGTATCGAAGGAAATGTGTCCGTCTCGTCTCGAAATATTTTTAAAGGAGCAGAAGTACTCCAATTAGGACTGCGCGGAAATATCGGTTCATCCCAAGACTTAGCCAACCCGAATAACGTGTTTTTTAATATTTCAGAATACGGAGCAGACCTCAAACTAAATGTCCCAAGAATATTGTTTCCGCTAAAAACAGAAAGCATTATATCCAGACAAATGATCCCCAGTACAGTAGCAAGCTTCGGATTCTTTAAACAACAAAACATAGGACTAGACAAAGAAAACTTTACAGGAGCTGTGAGTTATAACTGGACACCCATCCGAAGAACTTCATCCGGAATACATCGAACAACCATGAAGTTTGATATACTCAACATACAATTCGTGCGGAATATAAATGCTGATAACTATTTCAGAGTGTACACCTCATCTTATAATCGACTAAACAACGTGGCTTTAGATTACGGAACAGATCCCGCTAATCTGGATGAAAATGGAAACCTGAGCAGACCACAAGGAACAACCGATTTTATAGAAGATGTACTGACCGGAAACTCACCGATTATTGTAGGATCAGACGACTATAAGGTAGTCCGAAGTATAGAAGAAAGACGCAAACGTCTAACCGAAAACAACCTTATTTTGGCTGCAAACCTTACCTATCATAAAACTACCCAAACCGGTATCTATGACAATAGCTTTTATAGTATAAGACTAAAAGGAGAATCAGCAGGAGGATTACTGTCTTTAATATCCAGTGTGGCAAATCTGCAAAAAAACGACAGAGGAAACTATGATATATTTGATGTGGATTACTCAGAATATGTCAAAATGGAAGCCGAATACATAAAACACTGGGATTTAGGAAATAATCAGGTTCTGGCTACTCGTATATTCGGAGGAATTGCAATACCTTACGGAAACTCCAATAGCGTACCGTTTTCGCGAAGCTACTTTGCAGGAGGTTCCAATGACAACAGAGGATGGCAAGCCTATCGCTCAGGACCAGGAAGTAGCGGGGGAATTAACGACTTTAACGAAGCAAACCTAAAACTGGTAGGAAGTATAGAATACCGATTTAAACTAATGGGTAAATTGAGCAGTGCGCTATTTGTAGATGCCGGAAATATCTGGAATGTATTTGATAATATAGAAGACGAAGACTATGTTTTTAAAGATTTTAATTCCCTTAAAAGTATAGCAGTAGGCTCCGGAATAGGATTTAGATATGATTTCGGATTTGTGGTATTGCGCTTTGATTTAGGATTTAAAACCTATAATCCGTCTAATGATGAAGATAACAGATGGTTTAAAAGCTATAAGTTTGACGAGTCGGTGCTCAATATCGGAATCAATTATCCTTTCTAAACTAAATAGGTTATCGTAATTTTTTGTTAATCCTAATTGGAATAGTTGCCCAATAGCAGCGAATTGTTAATTTTGTTGGTCATTAATATAAAACCATGGTATTAAATATGAATGTGAAACAATTTTTATTGACAGGAGTATTAATCTTTTCAGGATTATCTCTCAGTGCTCAGAAAAAAGAAGTTCTTTTTACTATTGACAAAACCCCATATTATACAGATGAATTCGTAAGGGTTTACAATAAAAATTTAGACTTAGTTAAAGACGAATCACAAAAAGATATCGATAATTATCTGGATTTATATTTGGCTTATAAGTTAAAGGTAAACAAAGCCTATCAACTCGGGTTAGACCAAGAACCCAAATATATCAATGAGCTGAAATTGTACAGAGATCAACTGGCTAAAAACTACCTAACCGATACAGAAATCACAGAAGAACTCATAAAAGAAGCCTATGATCGATCGCTTAAAGAGATTAAAGCTTCGCATATTCTGGTATTGGTAGACGAAAATGCAAGTCCTCAAGACACACTAAAAGCCTATCAAAAAATACAAACCATCCGAGAAAAAGCTATAAAAGGACAAGACTTCGGACAATTGGCACAAGAGTTTTCAGAAGACCCTTCGGCTAAAGAAAACAAAGGAGATTTAGGATACTTTTCGGTTTTTAGAATGGTATATCCTTTCGAAAACGGAGCATATAATACCAAAATAGGAGAAGTGTCAGAACCGGTGAGATCTCGTTTTGGATATCACATAATAAAAGTAAATGACATCAGAGACAATAGGGGAGAGATTTCGGTAGCTCATATTATGATTTCGAATCCTAAAGACCCTTCAAAAGCAGCAGAAGCACAAGAAAAAATAAATGATATTTATAAAAAACTACAGCAAGGAGAAAACTTCGAAAGCTTAGCTAAACAATTCTCAGAAGATAAATCATCGGCAACCAAAGGAGGTTCGCTATCAAGAATAGCATCCGGACAACTCAATTCGGCAATCTTCGAAGACGCAGCCTTCTCTATCAAAAATGTAGGTGATTATACGCAGCCTATACAAACAGAATTTGGATGGCATATCATAAAACTACTAGAAAAACACCCTATCAAGCCTTTCGAAGAAGTGAAAAATAACTTCGAAAACAGAATCAAAAAAGATGAACGCTCTAAAAAGATAGCTCAATCGATGAATAGTAGATTGATGAAAAAATACAATCCTACTATTGACCATAAACTATTTCAAAAAGCGTCCGAATTGGTAACAGAAGAATACGAAACAGAAAAATTCGAGATTCCTAATGACATTGATGCCTTTAACCAATCAGTAATGGTGATTCAGAACAAGCATATTAGCGGAGTAGAATTTCTAAACTATATACAGTCGCAACAAAACAGAAGACGAAGCATACCATCAATCCAAAAATTGCGTTCAACCTTAATCGAAGACTTTATAAACTTAAACCTGAATACCTATTACGAAGAAAACTTAGAAAACGAATTCCCGGAGTTTGGCTATGTGATGAGCGAATACAAAGAAGGTTTATTGCTTTTTGACTTAATGGAAAAAGAAATCTGGCAAAGAGCACAAAACGACTCTTTAGGATTAGAAGCTTTTTATAACAGAAATAAAGACAATTATAAGTGGAACCAACGCGTGGATGCAATAGTTGCATCTTCTGTAAATCGAGATTTTGTTGAAAAAACCAAAAACTATTTCGAACAAGGACAATCGGTTGAATTTATTAAAAAAGAACTCAATCGAGATGCGGTAGTAAACATTATGATAAACGAAGGAATATTTGAAGAAAAAAGCAATGCTTTGCCTCAAGCCTATAAACTATCCAAAGGAGTTTCAGATATTTACAAAGAAGGAGATTATTATTATGTAATTTTGGGCAAAGAAATCGTACCGGCTTCAACCAAAACCTTAGAAGAAGCAAAAGGTAGAGTAGTGAGCGATTATCAACAATACCTGGAAGCCAATTGGATGGATAACTTAAAAGGAGAATTCTCGTATAAGGTAAACAAAAGAGTATTAAAAAAAGTAAAAAAACAACTTAACCGATAACAGTGAAGGTGTTTAAATTCATAACCTACGGTATAACAGCCCTCGTGATATTGACTTCGTGCGAGTCTTCAAAAAAAGAACTCAATCCAGAAGCCATAGCCCGAGTAGGCGATCACTATTTGTACCGTAAAGATATCGAGAATTTAATCCCTGAAAACTCTACCAAAGAAGACAGTACGCTAATCGTACAATCGTATATAGAACGTTGGGCTACCCAAAAACTCCTTACCGAGGTATCAGAAATCAACTTGGATGACCATCAAAAAAAAGAATTAGAAGGTTTGGTTAACCAATATAAAATAGATCTATTTACGAATGCTTATATCGAACAAATGGTTCGGAAAAGCATAGATACTTTGGTTACAAAAGAAGAAATGCAACAATATTATAACGAGCATAAAACTAATTTTAGAACCAACATAAAATTGGTGAAACTACGCTATATACAAGTTCCGGAAGAACATCAAAAATTTAAAGAAATAAAAGAAAAGTTCTTTAATCCGAAAAAATCAGATTACGAATTTTGGGATACCTATCAAGTACAACTAAACAGTGCAGCACTTAACGATTCGGTCTGGGTTGACCTGAACCAAATCTATCAAAGAGTACCTTTTATAAATCCCGAAAATGTAGAACAATACATTCAACCCGGAAAAGTTCACGAACACCAAGTAGATAACAGCATCTATTTTATAAAAGTGAACGAAGTGTTGAAAGAAAACGAAATCAGCCCTTTTGAATATATTCAGCCTACCATAAAACAGGTGATTATAAATAAACGAAAATTAGAATTTGTTAAACAAATAGAAAAAGAAATCATCCTGGATGCTTACAAAAACAAAAAATATGAAATTTATAAAAAATAAAGTTGCTTTGTGCTCTGTGCTTATCGCACTATTCGGATTTAACCTTTCGGCTCAAGAAGTTGAACAAGAACAAGACAGTGTCGTAAAGCCTGTAGTGCCAAAGTTTAATCCGAATCAACGAATCGACGGAGTAGTAGCCGTAGTCGGAGATCACGTAATATTAGATTCTGATATCGACAAGATATATAGAGAGATGGGAGCCAGCGGAGTGGATTTCAGTAACTTTAATAGATGTCAAATCTTAGGAAGGTTAATGGAAGAAAAATTTTATGCCCATCATGCCGTGCAAGATAGTGTAGTGGTTTCGGATGCCGAAATACAATCGGTAGTAGACAACAATATCGACTATCTGCAAAAACATATCGGTTCGATGGATAAAATATTGGAGTACTACCGCAAAAAAAATGAAGAAGACTTTAGAGCAGAATTGTTCGAAATCACCAAAAACAATAAGCTCTCGCAAGGAATGCAAGAAAAAATTATTAGCGAAGTAGAAATTACTCCCGAAGAAGTACGTACTTTCTTTAATTCAATTCCTAAGGACTCTCTTCCGGTGTTTGGAGTAGAACTCGAGGTAGCCCAAATTATTATTGAACCGGTAATTCCTCAAGAAGAAAAACAAAAAGTAATTAATAAACTCAACGAATTTAGAGATGATGTAATCAATAACGGAGCAAGCTTTTTTAGTAAAGCTGTGTTGTACTCAGAAGACCCGGGTTCTAAATCAAGCGGAGGTTTTTATAAAATGAATCGAAAAACTCCTTTCATAAAAGAGTTTAAAGATGTAGCCTTTTCGCTACAAGAAGGAGAAATCTCGAAACCTTTCGAAACAGAGTTTGGCTATCACATCATCTTATTAGAAAAAATAAGAGGACAAGAATTAGAGCTCAGACATATATTATTGATGCCTAAAGTAACCGAGGCTGCTATGCGCGAAGCAAGAGAAAAAGCAGTGAGAATCAGAGAAAAAATAGTCTCAGGAGAAATCTCCTTTGCGGATGCAGCACGGGCAGAATCAGACGAAAAAGAAACAAGAGCCAACGGAGGACTGTTGATGAATCCGCAAACTCAAGATTCTCGTTTTGAACTTACACGGATGGACCCGGTATTGTATTCGCAAATATCATCACTTAAAGAAGGTGAAGTATCGCAACCACTGATAGACCAAACCCCAACCGGACTTAAAAGATATAAATTGATTACTATTTCGAATCGCCATGACGAACACGTAGCAGATTATTCTCAAGATTATATCAAGATTAAAGAAATGGCACTTCAAGAAAAACAAATCAGAGCCATTAAAAAATGGTTCGACGAAAAATTACCAGACACTTACATAAGTATAGATTCGGTGTATAGAGATTGTAAGTTTGAGAACAATTGGCTTCAAAAATAGTTTAAAGTTTGAAACAAAAAACCTTTAAACAATAAACAAAAAAGATATGTCAGACGTAACAGCAATAGAGCAATTAGTAAAAAAACAACGAGAACTTAAGGCAGAAATCGCTAAAGTTATTATCGGGCAAAATGAGGTAGTAGACGAAATTGTTTTGAGCATATTTTCAGGAGGACACGCACTGTTGGTTGGAGTTCCCGGATTGGCCAAAACTTTAATGGTAAATACAATTTCGCAAGCACTAGGGCTGAACTTTAAACGAATTCAGTTTACCCCCGATTTAATGCCTTCTGATATTTTAGGAAGCGAAGTTTTGGACGAAAACAGAAACTTTAAGTTTATTAAAGGGCCAGTATTTGCTAATATTATTTTAGCAGACGAAATTAACCGTACCCCACCAAAAACTCAAGCCGCTTTGTTAGAAGCTATGCAAGAAAAAGCTGTTACTGTTGCCGGAACACACTACAAACTCGATTTGCCATTCTTTGTACTGGCTACACAAAACCCAATAGAGCAGGAGGGAACCTATCCGCTTCCGGAAGCACAGTTAGACCGATTTATGTTTGCTGTTAAACTAGATTATCCAACTTTTGAAGAAGAAATACAAGTGGTAAAACAAACCACAACAGATGCCTCAGTTAGTATTAACCCTTTGTTTACAGCCCAAGAAATTATCAATTATCAACAATTGATAAGACGCATTCCCGTGGCAGATAATGTAGTGGAATATGCAGTAACATTGGTTAATAAAACCCGACCAAAATCTGCTATGGCAACTGATTATGTCAATAATTATCTGGATTGGGGAGCAGGACCAAGAGCCTCACAAAATTTGATATTAGGAGCCAAAACCCACGCAGCTTTCAACGGAAAATTCTCTCCGGATATCGAAGACGTAAAAGCAGTAGCAACAGGTATTCTAAGACATAGAATTATTAAAAATTATAAAGCAGAAGCAGAAGGAATATCCGAAGAAGATATTATCAAAAAACTTTTGTAAGCTATATTTTAAAAAAGCGAAGTGATAATCACCTCGCTTTTTTCTTTTAGGTACCTTACTCTAAAACGGCTTTCAGAATGCTCAAAGATATGTATCTTTGCAAAAAAAAATAAAGTTATGACAGAAAGTGGAAAGATAGAACTGATGTGTCCTGCAGGAGATTTTACATCGCTACAGGCTGCTTTAGACAACGGAGCCGACTCGGTTTATTTTGGAGTAGAACAACTCAATATGAGAGCCCGAGCTACAGCTAACTTTACCATTGAAGACTTACCCGAGATAGCTCGTAGATGCAAAGAAAAAAAAGTACGCACCTACCTGACGCTCAACACCATTATTTATGATCACGACCTTTCGATAATAAAAACCTTGTTAGACAAAGCAAAAGCAGCCGATTTAACTGCTGTTATTGCAATGGACCAGGCAGTAATAGCCTATGCCCGTCAGATAGGAATGGAAGTGCATATTTCGACTCAGATAAACATTACCAATATCGAAACCGTAAAATTCTATGCCATGTTTGCTGATACTATGGTGATGAGTCGGGAATTGAGCCTGAATCAGGTTAAAAAAATCTGTCAACAAATAGAAAAAGAACAAATCAAAGGGCCATCCGGAAACTTGGTAGAAATCGAGATTTTCGGACATGGAGCTTTGTGTATGGCTGTATCGGGGAAATGCTATTTGAGCCTACATTCGCATAACTCTTCCGCAAATAGAGGAGCTTGTAAACAAAATTGTCGAAAAAAATATACAGTAATCGATCAAGAATCGGGCTTTGAGATTGAATTAGACAACGAATATATGATGTCTCCAAAGGATCTTTGTACCATTGATTTTTTAGATCAGGTGATTGATACCGGAGTAAAGGTTTTAAAGATTGAAGGTAGAGGAAGGGCTCCCGAATATGTAGCTACGGTTACTAAATGCTATCGAGAAGCCATTGATGCTATTGCCGAAGGAACCTTTACGAAAGAAAAAATAACCAATTGGATGGAACGTTTAGAAACGGTTTACAACCGAGGGTTTTGGTCGGGTTATTACTTGGGTCAAAAACTAGGAGAATGGTCAGAAAATCCAGGCTCGAATGCCACTCAGAAAAAAATATACATCGGAAAAGGGAGACATTTTTATCCAAAGTCAAACATAGCTGAATTCTTAATAGAAGCTTATGACCTGAGTTTGGGAGATAGGGTATTGATTCAAGGACCTACAACCGGTTCGCAAGAAATGATAGTCGAAGAAATGCTTATAGACCAAAAAGAAGGAGCTACAACAGCCACAAAATCGGATATAATTACCTTTAAAACCGATTTTAGAGTACGTCCTTCTGATAAATTATACAAAATAGTAAAACAGTAATGGTTATTGTCACTCTTCAACGCGATAAGTGTATCGGTTGTAATTATTGTGAAGAATTCGCTCCGGAATACTTCAGAATGTCAAAAAAAGACGGCAAGTCGGTACTTTTGAAATCTACCGAAAAGAAAGGTTTTTTTACCCTTAAAACCCCAATTCCGGAAGCACTAGAAGTATGTGACAAAGCAGCGAAAGCCTGTCCGGTAAAGATAATTTCGGTAAAGATGATTTGATAAAAAATAACGAAATCTCTAGTGCCGTACGGTATAATTTATGGTTATTGCTTTAGAATGTTTTTAAGTTTTACTAAAGGTGTAAATAACAAATGTACTTAATTTATTGTCTTGCCATTACCTTGTCAATAAAACTTTATTTATAAATAATTTGAATTTAAGGATTTCAGATTGTCCGGGAACTTCAACTAAAACCCAATAATAATCATTTTCTTTATTTATAATTTGGTAGATATACTTTTCACCTTTTTTACTAAAATCTCTTCGGATAGTATTGTCGCTTTCAATAAATTCTAACTCAAATTTACTTTTTCCAATCCACCTGTAGAATAACTTCGAATTCGTTCCGTCAGGAAAGGTTTCGATCCAATATTTTTTATCTGTTTCGACTGTGGTTTTTTCTCCTGCATATTCAAAGTAATAAAAACTAGTAGTTGATTTAAACTCGTTTAATTCTTCGGTCGTAATTGTAATTTCCGGCTTTTCCTTAAGTCGTATCCAGTTTTCACCTTCTGGAGGATCAATTTGTTGTAAATACTCTCTAAAAGACTCACAGCGTTTTTGAAATCGAATGTATAAGTAATCCAGCTGCTTTTCCTGTTCAGAATCCGAAAATTGCTTTAAATAAGGAGATATGAATTTTTGATGCAGACTCTTAAACCTTAACGAATCGTTTAAGTTTTCGTTAGATTTAAAATCGATACACATTTTATCAATTATTTTATCTGTCTCTTCGTTGTGAATCTGAGCAAATAGAATACTTGAAAAAAATAAGAAACAGATTAAATGTATTTTTGCCATGTTCTACCAATTATATACTTTTAGGAGTATTTCGACCCTTGCCAAAAGTAGGTTAATATTTGTGTGACAAATTCAAACCGAACTCAAAAGTTATTATTTTGTAGGTAAGCTGCAATAAAGTTTTACGAGTTAAATTTAACTAAAAAACAGATATAAACATAAAATATTTGTGCTTTTTATAAAATAAAATTATTTATATGGTTGTTAATTTGGTTTTATAGAGGACGGGAATATAAAGTTGATTCAATGTTTTGTCCTTTTCTAACTTTGGGATGATTTTATCAAATAATATAGTATCGGGATAAA
>Ga0079224_100010812_pt1 | contig 12535 bp, 11 predicted proteins | sample Stecom2015_FD_80414 | JGI IMG/M metagenome (GOLD analysis project Ga0079224, IMG submission 80414) | Agricultural soil microbial communities from Utah to study Nitrogen management - Steer compost 2015 | ecosystem: Environmental > Terrestrial > Soil > Agricultural land | place: USA: Utah...
CCTGCCGATGCGCGAAGTGGTGAACACGCTGATGCGCCGGGACGTCGACATCGTGGATGCCCAGACCATGCCGTACTACCAGGACGTGTACGACCACGTGCTGCGGGCGGCGGAGTGGGCCGACTCGCTGCGAGACCTGCTGGCCAACATCGTGGAGACCCGCCTGACGATGCGCAGCAACCGGCTCAACGTCGTGATGAAACAGGTCACCAGCTGGGCCGCGATCATCGCCGTGCCGACCGCGGTGACGAGTTACTACGGGCAGAACATCCCGTTTCCCGGGTTTGGCGAGCCATGGGGCTTCTGGACCTCCGCCATGATCATGGTGACGCTCGGCGTCGTGCTGTACGTCGCCTTCCGGAGGAAGGGGTGGCTCTGATCCGGGCTTAGGATGGCTCCGCCTGCGCCGCCCGCCGAAGGCGCCGGTCAGGTCGCGGAGAGGCGGTCGATAACGCCACGCAAATCGGCCCGCTGGATGGCGGCGGCCATGAGGTCGCCGAACGCGTCCGGGGTGCAGGCGAACGCGGTGACCCCGAGGCTCCCCAACGCGGCCGCGGTGTCATGGTCGTACGACGGTGCCCCGCCGTCGGCGAGCGCGAGCAGCACGATCACCTGCACCTCGGCGGCCACCAGCGCGGCGATCCGGTGCAGCATCTCGTCGCGGTCTCCGCCCTCGTACAGGTCGCTGATGAGCACGAAGATCGTGTCCCGGGGCCGGGTGATCAGGCCTTGGCAGTACGCGATGGCCCGGTTGATGTCGGTTCCCCCGCCGAGCTGGGTGCCGAAGAGGACATCGACCGGGTCGCTCAGCACCTCGGTGAGGTCGACCACGGCGGTGTCGAACACGACCAGCGACGCCCGCAGGGCTCGGATCGACGCCAGCACCGAGGCGAAGACTCCGCTGTAGACGACGGACTCCGCCATCGAGCCCGACTGGTCGACGCAGAGCACGACGTCGCGCTGCACGGCCAGCCCGCGCCGCCCGTACCCGATGAGGCGCTCCGGGATCACCGTCCCGACTTCTGGTCGGTAGTTGCGCAGGTTGGCCCGTACCGTGCGATTCCAGTCGATGTCGTGATGGCGTGGCCGGTTCACCCGGGCGGAGCGGTGGAGGGCACCCATGACCGCGGTGCGGGTGCGCTCCGCGATCCGTCGCTCGAGGTCCGCGACGACCCGGGCAACGACCTCCCGGGCGGCCTGCTTGGCCTCTTCGGGCATCACGCTGCGCAGTGAGAGGAGGGTGCCGACGAGGTGTACGTCCGGTTCCACCGCCGCCAGCATCTCCGGCTCCAGCAGGAGGCGGGTCAGATCGAGCCGTTCGATCGCGTCGGCCTGCATCACTCGCACCACAGTGGACGGAAAGTACCTTCGGATGTCGCCCAGCCAGCGGGCCACCCGAGGAGCTGAGGCGTCGAGGCTAGCGCTGCGTTCCGTTCCCTGACCCGGTCCCAGGCCGCCGCTGCGGCGCGCGGCCGCCTCGTCGTAGAGCGCGGCCAGGGCCTGGTCGATGCGCAGGTCGTCACCGGTGAGGGGCTGGCCGGTATCACCCTCGCCGCCGAGTACGAGGCGCCAGCGCCGGCGTCGCTCGTCCGGGGTCATGGCACCCTCCGCACGGGTTCCGGCTCACCCGCGAGCGCCGCCGGATCCAGGTCGGGCAGTTGCCGGCCGAGGAGCAGCTCCAGCGCAGGGCGTACCCGGGCGGCGCGGACCGGATCGATCGCGACACCGGCGCCGCCAAGCTGCCGCTGCCGGGCGCTTCCGAGGGTGCGGATGCGATCCCCGATGGCGCGCCGCTCGGGCGCAGGGTATTCGGCGAAGGTCCGCCGCAGCAGGGGCAGCACCTCGATGAACGTCTCTGCCGGGATGGTCATGAGCCAATGGTCGACAAGTTGCAGCAACCGCTCGTCGTGCACCAGAAGGAGCCCGCCGCCGGCCAGAAAGCCCTCGATCCAGGCCGCGGCCTGGTCGGGTGGCACGCCAACGCTGAGCACAAGGCTCATGCGCCGGGCCACTTCATCGGTGTCCAGGCGTCCTCGGTCGTGCAGCAGCCGAGTGGTCTGGCCAGCGAGCAGCCCGTGCAGCCCATCTCTTGTGGACAGTCCCGCGAGCGTGTCCAACCAGCCCGCGGTGAGCGTCTCGTCGCCGATCAGGCCGAGGGCCGAGTCGACCCCGTCGATGCGGTCGCGAAGTTCCGCGGCGGCGTCGTCATCCAGCCGGGTCGCCGCAGCTGGCAGGCCGATGCAGATGCGCACCACCAGTCCCTGGGTGACGCCGCGCACTGCCGATGTGTCGGTTCCCCGGACGTCGCCGTACCGGAGGGTGCGCGCGAGCGCCGGTACGGCCGCCATCAGGTGCGTCACGTCCGTGTCGAGGGCGGCGCGGTCCCGTAGTGCGGCGAGGACGGTCGGCGCCGCGTCGGGCAGGTCCGCGAGCAGGCACTGCCCGACGAGTGCGGTGACCTCGGCGAGCGTGGTGGCGGAACCGGCCATCTCCACCGCCTTTGCCGTTGCCGCGGCCGGCACGCTCGTCCCGTACCCGCTCGCCGCGATGAGGTCGACTGCGAACTCCGGCTGCCAGGCCAGCCGCCAGGACTCGCGGAACGTGCCGAGGCTGCGCCGGCCCTCGTCGGTGGTCGGTTCGCCCCAGGCGACGCCGAGCAGCCGCAGGCGGTGGAGCAACCGGCTGCGCTGCAGGTCGATGTCCCGTCGCAGATCGAGGTCGAGGTCGGTCGGGAGTGGGCTGGGCTTCATCCGTAGCCGCCGCTGAGCGGCCGCGACGTCGGCGACGAGGGGCGCCGCCGGAGTCTCGGCGGGCACGGTCCCCAGTTGCTCACCCACCACCAGGCGGCGGTCGATCAGCGCCACCCGGAGGTCGTCGCCATCGCAGAGCACCGCGCGGGCCGCCTCCGTGACCTCGGCCAGGCCGGGGAGCGGCCGGCGCCGAAGCGCCGCCAACGCCTCGGCGAGGCGGACCGCCTCGATCACGTGGGCGCTGGAGACCGGCAGCCCTTCGTCGCGCAGCACCCCGGCCGCCTTCACCAACCAGCGCGGCACCGGACGGTCCCGGGCGGTGAAGAGGTGGTGGTACCAGCCGGGGGAGGCCACGCCGGCGCCGTAGCCCTGCCAGGAGGCGAGCCGGCCATGAGTCCACGGCACCCACGTCACGCCGACCTTCGTCTTCCGGTGTCCACGAAGGAGCCGGGCGTCGGCTGCGGCAGGCGGCAGCGGCGCGGTGAGCGCCGGCACGTGCCAGGCACCGCAGACCACGGCGACCCGATCGAACTCCTTCTGCGCCGCTCGCAGCACGGTGCGCATGTACGCCTCGCGGCGGTCCTCGCGCGCCTGCTCCCGCTCCGGCAGTGGCGGCGTGACCGCCCGTACCTCGGCCATCGCGGCCGCGATGGCTTCGAACGGCGCCAGCGCGTCCACTACGGACTCGCCGTTATCGGAGGTTCGGTGCTCGACCACGTCCTCCCACCACCGCTCCGGGTCGTCGTAGCCGGCGGCCTCGGCGAGCAGCCCGATGGGGTCGCGCCGTTCCGGGGTGCTCGCCTCCTCGCCGTACGGGTCGAGGGGCTCGCCGCCGCCCGGAGCCTCGGCACCCGCATCGTCCGGATCCGGTTGGGCTGGCTCCGGCTGTGGTCGCGCCGCGAAGCGGTACGAGGTGGGTATGTCGCAGAACCGTACCGGCACTCCGTGCGTCTGCGCCCATTGGATCGCCTGCCATTCGGGCGAGAACTCGGCGAAGGGCCAGAAGTACGCCGATCGCCGGGTGGTCGTCGCGCTCTTGTCGATGGGGTACGCGAGGAGTGCGACCGGTGGACGCATCTGCTCCGAAGCCGCCAAGTGGGTCAGGCCGTCCGCCTCCGGCGGTCCCTCGATGAGCACGACCTGCGGCCGGTAGGCATCGAGCGCGCGACGGACCGAGCGGGCCGATCCGGGACCGTGGTGGCGCACCCCGAGCAGTACCGTCGCGGGCATCCTGGCATCCGGCGGTGCGGCCGGATCAGCCGTACTCATTCCGGGCCGCCCAATAGAACTCCCGCCAGTCGTCCCGCTCACGCACGACGGTCTCCAGATACTCCTGCCAGATGAGCGCATCGACGACCGGGTCCTTCACCACCGCGCCCACGATGCCAGCAGCCACGTCGGTGGGGCGCAGCACGCCGTCTCCAAAGTGGGCGGCGAGGGCGAGGCCGTTGGTGATGACGCTGATCGCCTCGGCGGTCGAGAGCGTCCCGGACGGGGTCTTGAGCTTCGTCCGGCCGTCCTCGGTGACGCCGCCGCGCAGCTCCCGGAAGACCGTCACGACCCGGCGGATCTCGTCCGCCGCGGCCGGCACCTCGGGCAGCTCCAGCGCGCGTCCAAGGTCGGCCACCCGTCGAGTGACGATCTCGACCTCCTGCTCGGCATCGGCGGGCACGGGCAGCACAACCGTGTTGGACCGCCGCCGAAGCGCCGAGGAGAGCTCGTTCACGCCGCGGTCGCGGTCGTTCGCGGTGGCGATGACGTTAAATCCCTTGCGCGCCTGGACCTCCTCGTCGAGCTCGGGCACCGGCATCGCCTTCTCGGAGATGATCGTGATGAGGCTGTCCTGGACGTCGGCCGGCATCCGGGTGAGCTCCTCGACCCGGGCGATGCGCCCCTCCGTCATGGCGCGGTAGATCGGGCTCGGCACGAGCGCGTTGCGGCTCGGTCCTTCGGCGAGCAGCCGGGCGTAGTTCCACCCGTACCGGATCGCCTCCTCCGGCGTGCCGGCGGTGCCCTGCACCAGCAGTGTGGAGTCACCGCTGATGGCCGCGGCGAGGTGCTCCGAAACCCAGGTCTTCGCCGTGCCCGGAACGCCGAGCAGCAGGAGTGCGCGGTCGGTCGCGAGTGTCGCGACCGCCACCTCGATCAGGCGCCGCGGCCCGATGTACTTCGGCGTGACCGAGTCGCCGTCGCCGAGCAGGTAGGTGACGACCGCGGCGGGGGAGAGGCGCCAGCCCGGCGGGCGCGGCCGGTCGTCCTTTTTGGAGAGCATGGCGAGCTCGTCGGCGTACAGCTGCTCGGCATGGGGCCGGAGCACTCCGGTCGGCGCGGTGTCGGTCACGAGAACTCCATGGATGTCGGGAACTCCTGGGCCGTCGGGGACTCCTGGGCCGTCGGGGACTCCTGGGCCGTCGGGGACTCAAGGGATGTCGAGAACTCCTGGGACGTCGAGAACTCCAGGGACATACGCTGGCGGAACTCCATGATGGTGGCGAGCCGGTCGAGCGAGTCGACGTACAACTCCGGCAGGTCCGATGACGCGGCGCGCTGCGCCAGTCCGGCGGTCTCGGCCGCGAGAGCCGGCGGCAGGGCGAGTGCCGTGTGGTCGCAGAGCCGGTCGAGATCGCGCAGGAGCTGTCGGGCGGCACGCACCTCCTCCGCTCCGGTGCGGGCCGTCCGGCCCGGAGCGCCGGGCAGGCGCTCCAGAGCGGCGAGCGCCAAGCGCGCAAGCTCGTCCGGCCACGGGCCCGGGCAGCGCTGCAGCAGCGAGACCCACGCGTTGGCCGGTTCCTCGGCGATCGCCCGGGCCGCCCGCCGGACGAGCTCGGTCGGGTCGAGGACCGCGTACAGGGAGGTTGCCAGGTCGTCGGGCCCCGCGCGCTCGCCTGATTGCTGAGCGTCCAGCAGCGCCGCGGCCCAGGCCCCATCGCGCTGGCTGGCCGCCGCCCGCGCCAGTCCACGTTGGACGGAGTCGCGCCATTCCGGTGGGGCCGGAAGCGCGACGAACTCGGCCGGGCTGAGCTCGGTGACCGCCGCGAGTGGCGTGTGCGCCACGATCTCCTCGAGCCACCAGCCCCGCAGGCCGCCGCCGTGTGGCGGTGACGCGGTGAGCCCGTCACGGCGCATGCCGGCATCGAACGCCGTCGGCGGAGTGACCACCAACCGGCCGTCGTCGACCCGCAGGCAGTTTCGAAAGCGGGCGAGCATGCGGCGGTTGAGATCCGAGGTGGGTATCCGAGTCAACAGCTTCGCCGCCGTGGCGCGCACCTCAGCGCGCCGGTCATCGAGGGCTCGCTCCAGGATCTCCTCGTCGTCGGAGCGGAGCCCTTCTCCCAGCAGCGATATCAGGTCGGCTCGCTCGGCGCCCGGCAGCTCGTCCCAGTCCCGACCGAGCCGCGTCCGCGCCTCGGCCGGATCCCGGTACGGACCAAAACCGGCGTACGCCCAGTCTGGGTTGTGCCGGGCAAGCCACGCCGCCCGCTCGCCCCCGGCCTTAGCGATCAGCGGGCGCAAGCCGCGGTCCTGGCGGCCGAGCTCGAGCAGGTCCGGGAGGTACTCGGGGGGCGCGATCCGCCGGTGGGTGGCGGCCAGGGTGAGCCACTCGCCGAGCAGCGCGTTTCGAAGCCCGGGTTCGAAGAGCGTCGGGCCGGCCTCGAGGAGGTACGCCAGTCGGCCCGCGGCTTGCCGAGAAACGAGCTGGTGGGTCTCGGTCGGTGCGGCCGGCGGAGGGTCGATCCCACGTACGGGCACTCGTCCGGCGCGCCGAGCCACGCTCCAGACCGCCGCCTGGTCGAGCACTGCGGCCGGCGAGTCGCCGCCCGCTCGGCGGTCGGTGCCGACCAGGGCGGTCGCCAGCAGCTGTGGCCACGGCATGAGCCCCGGCGCCGCGGTGCTGGTCGGCGGCGCAGCCAGTGTTTGCCTGGTCGATCCGGTCATGGCCGGACCAGCCGCCCGTCGGCCCACATGGCGAGCGGGCGCAGGCCCTCGGTGCCCCACTCGCCGAAGAGGGTCACCGGCCCGCCACCGGCGGCGGCGAGCAGGCGCCACGGCGCCGGCGCCCATCGGTTCAGCGGCAGGGCGTCTCCGGCACTGTCGAGGATGTGCCACGGTTGCGCCTCCCCGCTCTCCGCCAGCGGGGCGGGTACGACCGTGACTCCGGTCACGAGCATCGGCCACCGTTCGAGCCACGGGTCGGCAGCGACGGCCTCGGCGTATCGGTGCAGCGCCTCCTGAATCGTCGGCGCGGCACCTGGCGGGTCGGGGAAGGTCTTCGGCGGCGAGTGGCGGCACTTGACCAACGCCCTCAGGTTGCCACGGCCGGGATAGAAACAGACGTCGCCCTCGAATTGCGTGCCGAGGACGAGATCGCCCGGCAGTGCGGTGCCGGGCGGAGCGAAGGTGAGGATGAGCGCGTCCCGCCCGGTCGCGGTGCCATGCAGCCAGGCGCGGCGCAGGTTGAATCGCTCCTCCATCTCGTCTCGGATACCCACGACGCTCCACTCGTCGGTCACGGGTGCGCCGGCGAGCACGTCCTCGGTGCTCGTCGGGAAGCCCACGCGCGACCGCACGGTGGCGGCGAGGTCGTCAGGCAGGGAGTCTCGCCGCCGGTACCCGGTCACCACCAGCCGCAGCAGCGACAGCTCGGTGAGCAGCCGATCCGGCGCGCTGGCGACCCCCGCGAGCCGGCGAACCGACGAGGCGAGACCGGGTGCCTGGGCATCCACCAGCCGAGCGGCCATCGCGTCCCAGTGCTGGTAGCCCGCCCGGGCGGCGCCGGCGAGGCCCTGGTGGACCTGGTCGTTGAGCCACCGGTCGAGCTCGTCGATGCCGGCCTCGACCCGGGCGGCACGCCGCTGTCGAGTGCGAGCCGCGGCCTCGCTGTCCGAGCGTCGCGCCGCCCGTCCGGCGGCCCGCTCGCGCCGCGCCTCGCGCTCCTGCCGCCACTGGCGTGCCCACTCGGGGACTGCCGGTTCGGCTTGCTCGGCCACGTGGCCTGCGGTCCAGAGCAGCAGCAAGCCGAGCGCGTGCTTGCACGGGTTCTTGTAGCTCGGGCAGGAGCACCGGTATGCCGGCCCGCCGACGTCGACGCAGACGTCGTACGGGACGCGCGACGTCCCGCGGCAGCTGCCCCAGATCAGGGGTGGGTCCCCGCTCTGGCCGGTGTCCCGCCACGGCCTCGGTGTGCCGAGCGCCTGTCCGGCCCGCGCCGCCGCCGGGTCGGGAGCGAGGGCGAGGACCTGATCGGCGCTCCAGCGCGCCGGCGCTGTCTCCTGCCGCATCGGTGGCGAGCGTAGCTCCCGTGCTGGCTTCGAGGCGACTTCCTGCGTTCGGGCCCATAAATCGTGTGGCTGGGCGGGCGGTGTGCCCATACGGTGTGGGGTCGTGTCCCGTACCGTCACGCTTGTCCTGGTCGACGCCGCAGGCGAGCTGCTCGGCGCGCTGCCATCGGTGGAGGCAAGGGAGCCGTGGTGGCAGTCCACCGCTGATGTGGCGGCGGCGGTACAGGACCGGTTCGGACTGGACGTGACGGTGCTGCGCCTGCTCCGGGCCGAGCGATCGGCGCCGCCCGGCGGCGCGGTCACCTACCTGGCCCAGGTCGGCGAGCGACCTCAGTTCGAACTGGTGCCGGTGAGCCTGCGCCTGCCCGACCATCCGGCGCGCCCGCCGTACGCCCGGCCCGGTGGTCCACAGTCGACGCTTCGGTGGGCAACGGCCGCGCTCAGGACCCAAGGCCTGTGGCCGGTCGTGCAGGCGGTGCAGGAGCGGACCTGGAACCTCTCCTCGCTGTGGCGGCTCGAGACCTCAGCCGGCGTCGCTTGGATCAAGGAGGTGCCGGAGTTCTTCGGTCATGAGCCGGCGATCCTGCGCTGGCTCACCGAGAACGGCCAGGGCGCCCGGGTGCCGCCGCTGCTCGCCGCGGAGGGTCAACGGATGCTGCTCGGCCACGTCGCTGGTGCGGACCTGTACGGGGCTGATGTCCTGGTGCGGGACGCCATCGGCGCGGCCATGCACGAGATTCATCTCGCGGCCGCCGACGCCGTGCCCCAACTGCTCCACATCGGACTGCCAGATCGCCGCCCGGCGGTTCTGGTTGAGACGCTTCCCGCGGTCGTGGCGACGGCCGGGGCCGTCGATCCTCGCCTCGAGGCCCTCGTCGCCGGCTTGGAAGATCGGCTCCGTCGGGTGGAGGAGTGCGGTCTACCCGCGACGCTCGTCCATGGCGACCTGCATCCAGGCAACGCCCGCGCGCTCGCCGGCGGACCGATCGTGCTCATTGACTGGGGCGACTCGGCGGTCGGTCACCCGGCGCTTGACATGCTGCGGCTGATCGACGGGGTGGCGGAGCCGGACGCGAGGTACCTGGTGGAGGCGTGGGCGCGCCGGTGGCGCGGAAGCGTGCCGGGGTGTGAGCCCACGCTGGCGCTTGAGTTGATGAAGCCGGTGGCCGCGCTGATCGCCGCCGCCGCGTACGCCGGTTTCCTGGCTCGGATCGAACCGGCCGAGCACCCGTACCACCGCTCCGATGTCCCGGCCTGCCTGGCCCGCGCGGCCGAGCTGGCCTGCGTATAGTCCTTGACAGGCATATGTCTGAAGGAGCATATTAGGCCGGTGGCTGCCGACACGTTCGCGGTGCTCGCCGAGCCGACCCGGCGCCGGGTCCTCGACCTGCTCCGGCGGCGCGAGCACAGCGTCGGGGCGCTGGTGGAGGCGCTCGGGGTGAGCCAGCCGACGCTGTCCAAGCATTTGAGGGTGCTGCGGGAGGCGGGCCTCGTCTCCAGCCGTACGGCGGCGCAACAGCGCATCTACCGGATCGAGCCCGGGCCGCTGCGTGAGCTCGACGCCTGGCTCGCGCCGTACCGAGCGCTGTGGACGACCCATCTCGACGCTCTCGAGCGTCACCTGGACCGCATGGAGGAGCGATGACGCACCGACCGATCGACCCGGGCCCCCTCGCCCAGGTCTCCCTGGAAGCCACCGGCGACCGCTGGACCCTGGTCTTCGTGCGGGAGCTTCCGCATCCGCCCGCGAAGGTGTGGCAGGCGCTCACCGACCCGGCTCAGGTCGGGGAGTGGGCTCCGTACACAGTGGACCGAAACCTCGGCAGCATCGGCGAGGCGACGCTCACCATGGTTGACGGTGATACCGCCGAGCCAATGTCCGCGACGGTGTTGCGGGCGGGGGAGCCCAGGCTGCTCGAGCACACCTGGGGCGACGATCTGCTGCGCTGGGTCCTGACGCCGACCGAGACCGGGACGAGGCTAACCCTGCGGCACACGCTCGCCGAACGCGACTGGACACCGCGGGTGGCTGCGGGTTGGCACATCTGCCTGGTGGTTGCGCAGCGGCTGCTCGACGGGGATCCGGTCGGTCCGATCCGCGGGGAGGCGGCGCGCGAGCACGGATGGGACGAGCTGCACCAGTCGTACGCCGGCAGACTCGGAATCGTGCTGGATTCGATGGTGCCGTGATCTGATGGCGCTGTATCCCGAGATCGAGCCCTATCAGAGCGGAATGCTCCCCGTCGGTGACGGAAACACGATCTATTGGGAGACCTGCGGTAACCCGTATGGGAAGCCCGCCCTCGTGCTCCACGGCGGACCCGGCTCTGGCTGCCGGCCGGGGCATCGGCGCTACTTCGACCCGCAGCGGTACCGCGTCGCGCTCTTCGACCAGCGCGGCTGCGGGCGCAGCACGCCGCACGCCAGCGACCACGACACCGATTTGAGCACCAACACGACGCACCACCTGCTCGACGACATCGAGCTCCTGCGCGAGCACCTAGGCATCGAGCGATGGCTGGTCTACGGCGTCTCCTGGGGCACCACACTCGGGCTGGCGTACGCCGAGCGCCACCCGGACCGGGTCACCGAACTCGTACTGTCCAGTGTGGTCACAACGACCTCAGCCGAGGTCGATTGGGTCACCCGCCGGATGGGGCGGGTCTTTCCGGCGGAGTGGGCGCGGTTCCGGGACGGCGTGCCCGCCGCCGAGCGCGACGGCAACCTTGCGGAGGCGTATCGGCGGCTGCTCAACAGTCCGGATCCGGCCGTGCGGGAGCAGGCCGCAGTGCGCTGGTGCGCCTGGAGGACACCCACGTAGCCACCGTTCCGGGATACCGCCCCGACCCACGGTATGAGGACCCCTGGTTCCGGCTGGGCTTCGCCCGCTTGGTGACCCACTATTGGGCTAACCACGCGTTTCTGGAGGACGGATCGCTGATCCGCGACGCGGTTCGGCTCACCGGTATCCCGGGGGTGATGGTGCAGGGGGCGCTGGACATCAGCGGGCCGCCGGACATCGCGTGGCAGCTTCCGCAGGTCTGGCCCGACGGAGAATTGGTGATCGTTGGAGGAGCCGGGCACGGGACGGGGTCGGCGAGCGTGGTCGACACCATCGTCGCGGCCATCGACCGGTTCGGCCAATAATCCGGTGCGCCGGCAAAGCTCGGCGTTAGCCTGCGGGAAGGCCTCTAACTTCCGGGAGGCTTCCCACAGCGCGAGGAGGATCCGGTGGCTACTCGGCTCAATCCATACCTGCGGTTCGACGGCAACGCACGCCAGGCCATGGAGTTCTACCGGGACGTACTCGGCGGTGAGCTCTCGACGAACCTGTTCAGCGACTTCAGCGACGATCCAAGCGTCGCCGACAAGGTCATGCACGCCCAGCTGGAGACCGAGGGCGACCTTACGCTCATGGCCTCGGATACGCCGCCGGGGAGCGAACACCGCCCAGGGAACAACATCGCGATCAGTCTCAGCGGTGACGACGCCGACAAGCTGCGCAACTACTGGCAGCGTCTCAGCGAGGGCGGCCAGGTGACCGTCCCACTCGAAAAGCAGATGTGGGGCGACGAGTACGGCTCCTGCATCGACCGCTTCGGCGTCGAATGGATGATCAACATCAGCCAAGCCGGCTGACATGGAAGGGCCCCTTCTTCACTTCTGATGCAGAAGAAGGGTCCCTTCCTAACACCGTCGCCGTCGTGCCACGATCACCCCGTGCCGCTGACGATCCCGCCGGTGCTCGCGCGCAACGTGGTGGAGAACTGGTCCGTTGACGGGCAACGCTGGCTTTCGCAGCTGCCCCAGCTGCTCGACGAGCTCGCCCGCGACTGGGAGCTGCACCTCGGCACGCCGTACGACCTGAGCTACCACTGGGTCACGCCAGTCACTCGCCGTGACGGCAGTCCAGCCGTCCTGAAGGTCGGCGTGCCATCCGGGCACCTGGCGACGCAGGCGCAGGCACTGCAGATCTTCGATGGCGACGGTGCGGTACGGCTGCTGGCGTACGACCCGGACCGTGGTGCCCTGCTGATGGAGCGCGCCGAGCCCGGCGACCGCGTCGCGGAACTCGTCCCGAGCCACGATGCCAAGGCGACGGCCGCCCTGATCGAGGTTGGACAGCGCCTGCATCGACCGCCAGCGCCCGACTGTCTGCTGCCCGACCTGCGCGAGGAGAGCAAATCGTTCCGCGCCCACCTGGCTCGGTATCCAGGCGACGATCCGATCCCGCGCGTGCTCGTCGAGCGGGCCGCTGCGCTCTTCGACGAGCTGTGCGCGAGTGCGCCGGAGCGGCTGGTGCTCCACGGCGACCTGCACCACGACAACGTGCTTCGGGCGGAGCGAGCCCCCTTCCTCGCCATCGACCCGCACGGCGTCGTCGGAGATCCCGGCTATGACTGTGCCGCCCTCCTCTACAACCCCGACCCGTGGCGCCGGGAGGAGGAGCTCCTCAAGCTGGTTCCGGCCCGCATCGAGCAGCTCGCCGACGGCTACCGCCAGCCG
>Ga0079224_100010814_pt1 | contig 12533 bp, 9 predicted proteins | sample Stecom2015_FD_80414 | JGI IMG/M metagenome (GOLD analysis project Ga0079224, IMG submission 80414) | Agricultural soil microbial communities from Utah to study Nitrogen management - Steer compost 2015 | ecosystem: Environmental > Terrestrial > Soil > Agricultural land | place: USA: Utah...
AAGGGCTACACGGCGGTGGCGGCCGAGGGCAGAGGTTTCCAGCACCGGCACCAGTACATCCCTGTAGCCTGCGTCGGCGACGTCCTGTCGCCGACGCTGCTGGAAACCTCTGCCCTCGACCCCAAAGTGTCGCCCTAATTTCCGACTTGTGAGTAAGTCCGACTGCGATCAAGGGTCGAAGCCCCGGGCTACGACGCACCATAAAGCCCTTGATTCAGTGCCATTCGGGATCCAAATTGCTATTCAGCACTTCCTGACATCCCACGATGGTTAGCAGCGCCAGCGCTGAACAGTTACCAACCCAATAACCAGGAGTAGACAATGACCCAATCACTAGCCAATAAAGTTGCCCTGATCACCGGCGGCACCGGCGGCATCGGCCGCACCACCGCCATCGCCATGGCCCGCGCCGGTGCGGACGTGGTGGTCTGCGGCCGTCGCGCCAGCGAGGGCGAGGAGACCGTCAAGCTGATTCAGCAAGCGGGCGGCAGGGGCCATTTCGTGCGCACCGACGTATCCCGGGACGAGGAGGTCAAGGCCCTGGTGGCGGAGACCGTCCAGGTGTTTGGCAAGCTGGATATCGCCTTCAACAACGCCGGGGTGGAGGGTGGCCTGGCCCCCACCCACAAACTCTCCAGCGACGATTACGACCGGGTCTTCGCCATCAATGTGCGCGGTCTGTGGCTGTGCATGAAATACCAGATCGAACAGATGCTGGCCCAGGGCAGCGGCGGCGCTATCGTCAACAACAGCTCGGTTCAGGGCCACATCACCTGGGGCCACTCCGCTCACTACACCGCCTCCAAGCACGCCGTGGAGGGCTACACCAAGTGCGCGGCCATCGACTACGCCCGCAAGGGCATCCGCGTCAACGCGGTGGCGCCGGCCATGGTCAGAACCGACATGGCGGACGACACCTTCAAGGACAATCCGGAGGGAGAAAAGGCCATCAAGCGCCTCCACCCCATGGGCCGCTTTGCCGAGCCCGAGGAAGTGGCCAACAGCGTGATCTTTCTGGCGTCGGATGCCGCCAGCTATATCAATGGCGTCTCCCTGATGGTGGACGGCGGTCTGGTGGTGTACTGATTCGTGGCTGCTGACGCTATGGCCGGGTTTCTGGCGGACAACTGGTATATCTACCCCTGGTTGACGCCGCGGCAGCGGGAGGTGGTGCTGGCCTTCAGCCGCACCTTCTGCGCCAACACCCGGTTTGTATTCTCCCCCGGGGTGGCGGAGTCGGAAGAGCTCACCTGGCTGGTGGCCGCCAACGGCGCCCTGGTGGGCGGCGCCCAGCGCACCGGCTGTTTTGTCGATGTGCGCTGGGTGTACCTGGTGGCGGACGAGGTGCTGGCGGGGGATCTCAGCGGCGACGCCCTGGGGCTGTCAACCCTGCGCCTGAATGCCCGGGAACTGGTGGAGGAGTCCCGCCAGCGCATCCCCGGCCGGCAAATCGCCATTCACGAATTTGCCCATGTGCTGGACCAGCTGTTCGGCATCAGCGACAGCACCCAAGGCCTGCGGGAGGGCTTGGATCTGCACCTGGACAACAGGCGCAGAGGGATCGAGGACATCATCGGCGGCCCGGTATTCGAGGCCATGGTGGAGGAGGACTCCAATCTGGAGTTTTTTGCCTATGTCTCGGAGGTGTTTTTCACCGATCCCCACGGGGTGCTGGATTTCCACCCGCCCCTGTATCACGATCTGGTGAGTATCTACGGCCTGGATCTGGCCGCGCAATTACCGGATCTTGCCGTCGGCACTCACTGCGCAGGGGAGTAACGCCGGCAATGGGTGTTCGCCCACGGCGTGGGCTACAACTTACCAGACCCGGCACCCCGTAGGAGCTCACTCTGTGAGCGAACGACGGTGGCACTCAATCGGCTACGGGCACATTGCCCACCCCTGTTCGCCCGGAGGACCGGGCTCCTACACATATCTTCCCAAACCCGGGGGCACATTGCCCACCCCTGTTCGCCCGGGGGACCGGGCTCCTACACATATCTTCCCAAACCCGGGGGCACATTGCCCACCCCTGTTCGCCCGGGGGACCGGGCTCCTACATATATCTTCCCAAACCCGGGGGCACATTGCCCACCCCTGTTCGCCCGGGGGACCGGGCTCCCACACGATTCTCCCAAAGCCGGGCAAGGCCCCCGCAGGGGCTCGCTCTGTGAGCGAACCGGGATGGCACCCAATCAGCACACCTGGGAAAGCTATACCCGTTTCCAGCTGGTGCCCCCGGCAGTGTCCTCCAGCACCACCCCCTGGGCCTTGAGCTGGTCGCGAATCTGGTCGGCGCGGGCAAAATCCCTATCCTTCTTGGCTTGCTGGCGGGCGCCGATCAGGGCCTCGATGTCCGCGGCGGGCATCCCCTCTTCCGCCAGGCCATAGCCCTGGAACCAGGCTTCCGGAGCCACCTGCAGAATACCCAGGATGGCGCCCATGGCCTTGAGCCGGGAGGCCAGCCCCACCACCAGCTCGCCGTTGCCATCCCGTTTGGCATTGTTCAGGTCCCGCACCAGATCGTAGAGCGCGGCGATGGCCTCCCGGGTGTTGAAGTCGTCGTCCATGGCGGCGACAAAGCGCCCGTAGTACGGGCAGTTGGCCAGTTCTCCCACACGTAGGGGATAGAGCTCCCCCACCCCCCGCAGGGCGGCGTAGAAGCGCTCCAGCCCGGACCTGGCCTCCACCAGATTGTCCTCGGAGTAATTGATGAAACTGCGGTAGTGACTGGAGATCAGGAAGAAGCGCACCACCTCCGGGTGATACTTGTCCAGCACCTCGCGGATGGTGAAAAAATTTCCCAGGGATTTGGACATCTTTTCGTTGTCCACCCGCACCGCGCCGGCGTGCATCCACACCCTCACATACTGCTTGTGGGTGGCGGCCTCGCTCTGGGCGATTTCGTTCTCGTGGTGGGGAAACACCAGGTCCGGCCCTCCGCCGTGAATGTCGAAACTGTCCCCCAGGTGACAGGTGGACATGGCGGAGCACTCGATATGCCAACCGGGGCGACCCCAGCCCCAGGGGGACGTCCAGCCCGGCTCGTCCCCCGGGGCGGCCTTCCACAGGGCAAAGTCCCGGGGATCCTCCTTGACATCCCCCACCTCTACCCGGGCGCCGGCCAACAGCTCGTCGGGATTCTTGCCGCTCAACTGACCGTACTCGGGAAAGCGCTTGACCCGGTAATAGACGTCACCATTGGCGGCGACGTAGGCGTAGTGGTTGTCGATAAGGAGGGTCACCATGGCGATGATGTCATCGATATGGGCGGTGGCCCGGGGTTCGATATCCGGCGGCGCCACCCCCAGGGCCAATTCGTCCTCGTGCTGGGCATCGATCATCCGCGCGGTGAGCGCCGTGAAAGGCTCGCCGTTTTCATTGGCGCGGTTGATGATCTTGTCGTCGATATCGGTGATATTGCGCACATAGGTCACGTCCCAACCCCGGGCCCGCAAATAGCGCACGATTACGTCGAAGCACACCATCACCCTGGCGTGGCCGATATGGGCGTAGTCGTACACCGTGTTGCCGCACACATACATGGCGATCTTGCCCGGCTCCAGGGGCACAAACGGCTCCTTGGCCCGCTTCAGGGTGTTGTAGATGCGCAGTGTCGAGGAAGAGTGTTGGTCCATGGTCAGGCCCTGTTGCTCCAGTTGTCCTTGAGGCTGATGGTCTGGTTGAACACCAGCCGCTCGGGGTCCGCCGCCAGCGCCTTGGCATCGCGGTAAAAGTAGCCCTGGCGCTCAAACTGGTAGTGAATGTCGAGGTTGGCGTCCGCCAGGCTGGGCTCGCCCCGACAGCCGCTGATCACCTCCAGAGAGTCGTGGTTGATATCTTCGAGGAAATCCCTGCCCCCCACCCCGGGGCTGGCCTCCTTGAACAGGCGGTCGTACAACCGCAGCTCGCAGGCCACCGACTCGCTGGCGGATACCCAGTGGATCACCCCCCTGGGGTTTATCCCCTCGGGAGGATTTTCGCCGATGGTGCCCGGCACCGTGGTGGCGTGCACTTCAATCACCGCGCCCTCCTCGTCCCGCACCACAGCGGCGGCACGGATCACATAGGCGGAACGCAGGCGCACCCACTCCCCCAGCACCAGTCGCTTGAATTTCTTGCGGGACAGGCTGGTGTCGTCGCTGAAGTCATCCGACTCGATGTAGATCTCCCGGGTAAAGGGCAGGCGGCGCTGCGGCATATCCTCCCGGCTGGGATGGCCCGGGGCGCTGAGGTACTCGACACTGCCCTCCCGGACATCGGTGAGCACCACCTTGAGGGGGCTGATCACACACATGGCGCGGCGGGCGGTGTCGTTGAGGTCGTCGCGGATAAAGTGTTCCAGCTGGGCCATATCCACGGTGCCGTCGGTCTTGGCCACCGCCAGGCTGTCGCAGAAGCTGCGGATCGCCGCTGCTGTCACCCCGCGGCGGCGCAGACCGGAGATGGTGGGCATGCGGGGGTCGTCCCAGCCATCGACATGGCCTTCATCCACCAGCTGCTTGAGCTTGCGCTTGCTGGTGACGGTGAAATTGAGGTTGAGGCGACCAAACTCGTACTGCCTGGGCTTGCTGGGCACCGGCAGGTTGTCGAGAAACCACTCGTAGAGGGGCCGGTGATCCTCAAACTCCAGGGTGCAGATGGAGTGGGTGATACCCTCGATGGCATCTTCCTGGCCGTGGGCAAAGTCGTAGGAGGGGTAGATATTCCAGCTGTCGCCGGTGCGGTGGTGGGGACGGCGCTTGATGCGGTAGAGCACCGGGTCCCGCAGGTTGATATTGGCGGAGCCCATATCGATTCTGGCGCGCAGGGTCATGGCGCCCTCTGCCACCTGGCCGGCGCGCATTTTTTCCAGCAGCGCCAGGCTTTCCTCCACCGGCCGGTCCCGGTAGGGACTGTTTTTGCCCGCATCCTTCAAGGTTCCGCGATACTCCCGGGTCTGCTCGGCGCTGAGCTCGCAGACATAGGCCAAACCCTCCCGGATCAGGTGTTGCGCCCAGGCGTAGAGCTGTGGGAAGTAGTCGGAGGCGTAGCGCACCTGGCCGCTCCACTGGAAGCCCAGCCAGCGCACATCGCTCTCGATGGCGCGGACGTACTCGTCCTCTTCCTTCTCCGGGTTGGTGTCGTCAAAGCGCAGATTGCACTCACCACCAAACCTGTCGGCCAGGCCAAAGTTGAGGCAGATGGATTTGGCGTGCCCGATATGCAGGTAGCCGTTGGGCTCCGGGGGAAAGCGGGTGATCACCTTGGTCACCACGCCCTCATCCAGATCCTTGCGGATGATTTGCTCGATAAAATTGTGGCTGGGGTTGGCGTCCATCAAAATCCTGTGTGGCGTGCATGGGGGTGACTGGAAGCGGGCATTATAGCCGCCGCCGCCGGGGCGAGAAACCGCAGGCCGAGGTTTTATGGTGCCGGCTGAGGGCTCCCCCACCCCCATTCGGCAACCGACCCGGGCCCGATGGCCCAGCCCCGCCCCCCCTCAGCCGGGGACAAGTCTGCCGGCTGGCGGCAGGGCAAACATCCGCCGGGGCAAGTTTTCATTCAAATTCCCGGCAAAAATCCCTATCATAGCCGGGCATTAACACAGGAATCGGACATGATTACACTACACACCAACTATGGCGATATTGCCGTCGAACTGAACTTTGACAAGGCGCCCAAAACCGCCGCCAACTTCCTGCAATACTGCCGGGACGACTTTTATGCCGGGACCATCTTCCACCGGGTAATCGACGGCTTTATGATCCAGGGCGGCGGCATGGACAGCGAGATGAAAGAAAAAAAGGGCCGCGCCCCCATCGACAACGAAGCCGACAACGGCCTCAGCAATGACATCGGCACCCTGGCCATGGCCAGAACCAACGACCCCCACTCCGCCTCCTCCCAGTTTTTTATCAATGTGGGAGACAACCATTTCCTCAATCACAAGGGCAAAAACCCCCAGGGCTGGGGCTACGCGGTGTTTGGCAAGGTGGTGGACGGCATGGCTACGGTCGACAAGATCAAGGCCGTACCCACCGGCAGCAAGGGCCATCACCAGGATGTACCCCGCGACCCTGTGGTTATCGAGAGCGTCTCCATCTCCGCGGCCTATGCCGACAAATAGGCCCAGCCTGGCAGCTCGCCATGACTGACCTGCTGATCTCCGATCTGCACCTGTCACCCCAGCGCCCGGCGACAACCCGGGCGTTTTTCGATTTTCTCCAGCACCGGGCACAGGCCGCCGACAGCCTCTATATCCTCGGCGACCTGGTGGAAGCCTGGCTGGGGGACGACGACCCCGACCCCCTCAGCCGCGAACTGGTCAGGCAACTGCGCGCCCTCAGCGACAGCGGTACCAGACTGTATTTTCTCCACGGCAACCGTGACTTTCTGATCGGCACAGGATTCGCCCGGGAGACCGGGGCCGTCCTGCTGGGGGACTACCAGGTGATGGAGGGCCCTGCGGGGCGAATCCTGCTCTGCCACGGCGACACCCTGTGCAGCGACGACCTGGAGTACCAGAAATTCCGCCGCCGGGTGCGCAACCCGGCCATCCGCTGGCTACTGGCCCACCTGCCCCTCAGGCACCGCCAGCAACTTGCCCGCAAATGGCGCACCCAGAGCAGCGCCGCCAACAGCAACAAACCCGCCAACATCATGGATGTCAACGACGCCACCGTGGCCCAGGTGATGGCGGATTACCGCTGCGACACCCTGATCCACGGCCACACCCATCGCCCCGGCGAGCACAGCTACTCCTGGGGCAAGCGAATCGTACTGGGGGATTGGCACCAGCGCGGCTGGTATGTGGAAATAAACGACCACGCTATCCAACTCCACGCCTTTGTTATCGATGACGGCGAAGCAATCTCTGGTTGATGCCGCGCTCATCATTGCCAACCCAAACCCGTCGCGAAACCTACTCTTCTGCAGCCGAGCCCGGCACCTGCCCCTGTAGCACGACAAAGCCCTCAAGTGGGCGCCATTCCCTCCCCAGGTGAATGCTATCCCGCCTGTACCTGTAACCCGGTGGCGGGAGCCCCTTCCGGCCCCTGTGACGTATTCCTGTCATCTTCCCGGTATATAACTGGCGCCATCTCAGTTAGGCAACGGACTTCCTCAGCAACCCGCCAGGACGCAACGGAGTATTGACCCGGCAAACACCGCCAGGGTTGCCGGGTCATCAGAAATCAGCCCACCCACTTCGGTTATATCCACCATGAGGGAGTTGTCTCAACCAATGCCGGACACCAGCGGAGCGACCATCCGCGGCCTGATCCACCACAACCTGTTGCAGGTGGTGTTTCAGCCGATAGCTTCGCTGACGGACGGCGAAGTGAGTGCCCATGAAGCCTTGATCCGGGGGCCGGCCAAATCGCCCCTGGAGCTCCCGGAAAAGTTGTTTGAACTGGCGGCTCGGCAAGGCGCCCGCGCCCAACTTGAGTTGTCAGCCATCGCCTGTGCATTGGCTGCCATTGACACCGGCAACCTGCAGGGTCGGTTTTTCCTCAATCTCAGCGGTATGGTGCTGGTTGCTACAGTGCGGGACCGGGGGCTGGAGAACTTCATCTCCTGGCTGGAGGGCTTCAATGTACCCCTCAGCAAGATCGTCTTCGAAATCACCGAACACGAGCGCATCACCGATGTCGAGTTGCTCAGGGAAATTACGGAATCCCTGTGTGCCAAGGGCATCCAGTTCGCCCTGGACGATTTTGGCGACGGCCACTCCAGCCTCCGACTGTGGGCGGAAATTCAGCCAAGGTACGTCAAGATTGACAAATTCTTTTCGGTTGCAATCGAATCCAACCACTATAAATCGCGAACTTTCAAGGCCCTGGAACATATTTCCGAGATTCTGGGGGGCACCCTCATCGCCGAGGGCATCGAGAACAATTCGCAACTGGAAATCATCCGCGACCTGGGCATCACCCTGGGTCAGGGCTACTTCATTGGCATGCCGCAAGCCCGCACCGTCAGCGCGATATCCCTGCCGGCGCTACAAACCATCAAACACCGAGCAATCACGATTTATACCGAAAGCGCCGCGCTCAGCGCCCGGGAAATAACGGCAGACCGGCTGCTCATCAACGCCCCACACGTCTACCCTGAGATGTGCAATGGGGATGTACTGGCCATTTTTCAGGACAAACCCGAGCTGCATGCCCTGGCCGTGGTGGCGAACGGCAGACCCGTCGGACTCATCAATCGCAGGGACTTCATGGAACGATTCACCCGCCCCTATCAGAAGGAACTGCTCGCCCGACGCCACTGCGAGATCTTTATGAACAGGCGGCCAACCATTCTGGAGCGCTCGTCGAGCGTCAGCAAGATGATCAGCCTGCTCACCTCCGAAGATCAACGCTACCTGGCGGACGGCTTTATCATCACCGAAAACGGCAGCTACCTGGGTTTGGGCACCGGCGAGCAACTGGTGCGCACAGTCACCGAACAACGCCTCGAAGCCGCACGCCACGCCAACCCGTTGACCTTTCTACCGGGCAACATCCCCATCAGCCAGCATCTGGAAAAGTTGCTGAAGAAAAAGACCCTGTTTTATACCGCCTACTGCGACCTGAATCACTTCAAACCCTTCAACGACCAATATGGTTACTGGCGCGGCGATGAAATGATTCGCCTGCTGGCCCGGGTGCTGATGGCGGGAGTCGACAATCACCTGGACTTTATTGGCCATGTGGGAGGCGATGACTTCGTGGTGATCTTCCAGAGCCCGGACTGGCTGGTGAGATGTGAAGAGATCGTCGCCGCCTTCAATAGCCAGGCTCGCGACCTGTTCGACCCGGAAGCCCTCGAGTTGAACGGTATTCAGGCGGAGGGCCGGGACGGTGTCTCCAGGTTTTTCCCCCTCACGACCCTGGCGGTGGGTGTGGCGCCAATCGACCCCGGGAAGTACCGCCACGCCGAGCAAATTGCCACCGCGGCAGCGGCGGCGAAGCGCCAGGCAAAACGCTTGGGTGTGGATGTCTGGCACGGCGTCGTCCCCGCCGAGAATCGCCCCCCATTCAGCCCCGCACTGGAGGGGAGACCGATTGAAAAAGCCCTTGGCAAGTGACCCGATCGCGGTTGATTTTGGGCGTCTCTGACCATTTGTCACAGTGAGGAACGCGGCGCCGCGGCAATCGGAAAACCTCAGCAACACCAATGCCCGGGATTGCCTCTCCGCCCCTGGCAGGCCCCGCCAAGCGCTTCGCCTCAGGCGCCTACTTCTGGAGGGTCCGCAATGACAAAGGGTGAATTAGACACGAGTCGGCTGTTGGCCGACACAGTGGTCAGGCCGCCAGCTGTCGCCCTAATTTCCGACGTCTGTGTCGTCAGATTCCTCGACCGGACTTCGGACACCTCAGCCGATGTCCACACTTCAGCCAGCGGGCGGCCCCGAGTGAAAGCGAAACTCGGGGTCCGGGCTCTCCACCAACTCCTGCTCCCGGGCGGCGAAAGCCGCCACCCGGTCGCCGATATCCCCGTCTGCCGCCTGCTGCGCCAGGGTGAGGTAGTCGCGAAAGTGGCGGCTCTCCGACTTGAGCAGCGAGGTGTAAAACCTGCCCAGCTGCGGGTCCAGGCGCGGCGCCAGGGCGGCAAAGCGCTCGCAGGAGCGGGCCTCGATAAAGGCGCCAACAATCAGGGTGTCGACAAGTTTGAACGGCTCCTGACGGCGCACCAGCTGATGCATGCCGGCGGCATAGCGGGAAGCGCTGACATGCACGTAGGCCACCTGGCGTTCGGCCATGATCTCCAGCACCTGCTCGAAGTGGCGCAACTCCTCCCGCGCCAACTTGGACATCTTGTCCAGCAGCGGGGCCCGGTCGATGTATTTGTAGATCAGGGACAGGGCCGTACCCGCGGCCTTTTTCTCGCAGTTGGCGTGATCGATCAGCAGCACGTCCTGGCGCTCGACGGCGGCATCCAGCCAGGGGACAGGGGTTGCGCAGGGCAAAAACGCCAGGATCTCGGCGAGGGCTTGCTGGGGCACTAGCTAACCCCGCTGCTTTTGGTGCTTGAAAAAAGCTTCCACTGCGGCCTGCTGGGCGGCATCCACCTGGGCCACGATATCCCGGCCGGCGATTGCCCCTTTCCAGTCCCGGTAGCCGGGGAACAATTCGGCGATATCCAGCCCGAGATGGGCCCTGGCCAGCCCCTCGCTGAGGCCCAGGCAGTAATAGGCGACGATATCGGCAGCGGTGAACATCTTGCCCCCCAGCCAGGGTGCCGGCTTGGCCACCCGAGCCAGGCCCGCAAGCCCCTTTTCCAGCGCCTGACGGGCCTCGCCCTTGATATCCTCGGGCACCGGAGCGCCGGTCATCACCGCCGCCATCATCGGGCGCATGGGCAGGTCGATATAGACCGCGCACATATGGCAGATCCGTTTGATCTCCGCCTTGCTGAAGTGGTTTGTCGGGTAGAGGGGCAGCTCCGGGTAGATATCCTCGAGAAATTCGATGATCACCAGAGTCTCGGTGAGATAACCCTCCCGCACCTGCAGTACAGGGATCTTGCCCATGGGGCTGATGGCGAGGAAGTCCTCGGTCTGGGCGGGAGGCGCGAACACCTCCGCGAAATCCAGGCCCTTTTCAAGGAGTACGAGCTTTACCACATTGTAGTAATTGCTCATTGGCGACCCGTGAAGCTTGAACATGATTAACCCCTTTGGCGCTGGTTGACAAAACCCGGTGCCCGGCGTCCCCGCCCGCGGCCCCATTGATGGGATGAATAGCGGGTATTCTACCCAAAGTCCCCCGCAAGGGTTACAGGATTTAGTCACCACCAGGATTTTCCGGTAGAATCCCCGGCTTCGGGCTAGCCGGCCCAACCATCGATGTGTGTCATCGATAGCCCCGACTCCGGCAACCACCGGGACGGGTAAATCCATCTGATACGAGGAATCTCTCCGTGCTTGAAGCCTATCGCCAACACGTACAAGAACGCGCCGCCGAAGGCGTCCCCCCCAAGCCACTGAACGCTGAATGGACCGCCGCCCTGGTGGACCTGCTGAAAGCCCCGCCGTCAGGGGAAGGTGAGTTCCTGCTGGATCTGATCACCAACCGGGTCCCCCCGGGAGTGGACGATGCCGCCTATGTAAAAGCCAGCTTTCTCACCGCCATTGTCAAGGGCGAGGCCACCTCCCCCCTCATCGACGGCAAGAAGGCGGTTGAGCTGTTGGGCATGATGCTCGGCGGCTACAATATCGTCACCCTGGTGGACCTGCTGGACGACGGGGAACTGGCCGAGGCCGCCGCCAAGGAGCTCAAGCACACCCTGCTGATGTTCGACGCCTTCCACGATGTGGAGGCCAAGGCCAAAGCCGGCAATCCCCATGCGGCAGCCGTGCTCCAATCCTGGGCCGCGGCCGAGTGGTTCCTGTCCCGCCCCGAGGTGCCCGAAAAAATCACCACCGCGGTATTCAAGGTCACCGGCGAAACCAACACCGACGACCTCTCCCCCGCCCCCGACGCCTGGAGCCGCCCGGATATTCCCCTCCACGCCCGCGCCATGTACAAGATGGCCCGCGACGGCATTGTGCCCGACGCCCCCGGCGAAGTCGGCCCCATCCGGCAGATCGAAGAGCTCAATGCCCGCGGCTACAAGGTCGCCTTTGTGGGGGATGTGGTGGGCACCGGCTCCTCCCGCAAATCCGCCACCAATTCCGTGCTCTGGTTCTTTGGTGAAGACGTGCCCGGGGTGCCCAACAAGCGCGCCGGCGGCATCTGTATCGGCGGCAAGGTGGCGCCCATTTTCTACAACACCATGGAAGACTCCGGCGCCCTGGTGTTCGAGGCCCCCGTGGACGCCATCGGCCAGGGCCAGATCATCGACATCTTCCCCTACCAGGGCAAAATCACCGACCACGAATCCGGCGCCCTGTTGTCCGAGTTCGAGCTCAAGTCCCAGGTGCTGCTGGACGAGGTGCGCGCCGGCGGCCGTATCAACCTGATCATCGGCCGCGGCCTCACCAAGCGCGCCAGGGAGGCCCTGGGGCTGGGGGTCATAGACACCTTCCGCACCCCGGAGCAACCCGCCGATTCCGGCAAGGGCTACACCCTCGCCCAGAAAATGGTGGGCAAGGCCTGCGGCATGGCCGGCATTCGCCCCGGCACCTACTGCGAACCCCATATGACCACCGTGGGCTCCCAGGACACCACCGGCCCCATGACCCGCGATGAACTGAAGGACCTGGCCTGCCTCGGCTTCTCCGCCGACCTGGTGATGCAGTCCTTCTGTCACACCGCCGCCTATCCCAAGCCGGTGGACGTGGACACCCAGCACACCCTGCCGGACTTTATTCGCAACCGCGGCGGCGTCTCCCTGCGCCCCGGCGACGGCATCATCCACAGCTGGCTGAACCGCATGCTGCTGCCCGACACCGTGGGCACCGGCGGCGACTCCCACACCCGCTTCCCCATGGGGATTTCCTTCCCCGCCGGTTCCGGCCTGGTGGCCTTTGCCGCCGCTACCGGCGTGATGCCCCTGGATATGCCGGAATCCGTGCTGGTGCGTTTCAAGGGTGAGATGCAGCCCGGCATCACCCTGCGGGA
>Ga0079224_100010815_pt1 | contig 12532 bp, 12 predicted proteins | sample Stecom2015_FD_80414 | JGI IMG/M metagenome (GOLD analysis project Ga0079224, IMG submission 80414) | Agricultural soil microbial communities from Utah to study Nitrogen management - Steer compost 2015 | ecosystem: Environmental > Terrestrial > Soil > Agricultural land | place: USA: Utah...
GCGGGGCTCGCTGGCCGCGGACGAGCGGCCGGCATCTCCGGCGCGGGCAGGGGCAACGGCTCGCGCCGCGCGTCCGCCGTCGCAGGCGCGGTCCCCTCGCGCGCTTCGAGCGCGTACCACCACGCACCCGTCATCAGCACCGCGCTCGCGCCGAGCGTGGCCATGACGGCGATCGCCCACGTCGGCAGGCGCGGCCGCTCGACCACGAGCGGCACGTGGGAGATCCCGGGAACGCTTGCCCGCCGCCGCTCGCTCTCGGATTTTCTGAGCGCGTCGAGGATGACGGACATGTCAGCGGTCCTCGACCAGCGACGGCGCGCCGCTGTCGCCCAAGTCGGCCGCGAGCGCGATGTGTGTCCGCGCGCCGACGATCCCGTCGACCGCGAGCAGCCGCTCCCGCTGATACGCGCGGACTCGCGCCTCGAGCTCGGCGTCGTACAGCAGCGAAGGCTCCGCCGGCGGGGGCTCGCCCCTGATGCGCGCGAGGCTCTCGCGAAGCCAGACGACGCCCTCGTCGCGCATCCCCGGGCGCAGATCCGCGCCCGTGCGCGTCGCGGGCCGCCAGAGCAACAGATGATCGCCGTACCAGTGCTGCGCGAGCTCCGCGAGCGGAATCTCGATCCGCTCGCCGCGAACGGTCAGCTCCGCGGTGTCGTAGCTCAAGCCTCGAATCACGACCGGGTACGCGCGGGCGTCCGGACCGGTCAGCGTCAGCACGGCCGGGCGGTCGATCCGGCGCAGCTCCGCGATCGAGCCGTGCTCCTGGAAGAGGCAACGAAGTCCCTGCTCGAGCGCCTGCTCGCACGGCCGTCCGCGCGAGGCGGAGTAGCTGGCTCCCCAGAGCCCGAGCAGCTCACCGATCGCGCCGTCGACGTCGGTCGGGAAGTCTCCGGCCGCGAGCCGCTCGCCGAGCGAAACGCGAGCCGCGGCCGGCGGATGCTCCGCCGGCGGCTGCTCGACGGGTGCGGGCTCGGCGGCCGGCGTCGTCGCCGCCGGCGTCGGGGCTGCCGCGAAGCTCGGCGCGGGCGGTGCGACCACCGGTCGCGGCGCCGCGGGTCTCCCGTCCACGGTCGGCGCATCGGCGAGCGGGACCTGCTCGGCCGTGCGTTGCCACAAGTTCGTCGTCGCGAGCGCGAAGCTCGCGAGGCCGACGCCGGTCGCGACCCACGGCCACCAGCGCCCGGCCGGGCGGTGGCGGCCGAAGACGTCGTTCGCGGCGCGGCGGACGAGCGCGGCATCGACGGTCGTCCGGTCGACGGTGTAGGCCGCGAGCAGGGCGCGGTCGGCGATCACGTTGATCAGCCGCGGAATGCCGCCGGAGCGCCGGTACAGCGCGCCGATCGCGGAATGCGTGAAGACGTCGCGCTGCGCGCCCGCGACCCGCAGGCGGTGCCGGACGTACGCCGCGATGTCGTCGCGCGACAGCGGCTCCAAGTGGTAGCGGCCCGTGATGCGCTGCGCGATCTGCCGCATCTCCGGGCGTTGGAGCAGGTCGCGAAGCTCGGGCTGGCCGATCAGAATGATCTGCAGCAGCTTCTGCTTCGCCGTCTCGAGATTCGTCAGCAGCCGCACCTGCTCGAGCAGCTCCGGCGACAGCGTCTGCGCTTCGTCGACGATCAGCACCACTCGCCGCCCCTCCGCGTGGAACGCGAGCAGCCGGGCGTTCAACGAGTCGACCAGCGCCTTCATCGTGCCGTCGGCCGGGGGCTGCGTACGCAGCTCCTGACAGATGCTCAGCAGGAACTCGTGCGCGGTCAGCTGCGGGTTCAGGATCAGCGCGATCTCGGCCTTCTCGGGCAACTGCTCGAGGAGGCTGCGGATCAGCGTCGTCTTGCCGGTGCCGACCTCGCCGGTCAGCTGGATGAACCCGCCGCTCTCCGATACGCCGTAGATCAGGTGCGCGAGCGCGTCGGCGTGCCGCCGGCTCATGTAGAGATAGCGAGGATCCGGCGTGATCGAGAAAGGCTTCTCGTTGAGACCGAAAAAGTCGGTGTACACGGCGCCGTTCCCGTCGCTGGCTATCAGCCGATCACTGCACCTCGATGGTCACCGGCGCGGACATCACCGGCGGCTCGTGCGGCACGTGCAGATGATCGCCGAGCAGAAGCTGCAGGCGGTGGCGGCCGGGCGCGAGGGTGATCGTCGTCTCGGTCTGGCCGCCGCCGAAGTGGACGTGACGCTCGTCGGCCGGGATCGGCTGATCGAACGGCGGCGGCTCGGTGTCGATCAGCAGGTGATGGTGCCCGGCGTCGGGCCGCTCGATGCCGGCCGGCACGACGCCGATGCCTTTCAGGCCGAAGACGACCCGAACGGGGTTCGAAACGACTGCGCCGTCGGCGGGTTCGATGATGTAGGCCTCGGCACCCGCCGGCGCGGGCGTGCGCGGCAGCGAGGCCGCCGGCGTTGCGGCGCTCGGCGCGGCGCCTGTAGGCTGCTCCGCGGAGGGCGATCCGGGCTCGCCGCAGGCGACGAGCGCGGTCGCGAGTAGCGCGGGCAGGCTGCGAGTCACGATCACGGATCTTCCCCCTGGCCGCTTCGGGCGGCCGTTGCTGGTCGCCCGGCGAACTCTAACATAAGGCCGCGCGGCAGCCCGCGCGGCGCCGATCGGGGCTATGCGCCGGCGCTCGCGGCCGCGGCCTCGCGCTCGCCGCGGCGGCGGGCGGCGCCGAGCTCGCTCGGGTCGAAGTCGTCGACACCCGTCAGCGCCATGACGGTGTCGTCGAACGCGCGCACGGCCGCCGCTTCTTCCGCCGTCAGCACGCCCTTCGCCTCCGCCTCGGCGATCTGACCCGGGGTGTCCTCGGCGAGGATCACGCCCGCGCGGCGCGCCTCGAACACTTTCCGCTCGATCGGCTTCATCTGCTCCGCGAGCTCGAGCGCCTGCTGGAGCAGGCCGACCGGATTCTCCGGATCGGGCGCCTTGTAGATGCCGTCCGCCAGGCGCTCGCGCGTCGCGGTCGGGTTGATCACGAGCTCGGCGATCTGCTGGCCGAGCTCGTCGGACGGCGCCGAGTACGTTCGCCCGCGTGGAAAGACCGCGATCCGCAGCAGCGCCGCGACCGCGCGGTTCGGGAAGTTGCGGAGCAACCCGTGAAGCTGCTCCTGCGTCCGGTACAGCAGCGTGCGGCAGCACCACTCGACGAGCGGCAGGTCCTCCAGCGGCTCGCCCTGGTCGCGATAGTGCTTCAGCACCATAGAGGTCAGGTAGAGGTAGCTCAGGATGTCGCCGAGGCGCGCGGAGAGCGTCTCCCGGCGCTTCAGCTCGCCCCCGAGCGTCAACATCGCCGCGTCCGCAGCGAGCGCGAACGATGCGCTGTAGCGATTCACGTGCTGGTAGTAGCGCCGCGCGGGACCCGAGGACGGCACGTTGGTGAATCGCGCGAGCGTGAGCGCCATCACGAACGAGCGCGCGGCGTTCGAGAGCGCGTAGCCGATGTGCCGGAACACGAGGTCGTCGAACGCGTCGAGGCCGCGGGCGCGGTCCTCGTCGCGAGCGGCTTCGATCTCGGCGCGCACGAACGGATGGCAGCGCACTGCGCCCTGGCCGAAGATGATCAAGTTGCGCGTCAGGATGTTCGCGCCTTCGACGGTGATCGCGATCGGCACCGACTCGTAGTTGCGCGCGAGGTAGTTCTTCGGCCCGAGCATGATCGCCTTGCCGCCGTGCACGTCCATCGCGTCGTTGGCGACCTGCCGGGCCATCTCGGTGTTGTGATACTTCAGGATCGCGGCGGCGACCGCCGGCCGCTCCCCCGCGTTCAGCGCCGCGCACGTCACGCGCGAAGCGGCTTTCATGATGTAGGCGAGGCCCGTGAGCCTCGCGAGCGCCTCGCCGACGCCGTGGAACTTGCCGATCGGCAAACCGAACTGCCGGCGGATTCGGCAGTAGGCGCCGGATGCGTACATCGCCGCTTGCGCGCCGCCGAGCGCGTTGCTCGGCAGCACGATGCCGCGGCCGACCGCGAGCTGCTGCACCAGCATGCGCCAGCCGTGGCCCGCCATCTTCGGCCCGCCGATGATCGCGTCGAGCGGCACGAACACGTCCTTGCCGCGGGTGGGGCCGTTCTGGAACGGAATGTTGATCGGGAAGTGGCGGCGCCCGATCTCGATGCCGGGCAGGTTCGTCGGGATCAGCGCGGCGGTGATGCCGTACGCGTCTTGGTCGCCGATCAGGTGGTCCGGGTCGTAGAGCTTGAACGCGAGGCCGAGCACCGTCGCGATCGGTGCGAGGGTGATGTAGCGCTTCTCCCAGTTGAGCCGGATGCCGACGACTTCCTGGCCCTCGAACGTGCCGCGGCAGACGACGCCGGTGTCGACGATCGCGGTCGCGTCCGACCCGGCGCGGGGCGACGTCAGCGCGAAGCACGGGACTTCCTCGCCGGTCGCGAGCCGCGGCAGCCAGCGCTGCTTCTGCTCCTCGGTGCCGTAGTGGAGCAGCAGCTCGGCCGGCCCCAGCGAGTTCGGCACGCCGATCGTCGAGGAGGCGGTCGCGTTCCGCGAGGCGATCTTCGCGAGCACCATCGAGCATGCGAGCGGCGAGAAGCCCAAGCCGCCGTACGTCTTCGGGATGATCATCGCGAAGAATCGCTCGCGCTTCAGGAACTCCCACACGCGCTGCGGCATGTCCGCAAGCTCGTGCGTGACCTCCCAGTCGTCGAGCATCCGGCAGAGCTCCTCGGTCGGACCGTCGAGGAACGCTTGCTCTTCCGGCGTGAGCGCGGGGGCGGGCAGGCTCATCAGCTTGCCCCAGTCCGGCATGCCGGAGAAGAGCTCCCCTTCCCACCAGACGTTGCCGGCTTCGAGCGCCTCCTGCTCGGTCTTCGACATGCTCGGCAGCATCGTCCGGTAGACCGCGAGCAGCCGCCGGGTCAGCGCGTCGCGGCGGAACGCCTTCGCGTTCAGCAGCGCGAGCCCCGCGAACAGGATCCACAGCACGAGCTTGACGAGCCAGCCGTCGCCGAAGAGCGTGTAGGCGACGAGCACCGCGCCGATGACGACCGTGGAGGTCGCGAGGTTCGTGCGGCGGTAAGCGAGCGCGATCGGCGTGCCCACCAGGACCAGGAACCAGAACAACGCTTCCATCCGCCCGCCCTCGCCTTCGACTCGGCTCGCGTCTTCGTCTTAGAGAAGCTCGGCGACGCCTGCGCGCTCCTCGCGAAGCTCGGCATCGGTCGCGTCGAGCTTGCCGCGCGCGAACTCGTCGACCGCGAGCCCCTGCACGATCTCGTAGCGCCCGTCGCGGCACCTCACCGGGTAGGAATACACGACGCCCTCGGAGATCCCGTAGCTGCCGTCGGCCGCGACCGCCATGCTGACCCAGTCGTCGCCCGTGCCGAGCAGCCAGTCGCGCACGTGATCGATCGCCGCGGAAGCGGCCGACGCCGCGGAGGAGGCGCCGCGAGCCTTGATGATCGCCGCGCCGCGCTGCTGCACGGTCGGGATGAACTCGTCGCGGTACCAGCTCTGCGGCACCTGCTCGAGCGCCGGCTTCCCCGCGACGGTCGCGTGCGCGAGATCGGGAAACTGCGTGGCCGAATGGTTGCCCCAGATGATGACCCCGCGGACGTCGGTCACGTGCTTGCCGAGCTTGCCCGCGAGCTGCGCCTTCGCGCGGTTGTGATCGAGGCGCGTCATCGCGGTGAAGTTCCGCGGGTCGATGTCGCGGGCGTTCTCGCGCGCGATCAGCGCGTTCGTGTTCGCCGGGTTGCCGACGACCAGCACCTTGACGTCGCGGCTCGCGACCTCGTTCAGCGCCTTGCCCTGCGCCGAGAAGATCTGCGCGTTCGCGAGCAGGAGGTCTTTCCGCTCCATGCCCGGCCCGCGCGGCCGCGCACCGACGAGCAGCGCGCAATCGGCGTCGCGGAATGCGGTCTTCGCGTCGTCGGTCACGACGAGGCCGTGGAGCGTGTCGAACGCGCAGTCGTCGAGCTCCATCGCGACGCCGTTCAGCGCGCCGAGCGCCGGCGTGATCTCGAGCAGTTGCAGGATCACCGGCCGATCCGGGCCGACGAGCTGGCCGGACGCGATGCGGAATGCGAGCTGATAGCCGATCTGGCCGGCGGCACCGGTGATCGCGACGCGGAACGGCCGTTGTGCAGTTGAGGTCATGGATTGTTCTCTGTCTCGATGCTCTTTCGGGAGGGCGCCCGGAGGCGCCGTGCGGAGCCGAATGGTAGCACGCGGCCGCTGCCCGGCCGGGCGAGCGCCGGCCGTGCTCCTCGGCCGCTCAGGCCTCGGAGGCCGTGGCTTTCAGGAGGTTGTGCTTGCGCAGAAGACTGCGGAACTGGTGGTACGTCAGGCCGAGCAGCCGGGCCGCGACGGTCTGCTTGAACTGCGCGCGCTCGAGCGCCCGGCGGAGCAGCTTCACCTCGTACTCCGCGACGGCGGCCCGGAAGTCGGGGGGCACCTCGCCCGGCGGCGCATCGTCGGCCGGCGCGGCCTCGCGGCGCTCCTCCGGCTGCACGAGCTCGGGCTCGGGCGCGTACGGCGAGTCGAACGGGTCGAACAGTATGTGCTCGATCGGCTTCGCAGGGTCCTCGGCGCGGTAGACGCTTCTCTCGACCGTGTTCTTCAGCTCGCGCACGTTCCCCGGCCACGAATAGCCCAACAGCGCCGCCTTCGCCGCCGCGGTGAAGCCCGGAAAGAGCTCGCGCTTCAGCTCGCTCGTCACGTTGACGGCGAAGTGGTACGCGAGCGGCTCGATGTCCTCCGGACGCGCCCGCAGCGGCGGGATGTGCACGACGTCGAACGCGAGCCGGTCCATCAGATCCGCGCGGAACTGCCCGCGGCGCGCGAGCGCGGGCAGGTTTGCGTTCGTTACGCCGACCACGCGAACGTCGGTGCGAATCGTCTTCGAGCCGCCGACGCGCTGGAACTCGCCGTACTCGATGACGCGGAGAATTTTCTCCTGCATCCTGAGCGGGATCGTGCCGAGCTCGTCGAGCACGAGCGTGCCGCCGTTGGCTTGCTCGAAGCGGCCGATATGGGTGCGGGTCGCGCCGGTGAACGCGCCCGCCTCGTGACCGAAGAGCTCGGATTCGAGCAGGCTCTCGGTCAACGCGGCGCAGTTGACCTTGATCAGCGGCTGCTCCCAGCGCTCGGACAGATAGTGCAGGCGCGACGCGATCAGCTCCTTGCCGGTGCCCCGCTCGCCGATCACCAGCACGGGCTTCGCGAGCGGCGCCGCACGGGACACGTGCTCGAGCATCGCAAGGAACGCGGGCGCTTCGCCGATCAGCGTGACGGCTTCGGGCTGGGCGGGCATCGGGAGGCCTTTTTGTGGAGCCCAAGAACTGTCGATTCGCGCGAAATGTTAGCCGAATTCGCGATCGAGAATATAGCCGCGTCCGGCCGAGGCCGCCGAAAGCATTCGGTCGGTCAAGCAGTTAACCGCGATCCGCGCGGCTGGCACGGAAGCTGCTAAAGCCCCCGCCCGGCACGCCGGCGTGACGCTCCTCGGGTGCGAGCGCGGTGGGTCGGGTGGCGGCGAGGGAATGCCAGGGGCAGTCGCAGCGGTTGTCAGGAAAACGGCAGAGAAGGATGAAGTCATGGGTATCTTTTCGCGCTTCAGCGACATCGTGAATTCGAACATCAACGCGATCCTCGACAAGGCCGAGGATCCGGAGAAGCTCGTGCGGCTGATGATCCAGGAGATGGAGGACACGCTGGTCGAGGTCCGCTCCGCCGCCGCGCGCGCGATCGCCGACAAGAAGGAGATCGGCCGCCAGCTCGAGGGCCTCGAGCGCGAAGCGCGCGACTGGCAGGCGAAGGCCGAGCTCGCGCTCGACAAGAACCGCGAGGATCTCGCGAAGGCGGCGCTCGCCGAGCGGGCGAGGATCAAGCACGCCGCGGAGGCGCTCGAGCAGCAGCAGAAGGCGGTGGCGGAGGGTCTCGACAAGCTCTCGGCCGACATCGTGCGGCTCGAGGAAAAGCTCGCGGACGCGAAGCAGCGGCAGCGTGCGATTCTCGCGAGGCATCAGACGGCCCAGCGTCGGCTCGAGGTGCGCAAGCGCCTGCACGATTATCGTATCGACGACGCGTTCGTCCGGTTCGATCAGTTCGAGCGGCGGATGAACGATCTCGAGGCGCACGTCGAGTCGTACGATATCGGCGGGAAGAAGGATCTGAAGCAGGAGTTCTCCGAGCTCGAGTCCGCGGACGCGGTCGAGAAGGAGCTCGAGGCGCTCAAGGCCGAGCGCGCCGGACGCAAGCGGAACACGACGGATCAGGCCTGAGCGGAGAACGAGATGGGGATGGCTGTGTCATCGGCCGCGTTCATACTCGCCATCGTCTTCATGACGGTCGTGCTGCCGATCGTGATCGTGATGCACTACGTCACGAAGTGGAAGGCGACGCGCGGGCTGTCCGAGGACGAGCAGAGGCTGCTCGAGGACCTGTGGCGGCAGAGCGAGCGGATGCAGAGCCGCCTGAACGCGCTCGAGACGATTCTCGACGAGCAGTCGCCCGAGTGGCAGAAGAAGCTATGAGCCACTGGACCGGCAGCTCCGACGCGGGACGGCATGCGCATTGCTTGCGCTCGGGCAGACGAGAAAGCTTCGCAAGCGGGGATCCGCGAATGAACAGACTCTATAGAAACCGCCGGCAGGGCATGCTGTTCGGCGTCTGTGCCGGCATCGCCGAGTATTTCGGCGTCGACGCGACGGTCGTCCGCGTCCTCGTCGTGATCGGCGCTTTCGTCTTCACGCCGATGTTCGTCTTGGCCTATCTCCTCCTCGGCTTCCTGCTGCCGCCGAAGCCCGAGGCACCCGACGGGCCGGCCGAGCTCGACCCGCTGCAGCGCCGCATCCGGGCCGAGCCGCACGACACGTTGAGCAGCGTCCGGCATCGGTTCCGGGAGCTCGACGCACGCTTGCAGCGACTAGAGAAGTACGTGACCTCGAATCGCTATAAGCTCGACAAAGAGTTCGAGCAGCTGCGGGACTAGGCTAACGGGCGCGGGGGCGTGGCAAGAGTCATGATGAATCCGTTCGAGTTCGTGCTGGCGATCATCTGCATCGTCTTCCTGTTCAAGCTCCTCGATACCTGGATGAAGCACAAGCTCGCGGTGCGCGCGACCGCGCCCGACGACGACGCCGAGAAGAAGCTCGCGGCGCTCGAGGAGCGCGTGCGCGTGCTCGAGAAGATCGTGACCGACGAGCGCTACGACCTGAAGCGGCAGTTCCGCGACCTCGGCGGCTAGGGCCATGGCGGACGCCGGGCCGGCCAGTCTCGCGCTCCTCGACGCGCTCCGCGGCGAAAACCCGCGAAGCGTGCTCGTGATCGGCGAGGGCGCCGTCGAGACCGCGGCACAGGCGTTCGCGGCCGAGCGCGCGGACGTCGAGCTCCACGCCGCCCGGGACGCCGAGGAGATCGGCGCACGGCGCTACGACGTCGCGCTCGTCGGCGGGGTGATCGAGACCTGGCCGGAGGTGCGTGCCCGGGCCCTTCTGGCGGCGCTGCGCGACCGGCATTGCCGCGCGATCGTCGTGCTCGCCCGGGCCGGCGCCTGGCCGTTGACGGCGTACCTCGCGCTAGGCTTCGAGCGTCTCGCGGAGGCGGCCGGCGGGCTGGAGCTGCTGCACTACCACGTCGACCGGTGGAACCCGGAACGGGAGTGGAACAACCCCGAGCACTGGGCGAATCCGGAGAACTTCAAGCGCTACCGCTGGTGAGGCGGAGCGTCAGTTCGAGGACGGATTGGCTTCGCGGTACGCGCGTACCTGCTCGTTGAACGCCTGCGCGACGGCTTCCATCTCGCTGACCGCGGTGTTGTGCCGCGTCACCATCAGCGACTTGAACTCGGCCGGTGCGTCCTCCCCGGCGCTGGTGAGCTCCTCGTTCAAGCAGGCGAGATAGGCCTCCATCGAGGCCATGTAGGTCTTCACGTCCGCCTGCGCCTGCAGGAGCTGATCCATCGTCGCGGTCTTGCCGTCCGGCACCGCGACCATCGGCGGGTTCTCGCACGCGGCGGCAGCGCCTCCTGCCGCCCCCGCGGCAACGAGACAACAAGACAAGAAGGCTTTCATCGTCGTCAACCTCTTCGACGGGTTTCGCTCGAATATAGCGTACCGCCGGAGGCCGCGCTACGCGGCGGCGTCATGCGAATAGCCGGCGGTACTTGCCCGTACCGGTCGAGTCCGCGATCAACAGCTGACCGAACTCCTCGCCGGTGACCGGGTCGCCGAACAGGTGGCCCTGAGCGTAATCGCAACCGTGGGCGCGCAGGAACTCGAGCTGTGCCTCGGACTCGACGCCCTCGGCCACGACCTCCAGGCCGAGGCTGTGCGCGAGCTGGATGATCGCGTTCACGATCGTCGCGTCGTCGCGGTCGATCGCGACGTCGCGGACAAAGGATTGATCGATCTTGAGGGTGTTGATCGGGAACTGCTGGAGCGCGGACAGCGACGAGTAGCCGGTGCCGAAGTCGTCGATTGCGAGGTTGAGCCCCATGCCGTAGAGCGAATCGAGTATGCGCACGGTGCGCTCGGGATCCTCCATCAACGTGGTCTCGGTGATCTCGAGCTCGACCGAGGTCGGCGAGACGCCGTGCGCGCGGAAGGTGTCGCGCACGCGCTCGAGAAAGCGCCGCTGCTGGAGCTGCCGGAGCGACAGGTTCAGCGACACGCGGCACGGGGACGGGACGAGCCGCTGCCACGAGCGGTAATCCGCGCATACCCGATCGAGGACCCAGTCGCCGAGCTGGAGAATCATGTTCGTCTCCTCGGCGAGCGGAATGAAGTCGGACGGGAAGATCAGCCCGCGGTCGGGCGAGTCCCAGCGGATCAGCGCTTCAACCCCTTCGATCTGTCCCGTCGTCAGCCGGTATTTCGGCTGGTAGTGCAGCCGCAGCTCGTTGCGCTCGAACGCCCGCTGCAGCTTGCTCTTCAGCATCAACCGCTCGACGGCGTCGTTGTTCATGTCGGCCGAGTAGAACTCGTAGCAGTTGCCGCCGGCGCGCTTCGCCCGGTAGAGCGCGGCGTCGGCGTTGCGCAGCAGGTCGATCACGTTGTCGCCGTCGCGCGGATAGACGGCGATCCCCATGCTCGAGGTCAGGAAAATCTCCTCGCCGTGCACCTGGAACGGTCGGCCGACCGCTTGGAGCAGCCGCTGCGCGAGGGCGCCGACGTGCTCGACCGCGCCCTCGATCCGGTCGAAGCCCGTCACGATCGCGGCGAACTCGTCCCCCGCTAGGCGGCCGGCGTGGCAGTTCGGCGGCAGCTCGGCGACGAGTCGCCGCGAGAAGATCTCGAGGCTCGTGTCGCCGGCGCCGTGCCCGAACGTGTCGTTGATGTCCTTGAAGCGGTCGACGTCGAGATAGAGGATCGCGAGATACTGGTTCGTGCGCCGTGCGCGAGCGATCGTCTGCTGGAGCAGATGCTGGAACTGCATCCGGTTCGCGAGCTTCGTCAGCGAGTCGGTGCGCGCGAGGTAGCGGATCCGTTGCTCCGCCCGTTTGCGCTCGTCGACGTTCTGCGCTGCGTAGACGACTTGCTCGAGCGTGCCGTCGCCGCGCCTGATCTCGGAGACCGTGTACGAGATTCCGACCGTCGAGCCGTCCGGCCGGCGCGCCGACCCCTCGCGCGGCACCGCCTGACGCTGGTCCGCCGCCGGAGCGGTGTCGCCGATCAGGAGCTCGCCGACCGCGGTGCCGACGAGCGCCTCGACCGGCCGCCCGAAGAGCTCCGCCGCGGCCGGATTCGCCCGCACGACCGCCCCGCGGGGGTCGGCGAGCAACATCGCTTCGGCCATCCCGGACAACAGCCGCTCGACGTACTCGCGCGCTCGCTCGCCGGCGCGCCCTTCGAGCCGGGCGGCGATCCGCGAGAGCCAATACGCGGCCGCGCCGCCGGCGACGAGGCCGAGCGCCGTGAACGCGAGTAGCCCAGGGACCGTGAGCAGGCCGAGGGCGTGCAGCACGAAGCCGGCCGCGGCGGCGACGGTCGTCGCCGCCGTCACCGTCGCCAGAGGGCGCGTGATTCGCAGCTCAGCCATGCCAGATCCGAAACCTCGTGACAGGAAAGTCGGCTTATAGTTGTTGTCGTTCTCGCCGAGTGTGTCGGGCCGGGACGCTTTGGCTCGCCGCCAGGTGCCGCCCGGAGCCGTCGGCGAGCAGTCTACTATGAAGCTCGCTCACGCCACAGTTGCCGCCGCTTTCCGGGCGCCGTACGGCCTCGGGCATCGCCACGTGCAGTCGTTGCTCGCGGGCTCGCCGCTCCGGCGCCGCGCCGTGTCGCGGGCCGCTCGGGCGCTGATCGCCGCTGCCCGGCCGGAGCTGATCGACTGCGGCGCCGGCGTCCGCTTGCTCGGCTACGCGAGCGTGCCGCCCGGGGCGCGCCGTGGGCTCGTCGTGCTGCTGCACGGCTGGGAGGGCAGCGCGGACGCGAGCTACGTGCTGTCGGTCGGTCGGCGGCTGTTCGACGCGGGCTACGAAGTGCTGCGGCTGAACTTCCGCGACCACGGCGGCACGCACGCGCTGAACGAGGAGCTGTTCCATTCGTGCCGGATCGACGAGGTCGTCGGGGCGGTCAAGGCC